>Ga0209294_1000010_pt1 | contig 40235 bp, 56 predicted proteins | sample LowerColdCreek_FD_184128 | JGI IMG/M metagenome (GOLD analysis project Ga0209294, IMG submission 184128) | Groundwater microbial communities from Cold Creek, Nevada to study Microbial Dark Matter (Phase II) - Lower Cold Creek (SPAdes) (version 3) | ecosystem: Environmental > Aquatic > Deep... | reverse complement strand
GCTGACCTTGCCGTCCTTCACCACGGCAGCGCGAGGCCAGCGCGGAAAGAGGCGCTCGGGCCTGAACGTCGGCTCGACGTCGATGTCTACGTCCATGGATTAGAACCTAGGTAGGCCCTCGGTTGGCTGACCGGCAGTCATCAGGTCCTCGTTAACCCAGTCAGACAGCGTGACGAAGAACCGCACGAGGTCCTCGGCGATGTGGGGCTGCGCCTTTGTCAGAAACCTGGGAACAGTAAACGTGTACGCATCGCTGGTCTCGTCAAGCGGATCAGACCGAACAACCACGATGTCGGTGACGGGCATGAGCTTGACCAGCACCTTGTCACCCACGGGCTCCTGGCTATCAACCACGGCAGCGAAGCCGTGAATGACGTCGCCAAAGCACATCCAGACCGCTGTCAGGCGGGTGGCTACCTGCTGGTCGGCCAGCGCGACGTGCTGTACGTGGGCGGTTTCAACCTCAGACAGGTGGTTCAAGCGAATCATAGCGGCTCCTCTGTTGATGGAGTATTTACCGCTTCCTGGGGCTCACCCCAGGCGATGATGTCCTTGAGTAGGACCATGTAGTCATCGTAGGAATTTGAGTTGTCGGTGTAGCTGATGCGCACCGCGTAGTCCTCGATCTCGAAGCGGTCCCAGTCAGCCTGCGACATGCGGTACTCCTTCATCCATACCCGCCACGACATGAGGTCGAAGTGCGAGTAGTGGAAGTTGAAGGTGCCTTCGCGCGCGTGGTAGCGCTGGATGAGGTCCTCAAGGGCCTCGATGTTCGCGATGTGGTCCATCAGTAACCTTTCTGTTGTCGCTGCTTCATTGCCTGTATCACCTGCGGCCTGGCTTCCTGCCACTTCACCCCAGCCAACGGGTCGTCAGTCTCACAGAGAAGGGTCGGATAGAAGCCCATGCGCACCGCGTTGATGTTGAGGATGGCGTTGAAGAACACCTTCGAGTAGAAGCTTCGAACCTCTGGGTCGGCATGCTCGAAGGGTCGGTCATTCACAGCCCAAGCTCCCTCGTCGCCGCGTTGAACTCAGCGAAGAGCTCAGGTTCCTGGGAGATCCGCACCATCGCCGCGTCAGCGTTGAGAGCGGTCGCCAGGCGGGCCTTGTCAGCGGCCGGCAGCGCCAGCAGGAAGGCGCGAAACTTTGCGGATGCCAGCAGGAACCAGTGGCTCAGCTTTCGCTTCTTGATGAGGTCCTCCAGCCGATCGATTGGAGCGGCGGCAAAGGCGTCCACCAGCCCGACCTGCAGCTCGCTGGCCAGCTGCTCTAGCTCGGCCCTGCTTTCGTCAAACTGCACCACTGGTGGGACCGACGCGTCGTAGCTCTTCAGGTACATCGAGTAGATGGAGTCGCGGCACCACAGCACGGGTGGTACCTTGTTGCTTTCCACCATCACCTCGATGAAGCGGTTCACGTTGGGAATGTGTACCTTTGTGGCGCGAGTGGCGAACTTGTAGAAGGCAGGAAAGAACTTGCTCTCGCCAAACGTGTCAATGGTCGGTGGTGTGTGCTTCTGGGCCTTCATCCAGTGGGAGTAGTAGGCGTAGGCCGCCTGCCCAATTGGGCTGCGCAGCTCGTCATGCCGCACCTTCTCCTTGCAGCGGTGGTTCATGAAGACCTTCTCAGATGAGAAGTCATGCCCGCAGAACGCGCAGTGCCAGGGAGTGCGCCGCACCGCTGGAACGTCAGCGTGGCTTCGACGGCTGGCGGCCTGGCTGCGTAGCTCGCTTCGGTTCATCAGGTAGCACCTCGTTCTTCAGCTTCTTCAGGCGATCGTTGTCCCAGCCCAGCTCCTCAGCCATCTCCAGCAGAAGCTCAGGTGCCATAGGTTGAAGCTCGGCTTCACGTGTAGACCAACCATAGTACTCCTTTACGACCTCAAGGGCAAGGCGGTTAGAGGTTGCGCTTGGCCCCTTCAGCCAGCTGTAGCGCTTCGGGCGGTGAGTTGTTGCGGCGGCCAGTAGCTTGAAGAGCAGCGCCTTTTCCTGGCCGAGCGAGAAGGCGTAGGGATTGACGAAGGTATTTAGGCGCACCACTTGAGCGGCGTCCTGGGTGCCGGTGAGCCAGCGCTGGATGACGAAGGGAGCTGCCGCCTTTCGCCCCTCATCGGTCAGCTGCTCGTACCACTGTAGGTTGCCTGCTGTGAGGCTGTCCAACCCAGCGAAGAGGTCAAACGCGTCGCGGTTAGCCATAGACGCCGAACGTCCCAATGACGACCTTGATTGACTCGTTGCGCCTGCCCTGGTTCTCGATCCAGTTCTTAGCCTTCTCGACCGTGTTGAAGCGAAGAATGCTGGTCAGCGGTAGACCGCCAGGTGGTCCCAGGCTCGCGATGTAGCGCATGTCCCTCCACCGAAACCAGCCGCGCTCCTGGATGCGGTAGCACTTGCCGTCTTCCCCATCACCTTCTTCAACGATTCGAAACCACTTCATCTTAGTCCCCGTAGCTTGATACGTAACCACACCTCGGCAGGGACCCACTGCGTGCCGTAGAAGCGCAGCCAGCCCCGTCTAAGGCAGTGCATGACCTCACCCTGTCGGGTCACAGCGCCCCTAGCTCGATGAACAGCGCCGCCACGTTGATCTCGGGATCGGCGACGAAGGCGTGTTGGTACATGTACTGCGCGATGAGGACCACCGCCTGGTCCTCCTTGCCCTTCAACTTCTTCAGCTTGGCGACGTGGTCGTAGAGGAAGCGGAAGACGTCGGTCAGCTCCTCCTTGCTGCACCTCTCGCAGACCAGCTTGCGCGCCGCCTTGAGGTCGCCGCTCTCAAGGAGCGGCAGCAGCTCGAGCTTCCAGTCGGCCGCTCCCTCGCCGCTGCCAAGCACCAGCTCACCCGAGCCGCTGTTCTGCTCGAGAAGCTGGATGACCTTGCGAAAATCGGGGTAGGCGACGTCGATCACCGCCAGGAGGTCATCCGCCTTGAACTTCACCTTTCGGCTGTGCAGGATCTCGATGCACCGCTCGAAGACCGCGTCGATGTCCGGCGCGCTGAACTGGAACTCCTGAAAGCGGGAGCGCAGCGGCGGCGTGACCTTGTTGATGTAGTTGCAGGTCGCGATGAAGCGACACGTGCTCGGTGCGGCGTCGATGAGGGCGCGCAGCAGCGCCTGGGCATCGAGTGATAGGTGGTCGAACTCCTCGAGCTGCACCACCTTGTAGGTGCTGATGGGGTACGTTGTCGTGAAGTCCTTCACCTTGTCCCGCATGGCGTCGATCTTCTCGTCTGAGCAGTTGATGCGCAGGATATCGAGGGTGTCCACCCCAGTCTCATGACAGAGGGCGTAGGAGACCGACGACTTGCCGGTACCTGGGCGCCCGTACAGCAGCAGGTTGGGAAAGGACCGCTCATCGGCGTACCGGCGAAAGGTCTTGGCGACCTTCTCATCGGCGAAGATGACCTCGCTGATGATCGTCGGTTTGTGGGCAACGATCCAGGGCTTCTTGATCATGCAGGCTCCAGTGGTAGCATAGTAGCATTGTACCACGAAGCTTCAGCTAGGTGTGACTAGAAGGTGGTCACCCGTTGCGGTAGACGCCAGGACGTGGTCGTACAGGCGCCTTGTCGATGCCTAGCGTAGACCTCGTGATCTGCTCTCGCGCCGGTTCAGGTGTCAGCGGCATCTCGGGGGTGTCAGGGTCGGGTTTGCGGAATCTCAGGTCGGTGGTGAACGTCTGCGCCACCACCTCAGGTTTCGGCTCGAGTATGAGTGGGGGTTCAACCAGGACAGGAGGCTCCACGCTTGGAGCAGCAGGTACAGCAGCCACAGCCCCATCGCCAGCGTCAGCGCTATCAGGGAGAACGTCAGGCTCACGAGGCTCTCGTTGAGGGAGCTCAGGAGGGGGCGCAGGAAATTCATCTTCATACGAGGATGGGGTGAGCGTTGAGATGTAGGGCTTGTCAGAAACAACCGATTCAGGGAAGATGGTCGCGAGATCTACTGGCACCTGGGCCGGAGGTGGCACCTTGTCCCAGAGCCCACGTTCCTTCTCTATGACCTGCCACGCCTGATCGACAGTCATCGCCTCGCGTGCAGCAGGAGGAGCTGGCTCAGGCGGTGGCGCTGGAGCGGGTGGCATGGGCTGTGGTGGCGTGAAAGGAGCAGGACCAGGCTCAGCTGGCGGGTCCTGCTTCCTTCGTTGATCTAGCAGGAAGTTGCCCGCTACCAGCAAGAAAACTGCCAGCGGGTCAAACACGAAGATGATGAGCAGGATGACCCACTTCACGGCCTCCTCGATGCTGATGTTGAAGGCCTTCGCGATGTAGAGGATCGGCCCTGCCTTGGCCTCGACGCTGATGCGGTTTACCTGCAGGGTGGGCAGCTCACGGTCGATGGCGGTCAGGCGGTCGGTGACGCCCTTCTGCTCGGCTCTGAACTGGTTGCCCAGCCGGATCTTCTGGGCAGCGGTGTAGCGATCTGGAATCTGCGCGATGGATAGGTCGATCTGCTCCTTGCGCTTCTGCAGGCGGGCCTGCTCCTCCTTGAGGAGGTCCACCTTCAGCATCACCTCCTGCGTGCCGACGACTGCCCTCTGAAACTCCCCTGACAGGTACCCCGCGGCCCCCGCAGAGGTGATAAGCATCGTGATGAAGGCGGCGATGAGGCCGTAGGTCCGCATCAGGACGTTGATCTTGCCCCAGTACTTGTAGAGCAGGGCAACGGTCACCAGCTTGCCGGCGTCCAGCGCCACCGCCAGCCCAATGATGATCGGGTTGGTCCCAAACAGCGCGCTCAACCCAATCACCGACACAACGGTGCCGATGCCTTCGATTGAGAACGCCGCCAGAAAGGTCAGGACGGCGAGCAGCATGTGGTTACTGGGGCTCGCAGGCCTCGCGATCGTCGGTTACCAGGAGCACCTTGGTCTCGTCGGTCTTCCACACCTTCTCCTTGTCGTTGAGCTTGGCACCGAAGGTCCACATCAGGGGCTCGATGAGGATGTACTCACCAGCGACGATGCCGTCGACATCTGGGCCGACCGCGACCACCTTACCCCAGCGAGGAAGCTTCTGCTGGCTGGCGGCGGTGTGGGGGATGATGATGCCAGATGCCGTTGGACGACTTACGAGGGCACCCTTAGAACCTGTGATCTCGTCTAGAAATTGAAAGATGATGTTCTTGCCTAGAGGACGAAGCGTCATGTTCTTACTTTCTCTTGAGTTGCTTAGCTTGGCCAGCTGAGACGGCAGCTGCGTCCTTAGCCACCTTCAGGATGTCAAGATCGGGAGCGACGGTAGTTTTCACACCGTCCTTCTCATCGATCGCCTGCTTTCTCTGTTCTACGACCTTAGGAACGGGGGCTGCCGCTAGCTGCGCTTTGATGGCGAGGAGCTCGAAGTCAACCAGCTCACCACGTGCGCTGCGGACAAGTTTTGCCATGCGATGTATCTCCGGTGATAAAAGCGCCCATTGACAGCGCCTAGTATTTATAGTCTCCCGCCCATGTCAATCGTGATAGAACTCCTCCATGGGGACCTGGTAGCGTACGCAGTCAACGGAGTGGAGCCCCAGAAGAAAGAGAATGTAGGAGGCGCAGGATGACCCACGCCCGACACCCCACACGACACCGTTGGCGCGAAAGACGTGCAGCACGTAGATCACGGTCTTGAAGAACTCAGTCATTCCGCGGCGCTTGATCTCGTCCAGCTCGTCGCACACCCGCTGGGCGGCTACCTCGAGCTGCTCGGGGGTGTAGGTGCCGTGCAGAGCGGTGGAACCAAAGGCCCACAGCTTCAGCACGTGTCCTTCCAGGTCGAGCTTGAGGAACTCGGGCGGTAGCTGCCAGGTCAGATCTAACTGAACAGTCCCACCGCCGTCTATCTTGAGCTCGTCCTCAGCTGAAACATTGGCGTTGAAGGTGACCAGGTCCTCATCTAGCTCGGTGACCAGCAGCTTTGAGGGTGGAACGCCCCGCAGCAGGGCCGCCGCCACCTCCTCGGGAGAGATGACCGAGACCCCGTCGTAGCGGAGGGTGCGCCCGTTAAGCGGCGTTGACTGGCTGCTCACTGGCTTTTGGTACTGGAACACGAGCTAGCCGCTCTGCAGCGGTCTCTCGGGCAGCTCCGAGGTGGTGACCAGCGAACTTCATGAGCACGGTCATCGGCACCTCAGAGAACGGGTACTCGCAGAAGAACTGCACCGAGCCCCAGTTGCCGGTGTTGATGAACCGCCTCAGGCTGGCCAGGTGCTCTGGATTGGTTGGGTCGAAGTGCTGGCGGTTCACGGCGGCCCGCATCAGCAGGCTGGACTTGCTGAGAAAATCCGAAGAATCAATGAAGTCGGGCACGGTCAGTCCTTTGGTGGTAGAAGATGGTCGACTTGAACGCCACGAGAACGGAGGAACTCGATCCCTCCAGTGTCACGATACTGCTCACGGAATACAACACGCCTGATTTTCGCCTGTTTGATAAGCTTGGCGCATTCGAAGCACGGAGACATAGTCACATACATCGAAGCTCCGCTAGCCCCTTCACCACCACTAGCTGTCAGCTTCATTAGGCAATTGCTCTCACTATGCAGTACCTCGCGCTTGGTTTGGAGTACTCGATCAGGTGGGCCGCTGAGCCCGTCGCGACCATCATAGTCCTCAGGCATCACCCATTCCTCGCAGGTGTTGTCGTCACCAGATGGGGTTCCATTCCACCCGTACGAGATGATGCGATCACCTTGTACTAGGACAGCCCCGACCTTCGCGCGAATTCCGTGCGACATGTGCGCCACACGTTCAGCGATGTCCATATACAGCGCATCAAGCTTGTCAGGCGATGCCATGTTGCTCCTTTCGTTGCTGCTTCTTTGCGGCTTCTCGTTTGAGCGCGCCAAGCCGAATGTTGATCTTTGCTGCTTCGCTTCTCGGCTTGCGTAGCTTAGCTGCACGCCGTTCACGTTCTTCTGATGGTTGGATGCGTCCTCGGTTGCCGCTACCAAAGATGCGAGAGCGTTCCTCATCTGTGAGGTGCGCAAAGGACCGCCCCTTGTTGTGACATCCGTTCTCAGCGAAATGGCTCTTCAACGAAGCTGCAATCTTGTCCTTACATTCCTGTGATCGTTCAATCCCAACTCGAGATTGGATCATGGCTGCTTTCGCTGCGGCATACTCACGGCTTGACGGAATGATGCGACCGGCATTATCCCTACCTCGCATCACAGTCATAGCCCACAGCGCATTTTGCGCCTTTCTTCGACGGGTGGGGTCTAGCTCCATTCTTGCCCACAGCTTGTGAGCCACTAGATGCTCTCGTGCTGTTAACCAAACGAGATTGATGGCTTGGCTGGAACCACCGACGCTTCGTGGTTCCTCGTGGTGTTGCTCAACATACTCAGCAGGTCGATTGCGCTCGCGGGCTAGAGCCATGAGGCGCCGGTAGGTAGCCTCATGTTGAGTTCGACGACTGGTGCTAGGTGCGATCATGCTGCTATTTTACACCAGGTCGCCGAACTTCATACCACGAGAAGTGAGGACGACCGGTCCACCGGCATCGGGGGCGACCCACTTGACCTTGCCCTGCACGAAGACCTTCTTGCCGAGCTCCTTGGCCTTCTCGGCGTAGTCGCGCCAGTAGTCGCGCGTGGTCTTGAAGCTGAACTTGCGGCCGTAGTGCGAGAGCAGGCGGATCTTGTAGGAGATACCGTAGGTGTCTGACACGCGCTCGGTTGAGATGACGGTGCAGTAGAGCTTGACGGCATCGCCTTCAGCGACGACAGCCCAGGCCTCAGCCTTCTGCGCCTGCTCGCGTCGCTCACGAACGCGGCCGACGAGGAGGTCGCGCTGGCGGTCCGAGAGGTAGCCACGTGATTTGAACTGCTCCTGCACGGAGAAGAGGAAGTCGTTGGTGATACGGTAGCCGCCACCGGCCACCTCATCAGGGGTGGTGCTCGGCTCGGCGAGGGCGGTCTGGAGGTCGGCCCAGGTGGCCTCGTCCATGCCAGCCTTGAAGGCGTCGATGCGACGCTGCTTCTCGGCGTCCCAGAGGGCCTGTCGTGCCTGCTGCTTTGCGAACCGTTCCAGCTCCTTCGCTGCAGCTCGTTCGACCTTCTTCGCCAACGCGTTGGCGGCCTTCTGTTCGATGGTAAGCTTGGTACGCATAGGTGCATTATACACCTTGGACCTGTCTTGTACACAGCTAGGTTGTAACAGAGCGTACATAGTTACATGATCGATGTTCACATCATTCAATCCCCAGGCATGGAGGCCAGCTATCAAGCTCAGCTTGAGCGGCTGCAGCACCCGCTGGTCAACATCATCGAGGGTGAATACGTTCCTGGTAACCTCTTGGAAGCGCGCTACCGCAGCTACCTGAAGGGAACCGCTGAGTATGTGTCTTGGGTCGACGACGATGATGAGGTGCTGGACCTCTCTTGGTTGCCCACCGCTGTAGATCTGTTACAGGACCCTAAGGTGATGGCGGTGTACCCCCGCTGGCGAGCTACCCGAAATGGGAAGCCTAAGCACGAAACTCCAGCTGAACCATGGTCGATACGGCTGCATCACCAGCAGTATGGCTGGCCAGTTGCGCACCACCTAACCATTATGCGACGCTCGATGGTTCTGCGCGTGCTAGAGGAGCTGCGTGCAGGTTGCCCAGTCATGACTAAGGACCAGGACCGCCTGCTCACCTTCACCTTAGCGCGCTTTGGTCAGCTGGTAAGCGTCCCCAACATGGCGTATGAGTGGAAGCTGCGTCAGGGATCTGTGCGACAGCAGCCACCACCGCCTGAGGTGACTGAGTGGGCTAGAGCTCACCGACTTGAAACGCTGCGCCTGGTATCAGGCGCCGGTGTGACTGACACCGATGGGCAGGTCATTGACCAACAGCCCAAGTAGGTTGGCAGGACTGTGAGAGATTCCCAGCGGTAGGGCTGCAACGACAATGGCTTCTAGGTTGCCTGGGCTCTCGGAGATGCCGACAGGGAACGCGTGAACTACCGTAGCTGTCAGCACACTGAAGTTCATTGAAACACCGACTGGAGGTTCATGCACAGCTGTAGCCGTCAGCACACCGAAGTTCATCGATACACCGACTGGAGGCTGGTGTACCGCTGTAGCTGTCAGCACATGGTAGTTCATCGAAACGCCTACAGGAAGCGCGTTGATGGTGAAGCCACGGTTTGTATTTGGACTTTCAGTTACGGTGATCGGCAGCGTAAACGACCCACCGCTGAGCTCACCCGAGCGGTCTCGTGATGCAACGACACCCGTGACGGCAGCAAACACCTTAGTATATCCAGCTAGTTGGAAACTGGAGGCGAAGGTTCATGACGCGGTATGCCTCGCCAACGGTGATTGTCGTGTTGGGAATCTCGAGGTCCGCTCCTGTCCCAGTTGTGCCAACCGACCCAATGATCTGCTGGTGCAGAGGCAGCGAGGTGGAATAGCTTGGGGCACCGCTTTGCCCCTGTGCCACCACCCACCAGAACCATGTGGCGACGCCGCTCGCCTCGGCGTTCTTGTAGGAGGTAGAGATGATCGCTGGGTTAGGGCCCTGTTGGGTAGTTTGGAAGTCTCCTCCGACTGGGCTGGAGTTAGACACGAAGCGTACCAGAACGTCAGCGGCGAGCGCGTCGATGGTGGTTTGATCTGTCGGCAACGGCCGGGTACCTTTCATCAGAAGCAGCAGCCCCATCGCACCGGCGGCACCGTTACCGATTCCTGACCCAATAGTCAACCCTGATACCGCGACGTTGTTGGTGCTTGATAGGTTTTCCCCCAAACGAAGCATGCGTGTAGAGATGCCGCTCGCCATTCCAGGGCTGAAGTCAATTGTAGGCATGGAAGGTTCTCCTTAGACAGTGAGGTAGGCACCCATCGAGCCGTCAAGGATCGTGGCGACAGTCGCGTTAAAAAGAATTGGGTCAGCGTAGCGAATCACGCCCTGCCCGATGGAGTCAGAGACTGGGACCACCAAGAAATTAGGGGTTGGTAGAGTGGCTCCATCCACGGCGGCACCTGTTATGTTGGTGTTCCAGAGGATTGCCCAGGTGGCGGTACCGCTGCGCGTCGGGATCACTCCTGGCGGGATGGTAAAGAGCTGCAGCAGGATGTCGCTGTTAGGCTGAGTCCACGCCCCTCCTTGGTAATGCACCAGGAAGTCCAGTGACGTTACACGGGTGTAGGAGGTCCAGTTATTGGTGACCTGCAGCGCGGTTGGCTGGGAACCTGTGTAGACGCTGATCGCCATTGGGCTGGAGAAAGCGGCAAGAACAGCGCGCCCCATGAAGAGCTTGCGAATGTTGGGGTGGTAGGTAAGAGCCATGAGATCCTCTCGTTAGCTGTTAGAGACGGTAGGCAACTGCGTTGGGCGAGACGCCAAAGGCCAGGCCAACGGTGAAGCCGCTGCCGTAGGTGGGGGTCCCCGCACCACCAGCTGGGAAGGTGGGTGGAAGAGACTGAAGGGTCCAAGTCACTAGGTCAGGCGATGTGTAGATGTCGGTCAACCCGCCGTTATTGACGACCACAACATAGCGCGACGCAACCGTATCCCATGCCGGCGGGCGCCAGACGGCGCTGAACGGCATGGTGTGCGTCACCCACGTAACGCCATCAGTTGAAGACGCGATCGAACCGACTGAGTTGAGAGAGGCACCGAAAAATCGGTTGTTAGCGAAGCGCAGCGCCTGTAGCGTGAAGGGCAGCGCCTGAGTTGTCCACGTAACGCCGTCATTCGTTGAGCGGTAGATCTGGCTGGAGCTTCGCTGACATGCCAGCCAGATTCCACCTCCATAGACCAGTGCATCTACACCTGAGGAAATGGTGGTCGCCTGCGAGGACCACGTGATGCCGTCAGAGCTGACAGCAAGCGTGCTGCTGCTGTAGTTACCTGCAATGAAGAGACCATTTCCATACGCCAGCCCATACCAAAACCCAGCCGCTGGCATGTTGGTGTAGTGCGTCCAGGTTTGCCCGTCAAGTGACACCGCGTTACGGTTAGAGGTGGTGCTGCTTCCACCCACAGCTACCACCCGATCTGAACTCGCTGCGACCGCGCGGTATTCAGCATTGACACCAGGGGTTTCCTTCGTCCAGGTAACTCCGTTGTCAGCTGACCAGTATGAGAAGCTGGGATAAGGACTGGAGCTGGTGTAGCCAATCGCGCCAAACGTGCCGTTCAAGAAGAAGGTCGAGTGGGCGTAGGACGCCGTATAGGGAATGGAAAAGACAGCCACGCCATAATCTGGATAGCTTACTAGATTGGCAGGAAATGTGGAGAGCAGGGCAGTCTGTGCCGCCCCAAACTTGGTTGCCAGTGTCGGTGGAAACGTTGAAAGTAGGGCAGTGCGAGCGGTGCCAAACTCAAGCGCGAGATTAGCGGGAAACGTAGAGATCAGTTCAGTGTGAAGCACCCCGAAAGTTGGTGACAGCGCCGGTGGGAATGTGATTATCGAATCGGTGCGCAGCGTGGTGGGAGTTGCTGAGAGTCGAGGCGGAAAGGTGAATAGCCCACCCGTAAGTACTGGTGACTTGTTACGAGACGCGATAACACCAGCTACCCCGGAGAACATCAGTAGGTCCAGTTAGATAGGAATTCAACGCGTAGGTTGATGATGCGGTAGAACTCACCTGCAGTAATGGAAACGGAGTCCATTTCTAAATCAGCACCAGATCCAGTGAGCCCGACCGTGCCTACGATCTGGTGAATGATGGTATCAGGGTTGTCAAATTGATAGATTGGGCGAACAGTCCACCAGAACCACGTTGCAATTCCGGCTGCCGCTGCGTTAACATAGATGGTGCTAATGACAACTGGGTTTACGGTGTATTGCGTCGGTGCAAAGTGAGCATCCTTGACGGCAAACTCCACCAGGCGATCAACTGATCGAGCGGCCCAGGATGTCAGTGACGATAGGTCAGGCGGTACAGTGCCCTTCATTATGGCGATGCGCCCGCCTGGATTTCCGTAGCTGTTGCCTCCAGCCATCAGCAACCCGCTGGTTGCCGTGAGGTTAGTGGTCGAGGTATTCTCGTTGAAGCGCAGGATGCGATTAGGAAGCCCAGTCGTAAAGCCGCTGCTGAGATCGATGACAGACATGAGAGCTCCTTAGAAGATGGCGCCGATGCTGCCGTCGAGGATTGTCACAGCAGTAGCCGCTGTGATTGAGGTGCTTACGAAGCGGATCACGCCGGGACCAATGGCATCTGAGCAGGCAACTACAGCAAAGTTGTTTGAGGGCAGAGAAGCCCCGGCAACCGTGACTGCGGAAACGTTGGTCGTCCACAGAATTGCCCAGCTGGCGGTGCCAGTATGGTCAGCAGGAACGGTTGGTGGAACGGTCAGCTGCATCAGAATGCCGTTGGATGGCTGCGTCCAGGAGGCACCTATGAAGTGCGCCAGAAAGTTAGATGTCGGTTGGCTGTAGAGCGACCAGTTGTTAATGATGCTGGCTGAGGTAGGTTGCGTTCCGCTGTAGACGCTGATGGCGCACGGTGAGCTGAAGTTGGCCAGCAGCCCCCGCCCGATCATCAGGTTTCGCGTTGATTGGGAATAGAGAAGCGCCATTGGGTATTACCTTTGAAGGATGAAAGGTAGGGTCTGAACAGGTCCGCCGATAGCAACGCCAGTTGCATCTCCTACCACATTGAAGGCAAGAGAGCTGACAGCAGGTCCACCAAGGGCAGCCCCTGTGGTGTCTCCATTCAGCTCAAATGAGAGGGTGCTGATAGTAGGCCCACTGAGGGCAACTCCCGTGATATCACCAGTCAGTCCAAATGAGAGGGTACTGATAACAGGCCCGCTGATGGCGACCCCAGTGTTGTCCCCTACCAGCAGAAACATTCCGCTGTTTCGGTTGCGTGAGGCGATGGTGCCGGTGACAGAGGTAAACATCAGTAGGTCCAGACCGACGGAATGGTGACAAGAAAGTTAACGATGCGGTAGGACGTTCCCGCCACGATGTTGACGCTGTCCATGACCATGTCAGCGCCAGTCCCACCTAGACCTACCGTACCGATGGCCTGGTGATAGAGCGGCGACGCGCCGGTTGGGGTAGTGTCAGTTACTGTCCACCAGAACCACTCAGCGGTTCCGGTCTGCGTCGCGTTCACAAACGCTGAGTTGATTGCCACTGGTGATGAGGTATCAATGGTGGATGCAAACATGCTAGAATTCCCACCACTGGAAGAGGTTGTCCAGTTCACCAGAATATCAGCCGAGCGGGCGCCATACGTGGTAAGCGATGACAGGTTTGGCGGGATAGTTCCCTTCATCAGGTGAAAATGAACGTAGGCAGAGGCAAAGCCGCCACCGCCTGCCTTAGACAAAAGAGAATTGAGGGACTGAAAAGCACCGAGCGAGCTATCGAAGATCCCTGGACTACCGATGTTGGCACCGATGATGCGGAAGAACTGTCCGGTCAGAAACAGGGGAGAGATGGAGATCTGAGCCATGGTTAGATCGCTGCTACCCCAAGAACCCCTTCAGCGATGCTGTAGGGAGTTCCTGTGGTGAAGGCATTTGGATTGAACTTGATCACACCATTTCCAACAAGATCGCTAACTGGAACCACGATGAAGGTTCCTGATGGAAGAGTCGCGCCAGCAACGTTCGCGGCGGTGATCGCAGATGTCCAGATGATTGCCCAGGTCCCTGCGCCGTCGTGGACCGCGGTTGCTGGCCCCGGAAAGACACCTAAGCTAATGAACGGACTGGTAGATGTAGGTCGCCCCCACCTGGCATTCATGAAGTGCAGCAGAAAATCGGGCGACGCGCTGGTGTAGGGTGACCAGCCCGTCACCACATCGGAGGCGAGTGGTTGCGCACCGCTGTAGATCGAGATGGAGGTATTGGTGCTGGTTGTGCCAAAACCACCACCAAGCCCAAAGGTCTCAAGAAGCCCCCGTTGAGCAACTAGATTTACAAGCGAACTGCTAAAGAGGATCGTCATCGATTAGGTCCCGATGTTGCCCTCGAGGTCCCACTCATTTGGTCCGACCTTCGTCAGCGTGGCCTTGCCGTGCTGCCGCGCGATCGCCAGGGTATCAGGGGTGTTGATGGTGACCCCTGGCCCAGCGACGAAGGTCACGGTGCCGGTGCCTGCGCGACCCACCAGAATGGTACCACCGACCGGCATCGGTGCGCTGGAGTTAGGCACCCAGTAGGGGGGATCGGAAGCCGTCCAGCCGCTATCAGGCCTGACTGTCAAAACCACTGCACTGGGCGCAGTGAAGCGGTAGTGCCGGTTGTGATCACTGGCCTTGCCGATGTCCAGTGCATTGTTCGCGGCGTTGATAACCTCAAGCGGTGCCGGCTTGAAGACTGGTGAGACCCACTCTGGTCTCTGGCTTTTGCCATTGCTTTGAAGCAGCTGGTACTGCGAGCCGAAGTTGGTTGAGATGGATGTGGTTATCAGCTCATTGATATTGGGTGGTGCGAGATCGACGTTGTCGGCTGAGGTGAAGCCAATCGCGCCGTATGAGTTGATGACCAGGTAACCACCCGGGGCGCTGTATCCAGTTCCATTGGCACCGCCAATGAAAACCGCTGGAGCTCCAAGCGAGTCGGAAAAGTCTGACTTACCAGCGCTGATGATGACGCAGCCACCAGGTGAGTCAGCTGTGTAGCCGGTATCACCGTTCGTTCCCTTACCGCCAGTGATGACGACGCTACCGCCTGCCTGGTCACCAAAGAAAGAGTCACCTGCCCTGATGTAAACATCACCGGCAGGAACGGCAGCCAAGGTAGAGAGGGTGTTGGTTACTGCGTCTTTCGCCTGTAGCGAAATAGAGCCCATGGTTGCCTGGGCAGCTCCGCCTTCCACGCGACCAGCTGGCTGAATGACGGCGTTGACGGGTCCAGTCGTTGGGAACCCGACAGTAAGGACTGAGGCGGTTTCAGCGTTGATGACCCCATCGGCTGTTCGCAGGTCGCTTACCTTCATTGCACCTGCGCCGTCGCTGAACAGCACCTGACGATTGGCGCCAGGAACGGCAACTGTAGCGGCGCCCCAGAATACCTGTGCACCTGGTCCAGCAGATTTCAGCACCTGACCAGGTGTTCCGTAGTTCAGATCTCCTAGAACGTCTACACCTAGGCTTCCATCGTCAGCTGCAAACTTGAACTTAACGTTGCCGTCATCGGCGATGTTGAAGGTTCCTTCCAACCGAAGGTTGGAAGACCCTTGGGTCATGTTGCCGAACAGGTAGGGCTTGACCGGATCTGGTCGAAGCGCCTCGTTGTTGACGATGAAGGTACCGCTTATCGATGAGTTGTCGAGCGCCTGCTGACGCCCAGCGGCGTGGCCGATGAAGATGTTATCAACGCTAGGTCCAGCGTTGCAGCCTGCAGCCTCACCAATGAAGACGTTGCGGCTAGCATCAGCAGTCAGCTCGTCACCTGCCAGGAAGCCGATAATGACGTTGCTGGCGCCTGAGGTTAGCGAGGCCCCAGCGCCGTTGCCGATGATGACGTTGCTGTGACCAGAAGTTAGTGATCCACCCGCTCCACCGCTGGTAGGGCTTGCAACGTATGGCTCAGCCCCGATGGTTACGTTGTTCGTCAGCTGAGCTGCCTGATCGATGCGGATGTCGCGAACTGCAACTGTTCCAGTAAGAAACGCGTCTGAGTCAATCAGGTTACCGGCGAAGTACGTCGGCAGCGTGAGGGTCGCGTTGACCCATGCAGCGCCGTTGTAGCGAAGCACCTGATCGGTTGCTGGTGTTGTGATGGTAACATCGGTGAGACCATCTAGTGAGAGAGCTCCCACACCAGCGGTGACGCGTGCGTCAACGTACTGCTTGTCGGTCAGATCTCCAGGGTTCACCACGAGACTTGCGTAGCTAGCAGCCGTTGCTTGAATCAAGCCGGTGCCGGTGATGCGAAGCCCAGTAGCCGCCGTTGAGAGCAGCTCGATTACCGAGGCTGAGGGGCTCAGGAGGGCGGGGTACGGGGCCTGCAGCCCAAAGCCGTACATCTCAGCCCAAACGCGGCCAGAAACCTGCATCCCTGAAAGAAGTGGCAGGTTATCCGATCCTTGGAAGCGCACCAGGTGCTGGCCGTCGGCGGTCAGCTGCAGCTGTCCTGGTTGGCTTGAGTTGTACCAGAAGCCGGTGCGTGGGTTGCCGGCCATCGCCAGCCCTGGGGCCAACTGAACGCCGCTGGCCGCCAGCAGCGCTCCAGACATGGTGTCACCGGCTTTTGCCACCTTTCCATCGAGCGCTGACTGGAGAGGTGGGATGTCGACGATGGTGTGGGTGTGACCGAGGTTGCTCTTGTTGTCCAGCGCTGCCTGAAGGTCGGTGACCTCAGCGATGGGGTGCACGTGCACGACGTTGGCTTTACCAGCCAGCTGGGTGACTAGACCCGTCGTATCGGCAATGATGTGAAGGTGTCCTTCGTCGGCCTTGTTCAGCAGCGCCTCGCGAAGGGTTTCACCTGTTCCAAGATCCACTGCACCTGTCCGGTCTACTCCATCGAAGACCTCATCGAAGGTGTTCACGTGAACGCGGCTGGCCTTGGCGTTGAGCTCAACCTGTAGACCAGGAACATCTACGATGGTGTGGGTGTGGATCGCTGGTGCATAGACGCCGGTGTGCAGGTGATCTACCGGCGAGTAAACACCGGTGTGCAGGTGGTCTACATCTGACTTCAGGTCCAGCGCTGGCTGAAGCCCAGGAACCTCCGCGAAGGTGTGAGTGTGCACCAGCGGGGCCTTCTGCGGAAGCGTAAGCTCAATTGCGGTAATCTGGTTACCGTACAGCTCCAGAGTCTGCGTATGAGTGGTGGTCATGTGCCCAGCTGTTCCAGTTGTAGCTGGAGGCATGCTGACGGTCCAAAGAGCCTCGTTGCTCGGGCTCATCGAGAACACCGACTGAATCGGCGACACCCCATTCACGATGACGTCGACTGAGCTGGCCTCGTAGATCTGAGGCAGCGTCTCTGAGTCAACACGGAAGAGAATGGTCTGCGCGTCCTTGACGAAGCCGACGCGGTAGGCCTGCAGGCCTGCAGGGCGGATGGTGGTCAGCTGTCCGTTCTCGCCGCAGTAGAGCGCCTTGCCGATGTCGGCGGACCAGTTCCACTGGTCATAGGTGATTTGTCCCGAGAAGGTGACGTTACCCATCTCGTTGAAATGGAGCTCCTCCTGCATGATGCCGATAGGGGTCCGCGGTGGATCCAGGGCTGGGTTGCCCGAGGCCAGTGAGACAGCGTTGGCTCCAGAGAAGTAGACCAGCGACATCCGAGGAATGTTCTCAGCGGCTCGCACCGGCACGAAGGCATTCACCGGCGCCGCTAGAACACCAGATGCACCAACGGTTGTCTTGATGCGAACTGGGGTATCCGTCGTCAGGAACTCCCAGCTGGGCATGTAGATGGGTCGATTGAAGATGTCCGTTTCGATGTAGCCTGGGTTACCTTCTACAGGTAGCACGTTCTTCCATGAGACCCCCTTGGACTCCATCTGAACGGCGCTGATGTTGCCGCTTGGTACGGTCCCGGCGAAGACGCGAATGACCTCAAACCACAGATCACCGCGCCATACCTTCATCTTAGCGGCGGCGACGTCGAACCAGTGCTGATCAAGAGCAGGTGCAGGTGGCGCGACTGTTCCGACAACTGGGAGCAGAAGCGTGTAGCCGTAGGTGATGACCCCGGTCTGGTGATTCATGTCCCAGTAGAGGTAGTACGTAGATCCAGCTGGTGCCGCCGGGCTGGGAATTGGACCCCAGGCAGTTGACACAGTTTGGTTGAACGTTGCTAGGTAGTCGCTGGTTCCGTGCGCGAAGGTGATCACCACCGGTGTCTGCGGCACGTTCAGCTGGACATAACCAGGGGTCGCTGAGGTGGTCAGGAACTGGGGCTGCCCGAGCGCGTTGGCCTGGTAGCTTACGATGCCTTGGCGAAAGGAGAGCTTCATGCTGTTATTTCCTTGGAGTGATTAGAGGTCGGCACCTTGGCGCCATTTCCGTTGCCACCTGGGACCGCGTCACGGGTCGAGGTCTCGTTGTAGCCGTACTTGGCAGCGACGAACTTGCTGTAGCCCTCGACACCACCAATGTAGACGAGATAGACTCCCAGCAGCCCTTCGGTAAGATCGCCGGTGAGCGTCATCTTCACCATTATCCAGGTGGCTGTCAACCCGCCGACCAGCTGCAGCACCTTGGTGAGGCTAACTGATCGCCCGTCCTTGGTGATAAGGTCGGCGAAGTCAAGCTTCTTGCTGCTTTGGATGCGCCAGAAGAGCGTCAGAACGCCGAGCGTCAGCAGCACCAGCGCGACAAAGATCGCGTTGAGATCAAACCCAAAGAGGTCGATGCTTGAGCTGATTACGTCCTGCACAGGAGGCTCCTTACTTCGTCCTGTATTTATGGGAGCTTGACCCGGGCAGCAGAAAGGGCCCTCAGTGAGGGCCCTTGGCGCGCGCTATCTGTGCGCTAATGCTATAATTCGCGCGCGCTAGGTGAGTAGGTGAGCAAGTCCTTCAAGAACACCCCACACCAAGGTAAGTACCGCAAAAACGATCGTCATCCTGATGAGACCTCGGTCCATTTCCCCTGAAGCTACAGCACCAAGATCAGGTTCCTCATGTGCCCTGTCCATCTCACGGTAGTAGCTTGAGGTGATGCGGATGGCCACCACCACTGCCAGCGCCACTGTGGTCCACAGCAGCAGCCAGAAGACGCTAGTCATCGAAGTAGGCCTGCAGGCCCTTGAAGCCACCGATGTAGACCTCGCCGGCGCCGGTCAGGGCGTGAATCTGCGGCAGGGTACGTGCTGCCGGAAAGATGACCTGTAGGTCTTCCCGTGAGATGTAGGTCTCGTCGTCAACCTTGGGTTGGCCAACATCAACCTGAATGACCTTGAAAGGCACTCCCTTTGAGGCAAGCAGCGCCTTTGCCTGCTCGCAGTAGCCGCAGGCGGGCTTGGAATAGACGGTAAACTGGGTGTTCATGCGACTCCTTTCACAGGTCTGGTAGTTCACTATACTCCATATCTGAGGTCATGGAGCCGATAACGTAGGACACGCTCTCATTCTCCTGCAGGGCGGTTTGCTTCTTGGAGGTGTTGAGGTGCTTGTTGAACCAGGGCAGCGGAGTCGACTTTATGCCGGCGTCGTACTTGATACCAACGTCCTTCAGGCGGTGCTGGGCGGTCCAGTCCACGAAGTCCCGTAGCACCTTGGCGTTCAACCCAATGACGGTGCCCTTCGAGAAGAGGTAGTCGGCCCAGGCCTTCTCCTCCTCGATGACGTCCAGGTACAGCTGCTGGACCACCTCGCGGTTGCGCTCACGGGCACCAACGAAGCGAGGGTCGTCCTTGACCACCCGGTTGAGCAGGCGCGCCGTCCAGTCGGTGTGCAGCAGCTCGTCGTTCAGGATGAGCGAGATGATGTTGCCGTTGCCGACGAAGAGCTTGTTCTCCACCATGCCGAGCGACGTGGCAAACGACACCATGAAGCGGATGGCCTCAAGGGCGTAGGACGCGTGCAGCGCCAACCAGATGGCGTCGACGTGCTCATCTTCATCTACGCGGATTCCCTGCAGCCCTAGGCTGTTCAGCGCCTTCTTGGCGTTCAGCTCGTACAGGCGGTCGTAGTGCGTGCCAATGTGCGCCGCCATCTCCACGATCTCCTTGGTCTCGTGGATCTTGTTGAACTCCTCGGATGGCACGTTGTAGATGTTGCGAATGATGTGTGAGTAGGCGTCGCTGTGGATCTGTTCGAAAGCGGACCACCACAGCACCAGCGCCTCCAGCTCAGGCACCGAGACGACTGGGAAGAAGCACTCAACTGGTGACCGTCCCTGGATGGAGTCAAGCGCGGTCTGGCGCAGCAGGTTGCTGGTGAAGATGTGCTTTACCGCGTCAGCAGCGGTCTTGAAGTCCATCTTGTCCTTGACGAGGGTGACCTCCTCAGGGACCCAGAAGAAGCCCTTCTGGGTCTTGACATACTGCGCGATCACAGGGTAGGCATGCTCCTCGTAGCGCTGCACGGTGACGCGCCCCGCTGGGTCAAGGAAGAGCTGGCGCTTGAGGTAGTTGGGATTGTAGCTGAAGTCGTTGGTGCTCTTCATAGAACGCAGGCCTCACAGGTTTCGTCGTCTAGTACAGGCAGGACCACAGGTTCAGGTTTCTTCTTGATGTCCAGCTCCTCGGCGGTGGCCACCTGCGCCGCTGCCTGCTTCTCAACAAGGTGGTAGTAGTGGGACTTCAGCCCCCAGCGGTGAGCAAGCATCAGATTTTTGGTGACCAAGGTGAGTGGGATCTTGCCATCAGGGAAGTGCTTGGGTGAGTAGAAGGTATCCGATGAGATGCCCTGGTCAACGTAGGCCTGCAGCACCGCCACTGTCTTGATGTAGGGCAGGCAGTCCTTCTGGTCGAAGAGCAGCTCGTAGTGCTTCTTCAGGCGGCGGTACTCGGGTGCCACCTGCGGTATGATGCCGGCCTTGGACTCCTTGATGAGGATGAACTGCTTGAGGAGGTTGACGCCGTTGGTGCTCTCGATGACGACTGAGGAGCTCTCAACTGGGGCAATGGCCATGGTGGTGGCGTTGCGTACTCCGTACTGCAGCATCTTGGCACGCAGCCCCTCCCAGTCCAGCTCCTCACTAGGCGTGAAGTCAGTGAGCTCACTGGCACCTTTCGCGCGCCGCTCCCATGGAAAGACACCCCGTCCATACCACGTGTTGGGGCTCTCGGTGCATGAGCCCTTGTCGCGAGCCAGCTCGACGCTCATCTCGGTGAGGTAGAACGCCTGGTGCTCGATCCAGCGCTTCACCTCAGCCAGCGCCTCTGGCTCACCGTACTTCAGCTTGCGCTTGGCGTGCCAGTAGGCGAGGTTGGTGATGCCAATGCCGAGCGGCTCAAACTCCTTGTTATGCTCAAGCGAGTGCACCGACAGGAAGTCCTGGTACTGCAGCAGGTAGTGCAGCGCTCGGTGCAGCAGGCGAGCCGGCCGCTTCAGGTCCTCAGGGTGCCGCACCTTGCCCCAGTTCAACGAGCCGAGAGTGCACAGCGCGATCCGCCCCTTGGGGTCGTCGACCGTCTCAAACGGTCGGGTGTGCTGCATGATCTCGGTGCAGAGGTTGGTCTGATAGATCGGGTGAATCGACGTGTCGAACGGGCCTTGGTTAGCGACGTTGTCGATGTTCAGGATGTAGTAGCGCCCGGTGTCGGAGCGCTCCTTCATGATCCAGCCGAAGACCTTCTCGGCGGTCTCGGTCTTGGTGCGCAGGTCCTTGCGCTTCTCATACAGCTCATAGAGCCGCTCGAACTCAGCGGAGTCCCGATAGAACGCCTCGTAGAGGTCAGGCACCTGGTTGGGATCGAAGAAGGTGATGGTGCCCTGCTGCTTCAACCGGCGCCAGAAGAAGGCGCTGAGCACCACGCAGTAGTCCATCTGCCGGACGCGCGTCTCGTCGGTCCCCTGGTTGTTCTTGAGGACGATGAAGTCATCGAACTGGTAGTGCCAGATCGGTGCGCTGACGGTGCAGGCCGCGTTGCGGATACCACCCGCCGAGCAGGACCGAAGGTCAGCGAACCACTTCTTCAGGAAGGGAAGGATGCCGGTGTGCATGATCTCGCCCTGCCGAATGGATGCTCCCAGCGGGCGCATGCGCCCGATCTCGAGGCCAATGCCAGCCCGCTTCGAGGCGTAGTCGGCCATCACCTGGCCGGTGGCGAAGATGGACTTCAGGGTGTCGTCGGTGCGGATGAGCACGCACGAGCTGAACTGCTTCGTCTTGGTACCCAGCCCCGCCAGCACCGGTGTGGCCAGCGTGAAGAGCCCGTCGGATGCCGCCGCGTAGAAGTCCTTCACCCACTTCAGGCGGTCCTTCTTCTCGGCATGGAAGGCAACGGCAGCGGCCACCGCGTAGCGGACCTGCGGCGACTCGACCATCTGGCCGGTGGCGCGGTTGCGGATGAGGTACTTCTCGACCAGCTGCTCGACCGCGGCGTAGGAGAGCTGCTCGTCCTTCTCGTGTTCGACGTGCCTGTCGATCTCGTCCCACTCGTCGTCGGTATACCACTGCAGCAGGTCGGGTGTGTAGAGCCCCAGCTCCACGTTCTTCTTGACGATGCTGAGCAGGCGCGGCGGCTGGTAGTCACCGTAGACGTCCTTGCGCAGCATGCTGATGCGCTGCTTGCCGGCGACGTACTGGTAGTTGACATTGCCGGTATCAGGGTTCTCCTCTTCGTCGATGAGGTTGACCATCGACCGCAGCGCGATCTGGTCGAGCTCACGCGTGGTCATGCCGTCGTAGAAGTGGGCCTGTGCGGCGACCTCAATCATCGACGGTGAAACGTCGGCGACGCCTTCGCAGACCTTCGCGATCTGGGCCTGCCACTTGGAAAGGTCAAAAGGGGCCTTCTGCCCTGAGCGCTTGATGACGTGCATGGTGTCACCCATTTAGCTGCTCACGAACTGATAGCTGCGGGCGTAGGCTGATGGCGGCTACGGCGTCACCTGCTACGATGAGCTCAGCAACGAGCCGCCGCCGAAATGCTCCGATCTCCGTTTCGTTTAGGCTTCGCTCTCCAGCTGCGAAGCGCCGCTGCACCTCCTGTGCAATTAGAAACTCAACTGTGTCCATGTTGTACTGCATTTCGCGGGCGGTTACCGTGTTGAATAGGCGTGGTGGGGCTGTATCAGCTTGCATTGTAAACTCCTATGTGATGGGCGCAGAGACGACTACAGGCTGAAGCTCAGCCTGCTGTAGGTCGTTAGCTGGAAGCTAGTGACGCGTGCGCGTCGCCTGTGAGATGCTCAACCGTGCGAATGGCGGTGTCGTACGAGGTCGTGGACTCGAGCATCTTGGTCTCCTGCTAGCTTGGTGGAGACCTATTTATCAGGCTCACGCTAGGACGTCGCCTACTGTTTTTCCGCCTATCCAGCGGTGCAGATCGTGAGGCCCGCACACGATTCCATAGAAAATCGAGCGGCCGTGGGACAGCTCAGGGCCGGTAGGGTGCACCATCGCCGAGCCCTTTGGCACCGACGGGTGAAACACGATTGCCTTCTTGTGGAACTCAGTGATGGTTGCGGTGGTCGTGACCAGCTTACCGTCATCAGGCGAGAACAGCAGCAGGCTGTGGTCCATGGTGGCGGCCTGCGCCACCGGCACGCTGTCGACGGTGTATGTCTCCATGTCGACCGCCATCACTGACCAGCTGGTCGGCAGCGCGATATCCAGGTTCTGAACGCGCAGCTTGATGGTTGGTCCGGTCGTCTCCTCAAGGTAGTCAAGGGGTTCCAGCTTGAAGTCAAGCAGGTGACCGCTGAAGGACCAGAAATGGGAGATGCCCATCGGGGCGGTCAGGCTGTCGATGATGTAGGGGCGAGAGACCTCAGAGAGAATCTGCATGTCAGTCCTTTGGAATGAAGCGAAGGTCGGACCAGTCCTCGATCTTGGAGCCGCGTTCGGTGGTCTGGTGACGTGGACCGTGCACCCAGTTGATGGCGAAGCGGCCGTCAACCACCTGAATGTCGAGGCGCTGCAGACCACCAAGCCCGCGCTCGTGCGACAGCTTGTTGGCCTCAGTGAAGAACTTCCAGAGCGCGAGCTGCGCTTCCTCGGCGACGTCGAGATTTGTACGAGAGCAGATGATCATGGGGTTGCCTTAACGGTCTTGAGGATGGGATATTGGGCTTCGGTGTAGTACTTCTTGCGCTCCTTGAAGTGCTTGCGCGACCACTTCAGGTTGCAGTGCACGTCGACGCAGTGCACGCGGTCCTTGTCGCCAGCCTTGCGCAGGCTGCGCCCAATGGACTGGATGCAGCGAATGAAGCTCTTGCCGGCGTCGACCATCATGAAGTTAAAGATACGGTCGATGCTGATGCCGACAGAGGCGATGCCGAACGTGGCGATGACGATGAGCCCGTCGGTCTTCTCAAAGAGGTGGTACCACTCAGCGCGCACCTCGGTCTCGGTGGCGCCGTAGAGGAAGACGCTGTCCTTGATGAGCTTCTGCAGCTCCTTGCCCTGCTTGATGGAGTTGACCAGCACCAGCGTGTTGCCGTACTGCTCCGCGCGGGCAATGATGAGGTCAGCGATGAAGTCGAGGCGCTCAGGCGAGCGGCTGATGAAGGACCGCTCAGAGCCGTAGTCAGGAAACTCCTCGTCAACGCTCTCCTGGATCTCAATCGGCTCGATCTCGAGCTGCGCCAGGTAGCCCATCTTGATGAGGTCGGCGGCGCTGATCTGATAGATCACCTCACCGATGGCCCCGCGCAGGGACAGCTGATCGATCTTTGGCTTTGGGAAGGTGCCAGTGAAGCCGTAGCGGTAGGCGCAGTGCTTCCCGTGGTTGTTGATCAGCTCGCCGATCGTCTTGGCGGAGGCGCCGTGCGCCTCGTCGACGATGATGCAGCTGAAGTCCTCGACCACAACCGGGTTGTTCTGCAGCGCCTGCCAGGTGGCGATGACCGTCGGGTGGTGCAGGTCCTTTTTACCGCCGCTGTAGGTCCCCACGTCGAGGTTGCCCAGCCGAAAGGTGGCAGCGGTCTGCTCCACCAGGTCAGCTGACGGCACGATGACGACGGTGCGGTGTCCAGCTCGAGACATCACATCTGCCAGGGCCGCGATCATCCAGGTCTTGCCGGAACCGGTGGCCGCCAGGACGAAGCCGGACTGGGTCTCCAGGGCCTGGTTGACGGCGTCCACCTGGTAGGGGCGCAGGTGGACGCCGAGCGTGTGCTCCGGTTTGCGCGTAAACCACTCGGCATCGACTCGTTCCGTTACCAGGGTGACCTTCCGGCGCTCGTCCCGCAGCTCGATGTGGTAGCCCCACGTTTCAAGGTAGGGTAGCACCTGGTCCAGCAGCCGGAAGTAGATCTTGCCGGTCTTGTCGAAGAAGCGGACCTTCCCGTCCCACCGCCCCAGCTTGTAGAGCGGCATGAAGAAGGCGCCCTCGACCATGACCGCGAACTTGTCCTCGAGGATCTTGTGGTCAGGGGGTGCCAGGCCGGAGATCTGACAGTAGACCTCGTCCCGCACCGTGATGTGCGCGACCTTCGTCATTCTTGGATGAAGCGGAAGTGGCGCTCCAGGTTGTAGCGCCGGATGTACGCAACTGGCTTCAGGTTAGAACCTCGACTGGTGAGCGCGGTGATCAGGTTGCTGATTCGCAGCTGCTCGATTGGTCGGAGGTCGCTTTCGGGTTCCAGGCGGGCACGAACGCGCTGGCCATCAATCCGCTCGAAGAAGGTGATCGTGAGCTCGTCAGCTGTGTCGTCAATGGTCATCGTGCGATCACCGATGATCAGAACACCGCTGTCAACGATGGCGCTTCCATCGATCGTGATTGTTCCTGCTCCGCTTGCTAGGACCCCCCACGAAGGGCCTACGCCGGCGGTGTTGATCAAAGATTGACCTGATACCCCTGTACCATAGATGGCGCTTGGCGCTGTTGCCTTACAGAATGACATGATTAAGCTCCGCTACTCGTAGTTTAGTGATGTGTCCGACCATCCAGCCCATCTGCTCAAAGGCCTTCACGATGGAGTCGAGGCGCTGGTAGTAGAGGCTGGCCTCGATGAGCAGCTGGTTGTGATCCACCATCTCCTTCTCTCCAGCGATGAGCGTCGTGGTCTCTCTAGCGCCGTAGGCGCGCTGACCTTGCAGGTAGTTGCGCGTCAGACGCGCCTCAATCTTAGCGCGCCCATTCTCCAGCCACTTGGTCAGCTGCTTGGCCTCCTGCGCCACCTGGTCGTAGTGCGACTGGTGGTAGGGAAGCGAGCGCGCGATCTCCTCGAGGCGCCTGCCCTCTAGCTCGAAGAGCGGCGCCGCTGCCTTGATCTCCGCGTCGTAGCGGTGAAAGAAGCGCTCAAGCTCCTCAACAAGACGACTTTCATCTATCTGAAGAAGGGTTGTCATTCATGCTGCCGGTTGGAGATGATGAACTCGTCCGTGTTGTAGTTGAAGTCCACGACCTGGTTGGCCATAAGCGTCGCTGTTTGAAGGTCAGCGACAACGCGAGGTACAGCTGATATTGTACAGTCGTTCTGCCTTACCTCATCGTTGGGTATCAGGTCCACGTGTGAACCAGCTTGAAGGGATCCAGTTGCCTGGATTCGAAAGGAACTGCCCGGTGCAGAGAGCTGAAGGATCTTTGACCGGGCACAGAGCGTGATGTGCATGTTTCGATTGACCTCATGTAACGCAGGTCACGAAGCATATTTAGTCGGTCTCGCTCTCCTCAGCCTTCTTGGGCAGCAGCGACAGCTCCTCGATGGCGGTGCGAACCGCCTTCATGAGCTTGCCCTGAGAAACAAAGACGGTGCACTTGCCTTCTGTTTCAGTGGCAACGTGAAGAATGAAGCCGCCTTGGGCAAACTGGATGGTGATGTCGTTCATCATGATTACTCCTTTAGATTGGTAAACTGAGAAAGCGCCTCAGCGACCTCCTCTTCGGTGAAGCCTGTATCTCGCAGCTGCCCGCCGATCACGCTTACGATCGCCGCGTGGAAGTTAGATCCGTAATCAGCTTCAAGCTGCGGCATCCAGGAAATGTTGAGCTGGAGGTCACCTGCCTGAAAGTTGATCCGGTTCTCCTCACGGCTCACGGAAACGGTGGGCATGATCTACTCCTCAGCGATTGAGGTAGCCTTACGACCACGCCCGCTCTTCGGTGTGGGCAGCTCGTCTTGATCGACGACGCTCTCGATCGCCTCAGCAGTGATCTCGGCCTCGCTGCGCGCCATGATTGGCTTGCAGGCGGGGTGATCAAGCAGGCGCTGCGCGATGGCGTCGTCCAGGTCCCTTTCGCGGAAGGAAACCTTCTGCTCGTGCCCGTCATCATCGATCCACTCGCTGACCCAGTTCAGCTTCTCGCCAGGCTGGGTGCCCTTGGCGATGACCTTCATGTCCTCGAGCAGCTCGAGCAGCCCCGTGAAGGGCGACATGCCGGTGCTGTAGGGCACCTCGAGCTCGACCTTGGTGCCGACCTTGGCGAAGCGGGACTTGTAGGTCTCGAACCGCATGCGCACGCCGACGACCTCACCTTCGTCTTTCAGCTTCAGCTTCGTGACGATGCCGATGATGCCGCACGAGAACTTGGTGCTGTTGGTGATGGCCCACGCGCCGTCGCCCATCATGATGTCCTGCGGGTAGACGTGGTCGGTCAGGACCAGCGAGATGGGCAGGCGACCGATGTGACCAACGGCGAGCCGCAGCATCGCCTTGCGGCGCTTCGCGAGCTGACCTTGGTCGCCCTTGATGACGCCGCCCTTGTAGTTCTCCATCTCGGTGGAGGAGCTCAGCATCGCCAGGCTGTCCATGACGATGAGCGTCTTGGGAGCCTCGAGGTTGTCCTTGCCGTAGGTCTTGAGGTAGTTGCTGAAGAACTCAGATAGCACCGAGTTGACGTCCTCGATGGTCGCCACTGAGAGGTAGGTGAGGAACTCAGGCGTGATGTTGACGCCGATCTTGCGCAGGTAGTCCACGTCGATCGCGTGCTCGCTGTCGAGATACACGACGTGGTAGCCCTGCAGCTGCGCCTGCTTGGTGATGTTGCCGGCGATGAAGCTCTTTCCGCTGCCTGATGGGCCTGCAAAGAGCGTCAGCTTACCGAGTGGAATGCCGCGCTTGAAGTCGCCGCTGAGAGCCCGGTTGAGGGCGTAGTTGCCGGTCGAGAGCCAGTAGATCGTCTCCTGAATGCCAACCGCCACCGTGTCCAGCTTTGCAACTTCTTTCCTGAACTTGTCCAGAAAGGGAAGTCCTGTCATTGAATGCTCCTGGTTTGAAGAACAGAAGGACTACCAGGTAGTCCTTCTGTTCTTCATGTTGCTTACGCTTCCTGCGTGGCCTTCTGCTGCTGGGCACGAAGCCTCAGCTGCTCGACCACGCTGAGCTTCTTCGGAGCGTCAGCAGGAGCGGCCTCAGTGGCCGGTTCAGTGGTGGCTGGAGCCGACTTGAGGATCGGCAGAACGATCGCCTTCGGCGCCTGGCTCACACCTAGACCATCGCCCTCACCTTCGGTCGGTGCCAAGGCCTGACCAGTCTGGTCAGCGATGAGCATCGCTTCTAGCTGCGCCTTCGGTGTCTTCGGGGTGCGGTGCTCCTTCAGGTCGAACAGCGTCACGGCCTCGATGACGTCGTCAGCCACGTCGGTCATCTTCGGCGAGAAGTTCGACGTGATGTACGAGTTCTGACCGTCGCCGGTCTTCGTCTTGCGGAGGCGGAAGTTGTAGCCGCCCTTCAGCTCGTACGGCGGGTTCTCGAGGTCGCCGCTCTTGAAGGCGGCCTGGATCTGCTGGAAGATCTGCGGACCGAACTCGATCAGCTTGACCAGCTCCTCGGCGTTGTGCTCCACCGGGGTCTCGAGCACCAGCACCTGGGCGACGTAGCCCTTCTTGCGGTAGTACTTCTTGCCGAGCGCCTTGTTGTGCTCGGGGTCCTTCTCGTCGTAGTACTTCGAGGACAGCGCGCAGATCGGGCAGTCCTCACCGTACATCTTCAGACAGGCGACAGTCTCGCGCTTGCCGTTGACGACGAGATCGTGCGTCAGGTTCTCGGCGAGGAACCCCATCGGGTTTTCCTCATCCTGGTCAGGGAGGAAGCGAACGACGGAGGTGCTGTCAATTGGGGCCTTCCAGAACGCGAAGAACTTCTTCCAGCGTTGGTCACCTCCACCGGAGGTCTTTTGTTCGAAGGCGGCGGCCAGATCGGCCAGTGAGCGCTTTGCCATGATGTGTAAACCTTTCAAAGTTTCAAACGGTTGATGCGTACAAAGTTCGTCAGCTGAACTGCTGACAGGGGTATTTATACGCCACCGCCCAGAAGCGGGCTTTCAACCTGGGTTGAGTTGGCTTGTCAGTCGCGCGGTGCGACTGACAGAGGTTATTGTAACAACAAAGGGGACCTGGTGGTCCCCTTTGTAGGTTAGAGCGGTGAAACCGCTAGGTTCCGTGAACGACAATCACCTCATCGACCTCGCTGCCCTTCAGGGTGCAGGTCTGCGCATGCAGCTGCTTCTCCACTGAGGACAGCGGAACCTGCTTGTCAGGCCGCTCGACCTGCCGCAGGATCAACGTGAACAGCGTGTTCCAGAACTCCACCGCCACCACCTTCATGCCCAGGTTGCGCGCCTCCTGGATGTAGCGAGCGCGTGTCTTCCTCGAGCTGTTGACGTTGTCGATGAACACCGACCCCTTCGTGATGCGCAGGTCGCGGAACGTGCTCTTGACCTGCGCGTCAACGAAGGCGTTGAAGTCCTTCTCGTTGTCGACACAGTGCTGCCACGCCGCGCGGTACGCCGCCTTCGGGTCGTCGGTGATGCGGTCGTAGAAGTCCAGGCGATACGCGTCGAGCGACACGACCTTGTCGCTCGCCTTCAGGTACTTCCGCATCCAGGTCGTCTTGCCAGAGCCCGACGGACCAACCATGACGTAGCACTTGCCCATCGAGGTGTCGATGCGGTTCATCACGAGCGGGACCGTGCGGAACTCGCGGATCCAGTCCTCGACGTTCTGGAGCTTCGTCTCGTGGTCGTCGCTGGTCCGACCCGCGGCGTCCGAGCGCAGCACGTCGTAGAATGTCTCGACGTCCTCGCGCAGCGCGTGCTCCATTGCCGTGCGCAGGGCTGAGCGCTTTGCGCCGTCCTTGAGGCCGTAGGGCAGGTGGTGCTCGATGATGAAGCGGACCGCGCGGGCGTCCTCAACCGAGAGGACCTCGCGGAGCGTGTGGTCCTGCAGCCAGCGATCCGTGAAGGCGACTGCCGAGAGCTGCTCGTGTCCCGCGTAGCGGCGGTACGTGCCTGAGCCGTCCTTCTTCTCTAGGGTCTCCTCGGCGTCCGGTTTGCCCACGTCGTGGTACAGGATGGCGATGAGAGCGATGGTGTTCTGCCGCTCCGAGCGGTGCGGAGCGAAGCGCGTCAGGTACTGCTCGAGGCACATCTCGGTGTGCACCCCGACGTTGTCCTCGCGGTGCCACGGGGAGTTCTCAACGGTCCTGACCATCTCGGCCCAGAACGGCGTTGCCTTGAAGTTAGCGATGTACTGAAGGGCGTTCATACGGCTATTATATCACAGGTTGGCCTGCCGGCGCAGGCAAACTTGTAACCTGTTACTGACAGAAAACAGGGTAGAGGCCAGGGAACTCGTAGAACACCTCGCCAGGGCGGTTGCTCAGGGAGTACTTCTGAAGCTGGATGTTGTACTCCTCACCGCGCCGAAGAGAACCGTGCGAGTTGCAGTGCTTGGAGACGTAGATGCGGTCGTGGTGCTGACCCGTCTGCAGGTCGTGAAGCTCCACGTAGAAGTGCTTCGGTGGGTTCCAGCCGTCCAGGCGATAGCGACGAATCTCGAAGCCCAGCTCAAAGCGCACCGGTGGTTGATCTGCCTTGTTGCGAAGCTGCTGCTCGTCGAAGCCACGCAGGACGAAGTGATAGAGGCCGTCAGCGGGGTAGCGGTGCACCTCGCTCACACTTGGATCGCGCTTGACCAACATGAAGCCCCAGTAGGTAGGGGCACCAAGCACGAAGAGGACCACGATCACGCTCTTCCAGAACTTCTCCCAGAAGCTCCTGAGTCCTTGATTGGCGCCTACCCAGCAGAACCAGGCCACGCCTAGCGGCCACAGCCAAACGACCGCCAGCAGGAGCACCCCGAGCAGCTTGAAGAACAGGAATGAGGTGACGTCGACGATCACTTGAACTTCACCAGCACGTAGATGAGGAGGCAGATGACGATGAGAGGCGACGCCAGGAACAGCAGGATTGGAATGAAGATCCACAGAACCAGCAGCCCGGCGGCAATGGTGAGCACCCCCGCCATGATTGTCGCGTCAAACGCGATGGCTAACAACGCGAAGCAGATCAGCACCGCGACGGCCGTCATCAGTCAATCCTCGTCTGCACAGAGACCTTCATGGTCGGGTAGTGCTTCTTCAGCACCTCGACGAAGGCACGGGCACCGACCTCCTTGGCATCCATCCACTGGGTGTGGTTGCCCGACGGGTTGTAGATGACGAAGCCGCCCTCGAAGTCATCGGTGCGCCCGAGGTCGTTCTCCTTGCAGGCGGCCACGAAGGGCCCACGGGCTGGTCGAATCTTGACCCACGCGAAACCGCACGGGTACCAGACATCTGGGTTGGCGTTGATGTGGTCCTGCGTGGCCTTGGCGGCGGCTGCCTGGGCCTCGTGATAGGCGCCAAGTTCAGCGGCGTAGTCGTTCATTTGTCTGCCTTTGGTGCTGGAATCTTCGTTTCAAACTCGCGGTACGAGTACCACTTGGCGTTCGAGGCGTCATCAAGGATGGTGCCGCTGCCGCCCCGGATCTTGGTGATGCCGCTGCGTGGCTTTCGCCCAGCATACTTCTTGACCTCGATCTCCCGACAACCTGTTCCGGTGCAGCCGACACAGATCACCGCCTGGCCCTTTCCCTCCATAAAACCGACATAGAGCCCGGTACCAGAGCAGGCCTTGCACTCTGTCTTCAGGGTGATCTTCATTGGCCGTAGTCCCGGTAGGGATCCTCGTGGTTGCCGCTAGCGATCGAGCGGTAGTGGTTGCAGGCGACGATGACCACGATGGCCACCGCCCAGACGACCAGGATCGTCGGCCAATGTTCACTGATGAAGTTCAGCATGATCAGAAGGAGGGGTTGCGTTCGTCGTGGACACCAGCGACCATCCAGAAGCCGCGACCCGTCTCGCGCCAGCCGCCGCTCGCCTTGAAGCGACGGAACTTCTGACCACCGTCGGTGGTTACCTGCCAGGTGGGCGTGATCTTCGTGATCTTGCCGCAGGGGTAGTAGTCGCCGTTGAAGCAGCGTGAGACCTCATCACCGACCTTCGGGGCCTTGATGACGCGGTAGCGCGGGTAGGTGCCAGAGCCCTCATCGACAGGCAGGTAGGTCTCGCCGGTCATGGCAACCAGGTACTTCACCATCGACTCGGCATCAGCGAAGCTGGCGAAGTCGCGTGAGGAGAGCCAGCCAGTGGCCTTGGACAGCTTCGTGGCGCCCTTGATCCAGTGGGGGCCGCTGCCCGGGTTCTTGTCGCTGATCTCCTTCGGAAGACCCTTCTCGATGCGAATGTAGAACATGCGAGCTCCGTGGTGTTGATGAGGCTATTATACACCAACCAGGGAAAAGGTGTGTAACGACCTGCGCCTGTTACAACCGCCGCTTCTTCCAGGTGTAGTCGTGCCCGTCAGGGGTCTTCCCATCCGCGATGGTATCGACCCCGTCGGAGCCGACCCGGTTGGGATCTTCTGAGGAAAGGCAGACATGCCGATGGCCCGCCTTTCGCATATGCTCGGCGTGCTGGAGTGCCTCGGTCAGCTGCAGGTCGGTGAAGGTCTTGACCCGCGGCTCCGAGAAGCCGGGGAAGAAGTCGGTGGCGGTGGATTCAATCCAGAAAACAGCGTAGCTCATTGAGCTATTATAACACGCTCCGTGTCAGCTGGCTAACTCATCCTGTGTAACAGGCGCCGCCAGGATCTGCGCTGGCCGCTCAGGTTTGATGATGAGCTCTCTGACCAACAGGGCAAGAAAGACCTGAACCGCCGGGCCTTGTAGATTGAGCCGCCATCGGTGCTGCATCACAAACATCGCGTCAGAGAGGTCGCTGTCGAACAGGCGGTCCTCTCGAAGCTGGGTACGCTCCGCTCTCGTTAGCCGGGAAAGAAGGGCGCCAAAGGTTACGTGGGGGGTTGGGGTTGGAGGAGCGGTGTCAAACTCTTCCTGGTCAGTGATAACCCAATCGTCTCCTTCGGGTTGTATCAGACCTGAAAACGTTGCGCCAGCCGCGTTTTTCCAGTAGTTTCTAGATGTCATACTTGTACTCCTCGATGCTGAAGACATATGAAGCGCCGCCGGAACTTGTTGTCAAGCGATAGGATCCTACCACCTGGGACGCCGTTGTAAGAACCGCCGACGTAAGGGTGGTGGTGCCATATGCTATCAATGGCCCCGTTAGCGCTACCACATAATCAGGGTTTGAGACATATCCCACAGTCAGATCAAGGCTTGCCCCAAAGCCGCTGATAAGGTAGGCGGCGGTTCTAACTAGTGGTATCGATGCAGCAGAAAATACCGCCTTTCCAGGAGCGACAACTACCTTGTCTGCGTATGTGAAACCGATCGCTGCACTGGAGTCGCAGGTAAAGTAGCCACCTTGAACGGTGGTGCTGTTCTGGTATCGTCCAACAAATCCGGAACCACTTGTGTACAGCGGAACGCGAACGAGATGAGTGGGTCCATAGTATGATTGCCCGCTGTAGCCGTAGTCAAGCTGTGCGTAGGCATGGGTGTCATCTATCAACACGCTGTTGCAGGAGCGAAGCGCGTAAAATCCTTTGTAGTTTAGTGCAACTGAATGCTTTACGCTAAGTGTGTTGTCTGCTTCCAGTTGTAGGAAGCAGAGTGTCGGCGTCGTATAGGCTGATAGAACTACGATGTACCCATTGTGTATCTGCAACCTAGTCTGACTATATGTAGGTGTGCTGCCTTGCGCTGGAAATCCGGATATTACTTGAGTGACATAAGTGCCGATGGTAGTTTCAGTAAGAGGAATCCGACCAGTACCGCCCGAGAGATATAGATGGTCATCAATGATAACCATCGTTCCGTGAACTGTCTGGGCCACAGGGAAGCCACCGGTGGTACTGGAAGTAATAGCTGTTGCTACACCAGCGCTGTCTACTGAAAACATTCGCAATGCATCTGTTTGTGCGTTCACGAAGATGTCATTTTTATAGTAGGCAAGAGCACCGCCCTGGCCGCCAAATCCTGATCCACTGGGCGTGTTGGAAACAAGTGTGAACACTCCCGCGGCCGTTACTGTGTAGGTGCGAAGCTCTCGCCGCCAAGTCACGAGCAGCACCGCTGGATCTGCTGCTGGATATCCTGGGTGAAAAAGTGCGGCACCTGCGTAGGCTGCATTCGTGTTGCCAGCTTCACTCGTAAGGCCCTGCTCAGCATTTGCAGTTAGCGTGCCGGCAGCTGCGTTTCTGAAGCTGAAAACCGATGAAAATGAATAGCTATTTGAGGTGTTTGCCCAACCTACCGAAACTGCCACCGTGTCAACTGACGCGCTGTAGCTTGCATTCAGGTTGGTGATCTTGGCCTGGGCATTGGTACCAACTTGGCCAGTGATGACGCTCACGCTCGCTAGAACAGCAAACGATCCATTGGCCTGTAGCTCCAATCTCCGCGCAGTAACCTTGACCTTTGTTCCAACGCTCGAATCACCACCTTCAGCCAGCACATGAAGAAATATGGTGTCTGACACCTTAATCAGCGCGCCATCTCGATGCTGGTTTATGTACGGCGCGACCGTTGTGTCTAGACGCGCCGTAGTCATTTGAGTTGGCGGCGATGCTGCAACGATACCAAACGCTGGAACATAGGAGGCAAACTTGCCCAGTGCGCCGGTGCCTAGATCAGGAACCAGCTCAAATGAGCCGACCGCGGTGGAGCTGGTACCCGCCTGCTGCGGAGTCCCATAGAGAATGTCGGAAAAGAAAGGCATTTAGGTTCTCCTGGTTAGTAGGCAATCCAGCCGATGGCGGTGTTGGCGTAGCGCAGCGTCACGGTGCCTGCCAGCGCGTCGATCGCTAGATTTGCAGCGGCTGCATTGATGTTGTGTCCATTTCGATCAGCGATGCCGTCGGTACGGGTTGTGAAGTTGGCGAAGGCAATGGTGTCACCAATCGTTGCTGACGCGGGAAGTGTGATGGTCGTCGCGGCGGTAGTGTTGGTCAGGACATAGAAGTTACCAGCCACCGCCGCCTGCGTGGTACCGGTGACGATGGACATCGTCAGACCGTTGGTGGCGCCGGCAACCCCTGAATCCACGTAGGCCTTAGTTGTCGCATGAGAGGCTGCCGTCGGCGTGGCCACCGACACGGTGCCGCTTACCGTTAGCTGGGCGCCGTCGACCTGCGCTGTTGTGTTGATGAGCACCAGGCCGGCTGCGTCAATGCGCAGCCGCTCGGTGTCGTTAGTCGTGAAGCCAAGCGGTGTTCCAGTACCTGTACCCACCCACCCCATGTTGGCTTCACCTGCTGGTGCAAACAGTGATCCAGTTGCCCCGATGGCAACCCACCTGCCGGTGTCATTGGCCGCAATCACCATCGACTGAGCGCTTGTGCCGGTACTAAGGTTCTCAATCTGAAGGCCGGCAAGTCCATCCGTGGTATTGGTGACGGTGATGTTCCCACCGTTAAGGTCCAGGTCGGCGTTGATGATGAGGTCGCCCGACATCGTGTCACCGCTCTTGGCAACCGCGCCACCTGTTGCCGAGAAGACAACGAAGGTCATTGGGTCGGAACCGACCGTTACAACTATCGACGTCTGCGTCCAAGCGGTGCGCTGCTGCAGCGTGCCTTCACGAATAAAGACAGCGGCGCCATTGACCTCTGCTGCAATGTTGAAATCATCGGTGCGGGTCCATGCACCAGGATCAACGACGGTGTAGATGCCGTTCTGCGATTGCGTGGTCTGGTTCTTGACAAGGACGCGATCGCCGGCGATGAGCGTCACGCCATCTACTGTTTGCAGACCGCTGAGGGCGGCCAAGTTGCCCGAGTTGACATCTAGCGGGCTGGTCGCCGCACGGACGCTCTGCTTCCAGGACAGGCCCGTGATGGCGTTGTCGACATATTCCTTCGAGGCGGCGTGACCACTCGCGGTCGGCGCCAGTGGCACCGTCACGTTGCTGCTGAACGACCAGGTACCGGTGATCGTCTCGTTGCCGGCGTTACGAGCAAGGAGCGCGCCGTCGGTGACCTGTGCCTCGGTCACCGAGGTCACCGTTGCGGCCTGCCACGTTGGCGCTGTCGTTGAGCCAGTTGACGTCAGTACCTGCCCAGAGGTACCGTAGTTGGCACCTGCTAGACCCCAGGCACCGTTGTTTGCTATGCGAAGACGTTCAACTTCGGTGTTAGATGGCCCAGTCCACAGCGAGATGATACCACCTATGGAACCCGCAGCACCAGTACCTCCCATGATAATCGCATCACCGCTGGTGCCACCTGATTGATTTGCTGCACCACCTTCAAGTGTTGCATCGCCACCAGCGTTTGCCCCTGTGCCATTGGTAGAAGAACCACCGCGAACAAACGCGCTGCCACCAGATGCGCTTGCGCCGGTACCGCTGCCTGTTCCACCATTCAAGAACAGGTGGCCACCACTACCACTCGAAGCTGTAGAGGACCCCGCAGAAATGGTGACGTTTGCTGGCGAGGTGGATGTTGAACTGCCAGGGTTAATCACAATGGCGCCAGCGGTGCTTACACCACCGACTGTCGTCAGGCGCAGGTCACCACCGTCAGATCCATTATTGATGACGCCGCTGGTGCTGTTGCCCACTGACAGCGTCCTCGACGCCGTTTCATAGGTAAAATCAGTACTGCTGGTAAGCAGGTTACCTGCGCTGCCGAAAGCAATACGAGTTGCGGTAAGCGCTGGCACAGTAGTTCCAGTGGCCTGCCATGTTGGTGGTGTCGTTGAACCTGTAGACGTTAGCACCTGCCCTGAGGTTCCAGTATTGGTACCAGCTGAACCAACCGACCACGCGCCGTTGTTGAGAATTCTGAACCGCTCAGCAAGGGTCAATGCAGAGGCAGTTGAAAGGGCTATGTAGCCACCGCTGGCAGCTACAGCTGAGGTTCCACCCTGGAGGAGCAAGTTGCCACCTCCGCTTGTGCTTGAAGAGTTACCGCCACGAACAGTTACGTTGCCACCTGGAGCAACTGGCCCATCACCACCAGCAAGCAGCACAGTTCCAGCGCCACGACCATTTCCACCTGGGCCACCTTGAACAGTAACTGAACCCGAATTCCTAAGAACGCCCGTTGCACCTGCCCCACCGATGATAGAAACATTTCCACCATGCACATCACCAGAAAATGCTGCCCCTCCGGCAATGGTCACCGATCCACCTACTGTTCCTGTAGGGCCTGTTGTGAAACCACCGGTGATTGTCACCGCACCACCGTTACCGGCGTTACCGAAGCCACCAGTAACGGAGGCGGCGCCTCCGGTTGTACCAGTTGTACCAGTGACAGAAGTTGGTGCAGGAGTCGCAGCCCAAGTTGGCGGGCCACCATTGCCTGCTGTCGTTAACACCTGTCCAGAGGTGCCTGTATCACCGCCGCCGGGACCTACCGACCACGCACCGTTGGCGAGAATGCGCAGCCGCTCGACAGCGCTCGTGGTGAAGGCGATTATCCCGTTACCAGCTGCGCCAGTGCCGCCGCGAATGGAAACAGAACCACCTGCACCGTTTACGCCTTCGCCTTCACCACCTGCTACTTCTACGAGACCACCCAGGCTGTTTCCACCACCACCGCTGCCACCCCATAGCCGCAGCGCGCCGTTGATGCCACCGAAACCAGCTGTACCACCCTGAACGAGCAGCTCCCTGCCAGATGCGTTAGAGGTCAGCGCCTTGCTGGAGGTACGAATGACCGCGTTGATGCCGCCGATGTCATCGGCACCAAGCAGCAACGTCGCTGTGGCATTGTCCCATTCCAGCCGTGGCGAGCCAGCAAACGCGCCGGCGTTGTTAAACTGCACCTGGGTGTTGAACCCACCTGGGGTGCCACCCCCACCGCTACCAGCTGAGACCCAAGCGGAGCCGCTGTAGACGTGCAGCGCACCGACGGTCGTGTTGTAGAACAGCTCGCCGGTGGTTGGATTTGATGGAAAAGAAGGACCGGAATCAACCGTGAGGTTAGTAACGTCGGAACCTTCAAGCAGCTGAATGCCGTCGTAAAGCATGGCTAGTTCTCCTAGGAATTCTAGGAGCTATTTAGGCAAGCTCTAGTTAAACGACGAATGGAACCGGCTCATCTCCAAACTGGTCACTTGGGTCCACCGGCTCCACGTAGGTGTTCACCTGCTTGAACGCCTCGTCGTTCCACTCTGACAGGCGCTTCAGGAGGCGCATGATGCCGACCGTTGCCATCACGGCGTCGTCGGTGGCACCTGACTTGGCCTCGTAGCCCCCGCCCTTGGCGACGAAGTTCTTCAGCTCAAAGAGCAGGTGCTCTGAGTTGACCTTCAGCCCGTTGGTCGTCCTCTCGATCAGCTGCTTGAGCTGGAGACAGGAGAGGATCTTGGTCCTACCACTGGTGTAGACGCCCAGCTTCCCCTGCTGGTCACAGAAGAGCTCGGCGTGCTCAGGCTGTCGCTCGTCGTTCAGGTAGAGGGCGGCGATCGCCTCACCGATGCCGTTGCGCTCGAATGTCCAGAGCACCTCAGATCGACCCCGGTGGCTGCGCTCGCTGAGCTTCAAGATGATCCACTTCAGCTTGGCGTAGAGCAGCGGGATGTTCACGTCGTTGGTGCGGTACTCCGCGACCTGGTTGAGCGACGGAAACTCAAAGACCTCGATGGCGCTGAAGTCCTTCCCACTGCCGGTGGCTGGGTCGCACGACACCAGGTAGGTGCGGTTGACGCCACCAAGCTGCTCATCAGGGACCCAGAACTTGAAGCCCATGTCCTCGTGGTGCACCATTGTGGGCGCGATCTGCTGCAGCTTGAGCGAGCTGATGAGCAGGGCATCAGAGGAAAGGAACTCGCAGTTGTGGCTAACGACACCTTCGCTGATATAAAGGTGATTGCCCTCAACGTTCACGGGATCCAGGAACAGCCCGCCAGGTTCCTTGGTAATGCTAATGATATAGTCTTCGCTCGTATGTGTGTACAGCTTGTCACCCTGAACGAAGGCGTCAGCGCGCTTCGTTCCATTCTCGGTCATAACGCGGTGATCTGGGGTGCAGTGCAGCTGGACGCCACCTTCGAGGGTGATCTTCAAGGAGGTAGCATGCTCCGTCACACGAATACCGTCAAAGTCCTTGAAGCCAGTCGGCGTCAAAATTTCAAACCTGTTGTTGGTGATCATGTCCATGACTGTCCAGTAAGAACCTTAAACAGGCACTGCGCCGTCAGGTGTGGATAGGTGGTATTTTTCAGGTACTTCGCCAGCTGAAACTCGTAGGTTGAAGAACGCCTAGCAGGTGGCAGCGCCGGCCGCTCAGAGAGCACGTTCCGAATGTGATCAACATCGTGATGTTTAAGCTTGGATGAGTGTCTAATCCCTGATCTGGTGGTGCGCCAGCGTTGTTTTGTCGTCTCACTGTGGGTGCGACCCGTGAAGGATGGTACAAGTCCATGGGCAAACTGCTTCTTCTTGGCTTCTGAAATTCGACGACAGGTTTCTGGCTTTCGCTTGGCTCCTAGCTGCAGTGCGCGTAGCTCCTGCGGTGTCTTTCCTATCCGCTGTGCAATGAACATGGCACCGAATGGATCGCCCATATCGATATGCCTATCGAAATGTTGCTGAATGGTCAAGCATTCCAGATTTTCAAGTCGATTGTCATGGTGGTCACCATTGATGTGATGGATCTCGTAGGATCGTCCGTCAGCCTCTCTGGGGATAGGACCGAATGCTTCTTCCCAGATGGCACGGTAGCTCTTAGGCATGATGCAGCTCCAGCGCAAGTTCACCGATTGTCATGTTCATGATTTCACCTGTGAGCTTATCTCGCACGGTCACCCGCGTCATCGGGCTGACACAGCCCACCTCCTGCCGCGCCTTGAGCGGCCCGAGCTGCGCCACCATGAGGTCCCAGTAGTCGTCGCTGCGCTCAGGGTGCTCGCGCCAGTGGACTGAGAACGGCTTGTAGCCGTTCTGACCTGACATGGAGCCGCGCCACAGGGAGGCGAAGAGCTCGGTGTCGCCGTTGGGAGTGGAGCTGATGATGGCGGAACCACCAGTTGAGAGAGTCGGGGTGAGCGACGCCCAGAGCTCCTCTTGAATGCGGGGAGAGATGAAGGCAAGCTCGTCGAGGTAGATCTTGGTAAGCGCCAGACCACGACCTGTCTTCTCAGTGGTCGCCTCGGAGATGATGCGGCTGCCGTTGTCCAGCTCTAGGTTGTGGCGGTTGTAGTACTTGACACCGCACTTGAGCCAGTTGGGTAGCTCCTCGTAGGCGAAGCGGATACGAGCCGCGATCTCGAGCGCGTGCCCCTGGTTCTTAGAGGCAATCAGCAGGGTGCTGTCCTCGTTGAAGGTGGCGTACCACAGCAGGTACATCGCCACCGTCAGGGTCTTGCCGCACTGGCGCGGCTGCAGAGTGATGACGAAGCGGTTCTCGTGCATGCAGCGCACGAACCGCTCCTGGTAGTCGTAGAGGTCGAACGGGATGACGCCCTTCGTTGGGTGCTGAACCTTGACGTAGTTCCTCATGAAGTAGATCGGGTCCTTGGAGCACCGCGCCAGCTCCATGATCATCTTCGGCGTGTACTCATCAGTCGCGAAGGCGCGCTTGATCTGGGGGTTCTTC
>Ga0209294_1000009_pt1 | contig 40257 bp, 53 predicted proteins | sample LowerColdCreek_FD_184128 | JGI IMG/M metagenome (GOLD analysis project Ga0209294, IMG submission 184128) | Groundwater microbial communities from Cold Creek, Nevada to study Microbial Dark Matter (Phase II) - Lower Cold Creek (SPAdes) (version 3) | ecosystem: Environmental > Aquatic > Deep... | reverse complement strand
TATTTCTTAGTGCAGTTGTTTCTGATAATTCGTCAGAAACTGCATCAACAATGTTATCAATAATATCTTGAGTAGCTTGTGTGGGCATTAAATTACTTAGTAATCCTCTTCATCCGAAGAATCGTCTACATCATCTAATTCTTCTTTTTCATTTTGAATAATTTCTACAAGTTCCTCTAGAAATTGCATAACATCATCATCTTCTTTTTTATTTTTAGGCAATACTTCCTGCAATTCTTCAAAAATATCATCATCTGCCGTGATGCTATCATCTTCCTGTAATTGCTTTGCACGTTTAGCGAGTTTGGAAATAGTTGAATTGCTGAGAGGAATGTCATTTTCCTCTACTAGATTCTCGATAATGGTATTGAATGTGAGATAATCGCTCATAATTTATAGTTGTTATTTAAGTCAAAAGTTATTTTTTAATACAATATTGAATGCATATTTGTGATTTTGTCAAGTAGACGAATCATGCCTATTAACTATTCGTTGATACATACTTCTACAATGACGATATTTAACTCGGTCTTTTAGAATATTTGCACTTTTCTCGAAACTTCCTAGACTTACAACTTCTACAGAATCGAAATATTTGACTCCCCACTGATTCATTTCTTTTCTAGTCTCTGTATATATGTCTACAATTGGACGACCGTCTCTGGATTTATCTACTAATGCAGAACCATAATCTTTAACAGTATACTTAGAATCACCTATTTTAAGAACAGTATCTACTGGAAAGATACTCCAATCTGTAGCAATAACTCCTTTTTTCAAAGTTGAACCAGTGGCAGTCTTTTTACCATACTTCAAATGATCTTTTTCATTTGAAGTATATGCTGTTGTCGCAATATCAATTTTTTTAGATTTTTGAAACACTGTCATTTTAGGTCTTGTTCCTTGACAAGAACAGCCTAACATTAACAAAACAAAAATCAGAAAATATCGGTTCATAAATTTATTATTGCTCATTTTTCAGTAATTTATAATTCAAAAAATCACTCTTAACTATATCATCATCAACACCATTGAGGTCATAATACTCCAATTTAAGATGTTTTTTAATTACATCTTTCATACTATCATATTCTTCTTCCATAATCATTTTATATTCCCCATCTGTTGTTCTATAGATAGAATTATCCATAACCCATTCTTTAGACTGAAAATCTAAATTTGAATGACAAATCTCAACATCTTCTAATTTATGTATTCCATATTTCCTAACATCTTTACTGGCAGTGTTGTTATAAAAATAATCACTGTATAACTGTGCAAAATTTACATCTGGTAATTCAATAACTGCGCGTTTTCCTGAGAATCGAGTATATCCTCCATAATCTCTCATAAAAGGCTGTCCGCCATCTGCCATAATATATTGGTTTCCTTCGCCGTATGATCGGAAATCATAACGTGCTACAGAAAAAACGCAATGAGTATCATTTATACTAGCTATTAATTTCATTTTAATCTATATCTAAATTTAGTGAGTTTATCAATTCCTCATCTATAATATCATCGAATTTTTCTCCTGTCAAGCATCTACTAAAAAAATCGCCAAATTGTAGAGGACTCATTTTTCGTAATTTTTCATATCGTAGATAGCCCAATAGTGCCTGATCCTTCGTCACTCGTTCCGTAATACGGGACAGACCTCCAGATTTAATATGTTCAGCTAATAATTGAGAATAAATCATTTTTTATTGAGTAGTTCTAGTGCTTTGATTGCATAATCTTTATACTTCAGTTCTACATCAAAGTCAACTGGAAGATCATAATTTTCTGGAACAAATGTAGGGGCGTCAGCATGATTTCTGCTATTATTAACGGATTCAGAGTGATGAAAAATTGGAATACATCCATTCCATGTCTGATAAAATTGCATAAAAATATCCTTGTCGCTTATAGAACTAGGAAAACATTTATTATGCAAATTATCAAAACATAGAGGTATGTTTATATTTTTATCCAATAATTCTTGATGAAGTTTTATAAGTCCTTCACAGTTCCAATACCTGCCTTTGTCATTATTTTCCACGGTTAATCTAGTTTTGACAGAATTGTCTAATAGATGATAATTTTTTATGAAGCGTTCTACTACAGCTTCACGTTCAATAGAACTAGTATAAATGTGGGTGTTAATTGGTGTATAATAATTTCTAGGAAGTCCTAGAGTATCCAACAACCATCCATGCCAATTAAGCTCAGTAATAGTATTCTCAACTACTGTTTCATTATCACTTTCAAGAACACAAAATTGACCCGGATGCATTGATATTCTAATGCCAGTCTGAGCAATAGTGGCTCTACATGAATCTATATATGGTATAATTTCGGATATGCCTTGAATTTGAGTCTTTGGGTGCAGATACAGCGGCATGAGTGAACTACTAATACGCAATCCCCATTTATTGCTTGCACAATATTTAATAGTTTCATTTAAAACACTGAAATTATGTTTATATACCTCCAAAATATCCTTTGTAGTTTTTTTACCATCAACTACACTTTTATAAGTGATTGTTCGGTATTTCCTTTTAGACGGAAGGTTATTAGCTATGCAGCAGAGGTTGTATGACATATTACGATGATACTATACCTATCACTTTCGTCAATGACTAAATAAATAAAACATGGCTTATTAGAATTATTAAAAAAATATTTCCAAATGCCGTGTAATAAGGTAGAGATAGATTGTTAAAAAAAAAAATAAAATATTGTAGCTGATAACGCGCATCAGCTACAATATTTTATTTTTACGACAGTATATATCAACTAATCAATTCTAAAATAGGTTTTACACCATTTCCTACCGTAAATGGACGATTAGGAGCAGAACTATCTGGCGGACTTGTCCAAACCAAATCATGCTTTATTCCTAAAAGATGCGCTATTGTTGAATTTAGCTCATTAACTGTTACAGGTCTTTCTGTCACCTTTTCCGCAAATTCATCAGTTTTCCCAATAACTCTTCCTCCAATTCCGCATCCACCAACCATAGCAGAAAATGCTGATACATAGTGATCTCTACCATTGTTAGCATTATAAGGAGATAGTTCAGCTCCATCTCGGTATATCGGTGTCCTCCCGAATTCGGTTTCTACCACAATCAGAGTTTCGTTTATTTTTCCACTAGCCACCAAATCAGAAAAAAGAGCGTCCAATCCTCTATCTAGAATAGTGGACCTAGTCAAAAAGTTATCAGCCAATTCTACGTGATGGTCCCATCCGCCAAGCCCTACTTCCACTACTGATACGCCATTTTCAACCAATCTCCTAGCAAGTAGAAGCCCCTGTCCAAAAGTCTCCATTCCATACCTCTCTCTCGTTTCTTTACTCTCTTTATTAAGGTCAAAAACTTCCAAATCTTTACTCTGCAAAGTCTTCAGAGTTTCATCATATAGGGTGGAATATGCCGCAGTAGCAGGATTTCCAAATTTCTTATTGAACACTCCGTTTAAAGATTTCAATAATTCTATTCTATCAAATAAATCATCCTTAGTAGTCAACATTTTACTAAACCGCAGTCCTTCATTAGGATTAACCACCGGAAGAGGAGTGAATGACGTATTCAAATAACCATGCGCCGGATGTTCTGAAGGAGTAGTAATTAATACAGTATCCGGTAAAGTAGGATGATTTTTACCTTTTATAAATGAGCGTATTGGGCCTATTGATGGGTGATTTATTAGAGCAGATTTTTGATAAGAAGTCTTCAATTGATATGTAGCAGATTCATGTGCTCCACTTTTTCCAGTCATAGAACGTATCAATGAAAAGTGTTCTGCATGTTTTGATAAATTTCTAAAATAATCTGATACATATAATCCGGGAACTTTAGTTGATATTATTTTAGTGTCACCAGAAACTTTATAATTTTCTTTCGGATCAAAACTATCAATATGACTCATTCCTCCCCCAAGAGTTATAATAATAGCATTTTTGGCTTTTCCAAAATTACTATTATGTCCCTGTGCATAAGAACAATTTGATCCTAAAACGGATACACCCAATGTGGAAAATGCTAATTTCTCCACAAACACTCTTCTTGAAATATCGTCATTCATATTGTTATTTAATTTTATATCGTAGCTAATCAATAATTCGTGTCAATCTCTGCAAGGGAAGTAGCTTTCCGCTCAACTAAGTTACTTTTATAATGCGCAGGACAAAGACCTCCCCATCCTTTTGCAGAGATATTGTCAGAGTGTTTGCATTTGTATGCATTCAATGGCTCCCATACAGGAGTGCATCCATCCGTGCGTGGAATAGGTTCTTGCCTTGATCCGCATCGTTCACATATTGCATAGCTAGATTTGTCATCATAGTGTTCAGTTTTCCACTCATGTCCGCGCAATAAACATAGGAGCTTCTGATAAGCACGTTCACAACTAATCGCTCCAAAAAATCCTAGAGAAACCTTAGCTATAATTTGATTCATATTTTTATGTAGTTTTTTAGAATATATCAATGCTTAAACAGAAATTCATTACTGTTTAGAAGTATCCACACCAATTCATCAGGATGTTTATTTGACATATTACTCTTCTCAAAAAGAGTAGCAGGTCTTCCCATCATAGTCAAGAATATTTCTTCTCTATTTTTATGTTGCATGACACTACTTTTTTTATCTGTTATCAGTTTTATGAGCGGAGAATTCATGATAACCAATAGTTGCGTCACTGTGCCGTTTTGATTGCTACTGTCCAACAACATGCGGTCACTTGCACCAAATTCCTTCAAAAATAGTCCCAAAAACCCATTATTGCCTTTATAATTGAAGCACGCTCTAACCAAGTCAATACCATTATATTTCAAAAATTTATCTGACAATTCTTTTTCCCACAAATTTATTTTATCTATTTTTGTAGTAAGAAAAGAAACATCAACTCTATCTGTCAAAAAATCAATATTAACTACATCATTGTAACTAGATAGGTCAACTTTAGAGTAATTAGGGTCATCTAATATCATAGTCATAATACTGTCCCATAATTGGTATGAAGTCATTCTGCGTACAGCAACTCCACTGAATACAAAATCGTCCATACTACCATTATATGCCGGACGAGAATAATAATCAGAATCGCAAATATGATGTATAAGTCTTTTTATAGAATATTTGTTATTTCTAAAATAACTACCTAGATATTCTATAAAAAGTCTATTCTTGGCATTTGCAGTATCCACATCAGTAGGGTTTTGTGGATAATATAAATTAATTCCGGTCAAATTTTGAAAAATTCTATTTGCAATTACATTTTGAAAATCCTCATGCTGGACCACCCATTCTGCAAATAATTTCCTACGATTATCCGGTTCTCCCGCACTTTTAGAGTCCAAAGTTTTTGGGACAACTACGCTATTTGGAGAAGCATTATTATATTGATAATCAAATGGATACTTCAGTAATCGAGTCTTGTCAGTAAAAACATTAATGGTATTTGCCGACAATAATTGTCTGGCAGAATTTTGATATCTTTGACGCAGTCTCAATCTTTCTAAATCGGTTAATTTAGATGAATTGGATGATAATTCAGTAGAAGTTCCGAACTCATCATTGACTCTTTTCATAATTTCCCGATATTCTGGAACAATTTTTCTATTAGTATTGTTCATATATGCGGCCAGTTCGTAAAATTGCTGTTGTGTATATTCCGAAAACGGATCATCGTGGCATTGGCAACAACTGATATCCTTTCCTATAAAAATTTTAGTAGAAAGTGCTAAGTTATCTAACGACATACCATCGTCTCTCAACAAATAACCAGTTGCCCCATTGACCATCGGAGAACCTTCCGAGTTCAATAATGACTTAACAAATTCATCGTAACTAACATCATTTTTCAAAAAATCTCTTATATATTGCACATAAGAATATGCCCGTAATTGTATATTATCAGAAAGTTTTTCCGGCCTTATTCTAAGAATATCAGCAAATACATTATAAAAATTATTAACATAGTCTTCAGAATTTAGCAAAGATACTATTAGCTTAGATTTTTTATTAGCATCATTGCTCTCAGTGTAATTTAATATTTCCTCTTTATTTGGAATTCTTCCGGCCACATCTATATATAATCTACGTATAAACGTATATTCATCCACCTTTGCGGCAATATTTGGAGGTAGATTTTTATCTAATTCATTTGCATATAAAAATGATATTGTAGATAATAGTATTGATAAAAATATTTGTTTCATAGTTTAAAATTTATTCCAAGTATTTACACTATAGCACATACTGCCATAAAAATCAACATAAAAACCTAAACTATAATATAGTTTAGGTTTTTATGTTGATACAGTATTAGCAGCAATGCACTATACAATCATCAAGAGACGAGCAAATTGCGATAGGAGAGCATTCTGCAATGTCATATTCTACTGGCGCAGTTCATTCTTTACCTCCTTCGTCCACGATTTCCTGTCGGATTTTGTCCGTGATGTTAGCGTCAAGAAGGGCACGCCATTGGTTGATCGTAATGCCGTGGCTCGCATCATTGATGCCGTGGTAGCTTAGATATATTGATCCGTCATTGCGTTGATCAAATCTCAGGATGCACTCTCCCGGCCAGTTGTCTGGAATACCACGAGCAACCTCCAAAAACGGCGCTAACAATCCCGTTCTTTTAAACTTACAAAAATCTAAAGTCATCTTTTTAAGATATAAACTCTTGATTTTTTGTTAAATTCCTGCTTCACGGACGGGCTTAAAGAAATCGCTTTCTCTGAACTCCCATCTCCACAGGCTTGAATTTCGAGGGAACTCCCCGTATAAATTTGTTTTAGATTCAAACTCGCATTTAAATCTCTATCTATTTTCATATCACATATCTTACATTCAAACACTCTATCTGTCAACTTCAAATCTGAATTTTTCCATCCGCAACGGCTACAAGTCTTGCTAGAAGGAAAGAAAGTATCCGCGAAAATAACTTTCCTATCATTCCATTTAACTTTGTATTCAATCTGCCGACGAAATTCAAACAATCCAACGTCACTGATAACTTGTGCCAAACAATGATTTTTCATCATATTACTCACCTTCAAGTCTTCTAAAACTATAACATTGGCTTTCTGTATAATTTCCGAAGTTACTTTATGTAAACAATCTTTACGAATGTTTGATATACGATAATGTAATTTTGCTAATTTTTGTTTTGCTTTTCCATAGTTTTTACTTCCTTTTTTCTTTTTGCTTAATTGTTTTTGTTTGCGTTTTAATCTCTTGAGATTATTCTTTAATGCTTTAGGATTTTCATAGGTCGTTCTATCTGAACAAGTAGCTAAAGTTTTGATTCCCAAATCAATTCCAACAACATCATTCTTAGCGTCAGAATGCTCTTTATCGGGGCTTCTACTTGAACTGATACAAACCACTTGCCAGCACGTTTAGAGACTGTAGCGGACAGTATTTTACAATCAGTAGGAATATAATCTAAAAGTGAAAATATTTTAACTTTCTTTAGATATTTTAGATTATCGGGCAACTGTTGTCAACCCCGCAGCAAGTTGCCTCGGTATCTTTCCTTGATTTTTGAGGTTTATTCATGGCAGTCGCTGGGTCTGTGAACTGCACAAAACGGGCTCGCGGTATGTATCCGTATCGCTCATGACAGTATGGCATGGGCATGATGTATCGGACATATAGCATGTTGTCATCCCACGGCAGATCAACACTCTCGGCGAGAACCACACAGACGCAGATTTCGCCGTCCCATGTAGAAAACTTACCATATTTTCCGACCAAATCTGAACAACTCGGAGCAAGGGTGTTGCAACCATCAGAAGGCAGCACATCTGTCATATCAATAGTATTTTTCATTTGGGTGTCATTTTCTTCAGTTACTCACTCGCCAACCTTTCGTAGATGGACTATTTTGCAACAGAAATTGGGTCAATTAGAAGGTCTTTAGCAGCCTTCAATCCAATCATATTCATTATGTCAATTCCAGCATTTCCTGAAGAATTTGATTCGTTATCATTTCCAAACATAATATTGGGGGTCAATGATACTTTTGCATTACCTATCGCATCTGCCCAGAATTTCTGAGTCTCAACGTATGCAGAAAGTTTTTTCTCCAAAGCACCATCAGCTTCCATCACCAACTTTCGGGATTCCGCATCAGCACGTCCCTTTTCTATCACTGCCTGAGCATCTAGCTTTGCGGTTTCTAGAGAAAGGGTGGCAACTTCTTGCTTCTGTTTTGCCTCAGTAACCGCTACTTGTTTTAGTTTCTCGGATTCAATAGTTGCTTTTGCAAGTTCTACATTGGCAGAAGCTTCGGCAGTGGCTTTATCTGCCAATCCTTTTTGTTCAGCGGTGATTTTATCCTGCTCTGCCTTTTTTGCTTCTGCAATAGCAGTCTGAACTTTGATAGTCGCATCTAACTGTGCCTGAATCTGAGCATCCACCTTGTCATCATAGTCAATGCTGTTTATATTGAGAGACTGAACTACTAGACCGAATTTCTGAAATGGGCTTTTTGTAGAAATGTCGGGCTTACCATCCTGAGTAGTTCTAATTTTAATCTTAGTAATAGTTCGCTCAAATCCTAATCCGTCCTTTTCTTTAGTTAGAGAGCCATCCGTAGAAAATACTCCATCAACTAATTGTTTTTGAATATATTCAAAAAGTAGTCCTCTGGAAGACGAATACGATTCAGTTGACGACATAAGAGAACCTGTATTGAATATACACATCTGTAAAAATGAACGAATCAATCTCTGGTCAACTGCCTCTGGCGTAAGATATTGACTATGCAACTGCTTTATTTGCTCAATATCTGCGGAAAGTTCGTAATTAATCACTCCACTGATCCTAGCGGTTCCAGAATCATTGAACCGAATTTCAATAGACTCATCACTATTAGAACCTTGATCGTCGTACTTACTAAAGCTGAATGTTCCAGCCCTATTATAATGAACCGGAGTTCCAAATCCCTGCCAATGCCATCCGGGACTATCATAAACTTCCACCATTCCAGAGGGCTTGGTAATCACCAGAACCTGACTGGCATTATTACTTTCGACCAAATTAGGCCCAATCACAAGTCCAGCAATTGCACAAATTGCTCCAATAATCGTATTTCTTACTTTTGTCATGTTATTTACTTTTGTCATGTTATTATTAATATTACTTCTCATATATGCTGCACCGAACTCTATCACTATCTAACCACTAAGTCAAATTAATTTGCATGTTATTTATCATCAAGCGATTTATCATCAAGCGATTTGCAATCAGTATCTTTCATATAAGAGAAATGCCTAGCATATATCCAATTAGTAATGAATACTAATGAAATAAGAATAAGTGCTACTGTTATTGTAGTTAATATCATATATAGGTTTGTAATTATTTCTTACTATTAATTTTGTAATTCAGTTTCTTGAGAAACGTATTAGGATTGTCTATATATTGTCTGTAATCCAATATGAACAGCATTATGGTCGTTAGTAGTAGTGATGTGAGTATTAACATGTATGAGTATTTTAATTGATATATTTCTCTACTATTTTGTTCTAAAAATAATATCAGAAAATTCTGTAATTTTTCTAATGTCTGATATAAGACGCATAATAAAGGGCTTTTTATCCGTCCTTTTTTAACAATTCTATATATGAAAATAAGTTATTCATAAATTTTAAGAAACGTGCCATCCCAATCAGAAAATCCACACTGGAAATTTCCTCCCATTTTAAGTTGTTTACAGAATCTTCCTGAAAAAAGTGTTTCTTCAACCAACACCTCAATCCATTCTTGTGTATCGTCTTTTCTATAGGACCATCGTCCGGCAGCATTAGGAGCTTTATTCATATTAAATTGAGTGGTATTCATTAAATTAATTTATAGTTCTGCTTTCAATTTAATGAACTCGTTTTTTATGTCAGACATATCCATAGAAATAATGTCATCATTAGAAAATTTGTCCTTAAACTTAGCAACCATGTTTCCTATCAATTTACCATTATCTTTCCCATTGTCAAGAGAAAACCATTCTTTTATCAACATTCCATTAACTTTGCTCTTAACTAAAACTCGCTCTTTATATTGTCGTCTGCAATTATTGATTCTTTCAGGAATACCTGATTTAGGAAATATCTTACACCATTTTGGAAGATAATAAGGCTTAGATTCAAAATGATACTTCTTATACTTCCATGAATTTTGTTCGCACCATTCTACAAATCCTGCATACATAGGACGTTTACGATTGCGAGTTTTATTAATATGGTTCAGGTTCTCAAACTTAAATATGTCAGGATCAAAATATCTAGATTCTGCTATCCAACAGTAAACATCCTCTTGAGTATCAAATCCGTCGGACCATCTATTAACATCATATCCCAACACGTTCAATATAAATCTCCAATTTTTAGAAACTATAATTTCTTCTAAAACATGATCATTATCGGACCATCGAAGTGAAGGATTAAATAAAGACTCTCTGACATAATATTTTAATCCTTCGTGACTTAATACTAATCCTAATTTATGAGCAGTTCTTCCTACTAAATTAGATAAATCTCCCCACGAAGTAAAATGATATGTAGTATGAAAATACTCACTAGGAACACACGTAGCATCGACTTGAAACCCGTTTACTGGGAAAGAAATAACATTTGTGTTTATGTGCGGATTAGCTATTCCGAACTGTTCATATATAACAGACAAAATATTCGATTTTTGACCAGAAAAATTATCGACTCCTATAATAATATCCAAATCACCATGAGATTCTTTCAATCTAAGAGAAGGAGCAGATAATACTGAGTTGTGAGTGTTGTTTACAAAAGTATTCACGACCATATTTTTCATAGCCGCATACTCTGCATTGCACAGCCTTTTCTCTGGCAAATTCCATTTTGATAAAAGTTTTCCTCCCATAATAATAGTATGTTACTACCTAATAAATGAATGTCAAATTTTACTTCAATCTTTCTAAACAAATATCGTAGTATTCTTTTTCTTTTTCAATACCAATAAATTGACGATTTAGATTTTTAGCTGCAAGCAGCGTTGTTCCTGAGCCTGCACAGTTATCTAAAATTAGATCATTTTCATTAGAATAAGTCTTTATTAAATACTCGCACAATAAAAGAGGTTTTTGAGTTGGATGAAGTTTTCCATTACGATTTGGGACAACTTTAAAATCTAATACCGAGCTTGGCTGAACAAAATCAGGGTCATACTTCTTTTTAACTTTGTTTAATTTTATGTGGTTAGAGTCTCCACAATAATGGTCATAATTATAACATGCCTTACCGATACCTACTCGCTCCTTCATAATTGGATTATATGTAGGCTGTTCACGGTAAAAAATCAGAATATCCTCATGATATTTCATTGGCCTGTATTTTGCCGATGACATGCCAGTTGGAACATTCTTATTCCAAACCAAGGGATATTTGAAATTCTTTCTATTGGAACATATTAAATCTGTAGTAAATGGCTGGCTAGCAAATAAAGCAACAGCAGCATTAGATTTGCAAATTCTATCATATTGTTCCCACAGTTTATCAAATGGAATAACTGTATCCCACGCACATGCTGTTGTTCCATATGGTAAATCACAAATAATAGCATCAATACTATTGTCTGAAATATTCTTCATCAGTTCTAAGCAATCACCATGCCAAATTTATTGTCTATGACTCATACTTATTTTTTAATCGTATATATTCTTTAATTTCACGTTCATTTCGCTCAATCTCAACTTCTCTATCCCATGCGGATTTATGTATATTCCATTCATCTATTGCTTTTTCATATTCAGCCATTTTTTCTAAAAAGATTTTCATCTTTTCTTCATATTCTGGATTTAAAACTTGATTACTTTGATACTTCGTCAAAAAGTATCCACCAGTGAAACAGTCCTTTTCTATATAGTATAGTCCTACCAGATCAGTTAAATCTACTGCAATATATTTATCTACAGGTATCCTAGGTTCTAAGACTTCGGTTCTTGTTATAAACTTTATAGGTTCTCTAGGAGGTTGAGGCGGCGAAAGAGGTGAAAATCCCTCTGGATAATATTTTAGTTTGGGCATAATATCAATTTTTAATAAGTTTAGTAAGCAATCCACCCGAAAAATTCAATTCTCGATCTAATACAAAAGAATGTCTATACATATATTCAGCTATATTAGAGCACGCCTCTATATCCTCATCAAGGATTGCAAAATCAAATAAATTTCTCATAAGAACATGATAATCAGAACCAAATTCTTTCTCGTTCTGATATACAAAAGTTCTTAGCGCTAAGAAACTATCTGTTTTAGTCATTTCCCATATTTTTTTAGCAAAATTTATTGAAGATTCAGTTTCAATAGGAGCTACAAGAAATCCTGTCTTGCAGTATTTCTGTAATTCATTGAGAACTTTCCGTAAATCAGGAAAATGCTTTGAAATTAGGCTTCTTATAAAGGTCAAATTTTCTTTAAGACCTTGAATTTTTTCTTCTTTCAGAACAAAAGAAACTCTCTTTTTATATGCATCTAAGTCTGGCTGAAATCTAAAAGTTTGGCATCTTGATGCAATAGCATCAATAATACGATGTTCATAATTAGCAGTTAAAATAAATCTCGCAGTATCTAAATGCTGTTCCATCACTTCTCGTAAAGCACACTGTGCAGCATTTGTAAAATTATCAAACTCTGACAAAATAACCAATTTCCTTTCACCATTACCGAGTAATGATTGGCTTGAGAGGAAATTTTCAATTTCATACCTCACTGTATCAATACCATTATTTGATGATGCATTGATGTATAGAGTGGTGTATGGAGCAAACTTATCTCGCAAGTAGTAAGCAAGAGTATTTTTCCCTGTCCCCGGTCCTCCTAAAAATAGATAATTATTTTCAATACCATTAATATTAGAAAAGTATGAGCGATTTTCTATGCTCATAACCATATCATCCAATGATTTAGGTCTATATTTTTCAGTCCAGATTTCCATGAGAAAATCTACACCAAAGTTCAGAACTACGCAAGTTCATTCAGAACTTTTTTGCCGATAGCATCTTGTATAGACTGCTTAGAATTTATAGATTTTACAATCTTACCATCATATTGATGAATGTCTATGACATTCTTATCCGTAAGAACGACAATATCTTCTTTTCCAGCATAGTCATACAGGCTATCGCCATTATCTGCAATGTATTTATACATATACAGTTTTCCTTTGTTAATAGAGTATTTTTTCACAGTTATCCAAGAATAAGTTGATTTCCCTTCCAATCTCCGGTGTTCGTTTCCACTGCCACTGCACCTTCAGTGCTAGCCTTTTTGAGGAATTTCTGCGCTTCTTCAGCAGACACATATACAGTCTTGCCATTTATAGTAACTGGCACTTTATTTTCAGTAAGATTATTATTTTTCACGATAAACTATTTAGTAATAGTTACATACTGTAACCTATCTAATCTGGCAATTCAACTATTTTCATCATAGAGTTGCATTCTGAGGCAGAGTGTATTACTGTGGAACATGAATACTAAAAAATATACCAACATCATAATAGACGGTAATAACACTATCTGTCGCGCATTTTATGTGAAGCAGAAAAATGATGATGAAACTGTTCTATTACAATTTTTAAGAATGCTGAAAAAAATTCAAATGGATTATGGTAAATCTAAAATTTATATTACTTGGGACATACCTGCTGCAAAGAAAGAATCTTTTAGAAAAAATCTATGTGCCTACAAAGCAACTCGCGAGGTTACTGACAGCACGAAAAGAATCCACCAACTAATACCGCGAGCACGCACATTATGCGCTCACTTAGGACTTCATGAGGTCTTGCCATACTCTTTAGAAGCAGATGACGTAATATACTACCTCAGTAGGAATATGAAAAATAATTTAATCATCACTGCGGACCATGACCTCCTCCAAGCAGTAGATGCTGATAATGACGTAATTATCGCAACCACAGGTATTTTAGTCAATGCAGAGAACTTTGAACAAATAAAGGGGGTTCCTATTGATAAGTATGTTCTTTTCAAATCTGTATTAGGTGATAAATCCGATAATGTTATTGGGCTAAGTGGATATGGAGCAGTAAAAGCAAAAAATTTATGTCTAACAGAAAATGCCACTAACTCTCTAAACCAAGAGCAGAATGATATTATAGAGAACAATAAAAAAATAGTAGATCTACAATGGGCATATGATAATTTCCTAGAAGAGCACACATTTTATGAAAAACAATTACTGTCTCCCAGCATTTTTGACAAAGAATTTTTGAAGAAATATCTATCAGAGAACAACCTAAAAATAGAAGCTAGAAACATTGAAGATTATGCAAAACTTTTCAAACAATAAAAAATCATTCATAGTATCGGATGTACACGGATGCGGCAAAGAACTTAAAGATCTTATAAATTTACTAGACTATCCTGAAGAATATGAATTTTTTTCTCTAGGTGATAATTTTGACAGAGCATTTGAAGGCGTTTCGGTGTGGGAAACTTTGCACCAATACCGATTTAGATGTATTATGGGAAATCATGAAAATAAAATTAAAAATTTCTTAGACAAAAAAATAACAAGCGTCCCAAAACATTACGCATATTTTATAAAAGAATTTACTAAAAAATACCCTATATCACTACTCCGAAACTTTGTAAACGAATTACCTTGTCTAATATCTCATAAAGGAAATATTCTTGTCCATGCAGGAGTAGATGTTGATATGCCTTTTTTAGAAAACTTTTCCCTTAATGTTTATGGAACACGCGGAAAGAAACGATGGCAGGACGAATATAAAAACAATAATCTAGTAATATATGGTCATGAAAGTGTTCATGACTGTATTATAGAAAACAACACAGTATGTATAGATACAGGGGCATGTCATGGTAGAAAGCTCACAGGATTAATATTAGATGAGGATGGTAATTTTGAAAAAATACTCCAAATTCAGTCCAATGACTATTTTTCTACTATGAAAAACTTGGCCATACCTTTAAGTAAATTGGATGAATGTCAATAAAAAAATTCTAATAACATGTATGTATGCGGCTGTTATTGCAGCAGTATCACACTGTCTAACATATATAGTAGTAGAAATACCCTTCTGGAGCATCTACACATTGTGCTTTTTGTTCCCAATAGCTGCAAATGCTTTTTATGAAAAAATAGAAAACTCTCTCATATTAAAGAAAACATTGGACGAATATAATAAAAAACCTTACAGAAATTATGAAGTAGAACTAGAGTGTCAACACTGCACGAAGGTCAGTCCAATAAATATGACACTAGACGATAGCGAATACTCTTGTAAACACTGCGGTAATAGAAATTTAATACATACGCATTTTTCGGTTTTTGCAATATCTGAAACATTAAAAAGTGAAACTGTTCAACAAAAATTTGATAGACTAGCAGATATAGAAAAAAATGAGCAATTTTAAGCCTGATATAATAGATTCTCTGAAGAGAAAGGGATTATTATACGAAACCTCATCCAAGACCTTTACTAAAGGACCGGAACCTGAAGTAATAGTAGACTATTCTAAAATAGTAGAAGTTCTTCAAAAAGAATATGCGGAAAAAATAAAAGGTATGGAAAAAACTATGCTAAATTTTTCTGCAAATAGCACTCTATTAGCATCTAATTCATTTGAGAGCGATAAAATTTTCTCAAATCTCAACACTCTTCTAGCTGCATCCATAAAAATTATACATTCTGAGCTTGACATTTCTGAACTTGAGACTACTATACAAAAATCCTCAAAAGATATATATGAGAAAACAAAGAAAGATCCAAAAAATAACTTGTTAATCATACCTATACTTGTAGGGACTTTACTTAATTTATTAAAATAACATGGAAAACAAACCAGAAAACCCAAAAGAAAGTGATGAGGTCATCTCAGAAACAGTAAAAAAAACCAAATCAGTTAAAAGACAAAAGACAGATATTGAAAATTTACCAAAAGTAAATCGAACTATACCATGCGCATACTGCGAGACTGATAAAATCTTAAATCCTCACCAATATGAAAAAAGAATAGCTTATTTCGGAAACCATGATGCAGTGTTGCGACATTTCAAATGTCAAGAATGTGAAACTTCTGAAAACGAGAATCCATTCTCTTTTAATCTAAGACACTCTCAAATAGCATTTCAATTAGCCAATGAACTCAAATCTTGTTTTGAGAGATTTAATGTCAGTGGCAATGCTCTAGTTATTCAAAGCGAAGTAGCTAGTATTCTTTCTAAAAACGGAATATCTGCAAAAAATCATAGTTTTGTAATGAAAGATAATAAGGCACAGAGCCTAAAAATAAATTTTCCCTTTATTGGTGACGTTTTAATCAGTCCTCTTGAATTTCGTAAAGACAAAAAAGTGGAGGTAATTTCTTAATGAAAACTGCTAAAGAAATGGATAATATAGAGCTTACAAAGTGGTTTGCTCTTATGAATGCTCTAAAATATGTAAATCTAGGCGAAGATATATATGATCAAAAAATTGACGCCATTAATGCACATGAGGGTATTTGCAAATATGTAGAATCTGTATCTGGAGATATGCTAACATATCTAAGAGAATGGGGCGGAGTTCCGTACAAATACAGTTTAGACTCTTCTGATGAAGAGTCTAAACAAATTGATGAACTTGATTTAGCTTATTATTAGACGGTAATATTTTTACCTACACAAGACTGTAAACCTGACGCTATCTGTGCATCAAATGATGAATAGATAGCGTCTAATCTATTATCTTGAATGCTAACTAGTGATTCATTAATTGAAATGGGTTCCCATCTCTGAATATGAAATACAAAGTCAAAATCTACCATTGCAGTATCTTCTTGATTATATTGAACTGCACCGACACTTACAGGGAACATGCCAATCAAACGGTAGCCTCTACTAACGTCACAGTTTTGACCGACAAGCATGTAATCTACATAAGTGCTTTGACACGGAACTTTACCAATTCCACAAGAACTATCTGGATTAGCTAAATCAAATATCCATCTCTCCAAAGCATTTCTAAGAAGAAAATCAGATGGCATTCTTATTGACCAAGTTTGCTCATTTTCAAATTCAATCTGTCCGGGCATAGTCAACGGAAAAGCCTGATACTTATAGTCTATCTTGGCCACTCCTACTTTAGGGACACTAGCTGTTTTAATGTAGACTCTGCCTTCCAAATCAATGAGTTCTTTTTTAACGTAATCTGGCACTCCAGCAATATCAAGGACGTGCAGATGGTGGGATAACGAAAATCCGTGCTGTTGAAAAACTTGCACAGCATTTCTTACTGAATAATTATTAAGTGCCATATTGTTTATTTATCATTAAATTTGACAAAAAAACTTTATCAGGTTATATACATAAATGAAGCCTACCTTATTTGTTGAAAAGGACTTATTTTGGGAAGAAATTTATCAACCAGATTACACATCAATCATATCTAAATATTTTGAGGTAAAGGATGTTCCTCAATCGCTATTTTCAAAACCTCAAAGAATACGATGTTCCTTAAATAAAGCAGTAAGTTTAGGACTGCGTAACTTACTAGATTTTACAGACTATTCTTCATGGCTACCATTTTTACGAAATTATTCCCTGAATAAAAATATAGAATATCGAGATCTTAATTGGTTAGGAAATTATGCACCATCAGATTATTTTCCAAAATTTATTAGACCTAATAATGGCAGAAAAACATTTGCTGGACAGGTGTTCAATCATGACAAATTTTTAGAAGAATATAATTATCTTACAAAAAATCTGAATATTGAAGAAAACCTTTTATGTGTAGTAAACGAACCTATAAACCGTATTAGTAGAGAATATAGAACTATTTTTATAGACAACCAATTTGTGAGCGGTTGCCAATACATGACAGATGAGACTTTAGATGTTTCCCCATTTCTCCCAGACCACGTTAGGGATTTTTCTATAGAAATATCAAAACATCCATTTTTCATCAATAAATTTGATTTTGTAATTGACATTTGTGAAGTTGGAGCTAATTTGTTTCTACTTGAACTGAATAGCTTTATCTGTAGTAGCTTTTATGCATGTGATTTAGATAGAATTTTTAGCAAAATGTCCAACACATCAAATGAATAACAAATATATAATCATCGGCTCTGCCGCAGCCAAATATTGGAATCCTAACTACAGAGAACCGATGGATTTAGATATTCTATGTCATCCAGAAATACAAGAAAATATTAAACTATCAAATCAACCTTATAGGGAAAAACGTATTGAATGTTCGTGGTATGGACCTTCATCACAATACATTCTAGACAATACGGATATTATGTATGCGTCAGAAGAAACGCTTTATACGATAAAAGCTGCACAGCTTAAATTTGATGTATTTTGGGACAAAACTGCAAATGATGTGATAGATTATCAGCGACGAGGCATTAGGCTCAATCAAGAACTTTTCAATCTTCTTATAAAAGACTTTACAGAATTCCACGGTAAACGATGGGCAAATCTTAAAGGAAAGGATAATCAGACATTTTTTCAAGATGCAGTAACAAGAAAATATGTACATGATACTATTCATGATGCGGTAGCATACTATGATAGGCCACTTTATGAAAAAATCTTAACTGGCAAAGGAGTAGAATGTGATGTAAATCTCATCTATGACCTTCCAGAAGAAGATCAAATTCGACTTGCGAAAGAAGAAATTTTTGTGACAGCATTGGAAAGATTCTTAATTCCAAAGGACTTCAAGTTTTCACAAAATAGAGCATACTGGTTATCTCTTAAAAAATTCATAACTACTATGTCCAGTGGTAAAATGTCTAAATTTCTCATTGACAACTTCTCAAAACTGTCGTATAATGCAGATGATTACGTTACAACATTCAGACAAAACGAACATAAACTAAAACTAGAAAAAACATAAACATATGACATTAGACCAAATTAAAACCGAACTAAACGCACCACAAGTTGGAAAAATCCCTAATTATACAGATCCTACTAAAATTGAACTTATTAAAAAATACAGTGGTATTGAACTTCTAAAATATTTGGGAAACTTCCAAGTAGGCGATTATCACTTTAAATACGAAGATAGTTTTGGAGGAGAAGGAAATGGAGATGACTACTGGATCGTATTTTCTCTACATAAAGAAGAAGAAGAAACCTTAAAAAGGTTTTATCAAGTTCCCGGATGGTATGCAAGTCACTGTGGCGGAGAACTTGAAATATCAAATATATTTGAAGTCAAACCTTTACAAAAAACTATTACTGTTTGGACAGAGGTATAACTTCTGAACTATCTATAACATAGATACGATACCCACTGGCATGACAAACTCTATAAATAAATCTTCACAACATAAATCTTCTGCACTAATTCGCGTATGTAATGTATGTGAAAATGTCAATGCAATAAACCTTGACGCATCATCAAAAAATGAGCAAGATATGCAAGAAGCCCACCACACGGTGAAACTTGTGACGCGAGAGGAAGCTAAGGAATCATGGAAGATTGCGGGTCAATGTGACCATACTACACTTATCAAATCACTCCGCTCTCAACTTGCTGAGAAAAACAGCAATACAACCAATAATATTATTTTCTTTTTGAAGGGAGAATTTTCTCAATGGTATGGAGGTTATAAAAACCATAACGATATTGGAGGATTCATCTGTGATGCGTATGAATTGGCCAAATATACTGATAATGTTACTCAATATATAAGAAATTTTGCCAAAATTGAAGAAAATTATGAACTACGATTTAATTGTTGTGAACAAGCAATGATGTTTATCAAAGCTATTCATTTTTCAGACTTTGAGACTGCTAAAAAAATAATGCAAACAGAAAATCCTAGAGAACAAAAAAATCTAGGCAGACAAGTTAAAGATTTTGTGGCTGAAAAATGGGACCGTATAAAACTTAAAGTAGTAATCACTATAAATGAGTACAAATTTTCACAAAATCCTACATTGAAGAAAATGCTAATAGACTCATATCCGCTCATATTAGCAGAAGCTAATCCAGTAGATCCTGTTTGGGGAATAGGTTTAGCTGAAAATGATGAAGCTGCCAGCGATATTAAATTGTGGAAAGGTGAAAATTTGTTAGGAGTTGCACTCATGTCTGTTAGAGATAAATTGGTAGTTTCTAATTATTGCGGGATAAGTCTAAGATTTATATAAATAAAAATTATGGAGAAGGTCAGCCAATCAGTTCTTTATGTATGTGTTGCAACTTGTATAATATTTTTCAACAATGGTTGTTGGAAAACTATAGAAAAAATAACAGACAAGTATTATGAAAGACCGTCTGCTCCTGTTAACAAAAATATCCTAGATATGCCGTTTCTGATACCTATTCCACAGCCACAGAATCATAATTCTGAAGAAAAAGATACAAAATCCTCAGATGAAAACATATTTCTATAAATGTAAAATAGTAAAAGTAGTTGATGGCGATACTGTAGATGCTTCTATAGATTTAGGATTTTCTATATCTGTTAAAAAAAGAATCCGTCTTGCTAGAATAAATGCTGCTGAGAAAAATTCTGACATTCCTAGTGAACAAGAAGATTCTAAAAAAGCCATAACACGTTTGTCTGAACTATGCAATGAATCTAGTGATTGGTTTTTAGACAGTCTATCAGTCGATCCTTATGGAAGAATAATAGGCGAACTATATCGTAGTTCAAATAATAAACCTATTGAAACATCTTTATCCACAATCTTATTGAATGAATCCTTAGTAAAGAGATATCCAAAATGATGTTCTAAATAATACTAATGATTCTAGATCGTGTAGAAAAACTTGCATCCTTTCCTTATGAACACATAGGAGTTTTTGTAAATCCTAATGTTGAGCCACAAGCCAATATTAGAATGGGTATTAAGGTTCGTTCTAATGATTGGGAATATAATCGTCCCAACCTAAAATGGACAGCAGATTCATGGAAAAGAGCAGGTGAAGTATCTGAATTATTAAATTCACCAACACTATCATCTTACTACGATACGGACCTCACTGGTGAATACTTTCAAACAGGAACACATATTGATCTACCGGATACATTTCCTCTTTTTTATGAAACATTTGAAATACCCAATCATCACCTAATACTTCAATTTAGAGCAGGGGCATCTGCATTAAGTGTATTCCCCGAAGCTCCCTATCCTAAAATATCCTCGCTAGGTAATAATATTATTACAGTGTCTGGATGCAAACTCCCTCTAACAGGATTAGAGGGAGATTTATCTATTTCTGAATTTAGAAGAGATTATGTAAATCCCGATGATTTAGAAGAATTAGATTTATGTAATATCTACGCACATACACATAATTACACTGGACCATCTGGCACAGTATATCAGATGTGGGATGATTTTTACCTATCTCCTAGTAGAGAAAGCTATGTGATTCAAACACAGGCCAATAACTCTCCTACGAGAGTTATAAACAATAAAATCTTAACTAATCAGAAAATAATACCTGAGACTTTTTCATTAACCTTTCCAGTGTCATGTGCTAGTGCAGAATTACCATTCATATATACTGCATCATATTGGAAAACACAAAATGTAGCCTCTGTTCAATATCACTTTTTAACTGGTGGTGATGTAGAAGAATTTGGCCAAATATTAAACCAAGCTACGCTCAGTAATCCGGGAAAGATACATGCAATAGATTTAAAGAACGGTTTTTTCGTTCCTAAAGGAGGAGAGATAATTGCTTCTTACCAAGTATCCTCATTACCTTATATAGAATCTACCAATCCTGCTCTTTTTGTGCATGGGGTAAGTGCAGCTTCTTCAAACAACTTCTTTACTATTTCTTCTCAAGAATCACCCTATTTTTATAATTACAAATTTTATACAAATTATGATGATAATTCTATTCAAGATACTGATGCCTTTACTATTCATTATCATCCAGAAATAAACATCGAACAAAATGAGTCTTCATCAGTAAATGCCAGTATAACTATGATAGATAACTTCTATCAGACTGAACTCAGTATTGATGACCCATCAAGTAAAATAAAATGGAAATATTCTGAAGAAATACATGATCCTAGCTTATCAGCAATGGATTTAGGCACTGGTCAGATATATACCGAAAATCAATGGATGCCTGCTAGTGCTGAAGTTAAGTTTTTCGGAGACGGAAGAGCAAACCGTTACTTGTTAACCCCTACAGTGTCAAGTTTTCAAGACGATATTTGGTATCCTGATGATTTCTCATTTATTCTCAATAAAGAAAATGCTGATATAAATTTACAAGCATCATCTACTGGACCTAATTTTACTATTGTAAATGCTAATATTTTTCCTAATTTTGATTCTACTAAATTAGTAAAATGGAATGTCGAGCCTGCCGACAATATTAGACTATATCATAACTTCGGAGAACTGCAACTAGAAAATGATGGAATATCTATCATTCCAGAAATTGCAAACGAATTTCAAATAAATGAAACAGTAAGTGCTAACAGTCTATCTATTATTGTTGATAATCTAGGCGTATTACCTACTAAAATAAGTCTGTCTTCTGAAGAATATGAAACTTCCGCCTTTACTATCTGGTATCCGGTAAAAGAATCTTTTGACAATTTACGTTTGCAGCTTAGTGCTGAAACAGATGATTATCATAGAGTTCAAGAAATAGCGTTATCTGCATTTTACGTTAAGAATGAAATGCTCTATCCTGCCCCGGAATCAGGTAGCATATTATGGAAAGAAACTAATAATGACCCTAGAGGAGAGTCAGAATTATACACCAAAGATTATGAAACAAGAATCTTTGAAAATGCTTCATATCCTCTCATAAAAAAAACCTCTGTCATAAATTCCAAAATAGACATGGATGAAGCAACTTCTTCTCCTAGAAATATCGTCTATTTATACAAAGCACTCTGCAATGGTCAAAAACCTAATAGTGATGAGACCTACTCTATAGAAGACGGCATTAGCATCTCTCTGAGGCAATATCCAGCAAACGTAGGAATAACCGCATCACTGACTTCATCAAATGGAGACGTATTCACCACAGATTCTATAAGCAACTATATTGTAAATGATTCTTCTGTTACTGTCAGTGCTGAAGCAATTACCGCAGATTTTAGAAGTATTACTGAACTAGTATGGAATATAGAAGGAATCACTAGCACTGGGCCGACCGCAGAATTTACGCTAGCAGGTTCATCAATTTGTTTCGATATTTCTGCGCTCAGTGCTGCTCCAGTGAACACTAATTTTGGTGAATATCATTTCAGTGATAGTTATTGCTTATATAAAATAGGAACAAATTATCCTGAAATGGACTATATTGCCTTTCCTAAAAATATGTATTTTCCCCTTCGCGCATTGGGCATAGACGATGATAGTAGCTACCTATTCTCAGAAGGACTGACGGGATTAAACGGATGCATTAATACTGTCGAAATTTCAGCAACTGAAGGATTTGACAAATATGAATATTTTGTAGGTGACGTATCTGCATTATCTAACAGCCATACAATAATCCTCACTGCTAACAATGATGGTCCAGTCGTAGTCAACGGATACAACAACATTTTCCCCAAAGAAAATTCACTATCAGTATATAATAGCATATCATCCGATAACACTACATATCTCAAAGAAGATTACTTGAACATCGAGATAACCGCATTTCCTACAACCCTGACATTGACTGATACTTTATTCAATGTCAGAGACAACGATTCTGCATCATTCTTTATTGATACATCATTCTCTGGGATAGAGACTCTCAACGAATATAAAATAGCAGTAAGTGGTGATGGATATATAAATTATTCAGATATAGTAAGCTCTGATGTTATAGATGGACGTGTGCAATTCTATACTGATGCGGATCGTTTTCCCAGCATCAAAAGAAACACATATAATTTATTGAATATAGCATTAGTAGGAAATATTCATAAAAAAGTAGATGGAAGTTCTTGCTCATATTCTCAAGTTTTTTCAACAAATTGGATTCCTGTAACAGCTTTTGATGGACCAGACCTAGAATTGTTCTATCCTCGCAATATTTTTACAACAGGTGAAACTGTTAGCGCAATCAATGTTACTCAAGAATTTCCTAATAGCTACACCAACTTCATTTTTGATGATGGCAATGGTAATATTACTTCAGGCTATTCTTATCAAGACACTATTACTGCATCATATAACACTGATGGAATATATTCTCAATCTCTAACAGGTATAGGACCAGAGAGTTCTGCATCCTATACTTGGGAAGACGTAATAGTAATAAAATCTAGCTTTGAGGAATATGATGCTACAGTAGACCGCATTTTCCCAGAAGATGTTAAATTACCTAATTCGTGCAAAGACATAGAAATACTACCTAATAGTTGGCAATGGAAAGAGAATGTCAATTCTTCTATATCTTCTGTTATGAAAAATATTTCAAGTTTAACAAGTGATTGTTTCTCTTGGTCAATCAACAATCCCAAACATAATATAGGTTACATACTAGAAGACCGTGGAAATTTACGCTGGAAATATACTAATAATTTTGCCACAGAAAATACATTACTGTCCAATTACATAGGATTTATAGAAATAGATAACAACCTACTATTTTTCACTAAAGATAAAATAAAAGTAGTAAAAAATGACTATAAATTAACCACAATAAAAACCTTCACCAAAATAACAGATGGTGAAAAATTCAATAATATTAAATCAATGTGCTATATTCCAGAAACTAATAAATTACTAGTAGTTGATGGGAACAATATCTACGTATTTGATTATTCGACTACTAATATTTCGCTCACACATTATTGGGGAGGAGAGGGAACTGTCACCAGTAAATCTGAAATCAATAATCCGACAGACAGCATATCTCTTAATGGCAATATTTATATAACTGATTCTGATAGTAATAATATTAAGATATACAACAAATATCTGAACTGGATTGATAGTTTATCTTATGTCGGCTGGTCAGAAAATAATAAACCTGTCTCTACTGCTATTATGGATGGTAAATATTATGTCATCACTACCAATGGAGATATTGATATTTTTGAAACTTCTACTAAAGCTCATATTAAGAGTATTAAATCAGTGATAGGAATTAAAATAAGAAAAAATCCTGATAGCGAAGATTTCTTACAAATAATTTCTGACGGTTTTATATATAATTTAGACAGCAATGGTAAAATATATTCAAAGTGGCAATGTGGTAGTGCTAAAGAACTAATTTTTCAAAATAAAGAGATTTTTATTCTTACAGACAAAACATTAGAAAAATATATAAACTACATTGAATCAGGAAGTGTATTAACCTCAGAGCCGACTTTTGCGGACTTAAATAGCTTCAATATAGTCCAAGACGAATTTAACAGTTCATTTGTTTGGAACGATGTATTTGTCAAACTACATCAAAATTGCTTAGCACTGCATGAACAGATATCTAAAAAATTCACAACATATCTTGATGAAAATGAAAACTTCCATCATTATTCTGTAGAGCCTATAACATTAGATGAAATTCATATATTAGAACCAATGCAGTTGCTAGGTAATAATGAAATTGTTTCATGGGAAACTATTAACCGCAATTTTTCTATAATTTGCGGTAACTTAGAAAAATTACGTAAAATGGTGGACGTCAGAATATCTAGAACAGATTCATCATTTTGTTGGACATGGAAAAATCTAAGGATAGATAATAGTCAAAATCTTTCTTCTAATAAAAGACCGTATTCATTCGTAGAAATAGACTCCGAGGCACTAACTCATAGCTCAGAACTATCTTCACTTTCTTGGAAAGATGCTAGAAACACTGGATGCGGATATGAGAGTAATCATATGCCAATTTGCTGGACTTGGGAAAATATGTCATGTAATTGTATTTGGCCAGTGTCATGGGATCAAATGGAATGTGATGAATACCTACATAAGACATGGGAAGAATTAGAAGAAAGTTGTTGTGCTGTTCCTGTTAAAAGATTTGACAACTGCATAGAAAAATAAAAAAAGTCCATGACAATTAGATTAATTGTCATGGACTTATTACCATAATCTACTAATTAATGTTCACATCGCATCTATTATTTTTCTATAATCACCTGTAAATCCTATTAAAAATCCGCTCTGATGAACAAAATAAACTCCTTCGCAATTTTTAGCATTAAGAAAATTTAATTCACCTTTTCGGACTAATCTAAAATTATCAACAGAATTTCGATAATCTCTGTTGTATATAATATCAACAGAATTATCATTCTCATAGTGCTTCATAGCAAGGACAGACAATTGTTCAAATTCATCTTTATTAAAGACAGTATAGTCAATTACTTTATATTCATTATAAACACTAATATTACTCGCATTATTGAGAATTTCTAAGGTTTTCTCATATTTGTCATGATTGGCAATTATACTGTAACCAATTCCTATCATAACTCCATATAAATAATCACCGTGTTCTACTGTGCTCCTAGAAGAAAATATTTGTATCATATAATCTTGAATAGGATTTGATATATCATCAATAGATGCAGTAGAATTTATACTTTTCATCGCTGCCACTGGTCCACAATGGTCAAAAGTCTCAACAAATGAAATCCATGGAAGAGACTTATAATTTCGCATCCCATAATACTCCAAAACCTGAGTAAAGGCACAGACCTTACCTCCAGTAATTTGATGGTGGTCAAAATTTTTATTTTCTGGCTCATGTCTTCTTCCGAAGTCAATTACAAATGCATTAGGATCATCTAATTGTTCTTCTGAAGGATGAGATTGTCTCAATACTTTAGGAACCAGACCATCATAATTACATTTAGCTAATACTACACAACATGCTAGAAAATCATCTAAATGCGCAGTTTTATCATGAGTAACTATGTTAATGTCGTATATACTTTTAGTTTTCATTATTCAATATATTTGATTTATCACTATAAAAGGACGTTCTGCCTATGCAGAACGTCCTTTTATTCATTACCATCTATTCATTATTAGTCAATCTCTTTCTAATATCGGAAAGAGTCCAATCTTTGACAAGAACACCGTCTTCAAAAACAGGTTTCAATTCACCACCAGATTCTTCTTCCCATGAACACTGATCTTTCAGAACATATTCATTATTAATTCTATCAACACGAAGAAGACCTTTAGCAGATTTTTTTGTTCCAGAATCAGTAATAGGATCTTTGAACATCTCTCTAAATTCCCCATTTACTATTCCGGCAGTGGCTTTACATGCCCAAGAAAGAGTATCTCTAGTTATGCCATATAAATATGCGCCACTACCAATTCCGAAAAAACAGGTATTTGCTGCAAAACCCATTTCTTCTAACTTGGAAAGTATTTTATCCAACATTGGCATAGAAATAGCCTCACCATACAATAGTCCGATAGATGGATGCAATTCTTTATAACCTTTACTATTAACACTTCCTCCAAAAATTTCCCATAGCAATTGAACACACCCTTTGTTTTGAGGACTTCCGATTGGTTCGTCTGGATCTCCACAAATAATCTCTAAAGGTGTCTTAGGTGATGAGTCTGGACGAATGACCACTTTTCCATTTCTATGAATAATACTATCTTTGAGTCGTGGAAGATAATCAGTAATAACCTGCCACAAATTCCAAGTGTCACTAACTAATGATAAAATCCCTTCTGGGAATGTTTCAGTAATCCATTTCTGATAATTCTGAAATTCATTCTCCTTTTTTCCAGCACATACACAAGCATGTTCGTTAGCAATAACTCCACCACCGATATACTCTTTTTCGGAATCAGCATTATAATAATCCTCTAAAAAATCAATAGCAGGAATATTGTCAGTTCCAGTCAGACTTAGCAAGTGTCCAGCACCTGACATACAAGCATCTTGCATAGACCTATTTCCTCTAAGTTGAAAATCGTGAAGGCTGTAGTTTACAAAGGACGTATCATCACAAGTCTTTCTAGCATGTTTCACGGAAATGAGCTTATATCGTCTAGCTAACGTGGCACTAGTAGACGCAGACCACACTAGATTTGATACAGCATCCTCAATATAATTTACTAACCAAAAATAACCTTTCTTAGTTTCTCTGATAGTTAAGAATGGCACTCCAGCATTGATACATTCACCTTCTGGAATAGCCTTAATAAGAATAGGCAAATAACCTAAATCATGCAGATCTTCAATATGCTTAGTATCCACAATATTTTTACCTAGTGAAGTATCCATGCGGCGTTTATATTTTTTAATAACCGCATCTTTAGGTTTACTAAAAAATTCAGCGTTCCAAAGATCAATGAGGAAATATTTTATCATGTATTGCAATCCAAAAACTACAATTTTGTCATCAATACCATCAACCTTCGGAAGATACTTTGTTGAACGCGGGGTGAAATTCTCGTATAGAAGTTCAGTGCCTTCTTCATGGAATTTAATTCGATTAGTCTTATAGAAGTCTACTGCATGTAGTGGATTTAGTTTCATAGAGTCATATATTAGCACATAGAGCACCAATGTCAATCTGTTTCTTTAAGATTTATATCATCCACCAATCTTCTCAGAGTTTCATAAGCAGATGCAAGACCTGCTCTATCATCTAATAGTATATTGTAGTAAATTTTACCACAATTACCATATGGTAGCGGAAATGGATTTTGATTAATTGCTGAAGGAATTATATTAAGTTCATCTTTCCAATAATCAAGAATAGTCTTCCATCGTTCTTGACGGCTAGCAGTATAAACCACAATATAAAAACCTAATCTATGGCATTCTTGAATAAGACCTATTACATCAGAATGATCATGACCGCGTTTATGAAAATCATATACAGTATCATCATGATCTACGGCAATTATAATTTTTTTATGTTTTTGATATTCCGCATATAACCTATCAAAAGCAACATCAGAATTTAGATAATTATTTTTCATATTAACACCAATAAGAATAAATCATAGGTCGTAGAGAGTATACAGTAAGCGAGTCTTTGAAAACATTTGCGGCCCTACAAAATAATCTTATGTTATAGGGAATTTCTGGAATCACATCATTTTTCCATTCATCCACAGACATACCGAATTTAGAGGCTTGCTCCTCAGCACATTCAGACGCCCAGCGATCAATAGGATAGCATTTTACAAAACTGCCATTCTTTCTATTCACATACCTCATGTAAGGATATATACCATTAGCAACTCCATCAGTTTCTATCATAGTTACACTATCTTTCTCGCTACCTAATAGATAATAATCCAAAGTATCATTGAATCTATACCAATCTTTATGAAAGCAATCTACAAATACCATAGGACCACTTTCCTGTTCCGAGAGATAACCGGAAAATTTCAAAACATCAGATACATATATGTCATTTATAGATTCTTCATTATTTTTATACCATCCAACTTTATCTATTTTTGCCTTAAAATGTATGATTTCAAACCAATCTGAACATGATGGATTATTTTCGTTTGAAGAAAAATCTAGTGCATTTATTTCTCTCATTTGAGGAAGATAATCTTTATTGTATAAAGATTCCCAAAAATCTTCTGAAAACCTAGAATCTTTTTCATATTCAACATCAGTTAAACCATATCCCATCGCTACATGTATTCTATTTCCCATAATTTTATTGCAATTTGTTCAATCTATCAGATACCAACTTTGAAATAATTTTACCATCTGCCTTTCCATCAGACCAAGTTGAAACTTCTTTAATTATTTTTCCCATTTCTTTTTTAGAAACATTAGGAATCTGCAATATAACTTCATCTATTTTAAGATTCAACTGTTCTTCCGTCAATTCTTCGGGGACATATTGACCCAAATATTCAGCTTCTAGAATCTCCTTTGTAGCCAAATCTGGCCTACCTGCATTCGTATATACAACAGAAGTATCTTTTCTTAGTGAGATTTGCTTTCTTACCAAACTAATAACCTCACCATCAGTCAATGGCTTAGAAAGATTGCCGTTTTTCTTTAGTGTCAAATTATTAATCTCAGTTATTAGGTTTCGCAGAACATTCTTACGAACAGTCTGATCATTTTTCATCGCATAAATTAAGTCATTTTTTATTCTAGTCTGCATAATATTTGTTTTATATTAAAATTATCTATTGTTACTCAGTAAATTTTGAATAGAGATATTTGTTATGATTCCTTTGTCATTATATCCATTCATATTCCATTTTCTACTATCAGTAGTATATATTTGGTCTATACCTGCATTTTTCAAATGGTTCAAATTAGCAACTCCTTCAAAATGAGATACCGCAAGAACAATTTTTCCAGCATTTTTAAGTTTCAATGCTGCGGATATTCCCATAAATGTTCCGCCATAAGACGCAATATCATCAAATATATAACATTTTTTTCTTCTAAATCGTCTGCATAGACAATCGTTTCTAAAATTTTGCCAGTAGACAAATCTCTATTTTTATCACAGCGTATCAATTCAATATTATTCGCATGACTAATTCTAATACATTTTTTATTAGCTCCTGCATCTGGTGAAATAATAAAGGAATTTTCACAATTAGCATCTTCTATAGTCAATACCTGTTTTGAAAATTGTAAATTAGAAACAACTCTTGCATTATTTAGCAGCGCAGGAACCACATCGCTATGCGGGTCCAATACAACTACTTCAGAAAAATTCATACTATTGACCAAATCTGCATAAACCTTAGCAGTCAGTGATTCACCAGTATTACATACTCGGTCCTGTCTTGCCGCAGGAAAATATGGAATATACAAAGTTCCTAGTTTTATGTTGTTATTGGAACTAATAAGTGCTCTCTTGACAGCATCTACTGCCTGTAAAAGCAACATAAAAGAAGTATCGCCATAATACACATAATTTACATTTATAGAACAATGTTCATTACCTTTCATAATAACATGCTCTCTGACTCTATCTGTAATATCTATAGTTATTCCTTGTTCGCCGCCCGGAAAGAACCAAGAATTATACGGAATTTCTAAATAATTCTCACTAAAATATATTTTAATTGAACCTTCGTTTACAAATGTATCATTCATTCAGTATGATAATCTGTTTCTACAACATTGTCAAGCTGTTTTATATCAATTAAATACTGAATAATGAAATATACTTGCAAAACAGATGACTGTGATTTTGTCTATCCTATACTAGAGGGCGAAAATATAGGAGACTCATTGACTAGCATAAATTACAATTTTAGACAATTAGACATACAATTATGCAACATGGAAGATGATTTAGAAAACAACTTCCGTCCAGTTCAATTATCATTTGATGAAAATTCAGAAAAATGGAAATCTGCTATAGATACATTCAGTGAACTGTCATCATGTCTCATAGAGAGTGCATCCAAAGTTCAGGAAATGAGCAGTTTTTGGTTAAAACCTATTACTATGGTTTATCCCTTCCCATTTTCTCCCAATACTAATATTTCTACTATTAAAGCATGGCTCGACGAAAACTTTCCTGTGCAAGGTGGTGAATGTTTCAATTATATTACAGGTCAACAACTTTATATTTTTTCTCCAGAATATTTTACAATAAATCGAAAAATAACAGGAAACAAAGGAGTAGGAAAACAATCTGTCGTATTCAAATATACATGTTTTTGTATTGGAAGGGCAGAATATTCAAACCAAATTTCTAAAACGGTAGACTGTGGAGAAGTAAACCTAGAACTCAATGTGCCGGACCAATATATCAACAAATTTGTAGGCGTTAAATTTGAAGTATTGCCCAATCTACAATGGAGCACTGGAGAAGTTATATATGAGTAGTAGTAATATCAAGGAACAAGACCGATATTCTGCTATCGGAAACTTACAAAAAACAGTGAACTCTAATATGCAAGAGTTTAATGTAAGGACGTGTGATGTAGATAAAAATATTGATGCTTGGCGTTCTAATTTTCAAGATCTTTCTAGTCTAATACCTAAATTAGAAAGTTTCGCTAGTAGTTTTCAAGAAACTTCAGCTTTTTTAAAATCTGCATCAGATATAGTTTATAATTTTGAAAATTATTGGCTACCTAACATTGGTATTTTATATGTAAAGCCGTTTAGCGTAATAGCCAATTACCAAGACATAGAAAAATGGTTAGATTCTAATTTTATAGACGTTTTCCATAAAAATCAAATATTATCAGTAAATTTTGCAGTTCACAGCTATGATCCTACTATTCTCAACGGAACACCTATACAAAACATAACTACAGAGACACTAGATTCTCTTGCCATTTCATATCAATTAACCGCGACAGAAATAAAGGACTTTGTAGTAAAGGACAATCTTGTAAATTCAATAATATCTATAATAAATTCTATATTCAATAGAATTAAGATCGGAATGACTGTTAAAAATAACAATGATTTGTTTGATATATACTCTAAAATAACCTCATTCCGTGGAATACTAAATACCACTCAATTCATAATAGATCAAGAAAATCTAAAAGTAATATATTCTCTACTCAATCAGTATGCTCTAATACATCCTGTTTATACAGATTATGCGAATAGAGGAGCTAAGCAAATACCAGAATTAATAATTTCTAAATTTGATCTAAAAAATATATACACCCATTATTTTCATTCTTTCTGTTTCAAACAAAATTCCGATAAAAAATGGAAATACCTGCCTGATTGCTATAAAGAAAATTGTAAAAATCAGCCTTGTGATGATTGCTATGATGCTCTTGATGTAAACGATTACTATGAAAATAGTGACTGTGTTTTAGGAACAAAATTTGTTTTAAGAGAATGTGCCAATGTCGTCAAAAACCCAACTCTTCATTATTTCAATATTAGTGAAAAATTCACTATACCTACTGGAGGAGTATTGGCAAAAATAAAGGCATGGGGAAGTCGTGGAGGAGGTGATTATTCTCCAGAAGCATATAATGATCCAAGAACTTATGGAGGTGGTGGTGGATACTCTTACGGAGAATTTGAAGTTTCAGAAAACCAAGTATATTCTGTAGAAGTAGCAAAATTTGGAGGTAAGGGCATAATCAACGTAATAACGTCAGGAGGAGGATTATGCGGCGTTTTCTCAGGACAGTCTTCTGTGGACATTTATTCATTCAACAGAGCACTCTTGATTGCCGGAGGAGGTGGAGGAGCACTTGCCAGTGAAACGGGGACTGTTAATTCAGGAAACACTCAATTTGCAAATGGCTTGCCGGGAAATTCCACAGATCCTAATATTTCAGGAGGAAGTGCCAGTATGGAAGGCATCAAAGGAACAGGCTCAAATCTTTCTAATGATATAGAAAGAGCTGCTGGCGGTGGAGGATATCGCGGGGGAACACGCACAATTGCTAGTAATGGAACTATTGCTAAAGGCGGAACAGGCTATGTTCACAGTGATGCCGCTAATCCAATAATAACGGCTGGGGCAGGAATTGTTACGGCTAATAATGCAGAATTACTATCAACTAGCCAACTAATTAATAAAGACATAGGAGGGGTTGTAATAGAAATTCACTATGACACCAATTTCATTTTAGATTAAAATTTATGTATATCACAGGTAATAAAGATTTTGAACAGTTTTTAGGAAAATATGTTATAGTCGAGATAGACGGTAAGAAGAAAAAGTTCTTCGTAGAACAATTTAACCCATCAGAAGAATATGACGATCCTACCTACATTTTCAGTAACCAATACAATGTATTCGGTTTAGCTACCACACAAAGCTGCGAAAATTGTCAAAATGTATTTGGTATAACAAACTTCAGTCCTATTTTTAAAAATGTAGAACTAGGTGAGCCCTTTAGTATCCAAGTCAATACTATTGGAAATGAAGATCTTGTTTATTTTTGGTATAAAGACAATGTATTACTGGCAAATTCATCAAGTTCATTAGAGATATTGGACTCAGAATTGAGCGATTCTGGAACCTATTGGGTAGTGGTATCTGGGGAGTGTAATGTGATTACTAGTCCTAGTGCAGATGTGATAGTAGCATCACCTACAACTACTACATCAACTACTGAAACCGGACTTCCTACCTTTCCCCCACCAACTACAACAGAGGAACCTACTACAACTACAACAGAGGAACCTACAACTACAACTACAACAGAGGAACCTACAACTACAACTACAACAGAGGAACCTACAACTACAACTACAACAGAGGAACCTACAACAGAACCACCTCCTACAACAGAACCACCTCCTACAACAGAGGAACCACCTCCTATGTAATTTAAAATAAGGTGCAGAAATCAATAAAAAATAATTATGAAATTAACTATAGGAATGTCAACATATGATGATTATGATGGAGTGTATTTTACAATACAATCTCTCAGGATGCACCATCCAATATTAAAAGAACACGATATTGAATTTTTTGTTCTAGACAATAATCCTACTTCAAAATACGGAAGGGCCGTAGAGAAATATATAAAATCTATCAAAGGCACCTATATGCCTTACACTGAAAAAACTAGTTCATTTAGCAAATATGAAATATTAAAACATGCTAAAGGAGATTATTATTTAGGAGTAGATTGTCATGTATTGTTATCAGACGGGGCAATGAGCCATTTAATTGACTATTTCAAAAAAAATCCTAATACCAATAATATCATTCAAGGACCGTTAATTTATGATTCTCTAGACCATATTTCTACTCAATGGAGAGAAGAATGGAGCGGGTGCATGTATGGAAAATGGCATACTGACACTGATAAAGTCAATATCAAAGATCCTTATGAGATACCTATGATTGGTATGGGGCTTTTTGCATGTAAAAAGAGCAATTTTCCTAAAATAAATGAAAATTTCAAAGGATTTGGTGGCGAAGAATGGTATATCCATCAAAGATTCAGAATGAACGGAGGAAAATGCATATCAATTCCTCAATTAAAATGGCTGCATCGTTTCGGCAGACCGTCAGGAACTCCTTACATAAACAGCCTTAATGACCGTGTATGGAATTACTATCTAGGATGGGCTGAAATTTATGGGACACCAGACCATCCCAAATTAGACGAAATAGAAAAAGAATTTTCTAAACACATAGACGTTAAGCAAATAAGACTTATAAAAAAAGAAGCTCTTGCTAAAATCTTTGGTAAATAATAGTGTTATGCTAGATAAACTTAAAATAGCTTATAAAATTGCATCCAATATTAAAAATATACGCATGGTTATTGAAGCAACCTATGGTGTTTGCTTGAAAACATTATATGTAATAGATTTTTTAGAAGATAGCTTTGGGGAAAATAATAAATCAGAAGTGTTCACGAAATATCTTCCTCTAGTAAAAGACGCAGTTAATGCTGTTAAGAAAACTATCCAAAAATATTCACCTCTACTAGGAGCAGAGCAAACTGTTTATCTTCTTTCTAATTCGCCTTTAGATATAGAATTAGAAAAAGCAATAAAAGAACTACATGCAGTATTAGACAGTGATGGCAAAGAATAATACATTCTTAACTCAAATAACAACTAGAGCAATTATATCTTTTATTTTCTCTCTAGCAGTAGTAATAGGTTTCTTCATGAAATTAATAGATACGCCTACCTTTATGGCCGTGGCATCTAGCGCAATAACGTATTATTTTAACCATAATACTATTAGTAAATTAGAAGACAAACTTCAAGAAAAAGAGACACAAATAAGTATTCTTTCTAGTAATGAAAAAAACCCAGTATAAAGAATTCAAACAAGGAATATATAAACCTGTTAATGGAAATAAATTACTGAGTAAAAAACCTATAATATATCGTAGCGGATTAGAACTTTCTGTAATGCTAGTTCTTGACAAGTCTAGTATAGTTAAGAAATGGGGAAGCGAACATACTATTATTCCTTACTATAAATCTGTAGAAAAAAGATATGCTCGTTATTTTATGGACTTCACAGTAATAGTAGAAATAAATGGTAAATTAGAAACATGGCTTCTTGAGGTCAAACCAGAGAAGCAATGCAAAGCTCCTAGTTCTAATACAGGCAATAAAAAAAGAAGCACCGTAATTTACGAACAGCAGATGTGGTCTATTAATCAGGATAAATGGGAAGCTGCTAAAAATTATGCCGATAAGAAAGGATATATATTCAAGTTATTAACTGAGAAAAATATACAATCTATTTTATAAATAAATTCATGCTATCTTTCTCTGAACATTTCAATAATATCCTTTATGAAAAACTATCCCTTAAAGGAAATTATAAAGGCGGCGTATATCAAAGATTAGTTGCCGCTAATTATGTCTTAGCAGAAAGTTTTGACCTCAAAGCTATACCAGCATTCAACGATTTAATTAAAAAATTTAGCAGACAGTATGATTTCGTATCCTCTAAATTTGAATTTGACCCAGTTCATAAAGATCCTTATACCTCAATGAAACATCTAGTAAAATCTATAGATGATCAGAAAAAATCAGGCAAAAAGAAACCTAAAGTAAGTGTGTTTGCGGAACTTCCCGGACCAGAAGGAAACTACGAAAAACAAGGCCATCCTCTATTCGACAATGATTTTAATGTAAAACTTAGGTGGGTGCATGATATTATTGCTCATTACTACGGTAAACATCCTTTTAGTGCCAGAGGAGAATATGCAGCATATAATAGACACTTAAAAACATTGGGTCCAAATACGCCCGCAGCAGGCGCTCTATTTACAGAAGTAGTTGGACAGACTTCTTGTTACTATGTTTATGGTGATTATATCGAGCAAAAGGTAGTCATACTAGATGATTTTGATTTTGTAAATGTCGGACAACTAAATCCTAGTTCTAAATTAAATAATTTTTTTGAAATAAGAGAAAAAACAATGTATCCTAAAGCAGATTTTAATGTAGAGATATTTTCAAACCAATTCCCGGAATTGTATGATGAACTCAAAAAACAAGAGGCTCTTGACAAATCATTAGCAGCTCTTCAACCTATCTTCTTATAAAGTAGTGCCATTCTTTATGTCCATAATACTTGTCAAATTGTGAAACATCACTGAATAAAATCATGTCTTGCATATTGAGATTATTAATACTGTCAATTTTACAAGCACCCACAGAGTATCCGGCATTTTTGAAATTCTGAAAATTATTTTTCCAAAAGTGTAAACCGCTAGCGGTCAATCCACTATCAGAAATGACTGTATTATATCTTTTTAGAATAAAATTTTTATAGATTTCTGCCATCAAAGACTTTCCCGGAAGAAATCCCTTTTTAGCCTCTATTATTTGTGTTAAAATGCGTCCATCATTTACAAAGCCTGCATAATATGCTATTTTTTCTTTGCCAGATAAAAAGAAATATCTTACCCATTCTTCAGTCATTCTTTTTTCTAGCACATCTATCTCATTCTGGCCTATATAAAATTTATCAACTAATTCCGAGTCTTTCATTTTAGCTTCTGCTGAAGAATTATTAACAAAAGCTGCACGTTTTTCTGATGATCTATTAGTTCCAAATGAACTTATTCTTGCTGGCATCTCTATTAATAATTGTCTGAAATAACTTGAAAATGAACGCATGTATCTTTACTTACAAATCATTAAATATAGTATAGGATGGCCAAAAAACAATCCTCAAAAAAAGGCTCGAAAAGAAAAAATCGTTTCGAGGTTGAATATAATATACAAGAATATTCTTGTGATACGTTAAGTAAAAGCGTCTCTAATTTTCACATAAAATCTCCTCATAAATTAAATGAAAAACAGAGAAATATAATGGAAAAAATGGTAGATTCTACTAGCAAAATAGTAATGGTAGATGGACGCTGGGGAACGGGCAAAAGCTATCTTGCAGTATTGGCTGCTCTCAAACTTTACCAATCGGAAAGTGCGGATAAAATCTATTACATCAGAACCCCGTGTGAGTCAACGAATACTTCTAAATTAGGCTATCTTCCCGGAGACGTAGAAAGTAAAACTGCTATGTTCAACATTGTTATGCTGGAAAAATTGGATGAATTTTTAGATAGTGCTGTTAGTAAAAGACTAGTAGATGAAAAAGCTGTAGAATTTTTAGCACCTGCGTTTATTAGAGGCAGAAATTTAACAAATTGCGTAATGATCTGTGATGAAGCCTCTAATTTTTCATTTGAGGACATTCTTCTTTTAGTAACTAGAATGGGTGAAAATTGTAAAATGTTTCTTGTGGGTGATTCATTTCAAAATGACATTGGTAAAAAAAGCGGATTCATTAAATTTTTTGATCTTATGAATGATGATGAATCTAGGGGGCATGGAATATATAACTTTACTATGGCAGATAAAAATGATATTGTTCGTAGCGGTATTATAAAATACGTCATGGAAAAAGCAGGCATTATAAAATAAAACAAAAAAGGGCGGATAATTTTTATCCGCCCTTTTTTTTTCTCACACTACACTCCCAGCGACTCCACTGCGTCCTTGAACGTATCTTTCATATACTTAACATCATCGCGTGTTAGTTTAATACTCCCACCAAAATCATCTGTAATCACAAACTCTTCTTCAGAATTTTTAACAATTGTAGGACAATTACAACCTTTTTTATTCCGACTGCACCAAATTACTTTACTATCACCATCAAATTTCATAGTTAGATTTATTTATCAGTATTATCTTCTTTTACAAGACCGAATTCTTGAAGAAGTGTATGAGATTTATAGGCTTCTTCGATATTATCTAAAACTCCAGAAGTTCCTCTCAAATTTCCTTTATCATCTATTATACGTGCTATTTCTTCAATCTTTCCATCAACAGTTCTACTGCTTAATTTAATTATTGGCGGATGTTCATCTGGGTCTACTAATATACACTGTCCACTAACATAAGAGTTGTATACGCTCTTATAAAGAGATTCAATTTCTTTAACAAATATTCCATCCAATTCTCGCATTTCTCTTTCAGAATCAGTTCTATCTATCATATCATTCCACGGCAACCAAAATATAACATCATAATTTTTTATTGCCTCTCTGCAAAGAAAAATACTTTCGGAAATAAAATCTACGTCTCCGTCTTCTTCAGGAGAATTTTCCAATAGTCTCATAGAATAAACTATATTATCTAATATACATCTATCAGTAATAATATATTTTTGAGATTTGGTTACGGTGTCTTGCATAAAAAGAGCATCTCTAATTAGTCTTTGAGATTCTCTAGTTGTTTGAAGATTTACTGGTATTTTATTTTCTCTAATTTCATCACGGTATGTATAATCTAAAGTCTTATACATGGGCCATTTTTCTTTAATAGCATTAATTAAAGTAGTTTTACCGTTACATTGGACAGAACAAATTGCGATTCTCATTTAGATTAAGTTAATCTAAATCAACTCTACTTTCAAGTGGTTCAGTAGAAAAACTTAAATTTTGTCTAGCCATTTCTTGTTCTAAAGATACATATATATGATTTGAAGAATTTGAAATATGTTCTTTATTTTTAGCTTTTAATTTCTGAATTTTTTTATAAAATTCTCTAATCTCTGTCAATTTTTCAGAACCATCTAAAATAGCTAATACAACTTCTTTGATAGAAGGATATTTTCTATCAAATATTAATTCATACTTACGATCAATTTCTCGCTCATAAACAACCGCAGTTTTAGATGAAGCAAGATCTAAGAAATCGCCTGAATCATAATCACCTACATAATGAAATTTTGATAATTCAAAAACATCACCGACAATTTCTAGACATTTTATCAAGAATCTCTCTTCAGGAAAATATTGCTTATTTTCTTCATCTATTAGACATATCAACTGTCTAGTCTTAATATTAAAGACGGCATATATTTTGTTAGTATTAACTGGTGAACCACTTAGCATACAATTTCAATTTAATTATAATCATCTTATTCACGTTTCTACTAAAAATCACCATATTCAACTTGGAAACACTTAATACCAGACTGCCTGACCATTTTAACCACACGGTCACGATCATCAAACCATGTATACGGATAGTAGTATGGAATTATATCTTTTTCAATTATTTCTCTTTTGATAATATCATCTGATCTATTATCATCAGACTTTCGCATAAAAAGTTTGAATGAAGTTCCTAGTTCAATACCACATTTGTCAAATAACCATCTTTCAGTTTCACCTCTACATTCATCCGAACGACCAGAAACTATTAGTGTGGCAGAATATTTACTGTCATATGACATTGATCGAAGCATGTCTAGAACGTGTTCATCACAAGTGTCTTGGTAAACCTTTCTAAGATCGAACGGTCCTCTGTCTCCACGATGCGCAAGAGTCCCGTCAATATCAAAAATAACTGCTTTGGGGAGAGATGTGTCTATTTCT
>Ga0209294_1000007_pt1 | contig 40813 bp, 58 predicted proteins | sample LowerColdCreek_FD_184128 | JGI IMG/M metagenome (GOLD analysis project Ga0209294, IMG submission 184128) | Groundwater microbial communities from Cold Creek, Nevada to study Microbial Dark Matter (Phase II) - Lower Cold Creek (SPAdes) (version 3) | ecosystem: Environmental > Aquatic > Deep... | reverse complement strand
CCGGGCACTGGCTTACTAAGCTGTACAGCTCCGTACTGATTGGTAAGTTTTTGGTACACTTCACCAAGGGTTTTCACCTGCAATGGAAAGGACGAGGTGGCGCATTTCGTGCCATAGATGGTGTGGCCTAGGTTATTCATATTTATTACCACAAAAAGGGCAGAAAATGTGAGTAACAAATGATTTACGATGCTTGATAACAACCTCGCCAGATCGCTTCTGATATTCATAAGCGACTTCAATGGCCTGTCCTGTTTTATACTCCGAATTTGAAACGCCATTGGTGATGGATTCAATAGTGGCCAATTCAAAATAAATTGATTTTGTATCCGGATCACGTTTAATTAAGTCTTGACGAATTTTGTCTATACAAATGTGATTTTTCATAATTCCAAATTTTCGCAGGCTTTATCCCGCAGTGTGATGAATTCTTTTTTGATGTCGCAGTACGCTTGTCTGCGATTGCGATCGTTCTTTTTTGTTGAGCAGTGCAGACAATGCTTGCATCTAGCCTCGTATTGGATGATTACAACACTCATCTTTTCGCCCTCCTTCTTTGCTTGCGTGCCGCTTTGTTCTTTGCGCGGTTCTTTGCAATATCAGTCCACTTAGCGTTTCTGTTTTTGGATGGTCCGCAATTCTTGCCCTCCGAAAAACCATAGTAATTAGCCGTGGCCTGTTTCAACTCAGGAATGAAATTGTCAATCCGTGGCATTTCTTTTGAGAACAAAGCCAGAACCTCTCCATCACTTTCTTGTTCCTTGAATACAAAGCCTTGTTCTTTCAATGCTATTGCGATTTTTCTACCGGCAAGGCCAGCACCAACAACTACCACATCGTATTCACGTTTCAAGTGTTCTCTTACTATTTCTTTTGAGCTCATTTCAATTCCTCCATTTCTTTAAGTTCAGTATTCAGGCGAAACAATTTCGCCATGCATTTTTGATACATCTCATCGTCATCAATCGGGAATAGCTCATTCCAATTCTCTCTGGCCAATTCGAGCTTGTTCTTGATTTCGGTGATCTTCCCTTTTTTCGCTCTGATTTGGTTAGATTTGATATTGGTCAATATGTTGCCTGTTACTGACTCATTGCCCCAGCTATAATCAACTTCTGACTTGGGGTACTTGACCTGCAGAAGAGCTGCCCTGTACTTAAAATACCAACTCCATTTGGAACGAACATCCCAAGGCAAGTTATCCCAGCGCAATACTTCGATGGTATCGCCACCCATTTTCGATTTCACAGTAATCTTCACCCAATGGCTGACAATTGCAGTGTAAGTTGTGGTGGTCATGGGTTGGACTCCTTTACCTCTTTTGCCCTTTGCAAACACAAACTCAGCAGTACTTCATTAAGTGCTTGATCACAAACACGTTTTATCCCAGATCGGTACATACTATTCAATGGTGATTTCTTTTGCCATATTTCTTCAATGTGAAATAGGCATAAGTGATGAATATCCGCTCCATAGCCGTTTACTTTATCAAACCAATCACGGCGCCATACACAGCCATCTGGCGCTTGACCTCGCTCCCTTTTGTGTTTGAGTATTGCATCTAAATGTTGCCGCACCTGTTCAATAAATAGTGGATCCTTCACTATTGATTCCGTTGTCGGGTATCTCTCCTGCATAACGAGCTCCATCAAATGGAGTAATTCCTCATTGGTAACATTTTTCATTTTGTGTTTTGATTTAATTTTCTTTTGAAAAGCCCTATAGATGCGGTGTAATTGCCCACTTGCTGGCGTGGTCTATTTAAGATGCATGCAATAGCATTCAGTGTGCAATCATTAAATGCTAATGCAATAAATTCTTTTTCAGAATCGCTCAGTGGTCCACATTCCAATTTGCCATAAAGTCTTTCTTTTAAAGACAAAGAAATTATGCTGTACTGCGCATATCCTTCATCCTCTATTCGTTTAAGATCATATGGTGTCAGCACATTCAATTGCATTGGTATTCTGATTTCAACTGAGTCAATACCGCCACCATCATATCCAGGTTATCACGATTATCATCATCTACCGGCATGCTTATTTTCAGATTGCGACTAGCTTTATCAACTTGAAAATTGATTTCCACAGGATGATCCAGATTTAACCGACACATCTTGGTCACAAAATCCCGGCATTCCGTCGTGTGCTTAAAATGCAAATGAGCATTGACGCTACTTTTGTTTGAATTAATTTGAAACATGTATTTGTAGTTTAATTTAAAAAGGCATATCATCTTTATCACCAGCACCATTTGGAGCGAGCTCCACTCCGCTGGATTGAAACGTAACCCCACACATACCCATCAGCTCTTCATAGCGCAAGGCATATCCGCTTGTGCGCAAATCGTTGCCGAAATAGTGGTGAGGGATCAATCCTATGAAATATGGCTGATCTTTGAGGTATTCCAGAACCGTAGCCTCATTGATTACGTGCTTATGTCCACGGCTGCGCATCTCCTTCTCATACACCCCCATCATTTTACTCAACTGCATTACCATTACAGGTGTAGTTTCTCCTAGATCGACGATCAGCTTATCTCCACCCGAACCACGTACTGTAACTTTGTTTTCTCGTTTTATAGTGAAGTGATTTGATTCCACTATTAATTTGTCTTGCCACAGCGTTTCCATTGATCTAAAGAATTTCGTCAAAACATTATTCTCTGTCAACATGGTGCTTAGTTCCACCATACGCATCAGACACTTGTTAAAAAACTTATCAATGTCATTATTCAGTTTGCAATGCTCACTAGCTACCTCCATGGCAGAAATAAGCAGGCTATAATTATTCAACAACCGTTCCTCAGGATTGCGTTTACCAACCTTCCTAGCTCCTTCTATCAACCTTCGTTTGGCTGCATAAAATTTAGGCTCCATGCTCGTAGCAAAGTGCTCTCTCCAACGTATCATCTCCATCATTGCGCCACTCAACCCCTGTTTTTCCCATTGCATAAGCATGCGATAGTTTTCCTTTTGTGCATCAGTTCGGGTTTTGTTTCGCTCCTCAGAGAAGCTCAGATTTATCGATCTCGACATCAAGGCGCCATCATCATTCGTATCTAGGTATTGCCCGGCTAATCCAATTGTTCCTAGCACCTTTTGAATCTCAGTTCTTACGAATCCGTCACCAGAACCACGCTCTCTTCCTTCCCCGTCATATGCCGCCTTGAACATCCCTCGAAAGCTTTGATCGATTACCATTGGATCATACTCGTTAAACAATCGGAAGCAATTGCGGAACCTGCTTAATGCATTGTAGAATGCGTATGGAGAAATCATACCAGGCGTCATGTTCACTGCCTGTATTAATCTTCCATCGCTATTCGTACCGCTAAAAAATAAATTTTGAAGGGACTCCCCAAAAGCAGATTTACCTGATCCTTTTGGACCATACAGATATAAAAGAGGCATCTTCTGTTGCATTTTATAAACGAGATCCTTGTTGATTGACAGAAGAGCAAAGGCTACTCCAAATTCACCGTGATCATTATAGACCTCCATAAACAAGTTGGCCCAATCGGCAAAGCCATGGCCTCCATCTTTATAACTCAAGTACAAGTCATTTTCAAAAGGATTGCGACCCTCATCCATCAGATCACGGCTAAACTCACTCATACTTGCGCTCAAGTATTTTTTATCATTAACAGCTACGATTCCACTCTCATCATATTCACGTATGATCATACGTTCCGTTTCTCCGTCTTTGAACGCCACAGCATTCGACCAACTCCAAAACTCATTAGTTGGCTGCCAGCCGAGTGTTGTTATCTCATAGGCCGTCATAATATTACTGGTGATGTAGTTCCGGATCTTTACAAAGTGGTATTTAGCAAATATTTCCGTTGCCACGAAATCCCCTTTATTGATCATCACCTCTTCCCAGTTACTGATGCTTGTTAGCGCCTTATCGGGAAGATCTAACGTATGCTTCTCATTGCCGTTATTGATCTCTACCATACGCCTATTCATTTGTGCAGACCGGATATGGTATTTGGGTAGAATAACGTAGTTAGTTGCCTTGCATGCGCCTACGTATCGTGGCGACATTCCATTCAAGTGTGGGAAATAAATTCCAATTGGGTAAAACTCACTGCCTTCCTCTCGTTGTACAAATCCTTGCTTTTTCATCAACTTCTCATCGATCCAATCAGGCATCAATTCATCACCATTCCAACTGACTAAATGCGATTCTTGATTTTCACTTAAGCCACCATTTGCAATGCGATTCGCCTTAGCTGATTCGGCCATTTGCTTTTGCAGTTTCTTTTCCCAAGCCTCGTATTTATCAGCCTTTTTTTGACTTGCTTTTTTGGCAGCAGACTTGGCGCTTAAGAATTGCTTTTCAGTCATCGTTTCTGACGCCAATGCAGCCTCAAGCTCTTCCAATTTCGAGTTATACTCCGCATCTCCTGTCCAGCTCTGCAAACACTTTGCTGCCTTGGTTAAATAGGACTCACGGACATTAGCATCTCGAACACAATTTAATAGATAAATAATTTGCTCAACCACCTTACCATGATTACTAGGTTGGTTCCATAGCGATTTTAATTGATCAATACTGAACACAATACCATCAATTGTACATGACAAAATCGTATCTACAAATGACGCCTCAACCTCTGGCTCAATGGACAACTGCTTATACAGTTCATCAGCATCTCTTTTACCATTATCCAATCTCAGATCACATACAAGTACAGTGAATCCAATTTTCAAGGCATCTTCCACACATTTGTTATACCCTGCTACGGCTTCATTATCTTCTAGGCAGAACACCAATGTGCCTACAATCCTTTTGAGCATGCCCAATTGATCAGTAGTTATAAACTTACCACAATGAGCAACCGTGTTAGACAGCCCAGCCCTATGCATCGCCCAAACGTCCGCATATCCCTCAACGATATATGCTGTCTCCGTTTGGCTCAATTTTTTTCGAGCTTCACTCCACCCGTATAATAATTTACCCTTACTGTAGATGTAACTTTCGCTTGGATTAATGTATTTCGGTGGATTATAGCCCTCCTTTTCCTGCACCATTACATACCTGCCAGCAAAACCAATTATCCTACCATACACGTCATGCAGTGGAATGGTTATACGGCTACCCAAGGCATCATAGACTTTAGATGAATCATCTGCTGACTGCTTAATCAAGCCAACATCCAATCCAATTTGGAACATATCCTTGCGCTGCAATTCAGTTGAGACATGCTTGCTGTATAGCGGAGCCCATCCCAATTGCCATTTTTCTACATCATCACTGCTTAATTGCCTATCCGCACACCATTTTACAAAATGATCATCTGATCGGTTCATCGCGTAATAACCTGCCGCCAACGATAACGCTTTTAAAGCGGTATCATTTCTGTCCTGATCACTTTTACGCTGTTCCTTTCGTTCTGGTGTTTCATCCTCAAATTCGATAACAATGTTTTTCCAATCAGCTAGAAATTTTACAGCAGTGAACCATTCAACACCCTCCTTCTCCATCACTAAGTTGACAGCAGCCATGCGGCCACCACTTCCTTTGCCCGAGCTAAAACATTTCCATAAAAACTTGCTTTCAGAAATCTGAAAGGAACCCGTCTTTTCATTGGTGAATGGACTTCGCCCCGTCCATTGCGCACCCTTTCGCTTTCCTTCAATACCAAGTCGCTCCGCAGTCTCAACGAGTCCGCAGTTATCCAGTATCCGATCTATGCAATCTTGTCTGATCATATACTAGGCTTGTTCACGGATTATCAATCTGTCAATTTGCACAACATCCTGGCAAGAAGGCTCAATTGAATTCTTGTTCGCGCGACTCTCCAAATCATCAAAAAACATTTGTGCGCTTGGCCAATGTTCCACATAACTTTCGATGCTCCGTTTTGCTATTTTAAATCCGTGACGATCGCCACGTTTCTGCTTAGATAGCGCCATCTCATAGTACATAGCTGCTGTACGTATGTCAGCAGCACGCATATCATCGCCAAGCAAGGCTTTGATTAATTGATCAGTTGGGATTTCCATAATAACTTTTGGTTTGGGTTTAAATTCACGAAGCTTTTGCCCCTTCGCTCAGGCAATATTTTTATTGTATCGACTTTGGAGCTCTCCTTTCATCAACTTCACTATTTCATAGTTTTTAAATGTGGCAATAGTGATTTCACCAGCACGAGCATCCTTCAATAATCTAATTCGAGTCTGATCCATTTTGACTTCCAGCGTTGCGGTGCCTTCATTTCTTATGGCATGCAGCCACTTGATCCGTTCCTCATTTTGCATGGTCAACCATACATCTGGATAGTCCAGTTGATTCCAGTTAACAGTCATGGCATAGGTCCTCCAATTTGTTTCTCCAACTATTGGCTACCTTTCCTTCACCACCAGGCATCAGGTATTCTATTTTGTAGCGATTCCGCATAATGTAAGTGCGGCATTGTTCATGGTTGGTTTGAAATGCATTCAACCAAGCATTAACCTCACGATAGTACTGCATCAACAAGGGCACATTTTTTTTTGCGCAGCCATGATCAATACTATGCTTCCGCATCTTACATAAATTGACTAGGAATTCACGTGCATTCATGCTTCACCTCCTTCACCATTGATTTCAGAGTGGAGCGAACGATTATTCAATTCGATTTGATTTTTGAGTGCAATCGCCGCTCTGATAATCGTGCGATCATTCTTTTTACCATTCAGCACCATACTGATGTATTGTGCACTTACCTTTCTTTTGGTGCCTCTTAAGCGCTTCCGCAATTGCTCAGTGTAGTGCTTTGGTAGAGCATTTCGCAGAGCTGCCAATAATTCTTGATTCATCATTGAGTTTATTTCGTTTGGTGTTGTATTGGTTAAATCCAACGGGACAAACATAAACCATAAGTTAACCAATAATTAACCATTGGTATAGTTTTAGTTATCAACAACTCACTTTTTACTCAACTTTTGGTTAATTGTTTCAGAAATAGAATATTAGAAATTTGACAAAACGCAGACCATGATAAAATTCGACCTTAACACAGCCATATTCACACTAGTTGAGTACCGCAAACTCAAACAAACTGACCTTGCTCAAATGCTTGACATCTCTGCAGCAGGTGTTTCGAAGAAAAAAAGAGATAGAACCTGGAGTGATAAGGACGTCGAAGTCTTACGAAAGGAGCTGAATGCCGACATTATGAGGTTGGCTATGGATATTGCGGCAGGTACCCCGCCGATGGTTGCACTTAAGCAACAAATAGATGAACAGTCTCCCCCTGAATTTTCCGTTTCATTTTCGGCTGAGGAAATAAAAAGCCTAATTCTCGGCCAAGCTAAAACTCTTGAAAACACACAACGCGAACTTGACGAATTAAAACAGAAAATGAGTGAAATATTAACCCGGATTAAACCATAGTTTTCGACGAATCACTTTGTGGCAATACCCACACCCAACGTTGGCCGCACCAAAATCGAGACAAAAATTGTAAAAAACGACCACTTTGGAATACAAGAAACTCAACAAAATCAACGCTTTCAGCACTACCAAATAACATGATGATAATCCGATTATCTCCACTTTTTTTTTCACAGCCCTACGGGAACAAGCGTTCCCGTATTTTTTGGACCCAAGTGAGACAGTTACGAGACACTAACGAAATTTCACGATGATAACTGAGACACGAAAAGAACTCTACGAATTTCTCCCAGCGGAGTATCGGCCGGGCAAAGATTCGCACATCAGATATTACGCTTACAACCCAAATACGATGAAATTACAGCGAATGAAGATCCGTCTCAATCGCATTAATTTTTCAGAAAGGGAGAAGTATGCCAATCATCTTGTGAAGTCGATCAATAAGAAGCTCTACAATGGTTGGACGCCATTCAAACTTGCTTACAGTAACAAAGGCACGAAAATGATGGAAGCCATTGAAGCATGGCGCTCCAACAAGCTACGCGACTTAAGAGCTAGCAGCCTTCGCAGTTACAACAGCCTTTCTCAGCATTTTGTCCGGTGGCTCGTTGATAATGATATCGACATTTATGTCTCATCGTTTGAGTCAGCTTTTGCCCGTAAGTACATGAATTCCATTGCTGCCGAACACAAAATAAGGACCTACAACAGCTACCTTGGATGTATCAAAGGAATGTTTCATTGGTTTGTGGCCAATGATTTCTGTCGAGAAAATCCATTCTCAGGCATCAAGAAGCGCAAGCCAGAAGAGAAAAGCCGCCAAATAATTGATCAACCCACTCGCCATCGTATTGATAAGTGGTTGCTTGAAAATAATCCTCAGTTGCATTTAGCATCTAGCCTCTTATTCTATTGCCTCATTAGACCCAATGAAATCACATTCTTGAAACTCAAAGATTTTGATTTTAAAAATAAATCGGTATGGATTGGACCAGAAGCTTCCAAAAATAAAAAAGGTGATCGAATAGCAATACCAGATACTGCAATTCAGTCTATTCAAAAACAGATTGAAAAACTTAAACTTAGTGACAAAGATTACGTTTTCAGCAACAAAAAGACCCTTGCCCCTGGTCTCATTAGAATGGACTCAAGGTACTTCGCAAAACATTGGAACGCCATGCGCAAACAATTGGATTTCCCATTGAACTGTCTATTTTATAGCCTCAAGGACACCGGCATTGTGCAAATGCTTACTGATGGAGTACCGCCCAACGAAGTAATGATACAGGCTCGGCATTCTGACCTCAAAACCACAACTGAATATCTCAAACACGTGGCCAATCATCAATCCCAACACTTCGTTCGCACCAAAACAACAGCTTTCGCGCCTAAAACCTAAATCCGCTCACCACTGCGTCAGCCATCACCGGAGTTACCACATTCGCAATTAAGGTAGCCCCACGCACTGCTGGTTCAGTTAATAGGTTTGTTTTGCGATATCCTTTGGATTCGTATGTAAAGGAGGATCTATTGACAGATCCACCTGCATATCCATGGTGATGCATATACACATAACGATAAGTGCGAAATGACAATCCCCAAACCTCCCCTGTGTCCCTATCCTTTCGAATGGTGGAATTGAAACTGCCAGATGCTCTTCCTGATTGTTTGCGTAACTCATTGCGAACCGCAGATCTAAAGCCTGAGCTCACAGCAGGAGCCGCCGCAGCTATGGCAACAATAACACGTGCGTTCATTTCCGCTAGAGCACTCATAGCCCCTCCTTCATAAAGGCATTAATTCTATGTCTGCCCAAATTGGATGGCCAACCTGGTTCTGGAAAGTATTCCAATATTTTCCACTTTGAAACAGCTACCACCTCAATATATTCTGACGTAATATTTACGTCATATTGCATTGAAATATGTCGAGCAACTTGCCTGATAGCTTTGTTGCGCTTGCTCCGAATATAGCTGTAGCACAGACTCAACAGCAAGCCAAGAACAAATGCCAATGAAGTCACCCCCCACGATAAGCTACCAAATACCGTTAGAAGCAGTAGAATTGTCTGCACTATCCATACCCAAGTGCGCACCCAATAGTTAGCCCATAGGCTGCCCAATATTCGCAGCTGTTTATTCACCTTAGCCTCAGGCAATATTTGCTCACAGGCTGCACGTATGGTAGTTAATCCAAACTGCAAATCATCAAAATCTTCTTTTTTCATTATTCAAAAGTATTATGGTGCAGCCACTTTTTGTACACGCGCCACACGTTGATCAAATGTATCAACATCATCCTTCACGAGCACAACACGCTTTGTGCTTTCAGCGCTCACTAATCTATCACCCAAGCGCTCAAACATGACTTCCAGTGCCGCAAAATCCATCATGGGACCGCCTGCAGGTCCATTGGAAGGCACACTACCCCCACGCTCAAATTGCAAAGTATTAGCCCTTCTGCCCCAATTTATTATTGGCGTGCGTCCAAGTTCATTGATCATCCTTAGTATGGGCAAGGTACCCGGGTGAACACTTGATTTGCGAACAATGTACTCCCCGCCTTCTGCCTCAATCGGCACTCCACCACCGGCATGGTTCGGTCCGTCGACCATTCCCCCAAGAGCAAATTTTTGAGCACGTATAGCAGATACATTCAATGCCGTTTGTGCGGCTACAAAAGCGGCTCCTGGAATTCCGACAGGCCAGCCCTGTTGTGCAAAAACCTTCCCAACTGCTACCAAACCATCAATGAGCGCAATCTTAATATCCAATTCCTTCTTCTTTTCAAAAGCCCTTCGCTCAATTGCCTCCTTACGTTTAGCATACTGCTCCTCCGTTATTATTCCGCGCTTACGTTGATCCTCCAGCGTCTTTAGTTCTTTGTTCGTTCTATTCTGCGCTCCTACGGCTATTAAATTGTAAATCTGTCCGCTCAATGCATCATAGCCCTCAAACGTTTTATCGGCCACCTCCTTCAAAGTTTTCAACTGCTCTTCCTTCCTCTGTGCCTCAGCCTCCTTAGTCTTTTGAGTTTTAGCATCTTCCAAGGCGCCATGCGATGTAAGTATCACTTGATTCTTTGCATCCTCAGCAGTTTTGATCGGAAGCAAATCCGCCAATTCACCTCCCGATCGAGTTATTGGTTGTATAGCTTCTGCACCATCACCTACACCTGTTGCCGCTCTCCGTTGCTTATTCAGCTCTGCTGTTTTTTGCTCCAACAAAGCCATTTCCTCTCGCAGCTTTGCTATATTTTCTTTAGTGTAAACAAACTCATCCTCCTGTTGCTTTCTTCGCGACGAATGCATCTTCGCAAGTTCTGCTTCCCGCTCCTTTTTGCGTTGCGCTTCTGCCGCTGCCGCTTCTCTTTTTTTATCTTCCGCTTGTGCAATCTCTTCCTCTCTGCGCTCAATGACACCATACAGCGCATCAGCCTTTCCGATCAAATTATTGTAGGCACGCGAATTAACTTCGTGCATTTTGGCTTTTTCCGCTAAAATATCCGCCTCTTTTCGCGCGGCTTCCAATCCATCATCTTGAAGTTTTTTAAACGCCAAATTGTTGTCCAATTCAATCTGGTGTGCTTCCTGTGCTTTTCCATCCTCAAAAGCCAATCCTGCTGGATCTACAATTTCACGAATGAATCTTAAACCAGCGTCATAAGCATCACCTATTTTGTCGATAACGATATTGAAACCACCAATCAATGCCGTCAGTACACCTCCCTCATCAGTCATGCTCGCCCATAGCCCGTCCCATTTTGCACTTAGAATGGCCAATTGGCCATCCATGGTTTGTTGGCTCTCAATGGCCAAATCACTTGCCCCTTTAAAATCTTGAATTCCTAGTGTCAACTCATCCAATCGCTCCGTATTCTGCAACAGTGTCTGTGCCGCCACCGCATTCTCTTTACCAAATATGTCCGTCAACTCTGTGATGTCGTTCATCGCGGGCTTCAACTGATCCAATGCCACCCTAAAGTCAAACGGACCATCATTGTTTTTTTTCCACTGCTCCTGTAGCTCAATCAATATGTTCCTGACATTGGTACCGGCAGTCTCCGCACTACTTGTGTATTTTTCGCCAAGCAATTCAAGTGTGGCCGCCTGCTCTGCCAACCCTACATTAGCAGAGGCCGCAGCACCACCAATTTTCTGCATCGCTTGTGCCAAAAAAGGCACCTCCTTCGCGCCCTTTTGCGAAGCCCCCACCAACATATTGACCACATTCGCTGTATCGCTTGTCACAATACCATTGGTGTTCATTATCGTAGTAAGATCAGCGATGGTAGTATTCACCTCTTCTCCAGTAATCTTACTCAACATCAAGGCCTGTTCTGTAAATCCTTTCAATGCCTCTGTGTTGCCTACCAATTCAGGCCGCGCACTGGCAGCTTCGCTAAATGCCTTTACAATCGCAGTTGGTGCTTCACCATAAGCCTTGGCCAATTCAATTGCGCCATCCTTCAATTCAGCCACACCCTCAGATGTAATTCCCGTGCGCACTTTTAGCGCCACCATGGCACTTTCAAATTCACGCATTGTTCTTATCCCACCCGATATTCCACCTATCAAAGCAGTAACGCCTCCCGCCACTAATCCAATAGGTCCGGCCATACCAATTATGCTACCAAGCCCCGTTTTCAGAGAGCTCAATCCACCTCCAGCACCTCCAAATGCAGAACCCAAGATTCCACGCAGACCACCTGCGCTTTTTCCTGCCGCCCCTAGATCTCCTGATACGCCTCTTATATCCTGGCGATGTTTGTTTATGATAGGTTGTAGTTCACCAATCCGCTTCATAGCAGCATTGTATTCCTTCGATCCAATCGTTGAATTTTTCAATTCAATACGTGCCTTCGCTAATTCCTTTTCGATTAGCTTCACACTGGCCACCACTTCTTGGCCATTGATCTTGATCGTGATACTCCTTTTTTCCTCAGCAGCCATATTAGTACTCTGTATTTAATTGAAGTTTGAAATTCATTGCACGCACGTTATCTCCATCCCAATTGGCCTCAGAATATTGAATTGTGTCGGGCAATAATTGCACAGGATAGTCTCTACTATCCCCTTGGCGACGTATCCAATAATTCTTGGATAACAGCACACCCCAGAGCGTTTCAGTGTCTGCTTTCGCCAATGCACGAGTATTCACCGCCATCATTGGTTTAAGACTTCTGCCATAACTTTCGCTATTAATCCAGTCCTTCAATGTGCTTATAGGCTGGGCCAATTCCAATGTTTCGCGATCATGTTTCGTATCAATTATACGCACACCTTCGAGCCATATTCCCTCAGGCAATCCAAATTCATTGTTATAAATTAGAGTGGCGCCAGTATCAGTCGAAGGCAACAATCGATACACCTGCTTCAACTTCACAACATTATTCACAGATACCTCAATCACGTATTTATATGGCTTGTCACTTGATTCAGCATCCAAGTTCAATTGGTTAAATCCAGCAGGTATTGTTACGATCTGATGTTGCTCCACATCAGTTTCATCCAATGTGTAAAGTGTATCACCGAAGACATTACCATTTGTGTAATAGATGGTCCTGTTCACTGTGATTGGAAAACTCATCGTGTTTTCCCAACGAGCGTGAAAACTCAAATAGTCCCAAGCCTCAACACTTGTCCAAAGTTCACCGCGCCTACCGCTCAACCATTTCAATGGAGCAGTGGCACCAGATCCTACATAGTTCGTTAAATAACTTGTGTACTGCTCGTTCTTTTTTCGCCCACCCTTCAATAGATTCAGGGTGGCACTTCGTGTATACACGATCTCTGCCCCTTCTAGCTCAGGTATTGCCCGAAACTGAACATACCCCTTTCGTACTGACTTGCTAGGCTTCATGTATGAAACATTCGATTGTCCCTTATCCAATTCGTTGATCATGTCATTGATCGCTGGACCAAAATCATGTTCAAATTTCGCGTCAGTGTCACCAACCTCCATTTCATACCCAAGCCATGGCGAATGCACATATTCTCCACTCACTAGCGAACTCAGCACACTAATTCGTGCCTCAAGTCTAACTCTTTGCATTATTGGCACATAAGTACCCGGCTCATCTGCATAGGTTGTCATGTTCATAGTTCCAACATCATTGGCCGTATAATCAATGCTATCGGTGTTGTAGCCCAACGCCCAACACACCAAGCGGTTGGCGCTACGAGTAAATCTGTATGCCGTAGTCAGTACCGGCGATGAATTCAATACGGGCAATAAATTTTCATCAATCCATTCAGCAATGCTTTGACCTGGTTCCCATGATTTTATTTTATAGGAATCACCCATCTCACTAACTCCGATTTGGTGGGTATCTGTTCCTGTAAAATGTAATAATGCTCCAGAATTAATATCGAATGATTCTCCGGTAACACCAGCTGAATTAATAGTCCAAGTCCGCTTATGCTTCATACCGAACATTTGCGCCTCACCAGAGTAGGTCAATTTGTAAACCATCTGCTCTTTGGTCAACGCACATTTTTGTGAACCACCTGGTTCTTGTGTTATTATCAAGTCAGCCATTACATCCAATCATTAGGGTTATACTCCAGAATTTCTCCACTACCTATAGTGTATCTGAATAGATACCCCGTGTAGTTGTCTGCCTCTTGCACAGGCGTATAGGTTATACTACTGCCATCCATCCCCGCCAAACAGCAAGCGCATTCCGTGTGCTCATCCTCCAAGTCTGCATTGGCATAAGCCAGCAAGCGCAATACGATTTGTTTACCAATCAACATCGCTTGGCTTCGCACCCGCTCTGCCTCCCGGTAATCCACTTGTGCACTGCCTTTCACTTTACCAGAAATGCTAAATCCAACCGTCATGCGATCTTGCAAAAAATCACCATCACCCACAAATTTTCCCTGTGGCAACAGCATGCGCATCACCCATGGAGATAGTGTTTTGGTGTAGAGTTTATCCTCACCTTCATCTGCCCCAATCCAAGCCACATTCACACCATCAACATGTTGCAGTTGTGGGTGCTCTATGGCCATGTTTCGATGCAATTCCAAGTATTGATCTTCATTATACATAGCCCGAAATTCAGATGCTTTTCACTCTAAAAAAAAGACACAAAAAAAGAGGCAACACCGTTGTGTTGCCTCTATGCTTAAACCTAAACCAAAATAACTCTCAATTATGAGTGCTTTTTTTCCCTACAGATCCACCGGTGGAGGGGTCGGCCAAGTGCCATTTCCCAACACCTCAATAAATCCGCCTGGCATTGGACCCACTATGGTCACCCCACCAGGCACAGGATCGTATATCAACGGATTGGTAGAATTATAATTTGTAGTTACTCCTGCTACCGTTACATCGGCGCCTATCAGCCAATTCCCATCGCCCGATACCGGATCAAGCCATACTATATTCGTAATTTCAATAGCATTATCCGTCAGAGCTGATGTGTTGTAGTAGCCATTTGCTGCCCTACTTGCATCATTCCAATTTATTACGCCATTCGTCTGATCATGATAATTAATGGGTGATCTCGGGTCGCCAACCGTACCAATACTGGCAATGGTCAAGGCCAATGTACTTGCATTCGCATCCCATATATTCAATCCGCCATTTATATTAGGGCTACCGTATTGCTTCCTCGCTATCGTTTCCAATGATGCATCTTGTGGGGCTCTATCTGCAGGCGATTCCTTCATCTGACTATTAAGGTACCTCACCTTTTCGCTTATGGTCCAACTCTGCAAATAATCCTCGTTCATCAACAGGTATTCAATATCCGCACGTTCCCAAAGGTTTGCCTGACCCAATTCCACCATCAAGCTGTCCATTTCCAATACGTTCAACGCCATGCGCTGTTCAATGCGCACTGCATTCACATCATCAAGTACGGTTGCCTTTCCGCAACCAATAGCAACAGTCACCATCGCGATCATTGCCATAATCAAGAAGCCAAAATTTTTCATCGTTTTCAAAATTTGTTATTATTAATTGAAGGCCCAAAAATTGGCCACAACTTCCAAAGGGCAAAAGACATGGCTTTTGCCACCAAAGAAAAAAGCCCCATTACTGGGGCTCCTTTGGTTTGCATTCTAGGGCACTACCTTCATGGCCGTGAATACAATTCCAAATGTAATTAAAAAAGAATAGCGCCCAATTATAAGCGCTATTTCATTGCAATGGATTCCTTATAAATTTACCCTTTCCATGCGATGAATCCGAACGCATTTCAATTTCACCAACTTGTTTAGGGTTGATTGAGTCTCAAGCATGAGAGGTGCTTGTTATTATTCAGTGCCTTCCACCTATCCATGGCTATCCACGGCCGTCATACTAAAAAAATTGCCGCTTGATCGTCCAAATCGATCATCTAGTTGCGGGTCATGGAATCGAACCATGTTCTCTAGGTTATGAGCCTTGCGAGTTACCACTTCTCCTACCCACGCCACAAATATATTTTCGACGATCCCCCTCCAAAAAGACATTACATTCTCAGGCATTCCATTTCTATCACCTCACCACCGGCTAGTTCGCGAGTCCTTGATTTCGTTAGATACACCAAATTATTTATGCGTACCCGTTCATTTGGTGCTGATACAAATACACCAGGCTTCGCCATCATTTTTATCATCAGCACTTCATTTCTACTCAGTGCCTCCAGCCATTTCTTCCATCGCACAAAAACAATACTAGTTGCATCAGCTCGCAATAGCAAGTCATTCCCAAAATCAAACATGTTATAGTCATACCTAGTCACACCCGCCATTGGATATGCACCCCCACTTCCATTTTGCATTCCGCGTTTTATCATTAGAAATAAATTCCAGCTATCCGTTTGCGGCTCATTAAACTTTTGATGCTTCAACTCCTCCGCTACAAATACAGCTAGTGACTTCTCACCGCCCAAAGTTTGCACCGTCATCGGCATCAACTTACTTCCCATACTCAACACCTTTTCTACACCAGATCCAAATTCTAGTCTGTAATTATCTACACCTGCCAGCTCTTGCGGTTCAAATACCAAATCAGTACCACCATTGTATTGATAAATCGTGTTGGTTTGCTTCACAAAGTAATTGGCAGGTTCACCCACCACTATTGATATGTCCTCCGGTCGATCCACGTCATACCTTGGAAATCCAAGAGCATCAAAACCGCCATCCATGTATTCCAACACCACCTTTCTACTTCCCTCTGTTTTTAGCTGTCTAGCCGCACTCACTATTGGCTCTATCGCAGTATCCTGCAATAGTTCATCGCTATAAGTTATCCATGCACTACGAGCGTTATTGTTTACATCAATATTTAGATTCAGTCTCTTTACAGCTAGTAAAAATTCAGCGACACTGACATTCGGCAGCAAGTCAGTCAACCGGAATGAACGCATCCAAAATCCGTACTCCTCTGGAGTTGTTTCATTCTGCATCGGATAGATTTTAAACTTTGTTCCTGGCATTATTTCACAGATATGGCCGAACTGCGCCGACAATCTCAATCCCATATTTGTTGGCACGTTCACCGTGGTAAATTGGACCGTCATCGTTGTGTTGGCCACAGGATTAATAGAGGTTATAAAGGCACCGCTCTGCGAAAAAATATTCAGCACCGGACTCACCACTGCCCCAAACACCACTATCAAATTGTATTTGTACGTATCTATTATTGGTGGATCATACGGCGTGCCACTTGGCAGCATGCTAGGTAAAGTGTTAAAGTCATACAACGCCTCATCCATCACCAACGGATATTGAGCCGATGGACTAGCCGTATTATCCACCACTTGTGTATTATTGGACACATAATGCGCCATGTACTTTACTCCCATTTGAGTAGTGCTTCGCAATCCACCCAACAGCAAGTTGCGCATCAGTTCATCCCTAAATACAGGACCATCTACGGTATATCCAAACGATGTAAAGCACCGCTTCAATACCTCGAGTAAATAGACCTGTGGGCATATATGATAGAGATCCGGTTGACCCGTGTTAAATAGAAATGCCTGCGCACCTTGATCCCAAACATTAAATCCCTTCTGTACTAACGAACCATGGTGCATCATTGGCACGTAATACAATCCCTCTGGCCATGATAGAAGGTTGGCCGCAGCAAAATCAAGCACCATATCACTTGGGGCTAATGGTAGCGATATAGTTGTCTCCTCCAAGTTCCTCAAAGTCTTCCCCGCTATCTTTGTGTTATAATCACTATTCACGTAGTTCATGTCAAAGTACCTGTAGGCAGCATCTTCCACTATTCCTTCCAAGTAGAGCGCCCCGTTATACACCTTGCCATCTACGCTATAAAATCGGGCATCATACGCAAAGCTTCTGTCCAGTACACTATCCAAATGCTTCATATCAAACACCAACTCATTTCCCTCCACCGGTATCTTCAATCCTACGGAAAAATCAGATTTCAGCGCACTATCCTCACTCAATGTACTGTTGTACTCCTTCAACTTAAACCCTGTCAACGTGTGCTTCACTTCGTGTTCCACACCATCCTTCAATACCGTTATTCTTAGAGCCATATCAACTTTCTTTTTTTGCGTTTTGCTTCATTTTGTGCACCTCATATGCGTTCACATCCATGTGTACCATTACATCATGTAGTCGCGCCCTTTTCACTTCGTAGTAATCGCCAAACTTATTGCCCGCTAGCGCATTCAGCAAAGACCTGAATCCGTGCTGTGGCATACCATCATCCGTCTCAGCATCTTCATCATAAACCCACTCATAACGTTCACGCAAACCCATTAGCATCGCGTGCACATTCGTCATATTAAGCAGCAGTGTGTTCATTGGTACTAGCCGCAGCAACCATGAGTATAACGGTACCCATTTCGCACGAAATCGTAGTCCAAATAGCGTAAATACACAAGCCATCAGCATCCTAAGGTGTCCACGCAGCACCCTTTCATCCTCCGCACCCTTCACTGCCGCCACGTACTGTTGTACAAATCCAAGTTGCTCCATGGTCAAGTTCTGCAAGTCGTCTTGTGGTCCCTTCCATATCCCATACCACCGCATTTTACTTTTAAATTGGATAGGAGGTGTGTTCAGCCATTCAATAGCCTCCATCAGCCCCAATACCAAATCGTCAGGCATCTTATCCAACAACACACGTGCTGTTTTACGATCAGCGCACAATAGCGCCAATGCAGCCCTGTATTTCCCCATCACGCCCTTTGCCCACGACTTACTCAATAGCAACAGGGCACCGCGCCACTGGTCGCCATCAAGCATATCCCAATGCTCAGCCACGTCCAGTTCATGAGCTACATTATCAATCACCACATCTATCTTCATTTCCTGTAGCTTAAGGTAAATCCCAATCCACGCATTACCGGTAGTATAAGCATGGCCCATACACCCTGCCAACCCTCAAAATGTACTGCTATAGCCGCATCCACGCATCTGTATTGCCAAAAGTTAGCCCAATGCCATTTGTCCGTTAGGAATACAAGCAAGGTAGAACTGTAGGCAAACTTCTCCGTGTATTTAGGCGTGTACAATCCAAAGTACCACCAATGCCGCTTGCTCTTTTGCTCCCATGCCCATTTATTGCGCCATGCCGTATCGCTTTGGTTATGCGCAAGGCTGTCCGCATCACCCTTGAATACACCCGAAAGCATCACCAATGCAATGCTCAATACCGCCATCACTGTAGTCAATTCATTCATGTTTTTTGATTTTCATCACGATTTTGTCACTAGACAATATCGCAATAGTTAACCAAAAGTAAACCAAATAGCCATTTTACTCAACATTGGGTTGATAATTGGTAGATCAATGGTGAATTTTAGGTTACTCGTTTATTGATCCACACATTGTATCATTGATACGACTCATGACAGAGGCTTTTGCATGCGCTAAAGTTTCTTTTTAAACATATTGCAGCAGGAGGCCCGGTGTAAGTCCGGGTACAAAAAAGATGAAAATCTGTTTTGAGTCGCCACCTGCTGTATTTTTCTAAAACACAGTTTTATGACAAAAAACAGTAAAAAGAAGCAATCGCCAGAGATGGCTATTGCAAGGCAATCCGCCCAAATCCAACAAACCTTAGTGCAATTGCAGTCCGAGCTTTCCAGGTTCGACACAGACAATGGCTTATTGCTCTCCCTCAGGCATCTCCAAACCGTGTACGCCCGAGCCATCAAGTCCAAAGCCTTCATCGACAGTACACCCGTCGCAGACCGTCTCATCATGTTCAACCGCATCAGCGAGCTCCTCCCCATGCTACAAGATGTATTCGAACTATCCGTCAAGGTCGACAATCTCATCGTCGATATCGATGAGTCCTAATGGCACAATAGTTCACAGACTGCACAGACTCTACATGAGTTACCCGCATAGCAAATCAAGTAATTAACAAGAAAAGCCTCAGAGAATGAGGCTTTTTTGTTTTTGGGCATACGGATCGATTCTGTATTTTGCGCCTTTAAAACCAAAATAAAACACTATTATGAACCCTTTAAATTCAAAAAACGGAATCTTCGTTGCTATAATCTTAGCAGCACTTGTGGTGGCAGGTATTTTCTTTTCAAATAAAGAAGAAGCACCAAAACCAATACCAAAAACTGCGGCCGAACGTGAGAAATTCGAAATGGACTCAATGTTGGAGCAATTGCGCCAGGACACCATGGGATTAGGCAATATCGTAATCCAATATTGGGAATATGATTCAACAGTAGATAAGATGACTTCACAAAAAACCTATTTCGCACGCAATGTTGCCAAAGGAAGATTTCGATTAGACGCCCCTTATGACGGCCCCAATGAGGCGAGACTTATTCTGCGTCAAAAAGGAAATGAGGTGGACGTATACATCAAGGTCAATAAAGGACAATTCGCAGGCTCTTACGCTTCCTCTAATGTACTTGTACGTTTTGATGACGCAGCTGCCAAAAAGTATCCTATTGCAGAGGCCGCCGATGGTTCAAGCGACATTATATTCATTGAAAACTCCAAAGACTTTCTCTCTAAGCTAAAAACAAGCAAGACCACGCTTATCGAAGTTCTGTTCTACAATAACGGCAAAAAGGTGTTGGAGTTCGAAACAAAGGATCTCAATTGGAATCACTAGGCCAGGAACCTATTACGATAAAGATGCCCCGCCGAATGGTGGGGTTTTTTCTTAATAATTCCGCAGGTCGATCATTTCAGTAATTCTCTTAAAACATCTGCACTAAGTTCATCTAAGTTCGGGTATCCAACGAAATCAGCGCCATTTTTTCGGCATTCCTCATCCCAAAACACTTCGCCCTTTTTTGTCAGGGATAGAAATTTTTCGCCCTTTTTATCTTGGCGTTCCTGCACCAAATAATATTTTTTCAATAACTCATATCCATTGCTTCCCACATTTATGGTTCTATTGGTACGCACTTCATTTAATGCTCTGATCAACATTTCGTAGCCCACATCACCTTCAACCAATCTCATAGCATAATACTCCTGTATATATCCTTTCTGCAGTTTGAAATTTTCGACTAATAGTTTAAGATTCTCATTTGATGCCATAATATTCTTTTCCATATTCGCTGCTTTGACAGATCTCTCCTTTTCTAATTTACTGAATTGTTCCTTCAATTTTTGAATTTCAAATTTCGAGCTTGATTTGCTTTCGATCAACTCCTTTTGTAGTTTGTCATTAGTAACTTTGAGGTCGGCGGCAACAGAGTGATTCGTCCTAGCTAGCTCCAATTCCACCTCTGCTCTTACAACATCAGTATTAAGCCTGATTTTGGCTGCCTTTGCAGTCAGAGATATCATACTTCTTTTGTTATTTGGTATGGTTACCGCAAAATCAAAAAACCATAAAAACCATGGCATGCCAAACAAATAGACCAACGCAGTCACCATAGGTCCAACATAATTTTTGCTGGGGCTCACATAATTGTCTCCAATAGTCTTGATAACACTTTCGATTTCAAGCTCGCTACAAAAAAGGATCATAATAGCTTCCCAGTTCCAAGCAGTCCAAGCCGCCAACAATGCAAATACCACTGGGTTCTTAAGGCGTTCATTGAACCCTTCCCAAATCGAGAGTAATAGTTCCTTCATATTCAATCGTTTTGCCGTGAAAGTAATAAGGCCCACTATCAGATTATTCACTAGCAATAAATAAAAAGCTTGCTTCAGTCAGATATTTGACTCCGAAAGAATAGGTTGATTATAACTCACTAAAAGGTCATCTATTGGTTAACTATTGGTTTATTGTTCCGTCACATTGCTTTCGTAATATTGCCCTGTTGGAAAAAGATTTTAACAACATCAGAATACTTACCAATGTCTTATCCTAAAATTCTCATATTTCATAACAATATATAGAATTTTTCGTACTGCTATCAAACAATATAAATCACATAAATCATGCACATCATTATAACAGCCCATATCCAAAATTATGGCGATGCCGGTTATTTAGCCTGGAGTGATCAATTAAAAGGCGTAATGGTTCAAGCAAATTCCTTAGAGGAAGCCAAGGCCGAAATGTGGAAATCTCTAAAAATAAAAGTTGCCTACGAAACAGGCATTGCGTTGAGTGCTATCGAAGGTCACGAAATTGGTGATGATCTACCAAACGTTATCACTGAAACCGAAGATCAATTCACCCTCCAACTATTCTAAATGGTAGTGCCACATCTAACACAAGCAGAGCTGTTTCAGTGGTTATCTGAGAATGGTTTTAAGAATGTTTCAAGTGAGTTTTGGAACGATCATGATCGCGTTATCTTCGAAAAAGGCGAGATAAATTTCCCTGTCCAAACCTTGGGTCATTATAATTTTCCAATAGTGATGAAGTATGCGGAACATCTAAATATAGAGCCACCAGCTCACATTTCTGAGGCCAATCGAAATTTTATAGCAAACAGAGGTAGCTCACCTTCGATTAGAAAACCTTTAGAAAAAAGGCGTGACGCTCCGGATCAGGAATAAAACGAAAAAAGGCCCTTTACTGAGGCCTTTTTTTATTCTCCTAGTTGATTTCAACTCTTCCAACCCCATGCCACCAAACTCCCCCACACCAATCCAACCACACCGGTTGCCCACAGGCATTCAGTACTACCATCTGCCCAGTACCACCCAAGCGATACCAAAAGCAGCACAGCCATGGTTATCCCCATTCTTACCAGTCCGCCACGATCCATTTTCGGTGTTGCCATAGTACTATAGTATTAGAATTATACCAGTCAACACGGCCACTGCACCCGCTTCCACCACAGCAACAGTCTTCCAGAATTTTTTGCGCCTTTCTTGTCGAGCCACGGCCTTAGTCAATCGGTCAATTTCGGAGTTTAATCCCGATATCCGTTGAGAGCACAACGATATCTCACCATCCAATAATGCTACTTCCTCCATACGCTCCTCCAAGGCAGACGACAAAGCATTGCATCTCGATGTCATCAGGTCATTCATTTGCATCAACTCATAGTTGCGTTGCACCAAATACGACTTAAGTATTAGCTTTTCGCCTAGCACATCAACTTGCTCAGAATTGAATCCCAGCAGCGTATCACCAGACGGGGATGCTATCCACCTTGGCGAGTTCTTTTGTGAAAAAGTTGACACGCTCATCACGAGCATCATCAGGCAGAGCGCGCCACGCATTAAGATCTTGTACATATTCAATCTTCGTTTTAGTTGACTTCCTTTTCCATTTTTCCATTTCACTCAAAAGCGAATCCGCTATTTCTTCATATTGCGCTGCTCTGGCCGCGTGGTGGTTGCGTTGAGTTTCTAGCACGCTCATAGCAGTATCATAAGTTGCCGAATCCGCATGCTGGCCTCCGGTATTAACCTTTTTGCCATCACGCCAAAGCATGAACAGTACTACGTTCACCATCACCAAAAAAAACAACCCAATCATCAATCGCTTATCCATAATGCTTTTGTATTACTAGTTATCCCACCACCTACTTACAGCGTGCACGCTTGACCTCAAACGCTTTTTACGCATTTTCCTATCGCCTTCGCGGACCACTTCTTTGCCATCGTTTGTATTGCCGCCTATACATCGTACCCATTTTTCATCTGCACTTTCAATTGTCTCTATGTGGGCTATCCTTTTCTTATTGGCGAAGTAGAATCCTACACAATCCCCAGGCATCCAATCTTTGCCCGATTTCTTCCCCTTGTAATAAATACATTGGCTCAATGGGAACCAATTCGGGCTAAACGCTGCCCCTTTTGGAAAAGGAGCACCCGCCAAATAATGATCCATGGCCACCGAGCTGCCGCACCAAGGCGATTCAAGCGGAGCACCTGTAAGCCTATTGTATGCGTCGATTTCGGGGCCTCTATTGTTTCCCCACTGTTCATGCACACCAAGCGACTCTACAGCGCATTTTACTACGTCAGCGCCAACAGTACCATAGCCATTGTCAGCATTACCAATGCCACATAGGCAAATACCAACCAAGGCGAAGCACGTTCTAAGTTGTCGAATTCTTGTGTGTACCATTTGAATAAATTGGGATGGTTAATTGCGATATAGCCGAAGGAAAACTCACTAAATAACATGGTAATCAAGCATGCAAATAGAACATGCTGCCAAAAATCAACATGTATTGGTGCAGATGATGGATCCAGCCAGGTAATCAAATCCGGAGAGAAATAGATCAAAAAAGCGATCAGAGGCATCGTCCACCATGTGGGCCATATGCGCAGTAGTTTAATCCAATTCATTGTTTGGTTAATTTATGTATGTCTTCCCTTAGCATTTGGAACTGTGTCATGAAGTCCTGACGCAATTGAGCAAATCCCTTCTCAAAGCTTGATTTCAATTCATCGTGTGATTTTTCTATCATTTCAATCTTTGTTTCCAATCGAGTCACTTTATTGTTCATTGCTACCCATACTCCCACGCCGCCACCCAATAGTACCAGGAATGAGATCATCATTTGAGTTGTCACCTCCATAAAATAATTTGTCAGATTTATTTAGCGCAACACATGGAATCGAACCATTCAGTTTCATTTCTTACCGATTGAATCTGCTCACCATGATGTGTTGCATGTTTTCTTAATTACAGCCCAAAAAAGCCGCACCACCATTCATATCCTCTTCGCGCATATATACTTCGCGACTTATTGAATTTGTATAACATTCACTGTTAGCATACAGCGGATAGTTTGCGAAGTTCTTCTGTAATTCCTTGCTCAAGTTCGATAACGCCTCAGCACCCATAGCCTTGTGGTGTGCCTGTACCTTAAGCACGCCATAGTCACCCACGTTCTGCGATTGCGCAGGTTCATTCGCATTCTTGTAAAAACTTTTATAGAAGCCATTTTGCACGTTCAATTTCAATCCCAATTCATCAATCGCATACTGCATACCCAAATGTGCCACAGCTAACTCGATGTGTCTGATCAGTGGTTTATACACGTCATAATCAACTGGAGTTGTTGCCGTCACCCCACTACGAGTTGTCAATAGCGACTTTAGATGAACGTACAACTCATCACACAATGCCGAGCGCAGATATTTTTCCTCCACATACTCAAATACAGGTGCCATCATTTGTAGTACCCATCTGCCCGGACGCATCACCATAATCGAATTGAGTTGGCTCGTACTGTGGATAAAATGCTGATGCAATTGAATACGCTCAACACTTGCGCCATAACCCGCAAAGCTGGCAGCATTGGCGTCCATAAACTCTATAAGATCGTCCATTGCCAACTGTGCATCCATGCTTCTGTTCTCCGCAAATTGACGCACACGTTCAGCACTTGCCACAGCAGTTGTTTCAGATTGAGCATTCACGGTGAATCCACCAGCGCTTGCTCTCACATTCAAATCTGTGGTGCTTTGTGCCAGAGCAATATGCACAACTGCCTTACGCGCAAGTTCAATAAACTTTAGATTTATGCCTTCAACTGCCGCTTCCTGATTCAGTAAAGCTATCATTTCCTCATACACCACTCTTGTCGTGACAGGAATAATATGCCGTTCCACCACGTCATCGATCCGTGCCTGCATTACTGCCAAACTCAGGTTATGGCTGCCAGGTACTAACTCAGTAAATTGCTGATCGTCAGAAAATAATCTAGCCATTGCTATTTGTGTTTTCCATTGGGCTCGTAGCGCTTGATTCTGCGCCCGAATCCAATGTGGTTATCAAACCTTGTTTTATTGTCCACACTAAATCAAGCGGCCAACCATTCACCTCAGCGACATGGTACATGAAATTGGTAAACATGTCTTGTTCACTAACACCCATCAATACTCGTTGATTCAGTTCTACACGATTATTGCTGCCGCTGCCAGCACCCATCCCACCATCACCAGGCATAATCCCCATTAGCGATGGCGTCAAGCTCATAGCGGCCACTTTATGCTGACTCGCTTCACGGCTTGTAGTTAAATACCAGCCATCAGATCCCAATTGCACTTTGTTTTCAAGTGCCGTTATTTTCAACATGTGATATAGCTTCTCTGGCTGATTAGCTGGTGCCAAGATTGCACTTGAAATATATTTCCCCGTGTTCTCCGCACCCATTAAATGCTTGGCAATTATGTCACAGTACTGCTTAATTTTTTCGCGTTTTTCTGGTGGAAATAATTTGCTCCAAACTTCTTCACCATAGTAATTAGGCCAAAATTCCTGATGGATTTCGATGTGCCACATAGGTCGCATACTGTTATCGATTGCGCCCTTATTCAAAGCGGCAATAGACTTTGATATAGAAACCCAATTACTGCTCCGTGCGCTATCCCAATCAGGTTTAGGATAGTTCTGTCGACCCGTATCCACTAATTTTATTGGCAGCACATAAGAAGTGCCAGGCGCTAACTTCTTCACCCATTCAGCAGTGCCATATTGAGGTGCTACTAAATATTTCTGCATCTTCTTTTCATCAAAATAAGAAGTGCCCATATCAGGCGAAACAAAACAATATTTATGATTTCCGTTGGCGTCTACTTTATCCAAACGACAATGCATGTATCGTGAATGCTCCAACCTCATCATGGCAATTGAGTTACCGCCTACACTCTTTGTAAAAAGAGGATACGCGATAGCGCCAAACGCGATGTCATAAAAAAGTGTAAACAGCTGTCGAGCCATTTGGGTATTGCGCAACCAACGCTCAATTGCCAAATCATACTCATACTGCCAATCCAATTCCCCTTTATCATTCTTTTTGAATCTGCCATAAACCAACCCGCCACCGTATAGCAATTTTGCATTCAATCGAAGGCCAGGCAGTATAACAGTATCATTCTCTGCATCAGTACGCAGCTGCAACGGATAATCATCGCTTCCCCCGTTTTTTACCCACTTAGAGTCACCTCCTCCGCTATTCTCATTAACGCTAGGTGTGGTTTTCAAAGTAGCCTCCATCCCAGCTAACTGGGTAGACAGCAGAATTTGGCCAACATGTATTTCAACTTCGCCCATTAGAATACTCTTTGATTATTTACCTTCATTATGAGTGCCACATGGATAGTAGCACGTTCATTGGCATTGTTCACCAATACCACCGTGCCGTTCTCCTTAGTGCTATGACTTGATCCCGCCTTGAATCCAATAAACTTACGTAACTCGCCACCTCGCTTTCTGCTAGCATCGTGCGTCACATATTCAACCGTTACAAATGATTGCCGGCTAAATGTGTCTTGAATGGTCTGAATGGCCTGTTTGAATTCCATAACGCAAGGATAAAACACCAATTTTCGCTATAAAAAGACAATAAAACGGCCGATTGATCGAATAATAAAACACAGTATTTACAAGGCATACAGGCACTTCATGAATACAAATTAAACAAACATGATAATTAGCACGAAGCAAACCACGCCCGTGCCGTGTGGAATACTCACATACGGACACGGAAAAACACGATATATGATATCGTGTTAATGGCTTTAGATGTTGATTTGTAGTTATTAATCAGAACACATCACCTTTCAGATAGCGTGTGTTCTGCTTAACTATTCCTGAGATCAATAAGTCATAGGCTTCACTGAGATGCGTAGCTCTCGCTTGGTCCATTCTATAGTTGCCTTTTGAATCTCTGCGCTCTGAGCTCTTATCCTTTTCAATCTTACCTTCCTTTTGGATAACCTTAGCAGTATCAAATGAATCATGTAACTCTTCGCAATGCAGTGCATTGAATCGAACTACATAAGGTGTGAAGGCATGTTCATGAAACATATCATTGAGCACATCATATCGCCATTGATAAGTAGGTGTTTGTCCTATGTAGTTATCCGTAACATGCCAGGAACCGAGCTCATTTGATTCAAGAGTCTCACGTACAATTTGATTTACCTTCCATTCGGTTTCTGTTCTAGTAGCGATTGACGTGTGGTCATAATGGTACACCAAACGCTTGTCATGCCAATGAACAAAGTATTCCTTAAACATTAAAATGACATCTCTAATCATCGATGGTGCTCGCTTGAATATCGCTTTGTATACATTAATGGTATCGCCTACCTTAATTGCACATACCAAGCAATTGAAGGATCCACCGGTGTCACAGGCAATGTGCAACATGTTTTCGCCCCAATCAAACTCCTCGTCGATCCGGCAGTCTCGCGTTTGGGCACCATAAAACGTCATACCAAGGCTTAACATGTAACTCGATGGCTTTGGATGATATGAGAGTCTATCCCAATCCAACTTATTGTAGAACGCAGTGTCCGTCATAAGATTCTTTTTGGTTAGGATTGAGCGCTTGAACTCATCTGGAGGCAGTGTATCCAACATAGTTTTGATCCATCCCGGTCCGAGAATATTAATATTTTGTAGTGAGCTGGCTTGATTAACGAGTGTTATTCGTTTCCTTAGCTCGTTCAACAGTCGATCACTTTGACTGATTACATCCTCCAGACGTGACCTGGTAGATGGCTGGTATCCTTCCAATTTCTGACGGTATGTTTCAGTATACTCATACAGGTTCAGCACTTCATCAATTAATTCCTTTGGACTTCCTTTTTCCTCCAACAACCACATACCACTGAATGATTCTGGCATGTCACTGGTGTACATTTCAGAGTGATAGCACCATAACTTTCCAAACAGATGCTCAAGTCCGCGCATAGCAGGCTTTAATTCGTCATCCAATTGTTTCTTGTTGATAAACTTTGCCTCATCAGCGTTGATTGAAACAATATCAACGCCATTGGACATACCAGGCCTATCTTGAGAGAACAACGTGAGAGCTGAGCCATATCGTGTATGAATGACATATTCAGGTTTAAGTGGACTCTTAAATGGACGATCAACATACAAATTCTTTGGCGCATATTGGCCTACCCAATAATCTCTACCTTCAATCCATCCTAAATTCCGCCATCCTTCCAAAACGCCTGGTACAATCCTAGTGAATAATTGCATATAGGACGCACCAACCAATGCACATGTAGCACGTGGCATGCATTCTAATTTAAACTTGAGATTTGGTGCTTGAATTCCGGTTGTTTTACCAAGTCCTCTGCCCAACACATGTACTTCCTTTTTGGCTCTAACGGCATAACTGAGCCACTGAGCAGGATTCAAGTAAAATACCGACTCCGTATTAATTCCATTCTCCATTGGCATTCTTTGTTGCTCCCATTTCTATCAATTTTTTCTCCACTCCATCAGCCAGTTCACGGTATTCATTAATACCGGCACGCTTCACATCATTCGTTACAACTATTGTCTGAATCTCATCCAATGGATTGAAAGGAGGATCAGCTTTGTTTATCTCAAGTAGATCTGTCAACTTTTCGAGTGCACGCAAGTATTCTGATAATTGTCTTGAATCCACTTTTGGTAACTGCTTCATTTTTTCAGGATCCGCCAACATATCATGTAGCGTCTTCAAATCTGTGGTACCAAACATGAAAGTCTCCTGGTATCGTACTACCTTGAAATACCTATCGATTATCATCCCCTTCCAATAGGCCTTATCGAAAGTTCGTATGGAGCCAAACAATATCTGGCTTTCACTGATATATTCTTGACATGTACGTAAAGACAAGGTAGTACGATCTTCGAAATGCTCCCGTATCCTGACTTGCAACATTTCATTTGCTTCCTTGCCGACGCCATACAGTCGTATAATATTGTCAGCCATGTCAAGTATTACAAACTTGCGCTGTTGGGCAGGATTAAGGCCAGAAACATCACCTGTGCGCAATGCTTGCGCCATAGCGCGGAAATCATTGTGGATTAACTTCATAAAATTCGATTTATGTAATCTTCAATTTTTTCAAGCTCATCACGATATTGCTGAACACGTGTTGGATCATCATAAACACCCTTTTTGCGATGCTTGACTTCTGCTTGCCGTAAATATTCAATCATGGTGTTCTTGTTTTTCAACCACAAAGCAACTTGACGCACTTCCTCATCAGGATGAGTACCAGGAAATCGCACACCATTTTTTGTGAAATAGTCAAATCGCTTCCAATTCTCAATAATATTTAGCTGATTATTCACTATTGCTGCAGCCAAGGTCTCCCTTCTGCTTTTTGTTCGGCCAACAGATCGTGCCGGCAATGGAGCGTCATTTGCTCCATAGAATAAACCATATAGCTCACCACGATAAACGTGATTCTGCCGGTACAGCTCTCTATTCTTTTTATCATAGCCTTGGATATCCGCAGGTAAGTCGACCGGGCATTCAGCTGGCGCTTGGGTAGGCACTTCAACCACTTCATTCCTACTCGTATCCGGGAACGCTGTCTTTAGATGTAAAACCTCCCCCATATCAACTCTTTGAACTACTTGTTCTATAGCCACCCGCATCTTCTCGATGGTAAATGCATTTTTGCCACGCCGACATAAATTCAGCGTAAGGGCATCTATGTTACCGCTTGTATGCAAAGCCTGCAGAATTCTAAGTCCAACATCAAATACTTGTGCCGATGTTAGCCATTCCTTTAATTCATGTATCATGTTGCAAATAGAGCGGTACCTTCATGTAATTGAAAGGACAAAAAAAAGGGATGCCATTTCTAGCATCCCTTTGTACAATTAAACTTAGATATTAAGCCTTCTTTTCTATATGGCCAAAAGCTTTGTCTTTAGCTAACTTTTCCAAGTCCAAATCGGAAAGTTCTTCCGTAACATATTTCACGCCACGCCACTCAAATACAACTGGCAACTCTGATTTCAACTCAACGTTCTTCCATGCAGTTGGCTGGGTTTTGATTGATAATGGCTTCTTAGCATCGCTAGCCATTGGTGTAACAGTTTTGGTGATTTCTGACATAATTGAAGTTTTTTACGCTGGAACTGGAATTGCAGCTGTGTAAAGAAGGATACTCGATTGTAATGATTGAATAGTGGCTTTGACGCCCTTTACTTCACTGCCGCCAAATTTACCAGTGGTAAACTCCCACTTTGAAATTTTGGCACCATCGCATTTGGTTCCAAGCTGAAAATATTCAGATGTGCCACATGGTCCGTTAGGTACCAAAAAAATCATATCTGGATCATCATACAAGAATGCAGCAAGATTAGCTGTCAAACCAGGGATGAACACTTCGAGCTCACATTTAGCTGATTTTGCATCTTCATCACCTTCGCCGGTGATTTTAAGTTCCGACTTCTTGTTGCTAATGTACATTTTGCGAAATCCTTCGCCAACCGTAGGGATGTGCGCCGTTGCAATCGTAACCTTTTCGGCCTGCGTTGCAGGGCTGTTTGGTTGCGTTGCAATGGTGGTTAAATCACTTGACAGGATATACAATCCTTCAACAACGCCAGGAGATATTTTTGGTCCTGGAGCCTTTGTGCTAATCTGAAAATCCATAGTTAGGTCCTCCGTATTTTATGCGCCAATTAATTGGAGCGCTGGTGATTCGATTTTAACAAGATACTCTGCGATGCCAATCTCTTGCTCATCAATAATGCAAGGTTCATTAGCAGCGATTTGCGCAGCATCAAACTTACCTGCAGGTGTTGAAACGCCAAACTTGATGATGTAATTTTTTTCGTCAACCTTTACATTAGGTACGACACCAATCGCAGTATTCACATCGGTGGCCGTTTGTAAGGCTGCATTCAAAGTTTCAATATCCTTAGCGTATTGCTCAAGGGTTTCATCTTTTTGAGTAATTGCCAACTTTAAATCACCGATAGTGGCCTCAGCCTCCGCAATAGTCTCCTCAGATGCAACCATGTTATAAACACGGGTTAATGCGTCAACCTTCATAGAATCGTTGACAACGATACCCTCAACTGAGGCAGCTTCAATTGCTGCTATTATTTCTTCTTTTTTCATGCTATTGTAGTTTAAAGCAGCGGTATTGCTACCGCTGCTTATATTGTTTACACTATGATACCAGCATCATTTACGTATGCAAACTGAGGCACAACAAAGCCTAAGCCTTCCCAGTGGTCAGTAGTCACCTGCAATTGGCGCAAATCTTTAACACCCATAAGGTAGTTCTTAGCATCACGTTTTACGTAGCGACGCGCATTGCCATCCATTGTGGCCCACATTAAGTTGGTGCCATCTGAAGATTCGGTAAACATAACCGTAATACCAGGATTGTTGCGTACTGTCAAAATATCTGCCTCAGACAAATAGTTTTGATTGTACAATGATTGCATACCCTCCTTGTAAAGATCCTTTTTGTTCATTGGCAATACAACTGCTTTCACATATTGACGCTCCTTTTGTGCGATTGATTTCACAAAGCCTTCTACTTGTTGTACGAAAGTTGCAGCCGTATTAGAAAGGGCACCCGATGCATATGGAGTAATCAAGCCAGCAGTTACGTGATCTGTAAAAATCTTGCGCAAACCATTCATGGCAGTTCCAGCAGCAGCAGGTGTTTCATCGTCGGCAGGAGCTACATATACACCCTTCACACGCTCATCAAGTTCGATGTCGTATTGATAGCGCTTCAAAAGCTCCATGGCTATGTATTTGCCAATTGGCCATTCCTCGCGTTTTAGACCGGGTCCGGCCAAAAATCCCAACCATGAATTTTCTACATCATCCGGAGTCAAAAGAACATCCATCTTGTGTTTGAATAAATCAATCACATGCGGTTTGAACTCAGAGTTTCCAAGCGCAGAAAATTTATTTTTAAACGCCTGCGCAACACGTGATGTCGTCATCAAACCGGCGCGCACCTGTGTGTCTTTCGTTTCAATAGTTTGGAAAATGCTCAATAGCTTATTTTCCGGATACATAAATGCATTATGTACGTCCTTTTCGCCTTGGCCAGCGTCGATGTACTTGCCAAAGCTTGTTTTGATGTCTGTTAGAATAAGTCCCATGGTCCTGTTTGTTATTTATTAGGAAAATTTTTGTCTAGGTACACGATAGAAGGATCTTTCTCTTCGTGTTCAGTGTTATCAATTTGCTGCGACGCATCAACAGTGATAACACCGGCTTTGCGGCCGTAGGCATCGCGTTGATCAACAACTGCATCAACAGCATTAATCAACTCTACTGGGTCGCTATTTTGATCAATCAAATCGCCATTTTGCGCAACAGTCAAACCAACGGAACTAGCAATTGCTTCTCGTTCTGTTTTCATTGACGCCAACTCAGTGGTCAAGGCATCAATACGAGATTGCATATCTGTTGCTGCTGTTTTCGCAGCGTTCAATTCTTGTGTCAATTGTGTAGTGGCATCTTCACCAACAAGCGATAACTTCAATCCGCGTGGACTCAAGTTGTCATTTGCTGCTTGCAATGCCTCTGTGGTAACGGTTGCGCCAGCGTTGATCGCGTCAATCGCTGCATCCATATTAGGTACCAAAATTTTCATTTTTGTATTGCTGTTGTTTGTATTGTTGTTGCTCAATTCGAACGCACGTTCGATAACGGAAGCAAAACTCTTTATTCCATCGATAAGACCGAAAGACACGGCATCATTGGCCATAACTATTCGACCATCGAATACTTCTTCGCTGATTATCGAGCCTCGCACCTCCTTGATAGAGTTGATGAAATTCTGATTGAATTGATCTAAGCGTGCCTTGATTATGGTGTCATCACCCTTTTTCCAAGCCTCATAAAAATCATTTTTGGCAGTGGATTGGGAAGCATATATTGATTCTACCCTTGCTTGCAACTCTGATGATAAAGCAGCCTCATAATCCATCAAGGTGCAATAAGTACCAATACTACCTATCTGATCATCTTCGTAGGTTGCAAATATCTCGGTACACGCCGACATAATTCCATAGGCTGCACTGGCTACTAAACCATTTCCAGCATATCCGATAACTGGTTTTTTCTCGCGTGCTTCCAAAATTGCTGCACGTGGGTTGGCGATGGCATTGGCAGCACCACCGCCACTATCCATATCGATAATAATAGCTACAATACGTGGATCATTAGCTGCATTACGAATATCATCTGCAAACGCCTCAGTCCCACGTGGTCCACATGATTGGGAATATTTTACAATCGCACTCTTATATGACAATACAGCAACATCACCTTGTTGTGGCTCATTTCTGTTGCTGGAAAAATTTGATGCCGGATTTAATGAAAAATACACCGGAGCTTCAAGCATCTGTTGTTGCTTGAGCAGTTCTTGGCCTTGCATATCCGCTTGGCCACTCAACATACGTTGCACTGTCGGCATGAATTGATCAGCATAACGCCGATCAATTGCCCAAATGCTGTTGAAGAAATCTAAAATCATGGGAGCAAATATTTGCTCCATATCTTCAAATGAAAAGGACTCTAATAAACTAGGCTATACACAGGTGTATTGGACTTGCAACGATAGATGCCGTTTACCCTATTCGTCTCTGATCTCTGAACCTTGCTGTCGCGATCGTAGGCAAATCTCACTGGAGCATCCAAATGCCCCATTATTTTAGGGTCTCCACTACGCGTTTTGAATCGTATCAACACTCCTAATCGCGCCATTTTGTTCATTTTATTCATCAGTTCAGAGTCATCACCAGACCATGCAATTTTCATTTGCTGGCCAAAAACTTGAGCACCATTTTCAACTGCTGGTGACTCTGTGAATTGACTTGTATTCTTGGCTGCATTTAGTGTTTGCCAATCAAAACCTGATTTAAGAACTGGATTTGAAATGTAAAAGCCATTGATTACTTCACCAAATGACTGAACACCGCTAACCTCTACTACGTCTATTTGATGGCAGACTATGCCTCCCCATTTTTTACCTACTCGTGGTTGAATTATTTCTAGTTCCATGTGGTTTATATATTGAACAAATTACACTTAAAATAGCCTAATCATAAAAGACAATTGTACATAAAATTATTTCCGAAAAACGCGACAAACACAAAAGACATTTGTACATAAAATTATTCATTAATAATTTCATTTCTTTTCTCGCGGTATCGTTGATTCATTTTTAAAGCACTGTCAAATTTGTAGTCCAAATCATCGAAATCGAATCGGTCGAAAACAGATAGTATTGCATCTTTTATTTGCCCGTTTCGCTCAATCGCTAAAGACACTTCCATATTGATTTGTTCGTTAATTAACTCCTTTAGGATTCTGTTGAGATGAAACATTTTAGTCGGAGGTATCCAAAGTTGATTGTTATTGAATTGCGTTCTTAAGTCTCCTGCACGATTTTCAGTATAGATGTGTACAATCACCTTTGAAACTAACTCACTAGAATATATTTCGTTTAACCCTACCTCTGTCTCCTCTCTACGATTAAACAAGTCTGGTGCTGGTTCGAAAATGTAACGGGCTTCTACTACAGAATGTATCATGCTTCGCATTAATGGAGACAATGATTTTTTATCTGGTGAATATTCTTGATGGATGTAATTCCAAAATTTAGCCACACATGGCTCAAATCGAAGGGTGATACTTGTCATAGTTTAATTGTGAGTTTATACAAAAATATAACCATGAATCGCATGCCGTGCGGCTGAATCCAAATAAGTTGATAAATAATATCTGCTCCGAGTTACTGAATAAGCACTGATAGCTGACTATGATGACCTGATGTTCCTGCTAAAGTGTTTTGCCTCTTGAAACTGAATAAATCTCCCACAGCAAAAGGAACAGATCCTGTTACTTTATAAACATTGGGCGGAGAGTTTGGAGGTATTGTCAAAGTCAATGGTGTATCCAAACCATTCTTACGAACTGTATATATGCAATTGGCATTCGCTGGCCATGCAGATCTTGTTCTGATTATAATCTCAGTAGCAGTGAACGCATGTTCAGCAGCCCATTGACAATTAGTTTCTGTCGTATCAACTCCACCAAGCGTTGTCAGAAAATTAGTGGTTGAACCAACAATTGAATGAAAACTGAATGTCACCCTGATTGCCTGAGCGGCAGCAACAGCTAAATTACCAGCCCCTTCTAAAGATTGTCCATTGACTGTTTTAAGAGGTCTTTTATTTTGGATCGTTCCGGTGGTCTCATCACCTGTATTGGAGCCACTCGTGTTACTCAACAATTCAGCGATTGCAGCGCTATTTGCTGACACCCAAGTTGCAGCCGTATCATATGCATCCTTAAGTCCTGTAGTGAATATTGCGGTAAAACTATCTAGCTTTGACTTTAAGGCATTGGTAAACGCATTGGTGTTTGGATTAGATTCATAGGCTGTTTTAATAGCCGTTGCGGACAATACAGCATTGAGTAAATCGGGATCACTGATCTTGATAAAATTCGCATCAATACCAGTGCTCGTTGGCTTGTATAGTGCCCAATTTCCATCGCCGTCATCAACGACAAAAATCTGAATGTTCAGATTAAGTACATTAAACGCAGCCAAAGCAGCAGAATCTGGTACCGTAAATTGATCCTGGCTTGTAATAACTAAATTGTACAGTTTCTGCAACGAATCACCAGCTGTTGGCACCCCATCTTTAAGGTCAGCAATAGCAGCATTCAAATCATCAGTGGACGCCAACGAGGCTAAAGCAGATGTCAGGCCTGTTACATCAGGAATTGTATGCACGTGGGCAGATGGCACAAACTCTGTAGGTTTGGAGGTGATTTCATTCCAAGCATGTGAGTGGACAGATGGTGGAAAATTTTGTGGCTTATTCTGAATATCTGACCAATCCGCTGAACCAGCTACCATATTATCAATAGCCTCCATCATTTCTTGAATGATTGGACATGCTTCTATTTGTTGACAGAATGTATTATCCTGGTTACTCCCAACTTGGGTTGAAGCAGTATTACCCTGCTTTGCCACAGCCCTCCTTCCTTTATCCACTTTTACCTTAGTCATCAGCTAGTGCGTTATCTTTTATTACAATCTCATGCTCCAAAATCTCTGTCCAACTGTGTCCATCTGCTGTTTTTACTTTAACGCCAATTGTCAAATCGCCCTCTTTGGCTTCTGAAATAACATCAGCAGGCACTACACATAGAATAGCGCTTGTATCATCCACATCTGGTGTCCAAGCCAACACAGGAGCAGCAGCAACCTTCTTGAACTTTACGAGAGCACCACCGGTCCCATTCTTATATTCAATCAGCACCAAAATATCGACGACCGAGGACACCATTACCGGTATACCTGCTTTATCAATTATTTGTAGGGTCAACTCGAAATCGGATCCCTTGTATATTAACTGTCTGCTCATGTAGCAAAATTGGACGCATAGTCAAACAACCGAAAGGACACAAAGGCTATGAAATTGGGTATTTATAATTCCAATAATGCGCTTGAAAAAAACACGCAAAAAAAAACGAAAAACCATCTGGTGAAATATTTGGTGCTTTTTCCATCCCACCCGTCCCACCTCCGTCCCACTTCCGTCCCACTTCTATCCCACACCTAATACATATAATAATCAATGTTTTAATATTTTGAAAAGGCTTGGGATAGGTTGGGATGCTTTTTTTTCAAAATCTGAAAATGAAAAAAAACACGTTTTTATATTTAGCTGAACATCAGAATGTTCCACTGAATAATCAGCGTTACAGAAATTCCGTTAAAAAAAGAGGCCGCCAACGGCGACCTCATGTCATTTTCAAGTGGCAACCCACCTTTTGAAAACGTGTTTTTTAGGATTCCAACATTGAGACTATGCGCACAGGCTTTAATTTGCCAGATTCTATCCATTCTAATACTTGATCAGAGTTGACCTTTATGATGCGTTTCCCATCAGTAAAGTCAATTGAGCTCGATACCATCGTCACAGGATCACACCATCTACTTTTTACGGTCATTACCACACCGGAATAACCATTCCATGCGCTGCCTTTTAAAAGTCCATGTGCTTCCAAAGTTTCAAGAGTTGGTTTAGTTCCCATGTTTTTATGCCATCAGAGCATTATCACGGTTCCATTGCTCAAGTCCTAAATCATACTCTGTATAATCCTTGTTGCGCTCCATTGCAAAAAGCCATTCTTCTATCGAAGTATTCTTGCTTTTAAATTGATCCATACTTCTTGGAGATGAGTATGCTGTCACCTTCCATCCCCACCAAACTTTACGTTGCAGTGTATGTGCTGGACCCATTATTTGCCAGTGAAATTTTTTGTAAACAACTCTCGTTCTTGTGTCAATTTGTTTTTTTTGCATGTTGATTAATATTTACGTGTAAAAATGAATGAATTGCTAGTTGATCCTCCACAGACCGGTACCGGAATGGTGTGAAGTGGATGACGGCAAGCGGTTGAAAAGGCGCTACTTTTCTAAACCATGACTGAAACTGATAAACAATCAAGCCATCGTTGTTGGCCACAGTGAACTGATCTTGATCTTCACCGCCAATACAAAAAACATTTTGCATTTTGAATTGAGCCAATTGCACTCCTACGCCATCAGCAGCAGTCAACTGCATGAGCTCTGGTTGTTTTGAATGGTATGGTCTACCCTCCCACTCTCTCAGAGAGAGCACCGCCCGACCCGCTTGTACCTCCGCAATGCGCTTCGCCCACAAGTCGTAATTGGTGCGAATCGTGTGGATCTTATTACCGGCTTGTATCTTCTCCCAAAAGTGCGTGGGCTCTCCTTTGCAGACATGATCCACAGGGAAGTGTTTAGCTATAGTGATTACGTATGTTTTCATTTTTTGGTGGTTTTTCGGTCTGCTGTCCATAATACCACCGTGTACATTCCTGCGAAGTAGCAGATGTAGGGGATCCAGTCTTGCATTGTATTTTAAGTATTGATTTTAATAGCTTTTATTGTTGTTTCCCACATTGATGAGGAAAGGATTTACCTCGCACCGGTATATGGTGGGATGTAATAAGATGAAGCCTTTATTCTGTCATCGTCAAAGTAATATTGGCCCTTGATGATTTCAACATCTTCGTATCTATACGAATAGTTCATTTCTTCTCTCTTGTCGCCTTGCATTTTTTGATTGAATTTTATTATATTCAATCGCACAATTACTCTATTGGGATGAAGAGTCAAGATACTGCCTCTTCCGTCTGGTGTAATTACTTCAACACCTATTAAATCTGGTACATTCATAGTTATAATGGTTTTTTATATTAATCCCCCGCACCACTCCCGCTGCCTAGATTAAGTCTTGTAAATCCTCCATGACAGCGGTGTGGTATGCAGCGGTGGGTTATGATGGTTCGATTAGTTCCACAACAGCAGCCATGTACATCATTTGGGCCATGCCATTTTCTTGATAGTGCTGCGTCTTACTGATTTTCAAAAGAGCTGGTATCTCTTCCAAATCATTGTCCTTCATGACCTGTTTGAGAATATGTGTGTAAAACTCAAGTTTCTGTTTATACTCTTCTCCAAAAAAACGCCTTGCTGTATCTCGACATTCATAGAGTTTTGCCGCCATTTTGATTTGCTGTTCCATCCTGATTTATGTATTGATTTTTTTAAATTGAACTATACCATAAGTATAGCATAAGTGATATAGCCAGCACTTTACCGAAGATATTCTCTTTTCCTAATTCGATCAGTTTATCCAAATCCTCATCAGTGCGATCAGAGTTCATCTTAGCCATGTTTTTCTGGAGTAGATAAACCACTGCACACCAAACGAATGTGTTAGATGAAATCGACTTGAGCCCGAAATGAGGTGCGAAAAAAAAATTATAGGCAAACCATAGTATGGTTATATTCAGGCACAGCATTGTCCATCCTAGAACAGCTGCTTTGAGTTTTTTTGATAAATTCATTGTAGATTTATGTATTAAAATAATTGTAATTGTTTCACTTCTTGTTTTACTGACCGCTCCCAATCATCGGTGGCGTAGCTTGCCTCTTTCTTGCATCGAACGCAGTGGAAGTGGCCTTCTAGAAAAGTCAACCCATACATTGATTTGTGGCGAAAACATGACCTGCAACCGCAATCTTCGCACTTGAATGATCGCGTCTCCGTTACGCCCGTGTAGCACTTGAATGTGAATGTTGTGGTCATGATTCTGGTGGTTTAGGTAGTTCCATCCAATGGGTTACGTTACAGAAAGGATTGCCCAGCCAAACATTTATGTTTGTGTCAAACCTCCTGACGACAATAAGACCATGATCTGTAATAGTAATGTAGTCACGGTACTTTTCAGGAAGCCTTTCTCCCACGCTAATCCACCGATCTCCACTAAGTGGCATTTTATCAAGCAATGCCTCGCAGAATTGAACATCATCCTTTAAGTCTGCCCTCTTTGACATGTGCATAGGAATGTCTTCCAATATCATTTCACTTGTTTCTAATCTCTTTTGTATGAACGCACGGACTTCTGTAATCCAATCGTCTGAATCGGACTTTACTGAATCATCATATATGGCCTTGGCAAATCGGGTTAGGAAATTGTAATTGGTATCGGTTTTTTCTCTTTCGTACTCCTCCTGGATAGCTTGTCTGATTCTGTTTTTTTGCATTGTGTTTGGCTTTTATTAAACTACTTCGTTTGTTGCTTCTTCAATGTACCCCTTCTTTAGCTTGTCCACGATAAAATCAAGCATATCGGTGGCCATCTTAGTGTTGACCTCTTTGCGCGGACAATAACCCACTGCTATACTAATATTCAAGTCGGGGCTACTTACCTTCATTCTGTAAATAAGCGCATCTGTTTGGTCTTCTTTGATAAGGTAGTTGCTCTTGACTTTTAGCGCCTCTCCTTCAATCTCGGATATAAATTCTTGTAGTGTTTGTTTGCTCATTTTCAAAACAGGCTTAATTGGTTCGACTCATTTCTCTTCATCGATATGCAAGTAGTTGGCATGTACGCATAAGTGAGTATGCGCACGTTCATCCAATCTCGGAAAGGCTTGCCCCCGAATTCGTACTCATACTCAAATTCCCAATCCACTTGCGCATCCATGTGATGGTTTCCGTTGTACCTCCATGCTCTTGACCGGTACAACCTTGCAGGACTTACAATGGTGATGTCCGAACGCAAATTGCGGAAGTATGGTCCATCCATGTCACCTTCCAGTGGCTTGAACATCTTGCGGTATGTTTCTCCGGGCACTGGCTTACTAAGCTGTACAGCTCCGTACTGATTGGTAAGTTTTTGGTACACTTCACCAAGGGTTTTCACCTGCAATGGAAAGGACGAGGTGGCGCATTTCGTGCCATAGATGGTGTGGC
>Ga0209294_1000005_pt1 | contig 42241 bp, 36 predicted proteins | sample LowerColdCreek_FD_184128 | JGI IMG/M metagenome (GOLD analysis project Ga0209294, IMG submission 184128) | Groundwater microbial communities from Cold Creek, Nevada to study Microbial Dark Matter (Phase II) - Lower Cold Creek (SPAdes) (version 3) | ecosystem: Environmental > Aquatic > Deep... | reverse complement strand
ATTAGTACAACTAAAAAATATAGAAATTCTGCTACCATATAATAAATTTAGAAACAGATGGACTTGAACCACCAATCAATCTTTTGAACGTAAAGCATTTATTCAATAAGATTTACCATTTTTGCTCTTGATAGTTTTAAAAATAAACATAAACTAAAAAACTAACAAATCTTTTTTATATTGTTGAATACTAGGTAAAACCTCATATGTTTATATTTTAAACTTATTTTTGATTATTTTAAAAATAAAAAACAACAGAATAATACCAAAGAAACAAGCAACATAGTTAAAAGATATCGTATAGATTGTATGATCTAAAAAAAAATATATGGTATGATCTAAAAAAAACGCGTAGAGTCTGACATAATCACGCCAATCATGTAATAAAAAAAATATAGGAGGAAAAGACGTGACAAACAAAACGAACAAATAAAAAATAATTGGTAATTTCAAAAAGATAAAATAAATAAATCTTAAGAAAAAATTTTTATATTTATTGTAACTTAAAAACTTTTTGAATACAAAGTATAAAAGAAGAGGTTTTAAAAAGTAAATTAATGTTATTATCGCCAGAAGAGCACATTCTAAAAAAACCTTGGTAAGAAAGAGAACATACATTAATGACGTTTTATATAAAATAAATAAGAATAGTAAAAGTCTCATAAATGTTAATAAAAAATAAACGAAATGAAATATAAAAATAAAACAACAAAAAAAATGAAATCACTGAATAAAAAAGTTATAACCATAAAAACATAAAGAACAAAACAAAAAAGATCAACACAATCGAAAATCAAAAAACTAATATTCTTCTCTAAAAGGACTAGTACTGATAAAAATAAAACAAGTAGGACTAAATATCTCATTAATTTTTTTGTTATTGCAATAAAAAATAAATAAAAACTAAGTTCAGCTAAAAGGTAAAGGGTTCTTCTTTATAGGTTGTGTAATAATAAAATTAAAAGAAAAGTATTGCTAAATAACAATAAAAAAATAAACACGCAAACAAAAATAAATAAAAATATTAACTCTTGATAAACACATAATAAACTAAATAAATTCATGTTGAAACTAAAAACTTATTATTAAAATACTAAAATATTTCATTAACCAAACAATTATATTTAAAGATTAAAAAATATGGTAAACTTTTTATTATTGAAAATTAAAAGGTGATAACTTTTCTTATTTACAGAAAATAATTGTTAATATGTTAATATGTTTCTGTATTTATTTCTTAAACCTAGACTTGTACTTTCTAAGATAGTAATTTAAAAAATTTGTGGAAAGATGGTACCATTCGCTTCGCTTTAGCTGAACTAAAAAAAAGAAATTTTGAAACAAAAAATAACGATAAAATTAACAGCCCAAAAGGCTCTAAACTACATAAAATTAGTACAACTAAAAAATATAAAAATTCTGCTACCATATAATATATTTAGAAACAGATGGACTTGAACCACCAATCAATCTTTTGAACGTAAAGCATTTATTCAATAAGATTTACCATTTTTGCTCTTGATAGTTTTAAAATTAAACATAAACTAAAAAACTAGCAAATCTTTTTTATATTGTTGAATACTAGGTAAAACCTCATATGTTTATATTTTAAACTTATTTTTGATTATTTTAAAAATAAAAAACAACAGAATAATACCAAAGAAACAAGCAACATAGTTAAAAGATATCGTATAGATTGTATGATCTAAAAAAAAATATATGGTATGATCTAAAAAAAACGCGTAGAGTCTGACATAATCACGCCAATCATGTAATAAAAAAAATATAGGAGGAAAAGACGTGACAAACAAAACGAACAAATAAAAAATAATTGGTAATTTCAAAAAGATAAAATAAATAAATCTTAAGAAAAAATTTTTATATTTATTGTAACTCAAAAACTTTTTGAATACAAAGTATAAAAGAAGAGGTTTTAAAAAGTAAATTAATGTTATTATCGCCAGAAGAGCACATTCTAAAAAAACCTTCGTAAGAAAGAGAACATACATTAATGACGTTTTATATAAAATAAATAAGAATAGTAAAAGTCTCATAAATGTTAATAAAAAATAAATTTATGAAAAAAGAAGTTCAGACAGACAAAAGGTAATGACTCTTCTTTCTATATTGTTGAAATTAAAAACTTATTACTAAATAATAATAATAAATAAAAATTAAACTGTTTACTAAAAAACCAAATTTAAATAAGCAAACACAAAATACAAGTAGACAATTAAAAATAAAAACTAAAAAAACTTATAACTAAATAAAAAAGTTTTATCCATACCTATGTTGTTTAATAACCATAAAAGCATAAATAAAAAAACAAAAGTATAAAAAAACAAAAATAAATAAAAATTAATTACCTTTTACAAAAAAATAAAAATACAAAAGTACAAAAGTACAAAAAAACAAAAATAAATAAAAATTAATTACCTTTTACAAAAAAATAAAAATACAAACTTGAATAAAAACAAAAGTACAAAAAAATAATAAAAATAAAAATACAACAAAACAATAAAATAAAAACACAAAAAAATAAAATAAAAAAATAATAATAAAAAAATAATAATAAAATAACAAGCAATTAGTGCATGTAAAAGGTAATTAAGGTAATTAACGACCCTCAGAAATTGTCCCAAAAAGAGGGGAAGGGGACTTTAGGGGATGGGGAGTTTAATTTGAGGTGCAAAATTGTACTATAAGTACTCTTTATCTTTTAGGGGTGGGTGGTCGGGAGTATGAAATTGAAGGTGAACGTGTTTTAGGTCCAAAGCTCTCAGGGGTGGGTGGTCGGGAGTATGTTTTTATTGAAGCTTAACAGTTCGCAGAATTAAAGACGTTCGGGGTAATGGCTTTGATTTGTCGTTTTAAACCCTTACAAAGGGGCGGGTGGTCGGGAGTCTATGTCTTTGCAAGGCGAAGCTAAGCAGAATTAAAGACGTTCGGGGTAATGGCTTTGATTTGCGACTACCCAATATCTCTCATGACGTACGTTTTTGATTTCTGGGTTTTGCCACTCAACAATCAAGCCGCTGCGGAAATTGAAGGTGTCCGGGGTGATGGCTTAATTTCTGCAGTGATGAACTCACTTCTCTGGGACCTTTCTCTAGCTTTCGAACGTCGGTAAAGGTCAATCGCAGTTAAACCTCAAGAAGAGAGAAGACCGTAGCCACTAGCGGAGGTGGGTTTTTTATCTCGATTCCTATAGAGGTGTGTGCGGAGAAGGGCCTTTACAAGTTCCCTCATAAGGTAGAGACTGGGAGAGAGAGGAGGGAGGGAAGAACTTTTAAAACCAAGTACCCTTTTCATCTTTTTAGGTTACAGTTTGAGAGAAACGATTTGTTCAATACTCACGCTCACTTTTATCTCAATAATCTCTGGTCAGGGCGGGTGGCGGGCTTATTATTACTATGTTCTTACTAGGGGTCCCAGTTTCACCTAAACGGTTCAACCCCCTATTAACGTTTACCGGAGCGTGTTATTACCCTCAAGCCTTCCCTTTCGAAGAGAGATCAGAGTTCGCGCACTTAGAAGATTTTACCCCGCACAGGTTCACTTATCCGGTAGTTCCGGGTGTTAACTTTTAGCGGAACTTTTCAAAAACTCTATAAAATCTATCTAAGGCGAACGATAGCTCGAACGGGCCCATACAAAACACTCAACACCACGCTCACCTCCCTTTGACGTACGGCCTTCGCTCTCTGGGTGTCGTCCCTAATCATCACGTCACGTTCTCTTAGAATCCCCCCCCACACCCCCCTTTGTCCGGGGGGCTGGAGTTGGTTCCGCTCCACTTCGTTACACGTACCCGTCTCCCCCAAACCCCGTCTCATGGGGATCCCTACAACCCTCTCAATCTCCCTACCAGGGAGGGGCCGTTGCAAGCTCCACAGTCTAGGGACTGTAAGCGTTTCACTCAACACAACCCTCTCATTCTCCCTACCAGGGAGTACCCCCCTACCGTCATCCCCCCGCCGGGGATCCCTTCCCCCCTTCACCAAGCTTTCCCCCTCTGGGGAGCGTCACAACCCTCTCAATCTCCCTACCAGGGAGGAACCACTCAAGGGTAAACCCTCTCGCTCAGCACAACCCACTCAAGGTCTCCCTACCAGGAAGACTTACCCGCCAGACCCACCCCTGTCTCCCCGTATTCTCTGCCGGCGTCCATTCTTCCCCCCGTTCGTTCTACGCGGAGCCGAATAGTCGAAAAAAAATGGCGAATTTGAAAAAAAAGTTCAACCCCCGTAATCTTTTCTCGGAAGTTGTCGCGTATAGCGTAAAAATCTACTTACCTTTCGTAAAAAATAGCATAAATCTACTTACCTTTCGTAAAAAATAGCATAAATCTACTTACCTTTCGTAAAAAATAGCATAAAATCGAGTAAAAACTAAAAAAGTAATTACCTTTTACGTGAAGTCACATGATTAAGTGGGCCTATATAATAAAAAACACCATCAAGCTCATAAAAATATAAAAATGAATAAATATTAACTCTTTTTTCCATCAAGCTCATAATACCGTTGCCATTTATTTATGGTTGATATTATTAAAAATATAAAAATGAATAAATCAATCAAGCACATAAAAATATAAAAATATAAAAATGAATAAATCAATCAAGCACATAAAAATATAAAAATATAAAAATGAATAAATCAATCAAGCACATAAAAATATAAAAATATAAAAATGAATAAATCAATCAAGCACATAAAAATATAAAAATATAAAAATGAATAAATCAATCAAGCACATAAAAATATAAAAATATAAAAATGAATAAATCAATCAAGCACATAAAAATATTAACTCTTTTTTCCATCAAGCTCATAATACCGTTGCCATTTATTTATGGTTGATATTATTAAAAATATTATTTAAAGACTTAAAACTAAAATAAAAATATTAACTCTTTTTTCCATCAAGCTCATAATACCGTTGCCATTTATTTATGGTTGATATTATTGGAACACAGAACTTTGTAGTGGTTTTAATACCGTACCCATGTTATTCATGGTTGATATTATTAAAAATCTGGTAAACAAAAAACAAAAGTTTACCCTGTCAGCAGATGGAATCGAACCACCAATTTTTGGAACATGAGCCCAATAAGTTTACCAAAACTCTTTACTAACTTTTTATTATTGAAAATTAAAAGAAAAGTATTACTAAATAACAATAAAAAAATAAACACGCAAACAAAAATAAATAAAAATATTAACTCTTGATAAACACATAATAAAATAAAACTTCATAAAACTTAACTCATTAGTAATTTATAGGTTTTAAAATTTAAAAAATGTACAAAAAACTTGTTTTATAGATCACTCTATAAAATAATGATGGATTCACAAATAAAAATAAAATAAAATAAAATAAAACTAAAGGTATCATAATTGATTTTGAGTTTATAGGGTTATAAAGGTTACCCACCAATATTGGCTCAAATGTTAAAACTTTTATTATTCTTATATAATAAAATAAAGATAACACACTAAAAAAAATACTAAAACAAGCTACAATAAAATAGCTATCTTGAACTGTTATCAATAATATGTTTAGTTTAACTAAAAACCCAAACAAGGGAGGCAATCCTGCTAAGGAAAACAAAACTCCTGAAATAAGAAAACAAAGAGTTTTATTAGATTTTTTTAAAAGAGCAAAATCAGAAAGATCTTTATTCTTTTTATTTCTGTTTGTTCTTTTTATTTTTAATAATAAAAGAATTCCCCATAAACAAATCCCAGAACTCGTGTAAGTTACTAAATAACAAAATAGTGAAAAAATACCTTCAAAGGATTCAGAAATTACGCTCAATAACAAATATCCTAAATGACTTATTGAACTATACGATAGTAAACTTTTTATTTTTCTTTGTTCAAATCCACCAAATGCTCCTAAACAGATGCTAGTTAACAATAATAAAAATATTAACTCTTTCAACCAAACTAAAGAACCAAAAGAGCAATAATAACATAATTTAACTATAGCAAGAAATATGCTTAATTTTGGTAGCACAATAAAAAAGAACGATGAACTCGTAGGTGAATTTTCATAAACATCTGGTGACCATATATGAAAAGGTGCTAAAGATATTTTTATAAACAAACTAATTAGTATAAAAAAGACTCCAACATTGACATAAGTTATTAGTCTATTTTGAATTAAAATATCATGCGAAATATGAAAAGGAGAACTCTCTTCTAGAACAATATACGACCCATATTTTTCATTTGCATAGATGAAAGTTGAAAGGTTTAATTCTTTTATTTCTGTAAAATTTATTGTACCTAACATACCGTACATTATAGAAACACCAAATAAAAAAACTCCTGAAGCAAACGATCCTACGACAAAATATTTAAGACCACTTTCCACAGAGTATGATGATTGTTTTTTAGTGGCTGCCAATACATAAAAAGCTAAACTTTGTAGTTCTAAAGCTAAAAACATAGTTAAAAAGTCATTGCTTGTACATAAAAAAAGTAATCCTAATATCGCAAATAATATTAATATATAATATTCAAAGCTGTTTATTTTGTTTAAATTTACATAATCTTTAATTAATACTAAAGAAAATATTGAAAATATTGAAACAGTATTTTTAGTGTTATATGATAAAAAGTCTATTAATACTGTGTTAGAAAAATTAGTAGATTCTAATAAATAACTATTATCTCCCTTAAATGATAAATAACACCCTAAAATCAATACTAATATTATTAAATTTAAAAACGAATTATTAAAAAGGGTATAGTTATACTTTATATTAAAACTTATTAACGTTCCGTAAGTAATCAGATATAATAAAGAAATCCCAATAAATATTTCTTCAAAATTATGTAAGTTTGATATATGAGTCATTATTTATTCTTACAATTTTTATATTGGGTTGAATGCATAGGGATTTGAACCCTAAACTCTAGAATTAAAAGTCCTATACTCTACCAATTGAGTTATACATTCTTTGTTTTGTAATTGCCATCATATTTACATTTTTAGCTCAGCTGGATTAGAGCATCAACCTTCTAAGTTGATTTGCATAGGTTCGAGTCCTATAAAATGTAATTTATAGTTTTTCTATCTGTGTTGTTTGATTTGATTTTATACATTTTTTCATTCTTACCTCACGCAGAGGATGTTTTGATGCCTTTATTGCTAATAATACCTGTTATGAGTACGTTTATTGTATCCTTAATACCATCTTTTTATGCTTCTGTATTAAAAAATATAGCATTAAAGTCAACTTGTGTTCTTTTTCTAATATCATTGTTTGTTTTATTTTTTTTTAACAAAAAGTTAGGAATGTTTCAAATGAAAACATCCGTTAAATGGATTGATTTTTTCAATATAAATTTTAATTTTGGTATTGATGGTATTTCAATATTTTTTATAATACTAACTACATTATTGATATTGTTATGTGTTTTGGTTAATTGGGAAAGCCCTTCTATAAAAACAAATTTAATGTGTTTATTAATTCTTGAATTTTTGCTAATTAGTGTTTTTTCTATTTTAGATTTGCTACTTTTTTATATCTTATTCGAAAGTGTTTTAATACCCATGTTTTTAATTATAGGAATTTGGGGATCTAGACAAAGAAAAATCAGGGCGAGTTATTTTTTATTTATCTACACTGCGCTAGGTTCTGTTATAATGTTGATATCGATTTTATATATTTATTCTCAAGTAGGTACAACTAATTATGAAGTGTTATTAACTATTAAATTTTCTATATTAGAACAATATATTTTATGGGCAACTTTTTTCTTATCTTTTGCTACAAAAATCCCGATGGTTCCCACTCATTTATGGTTACCCGAAGCACACGTTGAAGCACCTACTTCTGGTTCTGTCATTTTAGCAGGTATTTTGTTAAAATTAGGAAGTTATGGTTTTATAAGGTTTTCACTTCCACTTTTTCCAGAAGCTTCTTTCTATTTTTCTCCTATAACTTACACGCTTGCGTGTATTGGTATTGTTTTTGCTTCTTTTACAGCAATAAGACAAACCGATTTTAAACGTATTATTGCATATACTTCTGTGGCTCATATGAATTTGGTAATCTTAGGTATTTTCAGTTTTAATACTGTAGGTTTAATGGGATCTGTTTTACAGAGTTTAAGTCATGGATTTGTTGCGAGTGCTTTATTTTTATTAATTGGTGTTGTATATGATCGACATGGTTCTCGTATGGTAAAATACTATGGAGGTTTGGCGCATGTAATGCCTCTATATTCTACTATTTTTCTTTTTTTCACTATGTCTAATATAGGATTACCTGGTACAGGCAGTTTTATTGGAGAGTTTTTGATATTAATAGGATCTTTCAAATTTAATACAACTATTACCGTTTTGGGATCTACTGGTATGGTTATAGGAGGTTGTTATTCTCTTTGGCTTTTCAATAGAATAATTTATGGAAATTTAAAGACTCAGTATATTCATAGTTTCTTAGATTTGACAAAAAAAGATGTAATTATTTTTTTACCTTTAATTTTTGGTACATTTAGTTTGGGTATATTCCCAAATGTCTTTTTACGGGTTATTGAAATGAGTATTTTAAAATTGGTTGAATCTCTCTATTTTTAATTTTTATTAATAATGTATATTTTAGATACTCAATTAAAAGATAATAAAATAATGATTTTATGCTTAAAAGGTGTTTTTGGTTTAGGTTTGAAGACAACTTCAAAAATTTGTAAAAAATTAGGTTTATCTAAAAACATAAAAGGAGAGAATTTATCAAAAAAACATTTATCTAAATTAAACACCATACTCAACAGTGACTTTAAGTTAAAAGTATCTAACGAACTTAAAAAACTAGAAGCTTTTAGACTGCAAAAGCTTATCTCTATCAAATGTTATCGAGGGCTTAGAAGAGTTAGAGGATTACCTGTGAGAGGTCAACGAACTCACACTAATGCAAAAACAGCGAAAAGGTATAAATTATAAGTTACGTTAAAAAGATGTTAGCACCTTTAGAACAGTTTAAACTTGTAGCGTTATTACCTTTAAGTTTTTTAACTATAGATTTTTCTATAACAAATGCTATAATAATGAGTCTTATTCTTTTGATGTCTTTTATATCTTTTTTATTTTTTTTTAAAAGGTATAAAGTTAGTTCAGATTTTTTTCATTTTTACCACGTCCCCAATATAATGCAGTCCTTTATGGAAACTTTTAGTAAAGTATCTGTTCAATTAGTTTACTCTAATCTTAATAAAAACGGTGAAAAATTTTATCCGTATGTTAGTTCTTTATTTTTATTCATTTTATTTTCTAATCTTGTCGGTTTGATTCCTTATACTTTTACGTTGACAAGTCATTTACTTATTACTTTTTTTTTATCATTCTCTGTTTTTATAGGGGTGAACTTGATTGGATTTGAAAAGCATGAGTTTGCTTTATTTTCATTAATTATTCCAGCTAACGCAAGTTTAATTCTTGCTTTAGTGTTGGTTCCAATTGAATTTGTTTCTTATATAGCAAAACCTATTAGTTTGGGTGTCCGGTTATTTATAAACATTATGGCTGGTCATACTTTACTTAAAGTTATACTTGGATTTTCTTGGAGTCTATTATTAATAGATGGTCTTTTCTATTTTATTCTGCATCTTATTCCTTTGTGTTTGTTAGTTGTTTTAATGGGTTTGGAGTTAGGTGTTGCTTTAATCCAAGCATATGTTTTTACAATATTAACTTGTATTTATCTAAACGATAGTATAAATTTACATTAAATGATAATAAAAATTAAAGTAATAATAAGAGATCCTTTTAATTCAAAAAAGTTTATAGGAGATGTTTTAAAAGTTAATTTAAAAAAACTTTTAAACATAAAATCTACAAAACGGACTTATCTAAAAAGAACTCGAAAAAAATTTACTACATTAAAATCACCCCACGTACACAAAGACGCCCAAACTTCTTTTGAACTTGTTTCTTATAATATAACATTGAAATTGAAATCTTATCAAATATCTAGACTTTTAAGTTATTACAAAAAAATATGTTGTAATTTAATTCCAGATGCCAAAATTAAGATTACTTTAAAAGTATCTAATCTAAACACATCACAGGAAAAAAAAGATTTCAAACAAACTTTAAATACGAATTCTTTACCTGATTATCTTACAAAATTAGGGTTTTTTGGTAAAGATAACTTTTATTCGCATTAATTAATATTAATATAAAGCGTTTGAATAGCTCAGTCGGTAGAGCAAAGGACTGAAAATCCTTGTGTCGACAGTTCAAGTCTGTCTTTAAACATACACATATAAAAATGGTTTTATACAACATGTTATCTAATATTAAAAATGCACAAAAAGTTAAACGATATTTTTTCTTTCAAAAAAGAAAAAAAATATGTGAACGAGTGTTAGACGTGTTATGGAATGAGGGCTACATTTTGGGTTATCAAATAGTATCTCAAGATTCACCTAAAATAAAAATATTTTTGAAATATACTAAAGGTGAACCTACTATAAAACTCATAAAATCGTTTTCAAAACCAGGTCGGCGGCTCTACTATTCGTTACCTCAACTTTGGAAAATAAACTCCGACACTTCTTTTTTGGTACTTTCTACAACCAAAGGTATTAGAACTCTAGAAGAATGCAAGCGTTACAAAATAGGTGGTGAACCTTTATTTATCATTAGTTAAATAAAAAATAACTTTAAACATGTCTTTTTTTTCGAAACGAGTCGGCATTAAAATACCTAAACATATAAAAGTATTGTATAATCAAAAGAAAAATCATTTAATGTTTATTGGACCTTTAGGAGTTAAAATAATTATACTGAAATTTAAACTCTTTTTTTCGGCAAAAGATAATTATATTTATATAGCCTCTTTTTTAGGGAAAATCTCTAAAAAATATATTAGAAGTTTTTGTGGCACTCTTCAATCTCAATTAAAACAGATTATTTTAGACTTATCGGTTAAATATCATAAAACATTAAAATTGTTTGGTGTAGGCTTTAAAGCATACTCTATTAAGATCGGCTATACTCATGTTTTACAATTCAAATTAGGTTTTAGTCATTTCATCTTTTATAAAATCCCTCAAGACGTAGGTTTAACTTCTTTAAAAGATACTAAACTCTATTTGACAAATCCTTGTTTTAAAAAAGTTACACAAATTACAGCAATTATTCGATCTTTTAAGTTCCCAGATGTTTATAAAGGCAAGGGTATTTTGTACAGCAATGAAAAAGTAACCTTAAAAAAGGGCAAAAAAATATCTTAATAAATATAAAATTTAATGATAAAAAATTACAAAAATAAACGCAAGCTTTTCTATAAAAAATGCCTTAAATATAGAACAAACATTCAATACCGGAAACGGCTTTTGCTTTTCAAGTTTAAAAAACGTAAATGGACTAATTTTATTGATTTTCTAAAACGTAGTCGCAAAAGAAGAAAAAAATTTTATAAATTATATGATGTTAACCGATACGCATTACCACGAAATTCAGCATTTTTTCGTAAAAAATACAAAATTATTTTGCAAAATAAGCAAAAGATTAGCTTTTATTATGGAGGTTTAAAAAGAAAATTTTGGAAAAAGACAATAAATTACTTAGTTACTCGTAAGAAATCTTTTTGGAAACTCAAATCTTTTAAACATTCAGCTTTGTTAGATTTATTAGAAAGACGGTTAGATGTCATAATTTATCGTTCACATTTTACATCAAGTATCAGAAATGCACGACAACTTATACAACATGGTCACGTAAAAATAAATGATTTTAGAGTTACAGAAAGTTCTCTAATGCTAAATAATAATGATAAAATTACTTTAACTAATACTATGAAAGGTTTAGTAAATAAAAATTTAAAAGAATCTTTATTATGGCCTTTACCTCCGAAGTATTTAGTCATTAATTATAAAACTTTTGAAATAATTTTTACAGACAGCATAAGGCATTCTAATTTTAGTATGAATTTTCCAACTTTTTTACCTAATTTTTACTTATTAATTAGATTTTCAAAATATGTTTATCTTCAATAGCTCAGATTGGTTAGAGCATATGGCTGTTAACTATAGGGTCGTTGGTTCAATTCCAACTTGAAGAGATTTGTTTGGAAGTAATCGGACTTGAACCGATATCCTTATGCTTGCAAAGCATACACTCTACCTTTTGAGTTATACTCCCTTCTTTTTTATAAAGATTTAACTTTTTACGGTTTTTAAGCTATTGTCGTAGCGGTATTTTACTAACCATGAATAATTAAAACATATACTTTTGATGCTTGAAACATATTTATTTGTTTTTACAACAATTTTAGTTCTATATTTTTCAGATAAACTAGAAGGTACTATAAAATATAACAAGTTTATTGTATAAAATATAAAGATTACGCATATAAATGTTGAACTTTGAGAGTTGAAAGTTAGTAGGTCAAACTGCGGCATTTTCTCTAGATTCTTTAGAGTGTGCTTATTTGGTGGAATTGGTAGACACGTCAGACTTAAAATTTGATTCTTAAAGAGTATCGGTTCAAGTCCGATAATGAGCAGTTTTGTTAAATGCCAAAATGGTGGAATTGGCAGACACGCTAGGTTTAGGTTCTAGTTTTAATTAAGTAAGGGTTCAAGTCCCTTTTTTGGTACTATTTTAGCTAAAAATAATAAAAATGCCAACAATAAACCAATTGTGCCAAAATAAAAGAAAACCTAAAGGTAAACTTAATAAAACACCAGCCTTACAAAAATCACCACAAAAAAAAGGTATTTGTTTAAAAATGATACTCCGTACTCCTAAAAAGCCGAATTCAGCTTTAAGAAAAATAGCAAAATTGAAACTATTCAGCAACAAAAAAATTGTGACAGCTTATATTCCAGGAGAAGGGCATAATTTACAGGATTATTCTGTTGTTTTAATTCAAGGAGGTCGAGTAAAAGACTTGCCAGGGGTTAAATATCATATAATTCGAGGAAAACTTGATTTACAAGGTTTAAAAAAAAGAGTAACTTCCAGATCTAAATATGGTGCAAAAAAGCCTAAAATCTAGATGTATTAATCTAAAAATGAAACAAGGAAAAAAAAGTTTATGTGAAAAACAAATAATAACTTCTTTTAAAACTTTTCAAAAAAATAACATAAAAAATATGAATCTTCTTGTAAAATATGCTTTAAAAAAACTAATACCTTTTGTAACTATAAGAAAAGTTACACGTAGTACAGACAACACTTATAAAGAATACCCTTATGTTTTAAAAAAGAACCGTAGGATTGTTATGGGTCTTAATTCTTTAGTAAAAAATCCTTCAATTCTAGACTGTTTAAGTACTCAGGAATGGATTAAAAATTTAAATGAAAAAGCAGAAAAAAAGAATTTTTTACAAAAACAAATAATCCAACAAAAAAAACTTTTAAGGTATAGATGGTTTTTTTAATCAAAGTACGTTTAATAGGATTTGAACCTATAACCGTCGGGACCGAAATCCGAAACTCTATCCAATTGAGCTATAAACGTGTTTAATTCAACTTTTCATAACAAATAATGATTCAACACCAAACTATATTAAAAGTCGCAGATAATTCGGGAGCAAAATACGTAAAATGTCTTAAAGTTTTAGGAGGTTTTAAAAAAAGATTTGCAAAAATTGGAGATACACTAATAGTCTCTGTTTTATCTTTGCGTGGAAATTCTAACAAATCGTTTAAAGTAAAAAAGGGGGGTCTTTATAAAGCTTTAATAATTAGGACTAAAAAAACAATAACGATGAAACATAATACAACATATTCTTTTAGTGAGAATACTGTAGCTCTGATGAATAAACAAAATAATCCTGTTGCTACTAGAATAATAGGACCTGTCTCTTTGATTTTAAAAAGAAAATATTTTAAATTTGTCAGCATTTCAGCCGGTTTTTTTTAAGTATTCTATATGAAAACAGCTTATTCTTATAAATATTATCATGACTATGTTATTAAATACGATTTTATAAATGTGTTTCATTATAAAAAAACTCAAGAGTTGCCAAAATTACAAAAATTTGTTTTATCTTCTAATCCGCTAGAATTATCTGAATTCTTTTGTTTTTATACGTTTTCACGGCTTTTAACATCAAAACCTGGAAAATTGAAAATTAAAGTTCAATCTTTTAACACACAGAAAAATAAACAAAAAAGTATTTCTACTCTTTTTTCTTTAAAAAAAAGATTTATGTTAGATTTTCTTTTTAAACTGTTTAAAGAAGTCTTTTCATTTAAAAAATCAAAAATCAAATTAAATGTTCATAAGTTAAAGTCTTGCAGCCATCTTATTTACAAAGTAGACAAACTTGTGTCGTTCGATCTCATGAAAAACAATTATATACTTTTTAAAAAACTGGACTCACACAGTTCTTTAAATGTTAGTTTAATTACCAACACCAAAAGATTGGGAGAATTTGTTTTTTTACTCTGTTCTTACAAATTACTTCAGTTGAAATAGAATGTAAAACGCAAAAGTAACTCAGTTGGTAGAGTGTAATCTTGCCAAGATTAAAGCTGAGAGTTCGAATCTCTTCTTTTGCTTGATAAAAAATATTTGTTTTTTGGATAAGTGGTCGAGAGGTTTAAGGCGTTAGTTTTGAAAACTATTGTATTGATTTTTACAATACCGTGGGTTCAAATCCCACCTTATCCTTTATACTTTTAATTAAGCTATATAGCATAAATGGCAAATGCATAAGATTGCAAATCTTAAAATGTCGGTTCAAATCCGGTTTTAGCTTAACTCTTTCATGATTCAGTTAGTACTTTTTTTGATCATATTTTTATTAAAATCTTTATCTATTATTATTCCTTTGTTAATTTCTGTTGCATATTTCACAATATCAGAACGTAAAATTATGGGAATAATTCAACGACGAAAAGGCCCAAATGTTATAGGTTTTGTTGGCTTGTTGCAGCCACTTGCGGATGGTCTTAAACTTTTTACTAAAGAGACTATATTACCAAGTGATTCTAACGTTATTTTATTTTTAATCGCACCTCTATTGACTTTTATGTTAAGCTTAATGGGTTGGTGTGTTATTCCTTATAATGATGATGTTGTATTCGTAAACTTAAACGTGGGTATTTTATATTTATTAGCTATTTCTTCTTTAGGGGTTTACGGTATTTTGATTGCAGGTTGGTCTAGTAATTCCAAATATCCATTTCTAGGTGCATTAAGATCTGCATCTCAAATGATTTCCTACGAAATTTCTATAGGATTTATTTTATTAAGTGTTTGTGCTTGTGCAGGTTCTTTTAATTTAACAGAAATTGTTTTAGCTCAAAAAGGAGGTTGGTATTTTTTACCTTTATTTCCAATGTTTGTAATGTTTAATATATCGATGTTAGCAGAAACAAATAGGCATCCTTTTGATCTACCCGAAGCTGAAGCGGAGTTAGTCTCTGGATACAATGTAGAATATTCTGCTATGACTTTTGCTCTTTTTTTTCTAGGTGAATACGCTAATATGCTTTTAATGAGCGCTTTTAATGCTGTTTTATTTTTAGGAGGTTGGTTAAGTCCCTTTTTCATTTCTTTAATTCCAGGAAGTTGTTGGTTTTCTCTTAAAATTCTTTTAGGTGTTGTTTTCTTTATAGTTACGCGTGCTACACTACCTCGATACAGATATGACCAATTAATGTTATTGGGTTGGAAATGTTTCCTACCTTTATCACTAGGTTATTTAATCTTTACCTTAAGTATTTTAATTAGCTTTAATTTATTACCCAACTAAAGTATATTTTCTTTCAAAATTTTACAAAAGAGGTGTATCTCTAGGCTAACAACAAAAAAAGTAAAAAAAAGCATTTGACTTAGTATATCAGGAGGGGTTATTAGAGTAGCAACAAGTAATATAAAGATGTATATAAATTTTTTTAAGTTTTTTATAATAGTTAAATCTGTTTTTGCGTACTCAAAAAAAATAGCAAAAATTAATAGAAGTTGAAAACCCATATAGCTTTGAGAATATATGCTCAAGATAAAACTAAAATATTCTTCTATTTTTGGTTCAAAAAATAAATTAAGAGTTTCAGTAGACCTTTGTTGAAAATCAAAGAAAAAATCATAAGTCAAAGGTAAAAAAAAGGACAAAAACAAGCTTGTCGATAAAGTCCATAAAAATAAACTCATCATAAACAATTTTTTTAAATATTTATATTCTTTTTCATACAACCCCAATGCTAAAAAAGATACTATGTGGTAGTAGACAAAATAGTAAAGAATATATTTAATAATAAATAAGCTGATATTAAAAAAAACGTTAAATAATTCTGTTATAGAAGTTATTATAAAATAATTTAACGAATTCGTCAGTGCATTTGGATTTATCCACAAAAAAAAATGAATTATATAAAATTTATAAAGGAAGAGTATTGGAATGAAAGTAAAAAAGACTATTAAAATACAAATTATTCTATATTTAATTTCGATTATGTATTTAGTCATCTAATTACCTTTTAAAGGATAATAGTTCAGAGGTAGAATAGCGGTTTCCAAAACCGAAGGACAAGGGTTCAAATCCCTTTTTTCCTGATAATTTTCGTAATACTTTTTTTAAATTTTATATAATAGATTGACAGTTTTTTATAATCTTTAAAAAGTAATATTAGAACAATACCTAAAATAATTATTTGACCTATACTTATGTTACGCATAATATTATTTTAAGCTTTTAGTTATAATAGGCTTATAGTTCAGAGGTAGAACATGCCGCTCATAACGGTATTGTCGCAAGTTCAATTCTTGCTAAGCCTACCAAACCCCATAAAAAGGTATTTGAGAATTAACAAAAATCATGTCTATAAAATTAGAAGATTGATACAAAATGAAACTCTTATTTATTTTTATGCCGAAGCCGACAAGAAATTAACTAACAACAAAAAAGGTTTTTACTTGTCTATTATTGAACAAGGTTTTAATTTTTACGACCTTCTGCATTCTTCAGCAAAAAATCTGTTAGATGAAACTCTTTTTTCAAATTATGGATTTATTCTTAAAGATTCTTTTTATGCAATTAAACCTAATAACACAATCTTTGAAAATATCGAAAAAACTTTTGCAGAAAAATTACGATTAATAGGTGTTAAATTAAATGACAAATTTTATTTGACCAATGTTTCTATAAAGTCTTTATCATTTTGTTATAGAAAAGAATTTATAGTGTTTTCTTGTTTTTTATCGCGTCATTTAAAACCTATTTCAAGTTTGTATCGAAATAATGTGAATTGAACACATGACATTCTGTTCCCAAAACAGACACGCTACCGCTGCGCTATATTTCGTTAAATGTACTTTTTATTGTTTGAAGAAAGTAAGATTTGAACTTACGACAGGTATCACCTAATAGATTTACAATCTATCGCTTTAAACCGCTCAGCCATTCCTTCTTTATCTTATTTTATAATATGGTACGTCTTCAAAGTTTATATATGTTTTTGTTTTAATTTTTGGAGGACGACACCCATTGTGTGGGTTTGTGTTGGTTAACACGACAGCTTTGATATTAATCTTGTGTTTAATAGATAAAGTTTTTATTATTCTCCTAGATTCATAGTCTTTAAAGTCATGTAGATGTAACACGACAGGAGATTTTTTAGTTAACTTATATTTTATTTCATTAATTAAACTAAGAATTATTTGATTTAATCCCGTTACAGAATTAGAATTGATTTTATATGTGTTTAATTGCGTTACTATTTTACTTTTTGTATTTGCTACTATTATTTCTCCATTCATATGGGTAGCATGATACAATAAATTAGTAGAAGTTTTTTTAATACCTATTATATATTTAAATTGCACAAGATTAATCTTGTTTAAATGTAGTTTATTTTCTGTTTCGTTTATAAATTTATAGATTTTATGGTTTATGATGGTATTTAGCATTGTATTTCGATTTTTTTCCAGTAGTTCGATTGAAAATCCCGAGTTTGTAGTATATTCCAGTATGTCATGACTAAACGTAATACCATAGCTCAAATTACGGGGTATATCTGAAGAATTAAGTTTCGCTATATACATTATTTTCTTTAAGTCGATTGGCGGCGTATTTTAGAAAATATGGTAATATTAACTTTTTTCGTAAAACATTTAAATTTATTACCCAAAAATAAAACTAGTCTTTTTTATAAACATTTTAGCAGTGTTTCCTACAGATCACTTCCTTTGTTAAAATCAAGCACGAAGGGTTTTACGAGGGCAAATGGGAGAAACAATTCCGGTAAAATCACATGTTATCATAAGGGAGGAGGCCATAAAAGAGTTTATAGATTAATAAACTTTTCAAACCAAAGTTATGACATTAATGGGATCATCACCAGTATAGAATATGATCCTAATAGGTCTTGTTTTGTAGCATCTCTATTTGATTATAATCATCAAAAGTTTTTTTACTCCATAGCTTATAGTAATTGTTCTATAGGTGATATAGTTAAATCAGGATCTAGTGCTGATTTATATCAAGGACACGTTTTATCTTTAAAAGAAATCCCAGAAGGTACTTTTGTATCAAATATTTCTAATAATACGTCTAATGTCAGAAAATATTGCAGAGCTGCTGGTACTTATGCTGTTATATCAGAAAAAACAAAATCTTATTGCCATCTTAGGTTACCTTCTGGCGAAAATAAAAAAATATCATTGCAAAATTATGCTACTATTGGAAGTGTTTCTATTAAACAACACAATTCGTTTTTCAAAAAAAAAGCAGGTCGATCACGTTGGTTAAATATTAGACCTACTGTTAGAGGAGTAGCTATGAATCCTATTGATCATCCACATGGGGGAGGAGAAGGGAAAAAATCAGGTAAAAATTATACACCATGGGGGAAACGATCTTACTCTATAAAAAGATTTATTAAAAACAACCATAAATAAATTATGATTAAATCGTTTTTTTCTTATAATTCATTAAATAAGACTAATAGAAATTTAGTTGTGTTACCTCAGCACGTTGGTGAAAAATTTTTAGTGCATAATGGTAAAGATTTTATTAAATTGTCTATCCTTAAAGAAATGATTTCTCATAAATTAGGCGAATTTGTTAAAACAAGAAATCTTACGGGTACCAAAAAATATCAGAACAAAAAACAAAAACGAAAGAAAAAATAAAACAAATGATATACAACAATCACCATCATATAAAATCCTCTTATTATGAAGCAAATAAGGAAGAATCTACTTTATTAAGTTATCAGCGTATTCAAATACAACAGTACTTGCAACATTTTTTATTGCAACATGGTTTACTTTTAAAAAACTTACTTTTTCAAGTCAATGATAAATCTCTTAATTTAATTTTATATTATTATCGATTAAATAATGATTCAACGCCCTTAAAAACACGTACTCTTAAAGTTCAGTACAAATTAAAAGATTTTTATAGAAAAAGATTTTCTTACCATAAAAATAAACCAAAATCAAAATCAAAAAAACAAATTCAAAGAAGGTATCTTAGTCTTTTTGATGTTTTAAGTTTACCTGAAATTAAAAAAAATTTTTCTGAAGAAGACAAAATAAAGCCTCTTTTCGCACCCTCTTTTGGTTTTAATAACATATTGATCGTCAAAAAATATAAAGATTTTTATAATAAGTTGTTATATAGAACAAGGCATGTTTTAAAAAAACATTATTTCCATGAGCAAATTTTAGAAACGATATCTCAATTTACTAAAAAAAGATTTCATGTATCCCTTACTTTTAAAAATATTAATAAAGGACCTAATTTAATATTAACATCTACAGAAAAAGATTTTCTAAAAAAACAATCAATACTTCTAAAATCTTATTCTAGACAAACATATTTTAAAGATTGTTTAAATTTATTTATTATTGGTGCAAAAATGAGTCATTCTAGTATACTTTTTTCGAGTTTTTTAACAGAACATTTAAAATATCTTAAATATCACAAACCTCTTATAGCTTTTGTTAAAAAATTTTTAAGAATTATTATTTCTTCTAATCTTTTCATTTTAAAAGGCATAAAAATAGTGATTAGTGGAAGATTAAATAATAAGCCGAGATCTAGAAGTTTTGTTACAATTTTAGGTAATATACCTACCATTACAAAAACTAACGAATTAATCGATTATTCTGAAAACACGTGTTATACTAAGAATGGCACATTTGGTATTAAGGTTTGGTGTAATCATTCTTAGCGGATAGTTTATTTAGAATGGCAAAACAACTCAAAAATTTAAAGTACAATAATGCCCAAAAAGGTAAATTGCAAAAATATGCAAATAACCTTAAACTTAGTTTCGGTACTGTTGGTTTAAAAGCACTAGAATCAGGTTACATCACTTCAAAGCAATTACACTCGGCTAGACAAACTATTATAAAAAAAATAAATAAAAAAGGCAAAGTTTGGACTAAAATTTTTCTTAATAGACCTGTCACACAAAAACCTTTAGAAGTTCGAATGGGAAAAGGCAAAGGTTCAATGTCGCATAGGGTTGCTCGTGTTAAAGGAGGATCCATTATTTTTGAAGTATGTGGGTTGCCAAAAAATACAGCAATTTCTATCTTTAAGACAGGAGGGTCTAAATTGCCGATAAAAACAGGGGTTTTTCATTAAAGTAAAAGATTTAAGCAAGACTTTAAAAATAATATACAAAGTTAGGTATAGAAAAGCATTACCTTTTAGTAGAAGTTAAATGCCTTTTTAGTTTTCTTGCCTCCGTATTTCCTTTTTAGTTTTAATTTTTATAACTTTTGTGTTATTACAAGCAGCAAAGTGTATTGGTGCAGGATTAGCTACTATAGGTCTAGCTGGTGCTGGTATAGGTATAGGTACCGTTTTTGGTGCTTTAGTTTTAGGAACATCTCGTAATCCTTCTTTAAAGGACGAGTTGTTTAAAATAGCGATATTAGGATTTGCGTTAACAGAAGCTATTGCGTTATTTGCATTAATGATAGCTTTTTTAATATTATTTGCTATATAAGCTTTTTCAATGTTTTTTAAAGCAATATAACAATTAGATTTAAAAAATGAGTATGCAGGAAATGATGTTTGTTACAAGTTTTTTATTTTTTACAGGAGTTTCTGGAATAGCTTTAAACCGAAACAATTTAATAATTGTGCTAATGTCTCTTGAAATAATGCTTCTTGCCGTTAACTTAAATTTTATGGTGTTTTCTATGCAATTTGATGACATGGTTGGTCAAATATTTGTTTTATTTCTTCTATCTATAGCAGCAACTGAATCAGCTATTGGGTTGTCTGTCATTTGTACGTACACTGATGTAAAAAATGAAATAAAGTTATAGATTTTTTTTCGACTATAAGAAAAAGAAAAAGAAAAAATGGCAATACTATTGAAATTTTTAATTCAATTTATTAAATATGGACTACTTTTAGTTGATTTTGGACCCGAAGCTTTAATTGAAATCTTAGGGGGGGCTAACTTATATATACCTGATTGTTTACCTGAATTGTATGAGTTTCAAAGAAAGTATATCCCACGAGAATTCTTTGAAGAATTGTACCTAAACGAAGAAAGTACCCCTCCTACACCTATTATAATACCTAAAGATCCTCATCCAGGCTTTTATACTGGATCTCAAGAGTATTTAGACTTTCTGGCAAAAAAGCTAAATCCAGTTTTAGAGAAATACTCTTGTAGTAAAGATTTGTTAGGTTCAAAATTCCCACCAAAAGATGGGACTTTAATCTACGATTTCTTTGGGGAAGGTATTCCTACATATAAATTTCAGCAGCATTATCTTCCCAGTTTTTATCCCCCAGTAGATAGTCTGCCCAATCCATTAGGAGAGATTTTTTTTATAATCCCTATAGATGGTTATTCTTTGGATGGTCTGCTGCTTAATGAGAGTTTCCCTCCTAAGCCTGAAGAAACTGTTTATAAGTTTTCCACAAACATCTTCACTTTTCTGGAAACTACTTATAAGATGGTTCAAAAACCTGGTCGACTAGACCCAGAGTTGAAAGACTTTCTACACGACGTTTATAGTGCTTATAAAAAGCCTGGACATGTTCGTCACGTTTTTTATAAGTCTAAAGATGATATCAGCCGCAAACCTTTTAGACGTTGGGTCCTTCGAAAAAGAAAAAAACCAGTTTCAAAAAAATAAAAATTAACTTAAGTTTAATTGTACTAATTGTACAATACTGGAAAAGTAGCTTAAATGGCAAAGCGTTGACCTGTCGCGTCAAATACTGTGAGTTCAAATCTCGTCTTTTCCGACCCCGCAACCTACTAAAAAGCCAATGCCTTCAAAAAACTCAATTATTGTTATTTCTGTTGTAATTATTAGCCTTTTATTAGGCACTTTTATCTGGGGTGCTCAAGCACCAAAACCAGAAGTTTTAGATATGGAAATGATCGCCATGCTCAAAGATCTATATGGCGAGGATCTTGTTAGAAAAGAGTTTGGGGAAGCGGTGCTAGAGGAATGTAAAAAAATTAATTTCTTTCCTGATAGCGAGATGCGAAAGTATTTTCCTTATGATTATGAAGACGAAAATGGGTTCGTCTCAGAGGAAATGCTTAAACAATTTCAAGAAGATGAGAAAAAGGGGCTTGCTGTTATGGACGGTAATTATAAATACAAAACAGGCCGATTCGCCAACCGCAAGTAGTCTTTCTCTTCTTAAGTAGCACAATAGTTTTTATTAAATAATTCCTAAAAGGATTGGATTAGAGGTAAAAAAGAATATATTTTTCATAAATGGCGTGGAGTATTTTTATGACACATCCTTCCCCCAAAATGTTAAATATATTTCTGTCCTCGAGTATTGTGAAAACGAAGGTTATACAATTCCCCATTATTGCTATCATAAAAACCTTTCTATAGCGGGGAATTGTAGAATGTGTTTAATTGAAATGTCAAAATCACCAAAACCTGTAGTTTCTTGTTCTTTAAATGCTCAATCAAGCTTTGGTGGTCAAAACAAAATATATACAAATAGTCCTCTAGTTAAAAAGAGTAGAGAAAATGTTATGGAATTTTTATTATTAAATCATCCATTAGATTGCCCTATTTGCGATCAAGGCGGAGAGTGTGATTTGCAAGATCAATCTTTATTTTTTGGGTTAACTCGAAAAAGATTTTATCAACAAAAGCGTTTTGTTCATAATAAACATTTAGGTCTTATTGTAAAAACAATTATGAGTAGATGTATTCATTGCACTAGATGTGTTCGTTTTGCTACTGAGATAGCAGGTGTAGAAGAACTTGGTATTTTTGGTAGAGGATTTTACAGTGAAATAGGTACGTACGTTACTCACCTTTTTAATTCAGAACTTTCTGGCAATTTAATTGATATATGCCCTGTAGGAGCCTTAACTTCTAAACCCTATCCTTTTTTATATAGAGACTGGGAATTGAAAAAAATAAAGACTATTGACCCTTCTGACGGTTTTGGTACTGATATATCCGTTTACTTAAAAAATAATGTTATAGTTAAAATATTACCAGCTTATTCTACCCAAAAGCAATCTGATTGTTCTGTTAACTGGATTACAGATAAGACAAGATTTATTTTTGACGGTATGTTAAAGAATTTTTTAAAAAAACCTTCTTTCAACTGGCATAATCTTTTAAAACAAGTTTTAATTAATATTTACACGTTGGATCACTTATCTAACCATGATTTGTCGATAAACGATTTTACTTTTTTGGTAGACGAAAACACTAATATAGAAGCTCTAAGTATTTTATTGATTTTAAAAAAACGTTATGCTTTTTTGAAATTAAAACGGTCTATTAAAACTTTTTTTAATTCTAATTTAGACTTTTTTTTTAAAACTAACAATATTACTCGTATGAGTAGTTTACATCAAACTAACGTTTGTTTATTTATAGGGACAAACGTAAGGTATGAAAGCCCTTACTTAAATATAAAGTTAAAAAAAAGAAACATTGAAGGAAATTTTCGGACATTTTCTATAGGCTCTCGGCTAAATTTAACTTTTCCATGTTTAAATATAGGATCTAGTCTTAAAACCTTTATGGATCTTTGTGAAGGTAATACATCATTAGGCACTTTTTTTAAAACAACAAAAAAAATTTTATCTTTAATTAATACTGAAGCTTGTCAGCGACTTGATAATACAGGTTTGCTTAATTTGCTTAAGTCTTTAAACGAAAGATATTCTGATTCAAAATGGTATGCTTTTAATTTACTGAATTCATCTTTGAATTCTTTAGGATTAAGTTATTTTTATAAATTTAAAACTTTATCAATTAGTGATTTAACACAGACAGATGGTTTATTTTTAATAGGTAACAGCACAAAATCTTATTCGATTTTAGAAAATTACACAGAGCACAATCTGCTAAATAATGTTTTGTATGCAAAACGTTTTAATGCTTCTAAAGTAATACCTTCTTTTTTTATAGAACAATCAAATACACCCAAGTTACCTACAAATCTTTTCTATAAATATTATGGATTAATTTCTTGTAGTTTTTTTGAAAATTCAGGTAGTTATCTTAATACACAAGGTTTACATAAACGTGTTGTAAAGTTTATAGAGCCTGAAGAAAGTGCTGAAACTAAAGAAGATTGGCAGATTTTAAGAAAATTTTTTTGTATGTTTTCTGATGTTCCGTTTATTCGTGATAATAAAGATTCTATAAGTTATAATTTAAAAAATATGTTTCAATTTAGAAGCTATATTAATTTTATGTATAAAGCTTCGCAAACCTTAACGAATTTAACGTTTTTCTTCAATCCTAATTCTCAAATGTTTTTTATTAACCCCTCTTTTTTGTTAAAAACTAAATTATACAGCACTCAGTTTAAAATGTGGGTTAAAGATTTTCATATAGGGGGGTTTGATTGCTACAGTATTTCTTCTAAATTAATGATAAATTCTTCTATGGCATCAAGAAACTATCTAAATAGTTTTAGTCTTATCTAATCGCTATGTAATTTGGTTATTTTTATTTGTAACTATTTATTGATGGGTAGGGAGGTTTAATTTCTTAAAGTATTCAACACAAATATAATATCTATTACCTTTTAACAGAACTTAATTCTAGTTTTTATTAAAATCTCTTCTTTAAGAAACGTTTATGATTTAGCCAAAAATTACCAAAATTACTAAAAACTAATTACCTTTTACAAAACCTTAACTAAACGGGCAAAAAATGATCAAAAATAAGCAAAAAACGCCTAAAAATAGGCAAAAAACGCCCAAAAATGCCCAAAAATAGGCATATTTTTAGTTACCTTTTATAAGAAGTTAAGCTAATTTTTTACCCATGTAACCCCCTGGGTAATTTTTAAAATGACCAAATTTACTTAAAAAGTACTTAAATTCATCTTAATTCTTTCAAAAATACATCATTTCGGATTTGAGTTTGTTATTTTGAAATAAAAGGATTCGAACCTTTGCTAGTCGTATCAAAAACGATTGCCTTACCTCTTGGCTATATTTCATTAAATTTTAAAAATATGTGCAGGTACCGAAGGTTATTAATTTTTAATTTTTTCTATACGGTAATAGCTTTAGTCACCTTTTAAAGGGATTAATAAGTTCTTCTTCACTTTTTAAGCTCAAGGGTTGCCTGTTTAAAAAATTAGTGTGTTACCTTATGTGTAAATAATTTTGTTTCGATATAGCCGGAAACAGGCAACAAAAATAAAAAAAAGATAAAATAATAAGCTGTCGCGTATCTCCCTAAAAGTATATAACTGTTTCTCATAGGCATTTGCCCAACCCACATTAATATAAAAACATCTGCAACAAAAATCCAAAAAAATACTCTGTAAATAGGTCTAAAACGTGCACTTCTAATCATTGAAAAATTGGTATACGGCACAGTAAATAATATTAATATAGAACCAAACATACACACAACTCCTCCCACCTTATCAGGGATTGATCTTAATATAGCATAATAAGGCAAAAAATACCACTCAGGTACTATATGTGCTGGTGTTTTCATAGGATCTGCCGGTATATAATTAACAGGATGTCCTAGTAAGTTTGGATAAAAATGAACAAGACTCATAAAGACTAAGAGATATATGAATAATGCATGTATATCTTTTAAAAAATAATAAGGATAAAAAGGTATCATTTCTGCATAATCAGTACCCAATGGGTTATTGGATCCTACCTTATGTAATAAAGTTAAATGCAATAATACAAATCCTGCTATTATAAAAGGCAATACGAAATGCATTGTGTAAAATCTTTTTAAAGTAGCTCCATTTACAGTAAACCCTCCCCATAGCCATTCTACTATTCTTTCCCCTACAAAAGGGATTACAGAAAACATCTTTGTTATAACAGTAGCTCCCCAAAAACTCATTTGACCCCAAGGTAAGACATAACCCATAAAAGCTGTAGCCATCATTAAAAGAAGTATAACAACACCACTACACCAAAGTAATTGTCTAGGCGCCATATAAGATCCATAATACAAACCTCTTATTATATGAGCGTAAACTACTATAAAAAACATAGAAGCACCATTTGAATGAGTATATCGAAACCACCATCCGTAGTTCACGTTTCTCATGATGTGTTCTACACTATTAAAAGCTAAATCAATATTAGCAGAATAATGCATGGATAACACCAGCCCTGTAAAAATTTGTATTAATAAAGATACACCAGCTAAAAACCCAAAACTCCAAGCATAGGTCAGGTTTATTGGAGTAGGATAATTTATTATATGACTGGCTATAAAACTTAGAATAGGTCTTTTGACCAATCTGTTAAATTTAATATAAAAAGGTATTATGATTCCTACATAACTAATACCATTGGATACTTCTGGATTTGTTACGAATTTTTGGTAAACAGGTCCCACATTACCTATGAATGTTTTATTCTTTTTTAAAGGCTGTTTTTCTAATAACTTGCCGATCTTTTTTAAAAGTCGGTTTTGTATTAGTTGTTTTTTTAGAAAAGTTGTTACTCTTTTAAAAACAAGTTGCAATATAGATTTAAAAGTAATAGCTGTTGATACAAGCATTAATCTAATCTGATCTTTTATTGATAAAATTTTACTAAAAAAAGATGCTAGCATGGCTTGTTTCCCAATCAGGAATCGAACCTGATAAAAATCCTAATGTTTTTGGGAAATTAGTGTTTTTTTATAGGCAAATCGCTATAATAAAACTGTGCTTTTCTGTTACTAAGTAAAGCTTCTAGTACTACACAAAAAAATATTAGAGCAGAAAAAGCCGAGATATAAGAACCCCAAGATGCTATTTTATTAAACATGTAATACGCATCAGGATAATCAGGTATACGTCTTGGCATACCAGCAACTCCTAAAAAATGCATAGGAAAAAATGTAACATTAACTCCTACAAAAAAAGTCCAAAAATGCATTTGTCCTAGAACTTCAGAATACCACAATCCTGTTATTTTATCAAACCAATAATAAATACCGGAAAACATAGTAAAAACAGCACCCATAGATAATGCATAATGAAAATGCGCGACAACATAATATGTATCATGCAGCGCTATATCTATTCCTGAATTGGCTAAAACAACACCTGTTACACCACCTACTGTAAATAAAAAAATAAAACCTAAAGCAAATAAGGCAGGAGTACGTATATCTATAGAACCTCCCCATAAAGTGGCTAACCAACTAAAAATTTTTATACCTGTTGGTACCGCTATAACCATGGTAGCCGCTGTAAAATAAGCTCGTGTATCAATATCTAAGCCTACAGTGTACATATGATGACTCCAAACAATAAAACCTAAAATACCTATAGATAGCATTGCGTACACCATAGAAATATAACCAAAAATAGGTTTTCTGGCAGCGCTTACAACAACATGACTAACAATACCAAACCCAGGAAGGATCAAGATATAAACCTCAGGATGTCCAAAAAACCAAAATAAATGTTGAAAAAGTACGGGATCACCACCACCAGCAGGCACAAAAAACGTCGTGTTAAAGTTTCTGTCTGTTAAAAGCATAGTAATAGCTCCAGCTAACACAGGTAAAGACAATAACAATAAAAATGCGGTAATTAAGATAGACCATACAAATAAAGGTAGTCTATGAAAAGGCATACTTCTAGTTCTCATGTTAACAATAGTACAAATAAAATTAATTGCACCTAATAATGACGAAATTCCTGATAAATGTAAACTGAAGATTGCTAGATCTACTGCTGCACCTGAATGCGCAGTAATGCTAGATAAAGGGGGATAAACTGTCCAACCTGTACCTACACCCGCTTCACATAAAACAGAAGATATTAACAAAGTTATTGAAGGAGGAAGCATCCAAAAACTTATATTATTCATTCTTGGAAAAGCCATATCAGGAGCTCCTATCATTATAGGAACAAACCAGTTACCAAATCCCCCTATAAGAGTAGGCATTACCATGAAAAAAATCATTATAAAGGCATGTCCCGTTACGATTACGTTGTAAAAAGAGTGATTGTAAGAAAGAAACCCGTTTTCAGGTTGAGATAAAGTAATTCGTATATACAAAGATAACGCAGTACCCGCTACACCAGATATAGCACCAAAAATTAAATATAAAGTACCTATATCTTTATGATTCGTAGAAAAAAGCCAACGATTAGCGAACCTCATTATATAAGGAATATAAGGAAGGATATATTCGTCTATAAAAATAGCCAAGTACAGGAATACTGTATAGGTTATATTAATCATTCCCACGAGAATGTTATATAAAATATTAAGAAGATACTCCTTAATGTTATTATACGTTGATTCTATCAACTCATATATATCTTCTATTTTATCAACAACATATTTTATATATTTCATAACGTTATATTATAAGCCGTTTTGTGTTTTTTGGTGATAATGATTAGCCTTCAGCCTTTAGTATTCTGCACAAATCTTTTACAAATTTAATTTTTTCAATATGTTCATCGGAAAACTTACGACACATTACAAGTTCATTAGCATCCATAACAAAATTTTTACGATTAATTGTTAATATACCTATAGACAAAACGGCTAAAGTTAATATAAGACCTGTGATTAAAAACTGTAAAGCATAGATTGTGTATAATAATTGACCCAATACTTCAATTTCCATAACAACATCTTCTGTATAATACTCATAGAAATCATTATAAGTAGAAGAAAAACTATACCCTACATCTAGATAGGGATTTTTTGTAAAGCAACTTCTGATAAAAGGTAACCCAACTAGGACGAACATAAGGGGTATACCCATATGAAATAAGTTAGCTTTCTGATCTATGTGTTTTAACTCAAGCATCATTAAGACAAATAAGAATAAGACAGCAATAGCTCCTACATAGATTATTAAAAAAAGAAAAGCGAAAAACTCGCAACCCAAAACTAACAAAAAACTAGAAGAAGCTACAAAACATATGATCAAACCTAGAATAGATTGTATGGAATTCTTTAAAGAAACTACACAATATGATGCAATTAAAATCAAAAAGGAAAAAAAGAGAAACAACAATTTAATAAACATGTAAAAGTAATGAAAGAGAGGGTTGAACTCCCGACATTTAGATTATGATTCTAACGTTCTACCAACTGAACTATTTCATTTTTCCAGCTACACGTTCCCGTACAGCTACCTTGTTACGACTTCATCCAAATTGCTTATGCATTACTCGAAGTTCTCATTGAAAACCTCTTCAGAACATACAAACTTTTCGCATGTGACGGGCGGTGTGTACAAAGCCAAATAACATATTCACCGCAACGTGCTGATTTGCGATTACTAGCGATTCCAACTTCATGTAACCGAGTTTCAGATTACAATCCGAACTAAGAAAACTTTTGATAGATTAACTTAAACTCACATTTTAGTTACTTTTTGTAATTTTCATTGTAGCATGTGAGTAGCCCAATTTATAAGGGCCACAGTGACTTGACTTCTTTCTTTCCTTCCTCTAATTTATCATTAGCAGTCTTTTTAAGAAATAATTTTTGGATTACTCAAAAACAAATTCGTTAAAAACAAGAGTTTCGCTCGTTAAAGGAATTAACCAAACATCTCACGACACGAACTTAAGGCAGTCGTGCAACACCTGTAGATATATAATTATCTTAAAACATTTTCATTTTTAGACTTTTCTATACCTATTCAAAAATTGGTAAGGTTTTGCGCGGATTATCGAATTAAACCACATACTCCACCGCTAGTAGTAGGCTCCCGTCAATTCCTTTGAGTTTCAATCTTGCGATTATACTTCTCAGGCGGAGTGCTTATCGCGTTAGCTTGAGAATCCAATAAAAAAAATTTATTAAATTACAGCACTCATAATTTACAGTATAGACTACCAGGGTATCTAATCCTGTTTGCTCCCTATACTTTCGTCCCTCAACGTCAGTTTAAACTAAAGAATCGCCTTCGCTAGTACTGGTATTCCTTTAGATGTCTACAAGTGCTACCTCTATATCTAAAATTCTATTCTTCTGAAAAAAACTCAAGTGAAGCAGTATTATACGATTAACTTAAAGTTAGGCTTTAGTCTTTAACAGTATAACTTACAGCACCGTCTACGAACTCTTTACGCCCAATTATTCTGAATAACGCTAGCCCCTCCCGTATTACCGCGGCTGCTGGCACGAGATTAGCCGGGACTTAGATATATCGTGATTACTGTCATTATCTTTATCACGATTAGAACTTTACAACAAATTCGCCTTCATCATTCAAGTAGTATTGCTGGATCAAACTTTCGTTCATTGTCCAAGATTCTTCACTGCTGGCATTTATATTAGCCTGGACCTTATCTCAGTTCCAGTGTGGTTGATCGTCCTCTAAGACCAACTAAAGATCGTAGGCTTGGTAAGCTGTTAAATTACCAACTACCTAATCTTCTACAAAATAATCTAAAAGCAGTATTTTAATACTTTTGTCTATACGGTATTAACGTTATTTAATATTATTCAAAAACATAAGTTTTGAAGACGTTTTATCCACGTACTTAAAGGTATAGTTTTGTATATTTTCACCCGTTCGCTACGATATTCATTCGTACAACTCGCATGTGTTAAACATACTACTAGCGTTCACTCTGAGCCAGGATCAAACTCATAAAATAAAAAGTACACATATCTAAATATTGTTGAACTTTTTTAAATTAAAATCTTATATGTAATTGATTTAAATCAATCAGAAATAAAACAAACCCAAGATTAATAATTAGAATTTAGTACTTTTTAGCTTCAAATTTTACAACTCTTTCACATAAAGCCTATCAATGTAATGGTCTATTACAATCAAAAAAACTTGTTTTAAGGTCAGTTTCTTGCTTAGATGCTTTCAGCAATTATCTGTTATGAATATAGCTATTCGACTTGCCATTGGTATAACAATCGATTCACCAGAGATTCACTTTTCCCGGTCCTCTCGTACTAGGGTATAATCCTCTCAATTTTTTACATTCACGGTAGATAGAAACCAAACTGTCTCACGACGTTCTAAACTCAGATCATGTGCCGCCTTTCTTGACGAACAGTCAAACCCTTGGAACCTCTTTCAGCTCCAGGATGCGACAATCCAACATCGAGGTGCCAAACAACTCCGTCGATAAGGTCTCTAAAGAATTATTAGCCTGTTATCCCTGGGGTACCTTTTATTCGTTGAGCGATGACTTTTCCACTAAATATCATCGGATCACTATAGCCGACTTTCGTCCCTGTTTGATTTGTAAATCTAGCAGTCAAGCAAGCAATATACTATTGCGCTCTTCAATTGATTGTTACAATTTGAACTTACCTTAAATGCGCGCCTTCGTTACTCTTTAGGAGGCGACCGCCCCAGTCAAACTACCCTTTATACACGGTTTTGCGCCGTAGAACAATTAGCAATAAAACATTACAAGAGTGGTATTTCATAGGAGTTTAAACGGTTTACTAACGTAAAGGTTTGATAACAACTTCCCACTTATGCTAAACAGATAAAAATTTTATTGCAGTATATAAATATAGTAAAGGTCCCAGGGTCTTTTCGTCTAGCCGCAAATACTCTGCATCTTCACAGAGAATTCAATTTCACTGGGCTTGTGTTGGAGACAGTAGGACAGTCGTTACGCCATTCATGCAGGACATCAATTAAATGCCAAGGAATTTCGCTACCTTAGGACCGTCAGAGTTACAGCCGCCGTTTACTGGGGATTATAGTCTAAGTACGTATACAAAAACATTTACTCTTGCAGCACTGGGCAGGCGTCAGTCTTTATACGTCGTTTTTCAATTTAGCAAAGACCTATGGTTTTATTAACCAGTCGCTATCCTCAATTTTGTGCCAGCTAAAAATACTTATTTAACAAATAAATATATAAAAGCTACTCCTTTTCCCGAAGTTACGGAGTCATTTTGCCGAGTTCCTTCAACACAATTCTCCCAAACACCTTCATTTATTAAATGTATCCACCTGTGTCGGTTTAAGGTACGGTTACTCAATTAAATGCTATTTCTTGAAATCTTTTTCCTAAATCAATTACTATTTTTTACCAGTGTAATTGAAAAAAGTATAAGATTTGTCACATTTAATTTAAATCAAGAATTAACATGATAACCCATTAAATAAAACTTTCGTTTTTATCTTAGGGACCGATTAACACTAAAAAGGATAAACCTTGTTTTAGAAACCTGGGATTTAAGGTGGCAGAGATTTTCACACTGCTTTTAGCTACTCATATCAACATTATCGCTTCTGATATCTCCAATTTAAATCACTTTAAATCTTCATAAATTTACAGAACGTTCTGCTACCATTTAAATAAAGATAAAAGAAAAATTCTTTTAAAAATTTAAATTTACTGTTTCAGCAAATAATTTTAGTCCTTATACATTTCCATATTAAAAAAATTAAACCAATGAGCTATTACGCTTTCTTTAAAGAATGGCTGCTTCCAAGCCTATCTCTTGATTGTAAAAATCTTTGTAATATTTACGCACTTAATTATTTTTTAGGGCTTTAACAATTAATCTGGGCTGTTTCCCTTTCGACAATAAATCTTATCACTTATAGTCTGTTTGCACAAAATTCAAAATATTTAATATTCGAAGTTTAAATAAATTCAGTAAGATTTTTGGTCCCCATTATTTAATTAGAGCTCTACCCTTAAATACAGATTTTGTACACTCTACTTATATAGATTTCGCAGAAAACCAGCTATCTCTAAGTTTGATTGGCCTTTCACCCCTAATCACAAATCATCTCAACATTTTGCCACATGTACGAGTTCGGTCCTTCACTTCCTTAAAAAGAAATATCAACCAGTTCATGATTAGATCACTTAGTTTCGGGTATTATTTTAGAGACTATTTTGCTATTTAAAACTTAATTTCTTTTAGCCTACACATACCGCACTGCTTAAGCTCGCCACTAAAATAAACTTGTTGATCCGTTATACAAAAAGTACGCTGTAACTATATTAAGAATAGTATCAACTGCTTATCAACATTAAATTTCAAAATCTTTTCAAATTCGAGAATTTTTTTTCACCTTTCCTTCACAGTACTTGTTCACTATCAAACACCAATATTTTAAGACTTTGAGGGTGGTACCCCAACTTTAAGCAAATAAAACATGCTTTACTTTTTATATCAATTTTTGACTTACTTGACAGGGCTTTTACCTTCTATGGCTTTTGTCTAAATTAAATAAGATAAAAAAGAATAGTCTTATTACCGTTTTCGCTCACCGCTACTTGCGGCATCTCTATTGATTTTTTTAGTAGTTAGTTAGATGTTTCAGTTCACTACTTTATTAAAATTAAAATAAAATAATTCGATTTATCGTCGTGGAATTTTGAAGGTCAACAATTTAAAAATCTCGTTTCAAAGTTTCGTGTAACACGTCCACCGATTGATATTGGGTGTTTAGGTATCCATTTAATGCTTTATTCTATTAACTCTTGGGTTTTTGTCGTTTTATTTAGGCGAATAGCAAGATTTGAACTCGCGACTTCTAGAATCACAATCTAACACTCTAAACCTACTGAGTTATATCCGCCAAAACCGGAGAAGTAAAAATACCACTATATAAAAGTAGTATTAATACCCATTCCGGCCAATATAATAATAATATTATATTTTTTATCTTTGTTCTTGAAATTCATAAAGTTCAGATAAACAATCTGGTATATGATGTACTTTCTGGGTGGGTAGTTTTTTTTCATCTTCTTAAGTAATAATATTACTTATTACTCATAAATATTGTTTGATAGATTCCCAATTAAACGTAGTATTTTTAAAACAATATTATAAAACACACTTGAGTGCATAAAGGATTTCAGGTGTTTGTTAAGTACTTTTTTAGGTAAATTTGTCATTTTGAGAATTACCCAGGGGGTTACATGGGTAAAAAAGTAACTTAACTTCTTATAAAAGGTAACTAAAAATATGCCTATTTTTAGGCATTTTTGGGCGTTTTTTGCCTATTTTTAGGCATTTTTGGGCGTTTTTTGCCTATTTTTAGGCATTTTTTGCCCGTTTAATTAAGGTTTTGTAAAAGGTAACAAGATTTTAGTAAATTTGGGTAATTTTTGCTAAGCTATAAATGCTTCTTAAAAAAGAGATTTTAGTAAAAGCTAAAACCAAGTTCTGTCAAAAGGTAACTGGTCTTTGTGCTTGTATTAAATACTATTAAGAAATCAAACCTCCCCACCAATAAACAGTTACAAATAAAAATAACCAAACTACATCGACGAAATGCCAATACCAAATAGCAGACTCAAATCCGAAATGATGGGTATTTGTGTAATGACTTAGAACTACCCTTACTAAAGACACAACTAATGCAATAGTTCCCACAAAAACATGAAAACCATGAAAACCTGTAGTCATATAGAAACAAGAACCAAAAACACTATCACTTATATTAAAGGAAGCATCGTAATATTCAATTACTTGCAGTACAGTAAAAAATACAGCAAACATTAAAGTAAAAAGCAAACCAAGAATGGTGTATTTTTTAGTTCTAGCAGTTAAAGCATGGTGTGCCCAAGTAACAGTAGCACCTGATGTTAATAAAAAAACTGTATTTGTCAAAGGAATCCCCCAAGTGTAAATAGGAACTATGGCTTGTGGAGGCCACACACCGCCTATATTAAACGTTGGAGAAAGACTTGAATGAAAAAATGCCCAAAAAAAAGCAAAGAAAAACATAACTTCTGAAACAATAAACAAAACCATACCTAACCTCAAACCTCTTTGAACCGCTGGCGTATGTTGTGATTCTAAAGTAGCTTCTCTGATAATGTCTCTCCACCAAACAAACATAACAAATATAATTAAAGCCAGACCAGTTAAAGTTAACTTCATACCCCCATGATACTTATGCATATATAAAACAAAACCCATAGTCAACATAAGAGCCCCTAGCGAAGCTAAGATAGGCCAAGGACTTGGGTCTACTAAATGATAAGTATGTCTTGTTCTAATATGTTTTAAAAATTCTTTACAATAAAAATCAAAAAAAATAAACTTGTTTAGAGACTCATCTCTAAAGCTAATAACATAATTGCATATCAATACTACCATTTTGTCGTTTAGAATGTTGAAAAAAATTCGTAGAAATTATCCGGGTGGAAAAAAAAGGAAAGAAAAGAAAACATAAAAAACTAAATAAACTAAAAAGTAAAACATTCGATTAATTTAGGGATTTAGGGGGTTAGGGGGTTATCATACCTTGATAAAACAGTATGACATAAACAATAACGGATTCGAACCGCTAACTTTTTCGTTGTAAGCGAAACACTCTACCATTGAGTTAATCATTTCTAACACATCTATTTTTATTAAAATGTCCCTAACGGGATTTGAACCCGTATTCTTACCGTGAAAGAGTAATGTCCTAAACCCGAGTTAGACGATAAGAACTGAATAAAAGTAAACTTAAAATAAAAAGAAAACTCATTTTTAAAAAATCAAAAACCAAAAACTGTTGTGTAAGTCCAAAAGAATTTAGAACAAAAAAGAGCTCATGGAAAAACAAACTCAACATAATTGAAATCAAAAAAATGTAAACATAATGGTTTAGACTTCCTGATTGTAGTTTTTTTAGATAATTTGAAAAAGTATAAACTATATTTGTAAAACCAAAAGGACCTAACATCTCAAAAACACCTCTATCTACTAATTTATAAGTTATGTTGTAACTTATATTAAGAAAAACTTGCCCAAATGTTTCAGCATAAATCTTATCAATATACCATTTCTTATTAAAAAAAGTATAACTCATTAATCCAAATTTAGTTGTTTTAATCTGGAACAAAAACTTGGGTTGAAACACATACAAAAAAAAGCAGCAACTTATACCTAAAAAACTAAAAAAAACTGGAGCTATTTTAAAACGAAATTTAAGAAATTCCGCGTCTAATAAACTCATATTTGCTGGAGACACATAAATACTGTTAGACCATATGTCTGTACCAAACCCTACGAGTAAATCTTTTGAGAAAAACCCTACAAAAATACTTGGCAAAGTTAGAAGACCAAGAACAATACTTATAAAATAAGAAGAATCGAAAGCATGCTCATACATAGATCGAAAACCATTAGGTTTGCTTAAAAAAGTTAAAAATAAAAGTCTTGTAGAATAATACGCTGTTAAAAAGGCACTTAATAAACCTAAAAAATAACTATAATGCCCAAAAACAGTAAAAGAACCAAAGGCTGATTCTAAAATAAGATCTTTAGAATAAAACCCTGTTAAAAAAGGAAAACCAGATAAAGCTAAAGATCCAATAAGAATAATGGAGTAAGTAAAAGGTATTAATGGCTTTAAGCCTCCCATTTTTCTCATATCCTGCTCATCACCTACCGCATGAATTACTGAACCTGCACCTAAAAAAAGAAGAGCCTTGAAAAAAGCGTGGTTAGATAAATGAAATACTCCTACAGAATAATTGGACAAACCACAAGCGAAAATCATATAACCAAGTTGGCTACAAGTAGAATATGCTATTACTTTTTTTAAATCATTCTGTACTAAACCTACTGTTGCTGCGAAAAACGCAGTAGAAGCACCTACAACTGCTATAAAAGAACGTATGTAAAAACAATACTCAAACATACAAGAACACCTTGCCAATAAAAAAACACCAGCAGTTACCATTGTTGCCGCATGTATTAAAGCAGAAACAGGGGTAGGACCTTCCATAGCGTCCGGTAACCAAGTATGCAAACCTAATTGAGCAGACTTACCTATAGCTCCTACAAAAATAAAAAAACAAATCAAATCAAGTACGTGTAATTTCATGTTCAAAAAAATTATAGAAGTGTGGCACATAAGGGGAATCATAGAAAATACGGTAGAATAATCCAAAGATTTAAAAGTTGAAAAAATTAAAAGTATACCCAAGATTAAACCTAAGTCACCAACACGATTCAAAACCATCGCTTTTATAGCAGCTTTATTAGCTTGAATTCTTGTAAACCAAAAATTGATTAATAAGTAAGAACATAAACCAACACCCTCCCAACCAAGAAACATTTGCACAAAGTTATCTGAAGTTACTAAAACTAGCATAAAAAAAGTAAACAAAGATAAATAAGACATAAAACGAGTCAAATGAGGATCATTGGCCATGTATTCGACAGAATAAAGATGCACTAGTGTTGATATAAAAGAAACGATACAACACATCAATGAAGTTAAACTGTCAAACATAAACCCCCAATCGATATTCAACAACTCTATCTTAATCCACGAATTCAAGCTAATATACACAAAACAATGACAAATAACCGTTTCATAAAAACAAAACGTAGAACATAAAAAGGATAAGAACACAGATAAAAAAGATAAACCTACAGAACCTTTAGATCCAATATACCTACCGAAAATACCGGCTAGAATAAACCCAAATAAAGGTAAAAAAATTACTAAAAGATACACTTAAACTTTTAAAAATTAAATTAAGGTTTGCTAAAAGGTAATGTGTTGCTTTTAAAAATTACCATTTTGATTTTCTCAACGGAAACAACAAGCGTGATCTAAAAAAACGCGACAAAGCTAAACGAGAAAAACTAAACAATTTATTTATTCTTTTTCGTCTTCCTGTGACTATGCATCGGGATACGTGTCTAGTTACAGAGGATTTTCTTGGTAAATTCAACATTTGTAGAAACAAATTTGTACGAACAAAATTAGATAACATAGCATTTTTTAAAGAATAAGCCAAAATAAATTTAGAATATTCATAAAAGAAATAACTTTGGCGAGAATCTTGATCTTTTCTTACGAGTTTTTTCATATTAATTTTAAAAAGAGTCGATTATCAAAAGAAACTTTGTAATCAAAAACTCTATATTCTTGACCCAACTCCAATTTATCAACAATAACACGTTTTTTAAACTCATTATAACGTACATCATAATAACCTGACAAAGGAAAATCCTTTTTCAAAGGATGACCATCAAAACCATAGTCTGTCAAAAGCCGAGTTAATTTCTCATGATTTTCTATATAAATTCCATACATATCCCAAAGCTCACATTCACCCCAGTTTGCAGAAAAATAAATATCAGATATAGAAGAAACGCACTGATTTATCGCTTTAACATGAACTCTCAAACGATTGTTAAATCTTAAAGACAACAACTCATAGACCACAGAATAAGGCTCATCTTTTTGATTAATATCAGAAACACCTGTAATATCTGTAAGTATTTCGTACTGACATAATATGTGATATTTCAAAAAAAGTATATAAGAACGAATATAACACTTATCTAAAAAAACACAAGCTGTAAAAGAAGTACGTGTTACTATATTTATAGTAGGAAAAATAAAAACATGTGTTAGAAGAGATTGAAAAGATTGAAAAAGGTGCGAAGAAGAATTTAGTTGACATCTTTTCATTTTAATTAAGTTTAAGTTTGAATAGTATTGAACTATCGACCCTACGCTTATCAAGCGTATGCTCTAAACCACTGAGCTACAAACTTGAATTAAAAGAATTTTTATCTATCCACTTCTCCAAAAACGATATCTTGAGTTCCTATAATAGTAACTACGTCAGCAATCATGTGTCCTTTAGCTAAATGATTTAATGCCTGTAAATGATTGAAACCTGGTGCCTTTATTTTGCATTTAAAAGGTCTATTTGTGCCGTTCGATACTAAATAAACACCAAACTCACCTTTGGGGGCTTCAGTACCTAAATAAGTTTCGCTAGCAGGAATGACAATGTTTTGAGTATACATTTTGAAATGATGAATCAAAGATTCCATTGATTGTTTGATATCAATTCTAGAAGGTGAAATTGCTTTATTATCTTCAGATCTAATAGGACCTTTTGGTATATTATTCAAGCATTGTTCTATTATTATTAAAGATTGACGCATTTCTATTAAACGTATCATGTAACGGTCATAACAATCGCCATTACGTGTTATAGGTATTATAAAATCCATCTTATCATATACTTCATAAGGTTGACTTTTTCTTAAATCCCAATACGTACCTGAACCTCTTAACATTACACCACTAAAACCCCAATTATAAGAATCTTGAGCAGTAACAATCCCGATGTTAATTAGTCTTTGTTTCCATATACGATTTTCTGATAACATTTCTTCCATCTCAATCAATCTAACATTGAATTGTTCTAAAAATAAGAAAACATCAGAGAGGAAACCATAAGGCAAATCAGTGTAAACACCTCCAGGCCTAAAATAACAAGCATGCATTCTAGCACCTGACACACGTTCATAAAATTCCATTAATTTTTCTCTTTCTTCAAAAGCCCACAAAAAAGGAGTCATAGCTCCAACATCCATTGCATGACAACCCACAGCTAATAAATGATTTAATAATCGAGTAAGTTCAGCAAATAGAACCCTAATGTATTGTGCTCGCTCCGGAATTTGTACTTGAAGTAATTTTTCAATAGCTAAACAATAGGTGTGTTCTTGGGACATCATAGAAACATAATCTAACCTATCAAAATAAGGTAATGCTTGTAAATAATTTTTGTATTCTATAAGTTTTTCAGTTCCTCTATGAAGCAAACCTATATGAGGCTCTGCCCTTACAACAATTTCTCCATCAAGCTCTAAAATGAGTCTTAAAACACCATGAGCCGCTGGATGTTGAGGTCCAAAGTTTATAGTAAAATTTTTTACCTCTTTTTTTAATAAACTTTTTTTAATTAATCTCATATTTCACATTACCTCAACAAAAAATAAATCAATTTTAATCCCAATTTAGTCCGCCCGCAGACCAAAGATAAAAAAACCCAACAGACAATTCGAATAAAAAATCTATCATAACCCAAAACCCTATAAAATTTGTTTTTGATATAGTGATACACCAAGGTATTAAAAACATGGTTTCTATATCAAATATAACAAAAAGCATAGCAAATACATAAAATTTAACGTCAAACTTTTTTCTGGCACCATCATAAGGCTCAAAACCACATTCGTAAACAGACATTTTCTCTGTTTCAGGATTTTGAACAGAAAATAAATAAGAAAAAACAAAAATGACTATAGAAAGTAATAAAGAAACTATCAGATGAATTAATACAAAAAATAGTTCTGAATAGGTGATAAAATTATAATCCATATATTTTTTATTTTTATACTTAAAAAAACAAAAATAAATAAAAATTAACTTCTGATAAAAGGTAAAGGCTCACCGTCTTTTATTAAGAAATTTTAGGAAAGAAAGGGATTTGAACCCTCGATATGTAAAGTTTTTACATATAAAAATTTAGCAAACTTCCACTTTAAACCTCTCAGTCATCTTTCCTTTGTATACAAAAACTAGGTTCTTTGCTGTGTTCATGAATAAAACTATATAAAACTATATATCCGCACCAAGATACAAAAAACCTTAACTCTTTATAAAAAAGAGTTTATGCCTAAGGCTTTTTTACTGGTTGTAATGTAACAGGATCAAGTCTCCAATCAAAAGAATCTGGAGGTAAATTATTAAATCTATATAAATCTTCTTCCATCCAACCTTGCCAAAGAAATTCTTCATCACAGCCATTTACGCAAGCAAATAAAACCCATCCACTCCATAACATATGAATAATATAATAAAGAGTATATTTTATCATAAACTCTGGCGTTATATTAAGTTCTTTGTGGTGAATAAAAGCAACAACTAAACAAGCAATTCCATACATATGATAGTGTATATATAAAAAATGACTAAAATACCAAAATCGTCCGTAAGAGTATTCGTACCAGATAAAAAAAGGAATATTGAAAAGTGCATATACACAGTAAACCCAGATGTATTTAGGCACCCACCAATGAAATCTCATAATTTTATCTCTAAAATGTTGCCGATAAGTTGAAGGAATTGTGGACGGAAGAATATATTTATAATAAAGTATTTGACCTATCAAAAATGTATGTCCTAAAAATACTAACGGATATATAGTTTTATTCATGAACACAGCAAAGTCAGTAACTACGTTCATCATGACTTAAGACTGTAACGATCTACGAAATTATAAAAATAAGATGTAGGAACAGCTATAACCGCGATAGGCATAAAACCGTGGTTAACACCGCAAATTTCGCTACATTGACCAAAAAATAAACCACATCGTTTAATAAATAAATTTACTTGATTCAATCTACCGGGACAAGCATCTACTTTTAAACCAAAAGAAGGTACAGTCCAACTATGTAAAACATCGGATGCACTTACTAAAAGACGCAGATGAGTTTCTGTTGGAAGAACTACACGTCTATTTGTTTCTAGTAATCTAAAATAAGGCAAAAAAGGTATATCACCTCCAGCAGGCAATCCATCAACAACCATCATATAACATGAATATTTTAAAATATCATTTTTGAAGTAGGAAGAACACGATAAAAACTCTGACATCTCATAACTCCAGAACCATTGATGACCTAATACTTTCAAAGATAAATCGGGAGTAGACACTTCATCCATAGAATACAATAAAGTAAAAGACGGTATAGAAAGTATTAATAGAATTAAAGCGGGTATAGAGGTCCATACAATTTCTAACTCTTTTGAATGAACAAACTTAGAAGAATACATGTTATTGTACTCTACGAAATAGTAGATTGTAAAAAAAAGAAACCAACCTACAAAAATTACAATAACAATCAATAAGAACGTTAAATGATTGTTAAAATGTAGTATCCCTTCCATTGAAATGGTAGCGGGATCTTGAAAATAGATCTGCCATGAGCGAGGAGAATCGGCTTTCAGGGTAACTGAAAGTGGTAGAACTATGTTGGAGTACAAACTAAAAAACATAAAGAAATTAATGTTGAAACTAAAAACTTATTATTAAAATACTAAAATAT
>Ga0209294_1000004_pt1 | contig 59813 bp, 95 predicted proteins | sample LowerColdCreek_FD_184128 | JGI IMG/M metagenome (GOLD analysis project Ga0209294, IMG submission 184128) | Groundwater microbial communities from Cold Creek, Nevada to study Microbial Dark Matter (Phase II) - Lower Cold Creek (SPAdes) (version 3) | ecosystem: Environmental > Aquatic > Deep... | reverse complement strand
CAAGCATTGTGTGGAGGGTTCAACTCCCTTCGGGTCCACCAAGATTGGAGTGTCCGGATCGGGTCCGGCATGGTGAGTGGCTTCGGCTGCAACAACCGCAGTGGTTCGACCCCACTACACCCCACCAGAATTCGTGTGCACTTGCTGGAATGGTAACAGCCTTCGCTGCAAACGAAGTGATCGGGGGTTCGATTCCCTCAGTGCACTCCAGTCCTTCAGCTTCCACCCGGCATCGTGGCTCTGCGTGTGGTCGCTCCTGAACGGTATGGAACTCGAGGTGCGCCACGCCGCTGCTCGATGGACCCCAGCCGAAGCCGTGAAGACGGTGATCCGAGTGCAAGCCTCGGCCGAACAAGTTTTTGAGGACGTGACTGATAAGGCCCTCGTCGTGGGGGAAAAGGTGCTGGGCAGGCAATAGCTCAGGCTGATTAGGTCACAGGAGTGTAGTGCATGCCGATCTCGTTGTGTTGATTGCAGCGAACGAAGGAGGCAGTTGGATGGACAAAACGGTCACACGAACGAGTCCATGGGTTAGACGCCCTCTGACGCTGATACGAGCCTAGCTAGCACGTTGAGTCTTATCGCATAACAACGCACTGTGATTGAAACATGTTGGGCTTGACAACCCACCGTCCTCTAGAATATGGCGTCGTGGTCGAGTGGTCTATGGCAGCTGCCTTGAAAGCAGAAGGTTCCGCAAGGGGCCCGTGGGTTCGAATCCTACCGACGCCGCCAGACACAAGGTGATGTGGCAGAGAGGCCTATCGCACCGGTTTGCTAAACCGGAGATCCTCGAAAGGGGGTCCGTGGGTTCGAATCCCACCATCACCGCCAGGTTTCTTGGGCTTGTAGCTCAGCTGGGAGAGCGCAGCGTTCGCAACGCTGAGGCCAGGGGTTCGATCCCCCTCAGGTCCACCAAGGTACTCCAGCGACGGTAGTTGCAATCAGCCGGCGCTGGGAAGAGGACGCTGCAACCGTCCTCGAGAGTTTCTGCACCCGTGGCGTAATTGGTAGCCGCGCAGCTTTGAGGTGGCTGTCCCGCAAGGGGTGGAGGTTCGAGTCCTCTCGGGTGCACCATAAATACTCCAACAGCGTTGGAGAACAACATGAGAGATATCGCCAGGCGTCATACCTACTTCGGGCTTGTCCTGCTCCTCATCGGTATGTGCCTCGGAATCTACATGGGTATCACGGGAAACCACGCATACGGTGGAGTGCACGCCCACATCAACCTCGTTGGAATGGTGCTCTCGCTGCTCTACGCCTCCGTGTTTCGGCTGTGGGTCCCCGATGGACCGCCAACAATGCTCGCTCGAGCTCAGCTCGGAACGCATCGAGTTGGAACCGTGTTCTTCACGGTGTGTCTATTCTTCATGCTCAGCGGTAAAGCCTGGCCTCTAGTCCTGGTTCCAGGACTGCTGATCGGCGCCGCTCTTCTTCTTTCGGCAGCGGTGATGATGCTGGTCATCTTCCATCGCACAACATAATCTACGCCGGGCGAACCACATGTGAATCCATGTGCCGGCTCCAAATACGAGAACCGCTGTTAAGGGTTATCTGGAAAAAACCCCTTGACGACCTTCGTTCTCTTTCATTCAACAGGGTAGGAGGCGTGTGGCAGCCGATTCGGTCCGGAGCCGAGTAGTCTCAGTTCGACTCTGAGTACCCTGACCACGATCTACAGGGTGGGAGGCGTGTGGTAGCCAGTTGCCTTTGGAAGGCTTCAGTCCTGGTTCAACTCCAGGTACCCTGACCAAGAACAGCAAACCGCTGACAGAAGGTTATCATACGATGATCTGGTTCGACTCCAGACCGAGGGGAAACCCAAGGTCAGCCTCGTTCGGGAGGCACTCCTTCTTCATTTTCGTTTGCCCAATTCCTCGGTGTCGGCAAGCCAGGTATGTCACTAGCTTTGGGAGCTAGCGCGGAAACGCATCGCAGGTTCGAATCCTGCCACCGAGACCAACTTGTGTTACAATGAATAAATGAAATTCATTGTCTATGAAACTGCCAACCTCATCAACGGTAAGAAATACCGTGGTGTTCACGTGTGTGAAACACTCGATGATGGATATCTAGGAAGTGGCAAGCTTCTCAAGAAGGCAATTGCTAAGTATGGCGCTAGCAACTTTCAACGAATCATTTTGCTAGATTGTGCTTCAATTGAAGATATGTTCTTCGCTGAATCACAGTTAGTAACCATGGATTGGGTAGCTAGACCAGACACCTACAATTTGAAAGTAGGTGGAGAAGGTGGTTGGGATTACATCAACAAATCGGGAGCTAGGTGGAATAACGAAAAGCGAGAAGCTCACTCCATCGAAATGAAACGCAGAGCATTGCTCGGAATCTGGAAGCCACCGTTAGGTGGTACACTAGGAAAATCTTTCAAGCATACCAATGAAGCAAAATCAAAAATCAGTGCCAACAGTGCAATGACGCTGTCGACCGAAGAAGTCGAAAAGCGACAGCTTGATGTAATTCACTCAGACTATCCGAAAAGAGGAAGCACAAAGAGATTGTCTCAGTTGTGGAATGTCTCACATACACAGGTGAGAAGGTTTATACGCGGGTATGGTGTAGTGGTAACTCGAAACCTTGCCAAGGTTTAGTCCCCAGTTCGATACTGGGTACCCGCTCCAAGTTTCATGCGGATGTGATGTAATGGTAGCCTAGGACCTTGCCAAGGTTCATGCGCCGGTTCGATTCCGGTCTTCCGCTCCAGTTCAGTGAGGCGCAAGCTTCACGCTTCCATGTCGCCGAAGTGCGTGCAGCGTCTGATCCTCACGTTGCACGATGACGGCATGGAAGTCAGGGAGGATCTTAGCCTCACGTGGAGCCCGGTCCTCCGTGAAGGTGAAGATACTCCGGGACCTCGCGGGAGTGGTCCATTGGCAGGGCACCGGTCTTCCAAACCGGCAGACGCAAGTCGCATGAGGGTTCGATTCCCTTCTCCCGCTCCAAATTACAGGAGGTTGCATGCGCGAACACGACATCAATCAGCTAGACAACTTCGTTGCTGGCTGGTATATGGACGATCTCAGCGTGTGCGATCACATCATCGAGTACCACTCTAAGGCAGCCACCTACCCTGGTTACATCGCTAACGGCGTCGTGAATGAACAGGTGAAGAAGAGCGTTGACACCACTCTTGACCCTAGGTCAGAGGCCTTCATGGCCTACACCCCCACTCTTCTTCAGTGCTTCGAGCTCTACAAGCAGAAGTACCCCTACTGCGCCAAGTTCAGCACCTGGGGAATAGTCGAACCGATGAAGGTCTCGAAATACCGCCCAACTGATGGCTACTACGCCTGGCACACTGAGCGAACGTCAGTTCGAAGCGGAAACATCGGGCGGCTGCTGGTGTTCATGACCTACCTTAACGATGTAACTGATGGCGGACAGACCGAGTTCTTCCATCAGAACCTAAAGATACAACCTGAGAAGGGGCTTACGCTTATCTGGGGTGCAGACTGGATGTTTACCCACCGCGGAGTTCCATCTTCTACCCAAGAAAAGTACATCATCTCAGGGTGGGCAACGATAGTTCGCTAGTGTAACCTGCAACTAACGGTGTACAAACAGCTCAAAATGAAGTAGAATTGAATAGTGGTCAAGTTGACCGCTGGTTACCTATAGGAGGCGGCGGAAGCACGTCTTATGGAGAGCCTGCTCTCCTAACCCCTTCAATTCTCTTCGGGGATCTAGATGGCGAAGCAATCACTGTAGCCTGCCGCACTGCCTTTTTGAAGTAGTAAGGAGATCCTGATGAACGCACGCGCTGCTGGTGATCGAGCCAGCGTTCGAGATTGGGTAGATACCAGCTTCGACTCCGCGCCAACGAGTGACTACCACCCGTTTACCGGTGCTGCGAAGGAAGTTCGCCATGAGCGCAGAGGCTCCCTACAGGAGTCCGCTTTCGATCTGAAACAAGGCTGCGATGTAGCTGAGCTGGACACGATACCAGCTGAGCTGCTCGACCTCTTCAAATAATCTGATGCGGGGTAGGGAAGCCCAGTCGTTCCCGCCGGCCTCATAAGCCGGAGATCGCAGGTGCGAATCCTGCCCCCGCTACCAAGACACAAGCAACCGATAGATGATGGTTATCATGGAACCGGCACGCTGTAGGTTCGAGTCCTACCTTCTGGGGAAACCTAGTTGTGGCGGAATGGTAAACGCACTGGTATAGCCGCAAGGCATCTCCGTTGTCGCTCCTTTGTTGCTTTGATTTTCTTCGATCGGCCAGTCCCTAGGGCACCTGGGTTTGGTTATGGCGCAGCTGATGCCGTTGCGTCGGGTTCGAATCCCAGCCGATCGACTTAGTTTTCATGCGGGTATGGGGGAATTGGTAGACCCACCGTCTTCAGAAGGCGGCGCCGCGAGGCGTGTCGGTTCGACTCCGACTATCCGCACCAGCTTTGCGCGTGTGATGGAATTGGTAGTCTTGCTGGGTCGAGAGCTCAGTGCCGAAAGGCGTGTCGGTTCGACTCCGACCATGCGCACCAAACGTTAGCTTCTACGACCGCAAGTCGTACGGACGGCACCCAAACTGCAGGGTGATGAAGGAAGCGATGGACCTGAAAGCCGTGACGGTCTAAGAACACAACAGGGTAGGAGGCGTGTGGCAGCCGGTTAGTTCGGGAGACTAGCAGTCCTGGTTCAACTCCAGGTACCCTGACCATTCATGGGGGTGTAGCTCAGCTGGGAGAGCGCAACAATGGCATTGTTGAGGTAGTGGGTTCGAGTCCCATCACTTCCACCAAGACATGGGGGCAGCAGCGGGCTGCGGTGATCGCTGGCAGCGATCATGACTAGAGGGGTCCAACTCCCCCGGCCTCCACCAAAATTTCGCTGGCAATCTTGCCGCGAGCCCCGGTCCTCCAGCAAGAGGCAATGTGGGCACAACGATGTAGGGGAAAATCCCATGCAGTTTGTAAATGACTCAACCAACAAGTTCATCGATATCTCCAGTGAGGAATTCCGGGTCTACCGGTTTCCAGGTGGAGACGAGGTGAAGATCGACGGCCCACTTCAGCTATCCATAAGCACAGGCGGTCACCGTCTGTTCGACGCGGAGGGCGTCAGCCACTACATTCCAAAGGGCTGGCTTCACCTGAAGTGGAAGGCGAAGAACGGGCAACCGCACTTCGTGAAGTAATCACGCTGATGTGGCTCAGTGGTAGAGCGCATCCTTGGTAAGGATGAGGTCGTGGGTTCGATCCCCACCTTCAGCACCAACACCCTGCCCGGGTGGCGGAAGAGGTAGTCGCAGGAGGCTTAAACCCTCCTTCCTTCGGGAGTGTGGGTTCGAGTCCCACCTCGGGCACCATAAATACGTAACAGACGCGGGCGGCCGGCTAGTTGTCGGGCGAGGTCTCATAAGCCACGATGAAGCGAGGTGCGATTCCTCGGTTCCGCAACATGAGGTTGTATTGTTCCTGAAGCCTGTAAATAGACAGAAGAGAACAGTATGCCAAGACGACAGAAGCTTTACCACTACATCTACCGAACTACCTGTCTAGTGACCGGCAAGTTCTACGTAGGAATGCATTCAACTGATGACCTTGATGACGGTTATCTCGGGAGTGGAAAGATTCTTGGTTACTCGCGCCGAAAGCATGGTGATGAGAACCACAAACGCGAGATACTTGAGTTGCTGCCGACACGTGAAGCGTTGAAGCTCCGTGAAACAGAGATAGTCAATGAACAGTTGCTTGCTGATCCGCTCAACATCAACCTGAAATACGGCGGTGATGGCGGAGGTTTTCTAGCAGAGAAAAACAAGGTCAATGACTTTCATCGTAAAGGACAGGCTGCAGCACTTGAAAAAATGCGTGACAACCTGTCTGCAATGCGGAAGCGACAGTGGTTGAACCCATCAGTAGCCCTGCAAGCAACCAAGCGCAATCTGGACTGCGGTAGAAAATTGGGTGTTGCAACCGCCCGTTCAGTTGACAGCATTGCCAGACGAAAGAACACATTTGCTAGGATTGGCCATCAGCAAGGCGTCAAAAATTCAATGAACGGGAAAAGATGGATGACAAACGGAATTGTATCCAAACCCGTTTTGATACAACAAATGACCACCTATTTTGAAAATGGGTGGAAACTAGGAAGGAAACTGACATGAATACATCTCGAATATCGAGCTCAGTCCACGGGACTGTAGCTCAACGGTAGAGCGGTGGCCTTATAAGCCATGAGCGCCAGATTAGCGCACGATCAGGGTTCGAATCCCTGCGGTCCTACATCCCGGGCCGGAAGCATAACAGGTATAGGCAGCGGCCTCATAAGCCGTCGACAGTGGGTTCGAGTCCCACCCGGCCTACCAAACACGCCCCCGCCGAAGGAGCGGACGGACGCCTTCTAAGCGACCTACTGCAGGTTCGAGTCCTGCCGGGGGCTCCATTGAATTTCCCTGCTTAGCTCAGTGGTAGAGCGGATGCCTCTAAAACGTCGGGTCGTCGGTTCGAATCCGACAGCGGGGGCCAACCATGCTGGTGTCGCATAGCGGCGATTGCAGCTGTTTTGTAAGCAGCCGGGGCAACCCCACGCAGGTTCGAATCCTGCCACCAGCTCCAAGTTTCGATGGTCTTCGTAGCTTAAGGGTAGAGTCACTCCATTGTAGGGGTGGGATGCGGAGTCCAGCACCCGCCGAAGACACCCATCCAACCTCACTAAAGTAACGACTGCGTCGCTACTCGATGTTACAATGATCTCTGATACTTTCCACAGAAGCTGACCGACTGGATGTTGGTTATCTTCAACCTTTGAAACTGAACCGAGGACGTTCGATTCGTCCAGCCCTTATGGCTAAGGTGGGCAAATGCCCGACGCCGCCCCTTGTCGGCCTCTGTGGAAAGTGCCAGGTACAACAAACGTTAGACAAAATGAAGCTTCGTATCAAGAAGGTTCTAGCTGCGCTGGCAACAGCGCTAGGTGGAGCTGCTGCAACCGCTGCCTGTGTTACATCAGGCTCGCCAATTTCAGAGTACCCCCTCATCAAGATCAATGATCCTATCACGCGTCTGGTGTGGCAGGACGAACGAGGTGACTACGCTGGGGTGATCTTCACCTTTCAAGGAAACTCAGGTGAGGTGCCAGCCGCCTCAGGAGCCATTCTTCGACAGCTCGGTCTTCGCCTTCACGTTCGAGATGACTGCAACGCGATGTACATCATGTGGCCCTCGGTCGGTGGTGAACTCGGCGTCAGCGTCAAGAGCAACCCGCTGCTGATGACCAGCAAGCAGTGCGGTGCAAAAGGCTACATCAAGCAGACCCCCACGCTCTCACGAACTGTCGCGCCGCTGGTAAACGGCGCGCGCTACTGGTTCGAAGCAACATACGACGACCCTCTGCTGGTGGTCAGAGTGAACGGCGCCATCAAATGGATGGGAACAGTGGATGTGCCGTTCATCGGCAATCCTGGGTTTCGAACTGACAACGTGAACGTGAACATCAACTGGTTAGGAAACGTCAATGACATCGGCAGGTCCAACCTGAGATGTGTGACACAGGTACAATAGACAACGCGCCCGTGGTGGAATTGGCAGTCACGCTGGCCTTAGAAGCCAGTGCCGAAAGGCGTGTCGGTTCGAATCCGACCGGGCGCACCACATATGGATAACCAGAAAGACTTCGCAGCACAGTACGCTGTCCTTCACATGGTCGTGAAGGCGATGGTCTACGCCCACCCGAAGCCAGAGCTGGTACGCTCAATGCTGCGTACCCTGGCCCATGAGCGGACCGGCGATGACGTTGAGGAGCTTAGCTACCTGATCGACATGCACGCCACTCAGTGGCTGAAGGTCCTTACCGATGTAATTGAAGCCCGTACCTGATCCCTTCCCCAGTAGCTCAGTCGGTAGAGCGTCGGACTGTTAATCCGTAGGTCGTTGGTTCGAGCCCAGCCTGGGGAGCCACCTTTGAAAGAGTGCCATGCGCAACAACTCCACCACTGCCCGCGAACCTCTTCGCTACAGCGAGATCTCAACGATTCTCCAGAAAAGGATCGTCGCACCCGTGAAACCAGCTGAGGTTCCGACGCTGACTGAGGAGGAGCTTCTCAAGATTCAACAGACACCGCAGCAGGTGCTCAACGCCCTTCGCTACGGTGCTTCCTGCCCGTGAAGCCGCCCGGCATCTACGGGTTCTTTGGCCCCTTTCGCTTCCTCAGTAACTTCCACCTTGTTGAGGTGGTGCTAGATGGTCTCAAGTACCACACAACTGAGGCCGCCTACCAGGCCGCGAAGACCGATGACCTCAGCATTCGACGCCTCTTTGCCAGCCTCAAGACCGGTCGAGAGGCCAAGAGGCTCTCTCACGAGCTGCAAGCTCCACCCGGCTGGCATGAAGGACGCAAGTTTGAGGTCATGCTGGACCTCACCCGACAGAAGTTCGCGGCTGATCCACTCAGGCAGTGGCTCCTTGAAACTAAGGACCTCTACCTAGAAGAAACAAACTCGTGGAACGACATCTACTGGGGAGTCTGCAACGGAGTTGGCGACAACCACCTCGGCAAGATCTTAATGCAGGTGCGCAACGAACTACGATCCTCGAGCAGCTTATCTCGTTAAAGCAAGTCGGAGGGCAGGGCTCAGTGAAGAACCCCTGTGCTGGTTCAGTCCTATCCACACTGTAATCAATGGACCGGTGTGAGCCACCGTAGCAAAGCCCCTAGGAAGGGTGGAGCAGCTCAAGAATTCTGGAAGGTAGCACGCATGGCGCGTAACCAGTTTCGAAAGCTGGGCCCTCGGTGATGAATCGGGGAGAGTTCGATTCCCTTACCTTCCTCCACAAATCTAGGCCCCCGTACGCTAATTGGCAGTGCGGCTCTTCTCAAAAGGGAGTGGTTGAAGGTCCGAATCCTTCCGGGGGTACCAGCTAAATAGAAAAGCAAGAGAGGCTGTTGGTGCCGGTTTGCTAAGCCGGAGACCTGTTGAAAGACGGGTCCATGGGTTCCAACCCATTACCTCCTCCTTTGGTCGAACATCGACCGGGTATCAACCTAACAGGAGAACACCATGTCCCTCATTTCCCTCATCATCACGCTCGTTGTGGTCGGCGTCATTCTTTGGGCTGTCAACGCGTACATCCCGATGGACGCCAAGATCAAGAACATCCTGAACATCGTGGTAGTCATCGCTGTCATAGTGTGGCTGCTCAAGGCGTTTGGTTTGATGTCGTACCTCAACATCTAACGAATTCAAGGTCCGACCCATCGCGGGCCGGCTAGGTGTCAACGATAATCGTACTGAGCCTCGGGCAGAGACCACAAGTCGCTGAAGCCCGTCCGTGTGGTACGAACCTAGTTCGGTTCGAGGAAGTTCGGGACTGCACAGAGCAGGGCTCATCGCTCTGTCGGAGAGAAGCCCGCAAGGGGTGAATAGGCTGACACGGTAGCCTGACCAGGTCGCAAGACCCACCGTCCAGCTGAATACGACGACCGGTCCTATCACCCGGCCTTCTCGCTCGTACGACAACGATTCCGCAGCAACACAAACAGTTCTCGTTGACGCTGCTCGCCGAGAGAACGGGTTGTGGCACCTATGACCCAGGTTGAAACCTGGCGAGGACGGCTTCGGCCGTAGATGGATGATGGGATAGAACAGAAACCCGGCTACGGGGCCTTGAATCTTCTTTCACTGACGCGCTGCCCATCCAGCGTGTTAGAATGAACCATTGGTAGCGTGTCAGAGTCCGGCTTATCGTTTCACCCTGGAAAGGTGAAGGTCCCGAAAGGGGCCCGTGGGTTCGAATCCCACCGCTACCACCAAAGGACACCCATGGTCGTTGACATCCTGCTGAAGCAGCTCATTAAGCTGGCACGCCGTCCCGACACCGCACCGTCGGTGATGGACCCTGGCACCTTCATTCGTGAGTTTCGTACAGTGCGTCTCGGGATACCACGGCAGCTTGGCAAGACCACCGCACTTGTAGCCCTCGCGCGCTCTGAGCCCGCGATCTTCTTTGCTCCTACCTCGCCGCTAGCTCGACAAATTGAGCGCATACACGCGCTAGAGGTTATCGAGCTGACAGCGCTCGACAATCGGCTTATCCAGAGCGTCATCGTGAAGACACCAATCACGCTGGCCCTCGTAGATGAAGGCCTTGATCTTCTAACTGAAACACAGAACAAATTCTACGCGCTGCTGTCCCGAATGTGGGCTGATAACCAGCTGGACCGTGACACGTTCGTGGTTGTCCTGGTCGGGACATAAATACTTCAGGCACACGGTGAGCCTTGATCACCGAAACACACACAGGAGGCCAACATGGCACACCCCCAACCTATCAAGCCCTATTCGGGCAAGACCCCCTACGAGATCCGCCTTGAGCTGCTTCAGATGGCCAAGGAGCACCTCGAGACCCTCTACCACACCCAGCAGGACTTCGCCGCCCGCGCGTTCGACGCCCTTGTCGCGTCGAACAAGGCCACCCTCGAGGAATGGCAGCGCCTGGTACCGAAGGCCTACACGATCGATGAGGTCACCAAGAAAGCCGGAGAGCTCTATGCCTTCGTCCTCAAGAAGGACTGATCATGGACTACGAGGAACTAAAGATCCCGCGTGGGGCCGCTTGGGCCGCCAGCGCCTTCGTTTGGCTCGCTGACAAGCTTCGTGCTATCGGTGATGCCGCTGTGTCAATTGTTCGCGATGACCCTGTACGACCCGAGGACAGCATGTCCGTCGCGGATGTACGAGCGTACGCCTACTCAATCTCAAAGAAGTGTCCAGGGTTTGCAAGCGATCTGTTTGCGGCCGCTGACCGTTCTGAGGTACTGGCTGAGGAGGCCGTAGCTCTGAAATAAATAGAACGACGACAGCCGTAGCAAGACGGTTATCAATCATTCTGAACTCCGTCTTGCGCCTCCTTTGCTGTCCTCACCGCTTCTCCAAGGGGCCGGCGCCCTGATCTGACTGACCAACGGTTCGCGAACCTTAAGGTCAGCGTTCAAAGCTGCATGATACCCCTGAAAAGGTAGGGTGCTTAGTGTGACGCCAAGCCTGCAGCGAGAGCTGTCGCCAGCCTGGCTCCTTGGAGAAGTCGTGAACCGAAGCTGATTGGTTATCCTCCACCATTCGGGGGCCAGGTGTATTGGTTGCACGCCTGATCGGAAGATCAGGAGGGGAGGTTCGAATCCTCGGTCTAACGGCCGATCGCAGTCCTTGTTCGTGGCTTCAGTGGCAGTGTCCCAGGTTGTTAGAGCATAAATACGAGATGCTACTTCATCAACTTCGCGAATCAGCTCCTAACCGCCTAACCAAGTTCTGGCAGTCTGACACTGCCGGCGGCATGGTAAAGCTGCTGCAGAAGCTCGGCGGCAACGAGGAGATGCTCGGCGACATCCTCGACAAGAGCATCCATAAACACGCGGCATTCGACCCCACGAAGCTGTTCAGCTTCCTGCCCTCCATCCTGAAGGCCGCTGCTCATCCTGACAACCGAGGAAACTGGGACGGCACGCTGCACCAGCAGGCCGGCGTCATGCTCGGAGCCATGGCTGAAGGAGCTCTTGAGCTTGGTCCAGCTGCCCTTCACCAGCTGCTCGACAAGGTTCCGCTGAACACCCTGAAGACGCACGTCAACCGTGAGACCGCGATCAAGCTGCAGCTGGCCCTCAAGAAGGCGGCGCGCACCAAGGACGACGAGGACTTCGACGACGAGAACGACCGCTTCATCTTCATTGCCCGACCCTCCTTCAAGGAGACGCCTGAGGGGTCGGGCAACTTCCGCAAGTCGCTTGAGATTGAGAACCTGGTCAAGGTTGACCCATACGACGCCCATGCCCATCAAATGGGCAACATGATGAAGATGAGAGCCATGGCTCAGGGCGAAGGCTCAGAAGTCTACGTAGTCAGCCTGCCCAAGGACGTGACGAATGGTGGACAGCCTGAGGAATGGCTGATCGACCTCATCGACAAGCACAAGCACAAGCTGCGTTGAAGCTGCTAACCACGTTTCTAGCGCTGCTTCCGCTGCTTGCTACAGCGGCGCCTAGCCCACCTCTTCCGATAGAGCAGTGCGCTCAGCACCTGCCCTTTGGGCAACCGAAGAGCGCGCGTTCAAACACGACGCTGATCTGCCGACCAGGCTACGCGCTTGAGCACGACAACGTCGGCAAGACGGCCCTGTGGGTCGCCTACGTTCTGACCCCCGAGCGGGCCGTTGGCTGCGCCTCACGCGACACCGGCTTCGTGCCTGACCCTGCTCTTAAGCGCGGTGGCCGCGCGGAGCTCAAGGACTACTCTAAGAGCGGTCATGAGATAGGACACCTCGCCAGCAGCGCCGACTTTCGCTGGTCAGCCCAGGCGTCGATCGACGTCAACGTGCTGAGCAACGCCGCTCCACAGCTGCGCGGGCTGAACCGCGGCGCGTGGAAGGCGCTTGAGAACCGCACCCGCTCCTGGGCCGTTGGTCGCTCTAGCCCGCTTCTCATCTACGTCGGGACCATCTCCCCCACCAAGGGGGCCACGACCATCGGTCGTAACCAAGTGGCCGTGCCCACCGCCTTCTGGAAGGTCCTGGTTGACACCCAGACAAAGGAGGTAGTGGCCTTCATCTACCCGCACCAGGCCTCACAGGCGCCTCCTGAGGCCTTCCGCACGAGCCTCTATGAGGTGCAGCGCCGCGCCGGGTACACTCTGCCGGTACCGTCGGGAGCCACCCTCGCTGAGCAGGTCTGGCCCTTGACAGCCTCGGCGGCCAGCCTGAAGGCGCGCACCTGTTCCATCAGGTGAAACTGTAACAGGTGGATTTGTTACATCTCAGCTCGCGCAGCTGTGATACAATGCACCATGATCAAAGATGATAGCACCGACCTCGAGCTGTTCGCGTTGAGGCTCATTCGCACCCGCCTGGAGCGCGAAGAGCGGGTCTTCGTGTTCTCGGCTGGCAACCTTCGTGGCAAGCTGGTCTCAATCGAACACCTTGACTCAGCCCTTCCGGCAGCTACCTACCAAGACTGCCGATCGACTGATCAGCAGATGGAGCCCTGCGTGCAGCTAACCTACGCTCCTCGACCGAAGGACCCTGGTAAGGTCACCGACCCCACCAAGTTCAAGTTCACCCGCAAACCCGTCCTGTTCAACATTCCAGTTCGTGTCGTATCTGGTTCGCTTCTCCTCAAGAAGCTGTATGAGAACGTATGGATGGTCAACGTGCAGACCTCAGCCAGGGGATAGGACATGCAGGTTGAAGGTGTACAACCTCAGCGATCCGTGATATTATGGCCCAGCCAGTATAAATACCCAGTCGGCAAGGTAGCCGGCAGTTTTCCACTCGTTTCAGTTTGACCCAACTTTGAAAGGTTTACAAATGACCAAGAGCTACATCGGCTTCGCCCGCGACCACTCCGGCTCCATGAGCAGCATCGCTCGTCACGCCGCCCGCGACTACAACGCCACCATCGCCTCCGTTCGTGAGGCGTCCCACGCCACCGGACAGGACACCGTCGTCTCAGTAGTCGAGCTCGGCTACGAAGGCACCGACCAGGTGCGCCACGTTGTCCGCAACTCCTCCGTCAACGCCCTCCAGCCCATCGTCGAAAGCCAGTACTCGGCTCGCGGCCGCGGCACCCCGCTCTGGGACGCCGTTGGCGCCGTCATCGACGACTTCAAGGCCCTCCCCGACTTCGATGACCCAGACGTCGCTTTCCTCGTGATGGTCACGACCGACGGCCAGGAGAACTCCAGCCGCCGCTGGACCGCCTCCTCTCTCGTTGCCGAGATCAAGCGCCTGCAGAACACCGACCGCTGGACCTTCGTCTTCCGCGTGCCGCGCGGCGATGCACGCACCCTGGCCCGCCACGGCATCCCCGAGGGCAACATCCTCGAATGGGACCAGTCGCAGCGCGGTGTTGAGGCCGCCAGCCAGGCGACGACCCAGGCCTTCACTGCCTACATGACCGACCGCTCGCGCGGCGTCAAGAGCACGACCAAGTTCTACGCGAACATGGCCGACGTCAAGCTCGAGGACGTCAAGCTGGTCTGCAAGGACATCGGCGCCGAGGTCCAGCTGCTGCCGGTCGCCCAGAAGGACCACGACGTGCAGATCCGTGACTTCGTGGAAGGTCGCATCGGCGGCAAGATGCTGAAGGGCGCCGCGTTCTACCAGCTCACCAAGACCGAGCCGAAGGTCCAGGACTACAAGCTGATCGCTGTGCAGAACAAGCAGACCGGCGCGGTCTACGCCGGTCCCGCTGCTCGCCAGATGGCCGGGCTGCCGCAGTACGGTGACTGCCGCGTCGCTCCTGCCGACCTCGGCGAGTGGAACGTCTTCATCCAGTCGACCAGCGTCAACCGCAAGGTGGTCGCCGGCACGACGCTCCTCTACTGGCCCGGCGTCGGAAAGGCGTTCACCGAAGGAAAGTCGGCATGAAGCCAGTTATCCAGCTGGACCGCCACCACGAGGTGGTCGGGACGTCTGACGTAACTGGCAGCGGGATGTCCTCCTCGGTATCGTGGTCAAAGCTCGCTGAGGTGCTACGGGCGGCTGGGGTCGGCCATCTTCGTGCCAATGAGCACTTTGGCCAGCTTGAGCTGACCGAGCAGGGCATCACCCTTCGAATCGTGGAGAAGTGAATGAGCACCTTTGACCAGCCGCTCTTTGTGATCCGCGCAGTGGGATCGCACGCCTACGAATCGGGCTACGGTGCCTACGCGGTGCCGAAGCTGTACACCCGTGGTTCCGCCAACTCGGTGGTAGGTCGCAAGAACAAGCGCGCCATCAAGCACGACTGGCGCGAGCGCTGGGAGGCGGTGCCCGTGACCGTGACCCTGGGAGAGGTCAAGTGAAGCCCTACCTCGCGGAGCCCTTCACCAACAACTTCAACCAGGTCATCCAGCCCGGTCAGAAGGTGGTGGTCGTGACCAAGGGCTACAGCGGTGGCATCAACACCTACCTCGGCACCTACCTCGGGTACCGCGAGTACAAGTCGTACTACTCCAAGAACCTCAAACAGCAGGTCGTCTGTGAGGTCGAAAGCGAGGTCCTTGGTAAGTGGGGTCCCGATGGCAAGAAGCTGCGACGGTTTACACCTGAGCACGCTGCCGCCTCGTACGAGAAACGCATGGTGAAGCGCATCACCAACATCTGGCTCAACATGATCTACCCAGCTCTATAGCCATACCCATATCTCCTTGTGGTTTCAGGGGCTCCCAGCTGGGAGCCCCTTTCTTTTGCTCCGTAAATAGCAGATGCGCCTTGCTGAACTTTGCCTGCTGCGTGAAGCTGAAGATGAGCCCCTCACCGTCTCCATGCTGCGGCGCGCCCTCAGCAAGCACGGTCGGATTCAGGCTGACTTCTACGTCTCCAGCGGCCGAAAGAACGGATGGGTTGAGCAACCACCTGAGAAACCGCTAAAGGTGGGCGGTGATGGCAAGCCTGCCTGGCGAGTTGCTGTTAGGCGACACAAGGCCCCGCATGATAGCCCCATCTATGCCACCATAGACGCTGCCATCTGGGACACCCTGACGCTGAAGAAGTTTCCGACCGCCGATGGAGGCAGCTACATCAAGTTGGTCAACCGTACCGAGAAGGTAAAGGAGGGGCTGCATGCTGAAGGGCAAGCCCCGCTCTGGGCCAGCATCATCTTCGACGGACTTGGAAAGGACCGCAGGTTCTACTTCGCCGCCGGTGGCAACGAGATCATGCGGCTGGACCACTCCTACAAGCCAGGCGGCTTCGGTCACGACTTCGTCAAGCTACAGCTAGAGAACGGAAAGACCGGCAAGAAGCAGACCTACACCATCGCCAGTGAGATCTACGACAGCTGGAAGCTGGTCAAGTTCAAAGATGGCCACGCCCTTCGAATGGTCAGCGTACCACGCAGCGTGGATATCGCTGAGGGGAAGGAGGAACCTCTTATCGTCACCCTTATGAACCGCCGCCTCGAGAAGCAGGGAGCGGTCAGGGTAAACCTCAAAAAACTGTCGGCTGGTAGGCTGACGGGCTGGATAATCAAGCCGCTGGAACCGGTCCCGGCCTTGGCTTTTGCCCAAGGTGGACCGAACCAGTACAAGGCGCTTGTCAAGGGACCCCGTGGTGGCGTCTCAGTCTTCTACTTCGGTGCGGACGCCGACAGCGCCTACACGCTCCGAAACAAGAAGGACATGAATAACAACCCCGTCATCGAGGTCACCAACCGTGAAGCTGCGTGAGGTCCTTGGTGAGACGCCGCTGCAGTTCACGCTGCTGCAGAAGCTACTTCAAAAGGGAGAGCAGGTCACCTTCGACTGGATGGAGTACCACAACGACTACACGCGCTGGCACAGCGGCTACCTCGATGACATCATTCACACGGCGTCCCCAGCAGGCTCCAACTTTCCAGAGACCTTTCTCATCTGGTACAAGGTACCGCTCGCTGCGACGCTGGACAAGCCAGCCAGCTTCAGGAAGGAGAACGTTCGTGTGAACCGCCTGAAGTTCGACCGCATGCAGCTCTACAAGCACGAAGGCAGGTGGTTCTTCGGCAACCGCAAACCTGGGTCTGACGATGAAGCTAGTTGAAATCATAACACCGAAGGCTCGAGAAAGTTTGGTCATAACAATGATGGACAAGGCCAGACAAAAAGGTGAGCCGATCTTCATCGACATCACTACACCTGAGCTACTTGGCAAGAAGGCTGATACCCGCCACTTCGGGTTGATCAGCACCATTGACTACTGGTCTGCTGAGGATATCTTCAACATCGGCTATCACACCACCGATGCTGATGGAGATACTGTAAGCAAGGACTGGCGCTGGCGCGCCCCGACACCTGCGATGTTTGACGCCGCTTTCACCTTAAGGAAACGAAACGGAGTGCTGACCTTCATGCGGCGCGAGAGGGAGAACGACGATGACTGACCCGCTCATCGTGCGGCTCCTTCGCAAGTTCCACAAGGAAGGCACAGAGGTCTACCTGCCGATTGGTAGCCTGCGTTACCGACTTCAGAGGATTGAGGACCTTCCAGATGGCGACCAGGTCAACAACGACGCCCACGTCAAGGCGTTCTTCAGCGTCAAACCGAGCGGCACAGGAACGTTTCGTCGCTTTCATGACGACAGCGACGCCATCTGGCAGCTGAAGCGCCAACCCGATGGCAGCTTTGAGCTGACCCAGCGCGACAAGGTGGAGGAAGGGTCTGAGGCCCCGCTGGCCAGCCAGGTCTTCTACGACCTGTTGAAGAAGCACTCGCGCGCTGGAAAGCTGCATACCTGGCTGCGCATCGATGACGACCAGGTCTATGGTGAGATTGACAACCTGCTCATGCACCCAGATGGAAAGCTGGAGATAGAGGTCGTCTACATGGGCCGACATGACTCCAAGGTAGCTGCCTTTGAGATCTATCCTGAGGAGCTACGCGACTGGAAGCTGGTCAAGACCAAGGATGGCTTTCTGCTGGATGGCCCTGACCAGGTAGACCTCAAAGAAGAGGCCGGCCATAAGGAGCCAATCATCGCTGGCATGATCGACCGCCTCCTGAAGGCGAAGGAGACCGTCGTGCTGTACCACGACTTCGGTGACGGCAACGGTGCAACCGCCTGCAAGATCAACGGTATGCTCGTGAATCATCACTTCGGCACCATTGATCTCGAGGTGGAGTTCTATGACGGTGTTCACATCCAGAACGATACCTTCGGCTACACATTTGAGGAAGGTGAGGACCTCACGCTGAAGAGGCGCCCAATGGACGGTAAGTGGGTGCTTGGAAAGAAGGGCCAGGTAAGTGAAGATCTTGATGATGGAAAAGACCCGTTGTTCATGACGCTGTTAAAGAAGCTGCTGAAAACGGGCAAGACGATCAACATTCGAATTGGGCCGAAGGTGCGCCAGGTCTACGACGTAGAAACTGGAATCCCTCCGCGGTATAATCCCCCATTCGTGGACATCTTTCACACCAACGATGCCGCCATCTCAGATGTAAAGAGGGTGCTCGGCAGCGACAAGATCAAGAACCTCGGTCTTGAGAAGTCAAAGAGCGGTGATGAGTGGTGGGTAAAGGGACACGACAGATGAAGCTGCTCGAACTCCACCAGGAGCCTCTGCTGATGACGATGATGCGCAGGCTGGTCGACAGTGGAACACTCTACTACGCCGACAGCGACGCCGTGCGCAGGGAGGTGCTTCAGGTTTCACGTGTAGTCGATGCAGTGGGAAGACACCTGGCATCCCTGCATCTCCACGACCCTGAAGGCGGGCAGCTCACCCGCTTCCTGAAGTTCAACGGCATGGACGAGGTCTACACCATCCGCAAAGAAGGGGACAGGCAGGTTGTTCAACACAGGTACTCCGACGAAGAGGATCTGACTGAGGAGAAAGATCGACCAATCTTCGCGTCCATGCTGGCAAAGCTGCTTGCGGCGCATTTCAAGAAGGGCGGGCCTGCGGTCTACCTGGTGGACTCCGAGTTTGGAGATGAGCCGATGCTGGTGCGCGGCTACACGTGGAGAGATGACGCGCTGGCATTGAACGTGAAGGGCGGTTCCCATGGATTCCGTGACGTGGTCTACCCAGGTAGCTACGTGCATCACCGCAACCTAAAGCTGAAAAAGAGCGGTGACAGGTGGTTTGTCACCGTTGAGGTCTAAATACCAGCATGAAGGTCCGCCAGCTGCTTGAGATTAGAGACGAGAAGGAGAGCCCGCTTTTCTGGACGCTCATCATGAACGCCCTCAAGAAGGGCACGAAGGTCTACATTCGCTCACGCGGCGCCGACGGTGAGGTCACCATGGCGGAACCGGTCAAGGTCACGAAGCAGTCAACCGTCCACTTCATGGATGCCCCGCTGGATAGGCCCTACACGGTCCATCTTCGACTGGTCTTCAACGGGTCGCTTACTCGTGATCCAACTGTCAAGACCCGTAGGCACCTGCTGCCGCCTGACAGCGACGAGCACCTGACGCTAAAGCCAGACGGCAAAGGTGGGCTTGTCATCGTCAATCGAGACAAGACAAAATCAGTTGAGGAGGCGCTGGACGATGAGGCGGGCCTGCCGCTGGCGGCCAAGCTGACGAAGAAGCTCCTTGACAAGGGGGTACCTGTTGACTACGCCGCCACGTCCTATCTGGTGGCGCGCCCCGGCAAACCATTTGTGCAGGAGCTTCAAGGCCGCATTGAAAAGATCGAGATGCAGCAGTCAAGTGGATCCCTCGCCGTTACCTACAAGAGGGACGCAGATAGGGTCATAACATATATTCGTCCCCATCACTTCGACGCGCTGAATCTAAAGAAAAGCGATGGGCACTGGGCACTTATTTCCAACTCCTGGGTCGACAAGCCTGAGTGGTTGAATCGAACCGACCAGTAAGTATGAGCTGGTTCAAGCACCTGCCAAAACGACACCCACCAGTCAAGAAGGGGACAAGCCCCGTCCCTCCTGTACACCAGCCACCTGTACCTAAGCCACCTGATCAACCAAAAGATGACCCGCCTAAGGACGATCAACCTGCTTGAGCCAGTATCTTTTTCGGCACAGTTGATATAGAATGCTGCTATGACTACCTTCAACCTCTCCGTTTCAGACGACAAGCTGCCAGGCGACCCATCGCACGATCCTGAAGGGCCTGACATCCAGTTTCACGATTTGCCTGACGGCTCGGGGCTCATGACGCTGAGCGCCGCCTGGATCGAGGCCGCTGACTGGCGGGTCGGCGACGACCTCGTCTGGACCATCGATCCCGAGGTGGGCAGCGCCACCATTCGCAACCTGGGATACGAGCGCCGGCATGCGCCCGTCACCGACGCTCCCGACACCTGCATCTCCTAAGGGGATTTCTGTGAAGCTAACTGTTCTTGCGCTTTCAGCGGCGCTCGCTCTCTCCGCCTGCGGCACTCTGACCAATGAGCAGCAAGGCGCCATCATCGGTGGGGCCGCCGGCGGCATCGTCGGTAACCAGGTTGGCGGTGGCACAGGAAAGATCGTTGCAACCGTCGTAGGTACCCTCATTGGTGTGGCAGTCGGTAGCAATATCGGCCGCCGCATGGACGAGGCCGACCGCCGCAAGGTTGCCTACGCCCTCGAGACCTCACCATCCGGTCGCACGACTCAGTGGAACAACCCGGATACCAACACCCGCTACGAGGTGACGCCGCGCCCTGCTCGCCCGCACCAGGGCACCGTCTGCCGTGAATTCACCCAGGTCGGCTACATCGGCGGCAAGCGCGAGGAACTCGTTGGCACTGCCTGCCGGCAGGCAGATGGCTCGTGGAAGATCCAATGAAGCTTCTCTTTCTCGACATCGACGGGGTGCTCAACAGCAGCCGCTCGGTGGTCGTGAAGATAGGCCCCACGCCGGTGACCTCAGAGCTGGTGCGGCAGCTGTGCCGCCTGGACGAGGAGGACTTCGACATGGTGGACGAGGACGGCCTGGAGTACGGTGCCCGCTTCGGGTTGCAGACGGTGGATCCTGTCTGCGTCGCGCTGGTGAACAAGCTGCTCGAAGCCGACCCCGAGATGGGGCTCATCCTTAGCTCCACGCACCGCAAGTTCTTCTGCCACAGCAAGGTACCCTACGCCTCGCCTGAGCACCTGCGCCGGCTGAAGCTGTACCTCACCGCCATGGGGCTCGAGGTACCTTCTCACTTCGGCGTGACGCCCGTTCTTCACCGCCCTCGAGGTGAGGAGATCCACGCGTTCATCGACCGCTGGACGGAGGACTTCAACGCCTTCGATCCGACCTACGTCATCCTCGATGACAGCAACGACATGCTGCTAGGGCAGCCGCTCGTGCTCGTTAACGCCGAGCACGGCCTTACCTTCAGCAACTACGCTGAGGCGTGTCGACTGCTCTGTCTTAAGGAGCCAGGTCTTGTCCTCCTCTGACAACCCTCTCATCTTCACGCTGCTGCGGAAGCTCATCGAGAAGGGCGAGACCGTGACGCGCTTCATGTCGCTGCACGACAACGGCTACAATCTAGCTGTGACTGACTTCACGATTGAAACTGACGTGGAAACGGAAGACGTTGTTACCTACAACGGTGTCCAGAAGGTTATCACGCGCGTCAGGCAAGACGTGATGCTGCGTGGCACCATCGACGGACCGCTTGGCCCTGATGAGAAGGCCGACACCCGCATCCCGATTGAGACCTTCGAGAGCATGAAGCTACGCAAGTTTGGAGACACCTGGGCCATCGTATGATCCAAAAACCAAAGCACCCCACTCTGCGCGAGAAGGTAGAGGTCTACGAGCAGCTGCTGCACGACATCCAGCTACACGCCGAGGTGACGATGCGGCCCGACGCCGTGCGCGCTCTCGTTGGCAAGATCTGCGGCTGGAGCTACGCCCACCGCTCGGGCAACGGCGAGCTCTCCGAGAAGGAGCAGCAGGTCCGTATCGATCACGCCTTCTGGAATTTGAAGCGACGATGAAGCCGCTCGCGCTTCTGCTGGTGCTCTGCCCGCTGTGGAGCTGGGCGTCTACTCCTATCACCGCTGAGGCGTACATCGTTACCAACCTCAACGGGGAGGTGCTCCTTGAGCACAACCCAGACCGAGAGCGTCCAATCGCCAGCATCACGAAGCTCTTCGTGGCTGAGCAGGCAGTCAAGCTGGACCAAGATGAGCTGCTCACGGTCACCAAGGGAGACTACCACACCGGGCGGATGCGCTCCACTCCGTTGCGGGTCGGACACAGCTACAAGCGACGCCAGCTCATCGAGCTCGCGCTCATCTCCTCTGACAACGTCGCCGCCCTCACCCTCGCTCGCACCGCTCCACCAGACACGCGCTACGCCACGCTGGTCGAGGGCTCAGGGCTGGATCCCGCCAACCGCTCCACCGCTCGGCAGCTGGCTGAGGCGGCGCGCGAGCTCTACCTGACCGAGGTAGGGCCTCGATCGATTGAGCTCACCGCTGAGATCGGTGCTCGTCACAGCACGAACCCCCTTCTTGAAAAGGACGGCTGGTACTTCCTGCTCTCTAAGACGGGGTTCATCAACTCCAGCGGCGGCTGCCTGACGGTGGTGCTGAGAGTGAAGAGCGAGCTCCTCACCGTTGTGATTCTCGGTGCTGCCAACACACGGCAGCGGTGGGCTGACCTCATTGAGCTGCGACGGCGGCTTGGAGATACCGACTTCTACGTACCGGTGAAGGTTGTAAAGCCAGCAGCTAAGAAGCGCCGGCATAAATAGCCCTGCCTTCAACTGGAAGGCTACACACACCACAGGGAGCCTTCATGTCCTCCACCCCACCTATCGTCATCCTCACTGAGGTTGACCGACCAGCCATTCAAGCCCACCTGCTGCGGCTCAGCTCAGATGACCGCCGCCTGCGGTTCTTCTGCACCATCTCAGATGACGGCGTTAGGCACTACGCCAGCACCATCCTCGACTTCAAAACAACGACCGTCTTTGGGGCCTTTCGTGGCAAGGACCTCATCGGCATGGCGTGCCTGGCAAAGGCCACCTCCACCAGCGCCGAGGCGGCCTTCTCGATCGACGCCAATGAGCGAGGCACCGGGCTGGCACGCGAGCTCATGCGCGCCGTGATTCGCCGTGGGCGGGAGCTGAAGCTGCAGAAGCTCTGCATGTCCTGCCTGCGGTACAACACGAAGATGCAGGCCCTGGCGGTAAGCTTTGGCTTGGACCTCAAGCTGGACTTCTATGAGGCCTACGCCGAGCTTGGCTTCCCAGCTGGTTACAAGTTACAGACAGCCAGTGTACCTGCGATGACCGAAGGTGTATAATAGCCTATCAACCTCAAAAGGAACACACATGGCAGCCAAGCAGCGCGGTACCGGGTTCTTCGACTTCGCCTTCATCGGGGAAATCGAAAAGAAGGCCAACCTTGTCATCGCGCAGGGTGCCTGCTTCGATCGCATCGATGCGGCTGAAGGCGCGCACCCGGACAACGTGGCCAAGGCCCGCGCCATGGTCCGCAGCGCTCACTCCATCCGCCAGCTCTGCCTTGGCATGGGCAACTTCGCGCTCGCCCACCTCGACCCGAAGCTGAAGGTCCTGCGTTGACGCTTGGCGCCCTCATTATTGCCGTTACCGCCTCACTGGCGAACTGCGAGGAGGTGCGCCTCGACCCCCAAACGTTCTTCTACTCCGAGAACTTCACGCTTACTCGTGAGCAGCTCCGGGACCAGAAGGGTGAGCCGTACCTTGGGCTCACCGAGGCTGAGATGTACCTCAATCCGGGCGAGTGCTCGATGCAGGTCGGCTACCGCAACGTCACCGTCTACCTAGCCACCGAGGTGCTGGATGGTGGCTGCATGCAGAACGAGGTCTACAGGCACGAACAGGAGCACGTGGCTATCTACCATGCCTCGTTCAGCCTGTTACCTGCGGTGGTGCCGCAGGCTGGCCTGCACTACGTGCTTCGAGGGTTCTTTCTGCGCACCCAGCACGCACAGAACCATCTTGACAACGTGCTGTCTGCCCATGTTCCAGCGCTATGTGGCGGTGCCTTCAGGCAGTTCCGTGACCCGCCTAAGTTCGGGGCGAAGTAAATACCGAGCTACCTTTCAACCTGATGACAGGAGAGTCCATGTACACAAGCATGCTTCGCGAATCCGCGTTTCGTGGCACCGCTGCCACCAACAAGGTGCTGCGCAACACCTTCCTGCTGCTCGCCCTGACGCTGCTACCAACGATCCTGGGGGTCTATCTCGGCATCGACCTCGGCGTGCCGGAGCTGATGCGCGAGTCCCCCTGGCTGTCGCTGGGCGGCTTCCTGCTGCTGGCCTTCAGCTTCCTCTTTGGCATCCATCTCACGGCCAACCATGCAGTGGCCATTCCGCTGACGCTGCTCTTCACCTTCGTGATGGGCGGTGGCATGTCTGGGTTGATCTCACTCGCGCTTGGCGTCACCAACGGGGCAGGGCTCATTGCGCTGGCCTTCGCTGGAACCTGTGCGGCGCTGGTGGGCTGCTCCGCCTACGCCGCTACGACGAAGCGGGACTTCTCTGGGATGGGTGGTTTCCTGCTCGGGGCGGTGCTGGCGATCGTTGTCGTCGGGGTCCTGAACATCCTGCTGCAGCTCTCGTGGCTGGTGGTCCTGCTCGCCGCGGTGGCGCTGGTCGTCTTTACGGTGTTCCTGATCTACGACGTTCAGCAGGTCGTCAACGGTGGCCAAGACAACTACGTGCTGGCCACGGTGGGCATCTACCTGGACCTGCTCAACATTTTCTCCAGCCTGCTGCAGCTGCTGCTGGCTTTCACCGGGTTCGGTGACGACTGACGCTCAGGTGATCAGCGGCTTGTAGAAGGCGAGCGCCGAGTCGACGTCACCAAAGACGAGACTGCTGTCGACGCTGGCGGTTGGCCGCGTCGTGTTGTCGTAGATGATCGCGTAGGAGATGGTGGTCGGTGCGGTCGTGGTGGACGCCACAGCGACGGCGTTGACGGTGCCCTTGCCGACGCCAAAGGTATCGGCCTTGACGACCCACACCTTGGCGCTCGGAGCGAAGGCGTAGAGGGCGGTGTGGGCCCGGACCCAAACGTTCGGATCGGTTCCAACGACATCCACCGTAGTGGTAGAGAGCCACGTGCTGGTCCCGTTTACGGTCCCGTAGCGAACGAAGGCAAGCAGCCCAGTAACCATCTTGGCGGCAAGACCTTCATCAGAGTTGTTGGCATCGGAGTAGCGCTTGAGAAACCACGGCGTCGTAGAGGATCCTGCATCGATCACGCGATAGATTCCGTTGTGCGCTGGGTTGGTCTGGGCGGTTACCAACACCCGGTTGGTGATAGCTGGAGCGTATCCATCCACCACGAGCACCCCGTTGGCGGTCGCGGTCAGGGTCGATGGCCATCCGAGTGTCGGATCGGGCTGATCTCCATTGTCGTAAACGGCGTTCAGGTTTACCGTTGCGACGGCGTGAACTGATTCCTTGGTACCTTGAATGGTGAGCATCGGTGTCTCCAGCTTTCTATCCTGGTATTTATGACCGTTGCTCTCCCCGAAGCAGTATAGAATGAACTTCCGCAACCGCAATTTGAGGTAAATCATGATAGAACTTGGACTGGGCCTAATCGAACTTCTCGCTTTTGGCTTCTTCTTCATCCTGATGGTCATCGGCACCGCCCTTGACCGCCGCTACAACGAGAGCCCCAAGTGGTACATTCTCGGTCTCGGCCTTGCCATCGCAGCGGCGTGGTTCTGGCAGGACCTGTCCTTCACGGGCGTCTGGGAGACCGTTCAGTCGTGGTCGTTTTGGAAGCCGGCGGCCATCTACCTGGCGGCGGGCCTTGCCTACTCGGTGCTCGAGTTCGTTCTCTCGGTGCGCAAGATGGCCCGCGTCCACGCTGAAAGCTGGGCCAAGTTCATCAAGACAGTGAAGGTCACCTTCTCTGTAGACGGCGAGGCCGTTGATCCCCAATGGGTCAAGGAACGCGACGGAAAGTACTTCGTCAATGCCTCGAACCGCACCATTTGGCGTAAAGACGACAACAGCAACAACGACGGCAACAAGAACGACAAGAAGGAAGCCACGCGGACCGAGCTCAACTACCGCGATGCCCTCCGTGCCGCCCAGTCCGAGGCAGCCACTCCCAAGGACATCGACGTGGCCGCGCAGCTTGTCACCGAGTACCTGCGCAGCGAAGAGTACATCATGTCCGACCTCAAGAAGGACTTCATCCAGGTCGAGCTGAACGATGAGACCCACCAGGTGCAGCCTGTCATCAACCGGAAGCGCCTGGCTGGCTTCATCGGCGCCTGGACGTTCCTGTGGCCGGCGTACGCCGTCAGCCTCCTGATTGGCGACTTTCTGGTTGAGATCTTCCGCATGCTCGGCGACCTGTTTGCCAAGATGGGCGGCCGCTTCGTGCGCTTCAGCTTCGCTGGCGTCTTCAAGGTCTAAGCCATGCGTAACCTGCTCGAGTACCCAGTCACCACGCGTGAAATCATGCAGGCTCTCGAGCAGGCCGCAAAGGACCTTGGCGCTGATGGAGGTGTCGGTGACATCACACCAGTTGCGCTGGATATCCTGCGCGGCTACCTAGACTCAAACCCTTGGGTAGTTCAGGACGCATGCCTAGCAGCTCACCGAGAAATGATACGGGCCGTCTATGGAGCCGACTGTATTCCACGTCATGAAGAACCCGATTAAGACCTTCGAACCGAACCTGAACGGCCGTGATTTCGTCGTGGGAGACCTACATGGGTCTCTTACGGCGTTTGAGCGGCTGCTAAGCGGCATCAACTTCAACAAGGCAGTTGACCGCATGTTCAGCGTGGGTGATCTCGTTGACCGCGGGCCTGACAGCCTGGAATGTCTTGCCCTGCTGAAGGAACCGTGGTTTCACTGCGTGCTGGCCAACCACGAGCAGCTGATGATTGAGGCCTTCGATGGTGGCTACCTCGGTGCGTTTTGGGCTCAAAACGGCGGGCTGTGGGGCTTCAACGCGCTGGAAGAATGGCGGGCCTCCAAGAAGCTGATCATCAACGAGCTTGATCGTCCGCCGCCACCAAAGCACGAGAGCCTGCGACTCTGGGACCTGCTTGATTACGTGCGTGAGCTGCCCTACCTGCTGACGGTGCTTCGACCAGATGGGCGGCGATTTCACGTCATTCACGCGGAGTTTCCACCAGACAGGGGGCCCATCACCGACGAGCTGCTGACCAACCCTGAGGAGGTGCTGCGACTGGCGACAGTTCAGACGCGTGACGGCGACTTCCTCTGCTGGGGCCGGCACATCTACTACCAGTTCTACAACCTACAGGTCAATGAGAGCAAGGCCCAGCGAATCGTCGACTATCACTTCAAGAAGGGCACTGGCATCTACAACCCCGCTCTAAGCCACATCATCAGCGGGCACACCATCCTGCAGCGACCGACGACGATCTTTGGACAGACGAACATCGACACCTGTGCCTTCGGGTCCTATAAAAGCGACGCAGCCAGCTGGAAGTGCTTGACTGCGGTGGACCTCGGTAGCTGGATCTTCTACCAGGCCACTGAAACGGAGTTTAGGACAGCGGAGCCACTCGTTGTAAATAGCCTACAAACAAAGGCGGGCACATGAAGACACTAAAGGAACTGATTGACCTGACAGAGCTGGAAGAGCTAGATCGACTGGCCACCACGGTGAAGAACCTGGATCGAACGCTGGACACCATTGATCACCTGCTGCGCGGCGCGGTGCCTAGCAGCGATCAGCTGAAGAGCGTGTGGCTTGCTAGTGAAAAGATCGGCGACATCTACAACAAGATGGAAGCAGCACGGGTGAAGAAATGAGCAAGCTGATTCAAGAGGCGGCGCTGGATGACGCCTTCAACGTCCAGATGAAGAAGATCCAGGACGCTGTCTCCAAGCTAGATGGCATCATCGACCAGATGCAGGCCCCAGGGTCCATGCACCACCTGGTGCAAACGCAGCGGATGGCACTGCGCCACGGGGCCGAGGACCTACAGCGCCTGCTGCTCAAGGCGAAGTGAACGTCTCAGTCGGGTGCTCGATGGAGCAGGAGGAGCTCATCGCGGAGCACCTGCTGAACCAAGCGCAGCTCTACGTGGCACCAGGTGAGCGTGAACGGCTTGTTCGCCTGGTCGAGCGACGCCATCCAGGCCATCAAATCGCCGCCGCTGAGATCGATCTTGAGAACGTACGCTGGAACCTGCAGCTTGTAACTGTTACAAATTAAGGGTGTACAACCCCACCGCCTGTGATAAAATGGCCCTATCATGCAGAAGCTCACTGTCCCTCTCCTCAAGCCGAGGAACCCGTTTGTCGCGGTCGCTCGGTTTCGGAAGGCTGGTGCCCACAGCACCAGGCGTGATCGGCTGCAGCGCGCTCTGATCAGTGAAGCTCGGAGGGCCCTGAATGACAGCCTCTGACATTGTCAAGCAGGAGATGACCGTGCTGCTGGACCGGGTGTTTCACGCCCAGGACCTCACCTTCTTCGGTGAAGACGGCAATGGCCTGTACGGTCAAGCTACCTACCCGGTGACCGCATCGGTGCGGTGCTTCGACATTGACGTTGTTGGCTGCTCGGACGACACCGCCGAGATCGAGGCCTACGTACGGATCTTTCTGAACGGCTATATCGCCTCAACTCATGGTCACGCCATCACCGATCAGAACCTGCGCATCTCACTGGATCGGTTGCTTGATAGAGAGCAGATCGATCGGGACGCCCTCACATGGGCGCGTCTTGACTACCAGGGAGAGACCTTCATCTGCCTGGCCATCAACGCCAACAAGCTACTGGCGTGGTAAAACTGAGAGAGTGGTTTGAGCGGTACCTCTGGTGCCGTCATACCTGGATCTTTGTGCAGGACGTTCACGAACAGAGCCTACGTGGCGGCTACGATCACTGGTCAACCGTCTACCGCTGCAGCCGCTGCGGTAGCCACAAGACCGAGGAAAAATCAAAGTGAAGACCTATCTCGTTGGAGGCGCCGTTCGTGACCAGCTGCTGGGCGGCGTCGCTCAGGACCGCGACTGGGTCGTGGTCGGCGCCACACCGCAGGACCTGCTGAACCAGGGCTTCGAGCAGGTCGGCGCGTCCTTCCCTGTCTTCCTGCACCCGACGACGCGTGAGGAGCACGCCCTCGCCCGCACGGAGCGCAAGGTCGGCCCGGGTTACCACGGCTTCGAGACCGTCTTCGACCCGTCGGTTACGCTGGTCGACGACCTGGCACGCCGCGACTTCACCATCAACTCCATCGCCTACGACCCCGAGACGGAGCTGTACATCGACCCGTTCAACGGTCGCGGCGACCTCGCCGCGAAGGTGCTGCGTCACACGAGCGTCGCCTTCAGCGAGGACCCGCTGCGCGTCATCCGCCTGGCACGCTTCCTCGCGCGGCTGCCTGGTCTCACTGCTGCCCCCGAGACCTTCGCGCTGGCGAAGCTGATGGTCAGCCGCGGCGACCTCAACCAGCTGCCGCCCGAGCGCTTCGCGGCGGAGATCAACAAGGTCCTGAGCACCTGCACCCCCGATGGCGCTGTGGCCTTCTTCTCCATCCTGCAGCAGCTGGATGTGCATGTGCACGTCGACTTCTTCAGGGGCTTTAGCCCGATCCGCGCGGCGCTGGTGGCGTCAGCGGTCCGCTCTGAGGTCGTTGAGTCGATGCGCCCTACCTACTTCGCGCTGCTGGCTGGTCACACCCTTGACTTCTGCGAGCAGGTCGGTGGTGCTCTGGCACGTGATGCCCGTCAGGTCTTTGACCTGCTGGAGCCCCTACCGCTGAACATGCGCCGCGACCTGGTGGTGCTCGAGGTGCTGCGTCGGTCAGGAGCCTGGAACAACAACCCCGTCTTCAATACGGTGCTCCATGGTGTGCGGCTGGCATCGAGCCTCGGTCGCCCCACAGCGGTGAGCTTCAGCGAGCTGGTACAGGCCGAGGCGGTGACAACGCCGCTCAACGACCTGGGTGCCAAGCTGGTCGCTGATGGCCGAAGCGGCCCAGCCATTGGCGCCGCTATCCGCTCGGAGCGCCTGAACGCCCTGAGCTTTTTGAACGACTGAACCACAAGGAGATAAAGTGTCCCGTAACAGCAAGAATGCCCGCGTGATGGCCAAGGCCCGCGAGATCACCGCCCTCCACCTGAAAGGTGAGAAGGGTCCCAGCCGCACCGGCTCGAAGCACGGCAAGGTAAAGGCCTGGTGGCAGAGCGGCAGCGGCACCTACAGCGCCTTCATCAAGGGCGGCAAGAAAGGCCGGCGGCCAGAGGAAGCCAGTGACAGCCAGTGACATCATCGTCAGGCAGGTGCAGGCACCTGAAACCCACCAGGTCCACGTCAAGCTGGAAAATGGTGAGGAGGCTCTCGTCCCGTGCTGGCTGGACAACAACGGCTTGATACATGTGCCGACAAAACTGAGCCTCGCGGCGGTCTGGGTGTATGACTGCGATGCCCGCAAGGTCTTGAAGAACAAGACAGGGCGGTCCTTCTTGGTTCCACTTGGAGTGAAGGAGGTTGACCGCTCGTGGTTGGTCATCCACGGCTTCGTTCGCATCCGACGACCTGTTCTTCAACCAACTGCTGATCTTCGCTGAACCAATGACTGATCTAACCATCGCCGTACTGGTTCCCGCCTACAACGAGGAGCCCGTTATCCAGGGCACCATCGCCGCGCTGGTAGCTGCTGACGTGCGACGCGAGGACATCTACGTAGTGGACGACCGCTCGACTGACCGTACCGCGGAGCTGGCACTGGCAATGAGGGTCAACGTGCTGACGGTTGAGAAGAACGGCGGCAAGGCGGCGGCGCAGCGCGCCGCGCTAGAGCACTTCAAGCTGCTCGATCGCTACGACTACGTCATCTTCATGGACGGCGACACCAAGGTCGACATCTACTTCTACAATGCTCTCTACGCGGCGGCGAGAAATGATCCGGACGTCGCGCTCTTCCTGGGACAGGTGAAGTCCGATCGAGGTGATCACCTCGTCTCTGCGATGCGTGCTTTCGACTACACCTACGGGCAGGACGTCGCGAAGGTGGGGCAGGACAACTGGGGCTGCGTCTTCGTCGCCCCTGGTTGCGCGTCCATGTATCGCACCGCTGTGCTCAAGACCCTGGAGATTGACAGCACCACCCTCGCAGAGGACATGGACCTGACCATGCAGGTGCACCGCGCTGGTGGTAAGGTAAAATATACTCCTGAAGCATTTGTTTGGACACAGGACCCGCTCACCGTTCGGGACTATACCAAGCAGATGCTGCGCTGGTACCGCGGTTTCTGGCAGGTTGTCCGAAAGCACCGCGTATTCTCTCTCCGAACCAAGAAACAGGCAGTGGACCTCTACATGATCGTCATGTCCCTTGACGCGCTTCTTTTCAACCCGCTGCTGTGGGCGCTTGTTATTGGGATCTTCTTTCCTCCATTCGTGCTGGGTGGTTTGGCACTCCATGTTGCCATCACCTTCCTCCTGGTGATGTACACCGCTCGTCGTACCCGTCGGTGGGATGTGATCATCAAGTTTCCAGCTTACTTCTGGGTTGCGTACTTCATCAATCCCTACACGTTTTTCCGGTCTTTCCTTGAGATAACCATCTTCAAGAAAGAACTGCTTGTCTGGAACAAGGTCAAGCGGTATAACTTTTCCTAACCCTCAACTCCTAAAGGAAATTTGAAATGAAGAAGCTGCTGCTTGCTTCGGCCATCGTGATGGCCTCCACCTCTGCCCTCGCCGAGGGCCTCAAGCCACTGGCGCTGCCGGGCTCCACCTGGGGCGTGCTCTCGTACCCGTCAGGTACGCAGGGCGCTGACCGCGAGAACCTGCTCTACCAAGGACGCATCGAACAGGGCGCCATCTGGGCTCGCTTCGGTGAGCGCAAGGAGTGGGCTCTCAACACCTACATTGCTGCCAGCTACACTGTTGACAGCGAAGGGTTGGTCTACAACAACTACGTCACCCCTGCCATCGGTGTGAAGATGACGCGGTACTTCGACAACGGCACCGTGGACCTCGGTGTCCAGGGCGTCTACCAGAAGTACTTCAAGGGCAGCAACGCCGACGGCACCATCGTCCAGGTCTATGCCAGCTACTGGTTCGGCTGGGACGGTGCCAGAAAATAAGGAGCCATCGCCATGACGATGCCAGTTACCGGTAACGCGCTGATCGTGAACTTTGCGATGCGCTGGCCCGTTGTCGGTGCGGGGCTCTTCGGAGCAGGACTTGCTGCTGTCAGCTACGAGCCTCCACCCCCACCCCCACCAGCAGTGGTACAGGTCGCCCCAGCACCTCCGCCGGCCGCTGTACCGAAGGCGCTTGCCGCTCCGGCACCAGCGGCTTCGGTGCCGAGACCTGCTCCACTTCCTGAACCACCCAAGAAAAAGAAGAAGGGCTAAGGTGAAGCGTGTTTGCGCACGTGTTCATTGACCTCGCGGCGGCGCTCATCTGCTTCGCTGGCCAGTGCTACCCTGCACTGGTCGGTGAGGCAACGCCGCGTGGCAACTTTCGCCTGACGCACTACTCCACCACCACTCCTGGCTATGGCGGCAACATCCTGGTCTTTCAGGAGACGGCCACTGAGCTCTGGGGCATTCACCCAGTCATCGATGTTCCTGGGCAAAACCGCCCAACTCGGCTGCTCTCACCAAGCGCCGATTCACGAATCAAGGTCACCGCGGGCTGCGTGAACATCCAGCCTGATGTCATGGACCTGCTCATCGACTGCTGCTCTGACGCTGAGGTACTCATCAAGTGAAGCTCGTCGCGTTGCTGTTCTCTCTTCTGGCGCTCCCAGTTCTGGCTCAAGGTTACAGTCAGAGGCCACCATCGGAAAGCACGGTGCCCGTCCTGATCTACCACCAGGTCACCGACTCCAAGCCGCCTGGCGATACCGTCATCTCGCCGACCCGCCTGCGTGAGCACCTTGACGTTCTCAAGCAGGAAGGCTACTCGACAATCACCATCGCGGCGCTGCAGGCCCTCATTGTCAACCACCGCCCCATTCCACCAAGAACGGTCGTACTGACCTTCGACGACGGGTGGAAGGAGCACCTCGAGGTAGCTCAGGATCTCGAGAAGCGCAGCCTTACCGCCACGTTCTACGTGCTGACTGGGTTCTTCAGTGACCCGCGCTACCTCTCAATAGGGGAGCTGCAGCTCCTAGCACGTATACCTGGCATGGAGATCGGCTCGCACTCGCACTCGCACTTCATGGACGCTGCCGGCAACCTCGTTCCACCCAGCCCCAACGACGCCATCAGCGAGGCACTGCTCTCGAAGTTTACGCTGCAGGATCTCACACGCCGGGAAGTTGTGTCATTTGCCTGGCCGTTTGGCCACTCGCTTCCAGCGCTGCTGCCTGCCTTCGCGAAGCTAGGCTACACCTCGGTGGCCGGGGTTCACTCGCTGACGTTGAACGGACGGGGCACGAATGTCTTTGACCTGCAGCGGTTGAACGTCAGCGGACTATGCACCGCAGCCGACCTGCGGGAGATGGTGCTGCTATCAACCTACAAGTCGTGCAAGTAGGGCTGAAAAAGGACTACAATAGCCAGGAGATGATAAATAACACCTACGTTAGCGATCATCTCTCGCCTTCAACCTGAATTGATAGAGGAGGATCATGTACCACAGCTAACTACAGGATGAAGAAACAAACACCCGTCTCTATAAATACGCTGCGCCAAGAGAGCAGGTGCTCCGCAAGGCGCTCGTAGCTCTCGTTCTCACACTCTCTGCCGACCCTGGTGATAGCCATAATCAGGTAAGCTCCAACATCCCAATGGCTTCCTTTGAAAGGAAAACCCCATGAAGAAGACCCTTCTCTCCCTCGCCGTTCTCGCCGCCTTCTCCGGTGGTGCGTTCGCACAGTCGTTCGCCGTCAACGTCGGTACCGCAACGTCGGCCACCGGTGCAGGTTCGTTTGCCACCTCGAGCGGCAACGGCACCTCGACCTCGGTCGCCGGCGCCACCCAGGTGTCCAGCGCAACCGTTGCTGCTGGTGACTTCGCCGTCACCGCTGGTCCTTCCGCCGCTGGTGGTGTGGCTCTCGCTGGTCAGTCGACGACCACTGGTCTCAGCTACGCTGCTAACTCATCGACGGGTTCAGGCGCTGGCTTCGGTGTCGCGGGTGGCACGTCAAGCGCCAGTACGCTCGGCATCGGCGCCTATGACACTGGTGGTGGCCTTGCCCCGACTGGTGGTGCAATCGCTGGTTCGACCTCGCAGAACACGCAGCTCGTTGCCTCTGGCACGAACGGCGGCGCCGCTGTTCTCTCTGGCAACGACAGCCAAACCGCAGTTGTTGCTACTTCCGCACGCCTCGTGACGCTGGCCCCGGTGTCGGTCACGAACATCGCGTCGGTCACGACCACCAACAGCTCCAACAGCTTCAACACTGCTGGTGCAGTCGGCAACGCCGCGGTTCTGGTGAACACCAACTTCGGCAACGCTGGCTCGGCTGGTGTGGCTCTGTCAGGTGGTGTGGTTGCCGTCGGCCCGTAATTCACGGCTGACCAGTTAGACCCGAGGGGGTGGAACTCCCACCCCCTTTTTCAATTCACACGAAAGGACCCAACAAATGATGAAGCACCTCGCCGTAATTGGCTGTCTCATCGCCCTGACGACGGGGGCCTACGCTCAGAACGCGAATTCAAGCTCGACGTCAGTCTCGGGATCGAATTCGGCCAACGACTCTTCTAACCGCACGCGGGTAGAAGTCGATGCTGGTTCTACATCGGGATCAATCTCCGGATCAAACGCTGCTTCTGTCGGCAACACCGGCGGTAACAGCACGAACGTCTTCACCGCGCCAGCCGATACGACCTCCACGGTCAATCACCACTTCTCGGGCGACCAGAAGATCAAGAACGTGCCGTCAGTCAACGGGCCCCCGCTCGTGACCTCAAACGACACCTGCATGGGCTCGACCTCCGCGTCGGTCAACGCAGCTGGCTTCGGTCTCGGCATCGGTACCACCTGGACGGACGACAACTGCAAGCTGCTGAAGAACAGCCGTGAGCTGTGGAACATGGGCATGAAGGCGGCCTCGATGGCGCTGATGTGCATGGACCCGCTCAACCGCGCTGCGCTGCAGATGACTGGCTACACCTGCCCGTCAGCGACACCGCCACCGGTGGTGAACCCGACTGGCGGCGGCTCAAGCTGCGTGAACTGCGCGAAGACGACAGACGCTGGTGGCTACCAGGGAACTGACCCAATCGTGCGTGCTCGCCTCGGCCTGCCAGCGCTCAAGTAACCAGAACGGAAGGAGAAGGTAAATGAAGATCTACGCGCTTGCTCTCGCTGCAGCCGCAGTCGTCGCCTCTCCTGCTTTCGCTGATGACATCCAGCTCGGTCGCAAGCAGCTAGGTAGCGGAACGCCGGGAACGACAGGAACTGAGACCGCCTCATCGGTGGGACCAGGTTCTGACTACTACCACGCCCCGCAGTACATGCCTGGCTACCCGACCGCCGCGACCATCTGGCCGCGGGCTATCTCGGTGGACTGCGCCGGAACTACGTGTGACGGCTACCGCTGGTCACCGAAGTACGGCCGCGGTGAATACCTCTTCGTTGTACCATCGCAGCGGGTAGCCGCTGCACCGGTCGTCACGGAGAAGGTGGTCACGGTGGAGAAGCCGGTGGTGGTGATCAAGGAAGTCATCAAGGAAGTAGAAGTCAAGAAGAAGGGGCAGTAAAACGGTCGTAGTAGACCTAGCAGCTGCCACAATCTGCTTCGCCCTTCAGTGTTATCCGGTCCTAGTCGGGCCGACGACACCGAAGGGCGATTTTGGTATGCGGCTCAGAATTACCGCCGATCCAGGGTACGGCGGTGACGTAGTGAAGTTTGCTGAAAACGACACCCTCGTCTTCGCCATCCATCGCGTGTGGACGCTCAGCCCCAAGCAGCGACGCCTCGAGCGCCTTGCCTCACCAAACCCAGCTGACCGCGTCGGCATCACCAATGGCTGCGTCAACGTGGCCCCCGAGGTCTACGACAGGCTCGTTTCCTGCTGTCTCAACGAACCCCTGCAGATCCGCTAGAGATCCTAAATAGCGACTGTTAGCAACTGTCAGGAGACTCCATGACACCCACTGCCCTGCTTATCCTCCTTTGGCTTATCCTGGTAGCGCTTATCGCTGGGCTCTACGTGCGCCTTGGGCTTATCACCTCTCCACCGCCTGTGACTGAGCCTGAGCCTGAGCCTGAACCAACCTTTGTCGATGACTTCTCGACGCTGGACACCACCAAGTGGACGGTTTCAACCTGGACTGCCCCAGGCGGCAACGAGACCCACAAGGGCACCTGGTCAGCCGACCATGCCTTCATCAAAGACGGCATGCTCTGCCTGAAGCTGACGCAGGAGAAGGTCACCTCAGGTGTTGACCGTGGTGACTTCCTTTCGATTGGTGGTGAAATCGCCACCAAGCAGAGCTTCGGTTTCGGTACCTACGAGTTCACGGCCCGCGCGTCCTCCACCGCCGCCACCCCTAACGCCGTCGGCCAGCCAGTGAGCGGCTCCATCACGGGGCTCTTCAACTACGCGACCCGCTCCCTCACTGAGGTTGATATCGAGGTGGAAGGTGGTTCCCGCAACCGCCTTATTCAGCTCACCAGCTGGAAGGGGGACACGAACCCGAACGAGCACAACGAGTTCACCCCGAACGAGGCGCCGCACACCCGCTTCTACAACTACAAGTACGTCTGGACGCCTACTGACATCACCTTCTTCGTGGATGACGAGGAGGTCGCCCACCACACGACCGTCGTTCCAACCACCGCCTGCCCCGCCTTCATCAACCACTGGGGCACGAACAACACGAACTGGGGTGGCACGGCCACCGTCGGGACCCCGCGCTACCTATGGGTCAAGCGGTTCGCCTACACGCCGCTGCCATGAAGCCAGCTGCTTCCTTCAGCATGTCCCTCGAGGCGAGGGGCACCACGCAGGAATTTGAGGGCTGCGAGCTAGAGGCCTACCCCGACCCGAAGAGCGGCGGCGAGCCCTACACGATTGGCTACGGCCACACCAGCGGGGTGTGCGCCGGTGACTCCTGTACGCAGGACCAGGCCGCCGACTGGTTCGATGAAGACGTTCTCTGGTTCGAGGACGTCATTCGCCAAGAGGTGAAGGTGCCTATCACCCAGGGCATCTACGACGCGATGGTCGACATCGTCTACAACGTCGGTCCTGGCTCGTCAAGCAAGGACGGCATCATCCGCCTGAAGGACGGGAGCCCCAGCACCCTGCTGCGGAAGCTCAATGAGGGCGACTACGACGGCGCCCGCGCCGAGTATCCCAAGTGGTGCTCGCCCGGGTCGAACGTCGAGGCAGGGCTGACCCGTCGCCGTGAGGCGTTCCTGGTCTTCTGGGACCAGCCTGATGAAGACGAGGTTGAAGAGATTGAGCTGCCCAGCGGTGGCGCGCTTGTGGCGCTGATCACCGTCGTGGTGGCAGTTGTGTCAATCTTGGTGTACCTGTGCTTTAGCTGACGCCCATCTAACCAACCTCTAGTCACACCTACCAGATGGGGGTGGTATAATGGTTGAATGGGTATCATTCGCATTCACGAGAGGTGTGCCAAGCCGAAGCGAAAGCCGGGCTGGCAGCAGAAGCAGGTAGAGTACGAGGCCTGGTTGAAAGGGGTGTGTACGATGCCAAGCGGTATCAAGCCGAGAACGCTGACCTTCGTCCGAAAGGTGCCAGTCACGACTCCCCAGGAGGTCGGCGCCCGTGCTGCCCGGTACACGGTTGGAGGTGCCACCAAGCCGGTTTCGCGCCCTGAGCTGCTGTACCGCGACAACCCTGAGCTGCTAGCACGGGAGCTTAAGGCCCGCGAGCGAAAATTCACGACCGCCCCTGCCTACAACAAGGGTGGAGATGTGCTGATTACCGATGAGCTGATGAAGGACATCATGACTGGTGCGACCCGACGGAGAAACTGATTGAGCCTGTCCCTGCGTGAGATCGCCCAAGGTATGCTACAGGGCCGGCTGCCTAGGCTGGCGCTTGACGAGTTTGCCGCTGCTCGGCTACAGGTCTGTGAGAGCTGCCCCGAGTTTCGAAAGCTGACGCGTCAGTGCGCTCGCTGCAGCTGCTTCATGGATGTAAAGGTCAAGCTGCTCCAATCAACCTGTCCCTTAAACAAGTGGTGACCTATGCTCGTGCTGCGCAACGCCGTTAATCGAGTTCACTGGTCACAGGGCCTGGAATATCTCTGCAACCGCATGGCTCGAATCGAGAGTCAGCGCGTGCGCGACGGGGTCTGGCGCATCGACAGCGGTGCCCACCTGAAGCTCTACTACACAGTTGATCGAGCCGGTTGGCCAACTTCCTGGATATGGCTGTGGCAGCGCCCCGGCTGGAAGGCATGGGAGGTCACCTCTGTCTGGACATTTCCTGAGCAGCGCGGGCGAGGGCTGGCATCGCTGCTCTATCGATCAGCGGTCAACACCGACGGCCTGCTGCTGGCATCGGGTAACCTGCACACGCAGTACTCGCAGGCGCTCTGGCGCAAGTTCATCCGCGCAGGCACCTTCACCATCTGGGCGCAGGACTTCAAGCACCTGGATCGAACCTCGCTCGTTGAGATAGACACCGACGCTGATGAGCTGCTGTGCGATCTCGAGATCTACCAGGAGCCCAAGCGTCACCACCCAAGGCGAACTGACGTTCGCCTGCTCGCCCTTCGAAAGGACCGCTCTTGACTCCCACCTCCATCGAGACCGTTAGCGGGCGCTTCGTTGACCTCGTCAACCCCGATCCCAGCACCATCGTCATCAGCGACATCGCCTGGGCAATCAGTCGAATGCCGCGCTACGTTGGCCACACCGTCTCAGCGATCCCCTACACGATCGGTCAGCACTCGATCTACGTCGCCGAGCTGGTGCAGCGGGTCTTTGCCAAGGACGCCCCACACGGCCTACGCCAGTCGCTCTTTACCTTCATCGACGAAAAGTCAGCTGATCAACTGCGCGACGCCGCCTATGAGCTGCTGAAGAAGCTGGCGTCGCCGACGCTGCTGCTGGAGTGCCTCATGCACGACGCGTCTGAGGCCTACATCGTCGATGTCCCGACCCCGCTCAAGCAGGCCGACGGCTTCAAGCAGGTCTACCTGCACCTGGAGGCCGTCATGATGACCGCCATCCGAGAGGCCTTCGGGATGCAAACGCTGTCCCCGGTGCATGAGCTCTTCCTGCGCTGGGCTGACCAGGTGGCGCTGACCATCGAGGCCTACCACCTCATCCGAAGCCGAGGGGCAAACTGGACCCGGCTGCTCCCACTGGGCATGTCTGAGCTGCAGATCTTCACCCAGCCCAAGGAGCCGATCGTGGTCTATGAGGAGTTTCTCGGCTACTACGAGGAGCTTACACTGCACGCGCCGCGCGGTTTATAGCATTAGCGCATAGATAGCGCGCGCACCAAGGGCCCTCAACGAGGGCCCTTTCTGTTGCCCGCTCCCATAAATAGCCAGCAATGCCACACGGAGCCACCCCATGCAGTTTACCCACCTATCCGACCTGACTGGTCTTCTGGAGCTGGACGAGCCCCTCGTTGAAGCCAGCGCCAAGCGCTCAGCCACCGCCGACTTTCAAGGCATCTCGTCGGTCATCGATGACTGCCTAAATGACCTGAGCGAGAAGGTCGAGCAGCTGGTCGATCTAGCTGACGACACCGGCGCCACCAAGCTGGACACCGTCAAGGACAAGGACGGGCTGACCGTCTTCAAGAAGCTGGACAAGCTCACCAAGGAGTACAAGAAGGCCGTCGAGAAGCTGATGATCGAGGCCGAGGCCATGGTCACGCAGGTCGCTGAAGGCACCGACCCCGAGAGCAGCAAGCTCAATGGATGGCGGTTTGGCCTAGATGTGCATAACAAGAAGCATGCGCCGCTGACTGATGACGAGATGAAGAAGTACGACAGGTACTTCATCAGGGGCTACCAGCTCGGTCTTGCAGGAAAGCAGACAGAGGAAGAAGAACACAAGCTGCCTCGCCTGTCTTCCATGCTTGGAGAAGGCAAGGTCTACGGTGACAGCGCCGACTTCACCGAGGAGTTCTACGGCCTGCACCAGAAGGTCAATGACATCAAGTCGGTGGTGAAGTCACCGCGCTGGATGGGCTGGATGAAGATCACCGACCACAACTTCGATACGAACTGCGAGGAAGCCGGCCATGATGTAGTGGAGGCAACCGACGCCCTCTCAGCGGCGTTTAACACGTTGGAAGCGGAGTTCGACAAGCTCAACGCCCCGCCTGCCGCTGAAGAACCAGCTGAGGCCTCCCCAGCTGAGGAGACCACCAGTGTCACAACCGCGTGAGTTTCCACGCCTTCAAGAGTTTCTAGCTGAGGCTGACGACGAGGACATCATCTCCGGCCTGCGCAAGCTGATCAGCGCCATTCGATCGGGTTGGTCATCGAACTTCAGCAGCATCAAGAAGGAGCAGAAGACCCTGTGGCGCAAGCTGACCCCTGCTCAGCAGCAGCGGTTGAAGACGACCTTCACTGGGCTGGTACGCCACCTCTTCAACAACCCTGACAACACGGTGGACCTAGACACCGTCACGGTACAGGACAAGAACGAGGCGGCGTTCGTGGCCTCGACCTTCCTCGCGCTGAGCAGCAGCTTGAGCGAGGTGAACACCCTGGTTACTGACCAGCTTGTTCGTGATGGGGTCATCACGAAGGACGAAGGTGCCAACTTCAAGGCGCACTTTGCCAACCAGGGCGGACCTGTTGGGATTCCCAACAGCACGTTGGTGGCGCAGTTTCTAACTCAGCACACCGCGCTTCTGCAGAAGCTCATCGCGGTCTACGACAACGAGATCACGTTTGACATCGCCACTGTGACCAACAACATCAAGAAGGCCATCGATCAGACCCCTGAGACCCAGCGCCGCCAGGCAGCGCTCGGCATCCACTACTTCCTGCTGAACATGTCGCGCGACCTCTTCAAGGCCTACCAGGCCTCAGGCAAGAAGTTCGCAAGCGTCCCGGATCCTGTAACAGCCGACTGAGCGTTACAATCTAACCTACATCTTTGCTCCAGTTGGTGTATAATGCACCTATGGAGCAGCAAGTCAACAAGCGAAAGAAGCGGTCGGACCGCATGCACGTCATCTACCAGGTGACGTGTCTTCCGACCGGTGCGCGCTACGTCGGTCTCACCGTCTGCGGCGGCGTTTCGCCGAAGCGCGCGGTCGAGGGTCGATGGAAGCGGCACGTGACGCGAGCCCTGACGCAGGCCAAGGAATGGACTCTCTGCCAGGCAATCCGCACCTTCGGTGCGGAGGCCTTCAAGGTCGAGGTCCTCGAGAAGGTCCGCGGCAAGGCTGAAGCCCACCAACGTGAACGCGAGGTCACCAAGACCGTCGGCGCTACTCTCAACACCGCCTGAAAGGAAACTCACCGTGATCGTCACCATCGCCATCGTTACCCTGTCTGCCACGACCGCCGGCGCCGCGTTCTTTGCCTGGCGCCAGCAGCGCATCATCAGCGGTGCTGCTGACCTCGTTCGAAAGCAGGAGTCCCATCTTGCCGCCAGCCACCTTCGCGAGGATGGCATGCGGCAGCAGATCAACGCGCTGCGCAACCAGGTCGCGGCAGTGGAAGGAGTTCTGGACGCTCGCACGGCACGGGTAGCTCACGAGACCCATGTTGCCGAGCTCAGTCGAAAGCTGAGCCAGGGAGATCATCGGTTCGCGATCGGCGGCCAGTCCATCGTCGATGAGGACGGCTTCGCTCATACGGACATCTTTGCCCCGGACACCCGAGTGTTCGTGCGCTGAGCAGGAGGCCCACGTGACGAAACCTACCTTCGGTGAGTGGCTGGCCGAGTGCCTGCCACCCCATCCGGTCCTCAACATCGGTGGCTCCTACTTCAATCGCGCCGTCGCCGCTGAGGCCTGCCGCTCGCTCGAGCGCACCGCCTGGAAGGCCGCCATCGATGGGGAGTCGGTCACCATCCTCGAGCGGCTGGCCATCGAGATCCTCATCTCGGTAGCCGGCTTCAAGAGCGTGCGGGAAGCCGTCGAGGCCTACAGGAGCGGCGAATGAGGTGCCCTGTTTGGAAGACCCGGGTACGCCTGCTCAGGCGGCGGGCGCAGAACACCAAGCCCGGCCGCCTGCTGGACCGACGGCTGAGCCGCTTCTGTCTCCACTGGAAGGTCATTCTCCTATGAAGCTCTACCTTGCTGTGTTCACGCTGTCCAAGACCCGCTACATGGGCGACACGACCTATAAGGACGGCATTCGCCTTGTGTGGGCTGAGTCCGAGCAGGAGGCCGAGCAGAAGCTGCACGCGGCCTACGATCGCGGTGGGCCAGGTGACGACAGCGTATACATCCACCAATGCGAGCTGAGCGAGGCCCTGTGAGCTTGGTCCTCACGGTGTCTCCGGGATGGCTTTCGCGTAACAAATAAATACAGGCTCACGGTGTACAACCGCGCCCCCTGGTGTATAATGCAACATGCGCTCTGACTTCAACAAGCTGCTGGTCGAACGTGAGCGTCCCCGCTCGTGGGACAAGCACTGCAACTACCGTCACATGAAGGGCCCCTCGGGCTTCAAGGATGACGAGGTCGGTGGCCGCGAGGGCATGAAGCACCACTACAAGATCGGGTACGACACCAAGGACTTCAACGAGAACCTGAACCCGCTCTACGGCTGGCTCCGCTCCATCGTCGGCAAGAAGTGGGACAAGTCCTACAGCGAGCTGTGCAAGACCTTCGACATGCGCGGCGTCATCAACGCCCACATCCTGCAGCACCTCTGGCAGAGCGTGGAACGTCACGCCTTCGTGAGCGAGAAGGGCGCCGTGATGGCCTTTCGTGGCTACAGCTCTGGTGGCAGGGAGACGATGCACGGCGACGCGGTCCCCATCAGTCGCTGCGGCAAGGACTACTACATCTGCCCGAAGGACGGTACGCTCAAGAAGACCCAGAAGGCACCGCGCCGCTCAGTCGTCAAGGAGCAGGAGGCCAACAAGCGCAAGGAGCTGCTGGCCATCAAGCGCCCCCTCAACGACCGCGAGGTCCTCCACTTCATCGACGGTGTCTGGTACCACTTCGAGCTGAAGCCGCTGCCTGAGGCCAAGATCGTCTACATGAAGCCGGGCAACAAGGACGAGTTCCGCGTGGGCTACCACTACGGCAACAGCCCCGATCACCGCAAGGTCCGCACCTGGGACGAGCTGAACCAGACCGAGCGCGAGCGCCTCGGGACCCCCAAGGTCGTCGGTGGAACTGCCCGCGACCTGCTCACCAACGAGGTAGTGTATCGGGATCAGAAGGGGGTGATCCACCTCGGCAAGGGGTTTCTGCACCCCCGCCGCGCCAACGAGCTGAGCTCCAACGGCCTCTACCACGCCACCAAGAAGACCGCCTCCAAGAAGCACCTGAAGCAGGCCGGTCTGATCGACTGATGGCTGTCGTAACTGACACCTTCCTCAGCAGCCCTACCTTGATAGAGCAGGCGCTGGCGGATGCCTGCATCTACTTTGACGTGAAGGTCAAGGTCCAGTCGGACTCGACGCTCAGCCACACCACCTTCCTGAAGGAGGAGCACCTCATCTTCACGATTGAGGACGCCTTCCCGCCGGATCCACCGCTGCCCTTCAAGCTGCGAGCCCGCGGCTTTCTGCTGCGCCTTGCCAAAGGACTGCAGCAGATCGCAGAGACCCACAGGCGCCGCGTTACCGTGGTCTACAGAGACGCGGCCAAGAACAACCTGCCGCGGTTGCACATCGACCCAGCACCTCTGACCGTGGAGCAGCTTGTCGAGGAGTACGAGACCTCACCCAACCCACCGCGCGTCCGTGTCCGGTTTGTGGAGACCATTGAGTCCATCCTCAGTAAATAGCCTGTTGACACGGGCTATTACACATGAAGATACGCCAGCTCCTCGAAGCGCCGGCACCAGATGAGGTCAAGCAGCAGATGGCGAAGTGGCGCGACCTCGCTGCCTCTCCCTACGAACTGACCATCGACGGATCGGGAAAGAACGCCTCAAGCGGCTTCCCCCTTACCCGCAAGGCAGGTACCTGGTACGGTGGTCTGCTGCTTCCCCGTGGTGGTTTCAAGAAGGAAGCTGACCGGTTGGTGAGCCTTTCAGCCAGAACGAAGGGCTTTCTCAAGGCCCTCGGCAAATCGCTGGAGCAGCTGAGTGAACAGGGTCATGAGATACGGGTCACCGGCGACTTCGGGCTGGCATCCAGCCCGCTGCTCTTTGATCGGATAAAGCGCTCGTCACCAGGTAGCATCGCCGACGACCTACTGAGTCGAGTGACGACTGAGGACCTCCTGCGTATCGGTCACCCCGCCCAGCGCATCTTTTGGCACGTTACCGCTCTACCTGTCAAGGAGGCACCCAACAAATGAAGGTCCATCAGCTCCTCTATGAAGAGGACGAAACCCACTTCTCGTCCTCTAAGAAGCTCAACCTCGAGTTCAAGGACCTCGCGAAGAAGTTCGACATGACGCTGGTCGCGGGCATGGGTTGGCCACAGATCGCCAAGGACGGTGCGTGGTACGGCGGCGGACTTGGCTCTCACCGCGGTAAGAGCGACGAGGAGTCGGTGCTTGGCATTGCCGCTCGCCGCAAGGGCTTCCTCAAGGCGCTGGCCAAGAAGCTTGAGGAGCTCATGGCCAGCGGCCGCGCGGTGAAGATCGCCGCCAAGGCCGAGCGCAGCAAGCACCAGGAGGACGCTGTTCAAGGACAGGTGGAGGAGCAGCTCGTGAAGCACGCCCTCATCGCTTGGCCCCCTGGAAACGTGCGCTACAAGGAGCAGATCCCGACCATCGCCTGGTTTGTGGGCGCTGATCCTTCAGTCAAGGTCACCGACCTGCTGAGCTTTGGCGGTGGGGCGTACCGTGAGTACAAAGACGGTGCCCGCGCCAACTTCCTGGTCTCGCTTCCTGAGGACGAGAAGCAGATCAAGCAGGTCATCAAGTGGCTCAACACGCTGCAGAAGGAGAAGAAGTACGTCGCTGGACAGGGCACCACCCTGTCTAAGCGCTACGCGGACTTCGTCCGAGACCTGCTGGGCTGGGCAGTTGACCACGACCTGGGACACATGGAAAGCGACTCCAAGCGAGCTGACATTCCTAATCTATCCAACACATGGATGGGGATCAAGAAGACGCGCATCGTGCCGAAGGGCACCAAGGTCATTCCCTTCACCACCATCGAGCCCTTCCTAAGGAAGCACGGTGCCATCTAAGCAGCCCTTCAGCTTCGACCAGATGGACCGCCTGCAGGACATCGCGCGCAAGGCAGGCCTAACGCTGGAATGGGACAGCAGCTCACCATCGGTTCAGCAGACGGCCAACGGCGAGGTGGTCTTGATGTCCTTCATGCTGAAGGCCTTACGAGCAACGGCTGACGAGCACCTGCTTGGGCCGCAGAAGCTGTTTGAGCTTGCCTGCCGGCAGCTGGCCACCTACCTCTTCAGCGAGCTGAAGGGAGCCGACTTCTCGGCCATGGTCGGTGGAGCTGTCACCCATCAGCTGCACAGCGGAGCTACCCCCACTGAGCTGGCTCGTGAGATGGCAAAGGGACTCAAGCGCGGCATCGCACAGTGGATCCTCCCAGTAGCGCTGCACGCCTCTAGACCAAAGCAGCTCGAGGAAGCGCAGCAGGCCCCCATCCAGGTGCTGGATGCCCACCTCGAGAAGGCACAGGAGCTGGCGACTCAGCTAGGTCTCGATCTAGATCCGGTTTCACAGGTGAAGGTCCCGCATGAGGACGCTCGCTCCTTGATGATGTCGCTACGGGTCATGCCACCCAAGAACGAAGAGGATCAGATAGCTCCTATGAAGGCCCGCGTTACCCGCTTCGCCCATCAGATGGGTGAGCTGCTCGATGACCTCTTTCGACAAGGCATGGTCCTCTCGTTGGCTACTAACAAGGGCACCGTTCAGCAGATAGAGGATCCTGCCTCCTTTGAGCAGGTATTCAAGGACCACCTGCTGACAAAGCTGGTGCAGGGGGTGAAGGGCAACATCATCCTTAGGGTGCAGATGCCATGAAAACGCATGAGCTGCTTGAGGCCAAGGCCCTCCCTGACTGGGTGAAGGAGGAGGACGACGCCTTTCGTGCGCTCGCCAAGCGCTACGGCTTGGCCCACCGCAAGAAGCCAGTGCAGGTGAAGGACCGCTGGACCTTCGGCGGGGAGCTGAAGGACGTCGAGAAGGGCGAGCTGGCGCTACGGCTGGGGAAGCGGGTGGCTGCCATGCAGAAGGCGGTAGCTAAGCACCTGCATGACCACAAGGAGCGGGGCCGCGAGGTCGTCACCTACGACATTCGGTGGCTAGGGCAGTTTCCGCCTGGTGGCTACTGGAAGGGCGCGTACCACCAGCTGCAGGACGCCGTCCCAAAGACCATCTACCCCGATGACACGCTGGCCTACATCGAGAACCGTGTCAGTGACAAGCTCTACATCAACAACAGCAGCGCTGGTGGCTACACCATCATCTTCCAGTACGGCCTTGATGAGCCGAAGGTAGAGAAGCCAGCTGAGGAGCCGCCGAAACCACGGCAGCTGCGCGTCGTGAAGGCGTCGAAGTGAAGACAGCAGAGCTCATTGAACAGAAGCAGGTGCGCCGCTCGCCAGAGGAGCGAGCCAAGGACAAGGAGGCGCCTGACTACTGGCGCAAGGAGCTGCGCAAGGAGTTCAACGGCATCGTGAACAAGTTCGGTGGTACCATCAAACCAGAAACCTTCAGCAAGTACAACACAGGCGTGGCCCACATCGGCGGCGACCTCATCGTGCGGGCCTCAGGGCCTTCCACTCTTCTATCGACTGACCGACGCGCGACTGGGTTGCTGAAGGCGCTCAGCCGCTGGGCTCATGGGCTGGTACAGTCAGGTCACCAGGTCACCGCGCTTCGCGACAACGGGCTTCGCAAAGAGGTGTTTGAACCGAGCGACAGCGCTGAGGCGGTGCACACCAAGGTAGTCGATGGAGTTATCGGATGGGACAACCACCTGAAGTGGTGGCGCCAGCAATCTGATCTGGAGAGGCGGCCTGTCAAGGTAAACCTGATCTTCTTGGTGAAGCAACCTGACAAGTATCCTGATCTCGCTGGCGCAGTGTGATATAAATAGTCTACCAACGCAACTCCACTGCCGTAACTGGCTAACTTCGCGGTCTTAGTGGGTGACCGGTTTCAAGATGTTGGGAAAGGAAGATACGTGATGTATCAGCAAAAGCTTGTCTGCGCCGTCAAGCACAATGGCCGCGTCCTACGCGAGCAAGGCGACACTGTCCTCATCCCCTTTGGCAGTGAGTACTCCCTCCACTTCAAGAACCTAAACGCCCTGCGATCCCTTGTACGGGTCTCAATTGACGGCGTGGACGCCACGGAGGGCACCAGCCTGATCGTGCCAGCCAACGGGTCGATCGACCTGGAGCGGTTCATCAAGAACGGCAACCTGTCAAACGGCAACCGGTTTCGGTTCATCGAGCGTACCACTCGCATCGAGAATGGCCCTCGCGGCATTCAGGCCGAGGATGGCCTGATCCGAGTGGAGTTTGAATTCGAGCAGCAGGCCGCGAAGATCGAGACCATCAAGCGCACGTATGTCGACGAGTACTGGCGCCGCCGCCCGTATCCGTACTACTGGGGAGAAGGCCCGTGGTACAGCTCGACAACTGACTGTGCTTTCGGTTCAACCGCTAACTCGTTCAACACCAGTGTCTCAGATTCGATTGGCGACGTATCTAACAGCAAAACCACCACCGCGAACGCGGCATCGACGACGCTGAAGTCAAGCGCCTCGCGGGGCAGAGGCACGTCTCTCGGTTCAGCCTCGCTGTCAGCTGCCTCAGGAACTGCCGGCATTCCGCAGAACGCCGCTCAGGCTGCCTACTTCAACCAGGTCAGCGACGCCGGCATCACCGTGCCGGGATCGGAGAGCAACCAGCAGTTCCAGCACGGCGCGTGGTTCCCGACCGACGGGCAGAAGCACGTCATGGTACTGAAGCTGCTTGGTCAGCTGGGCGAGGACAAGGTCACGAGGCCCGTTACTGTCAAGACCCGCATTGACTGCCCGACGTGTGGGACCTCCAACCGCTCGGGCTTCAAGCACTGCCGCGAGTGCGGCACCGCCCTATTCCCTCTGTAAGGAGAACCCCATGGAACCGCAGCTCACCTTCACACCCAACGCCATCACAAAGATCCAGCAGATTCTTATCGAAGCTGGACAACCAGACCTGGCGCTGCGCGTCTTCGTGCAGGGAGGTGGCTGCTCGGGCTTCACGCAGGGCTTCACCCTAGACGCAGAACCGGCCGCTGAGGACGACTACGTCGCTGTGGTCGCTGACGGGGTCAGGGTGATGATTGACTCGATGAGCCATCAGTACCTGGCAGGAACATCTGTCGACTACGTCGAGGAGCTGATGGGTGCCCAGTTCGTGATCAACAACCCGAATGCCGTCGGAAAGTGCGGCTGCGGTTCCAGCTTCTCAGTCTAACCAGAGAAGCGAGGTATAAATATCCCAAGGCAGCAATTGTGCTGCCTGCTCAAAGGGAGGCCTCCATGAGAATCATCGTAGCAACCGTAGCCGTGGTAAGCGTTCTGCTTCTTGGTGCCTGCGCGCACAAGTGCCCGTACAAGCAGAACTACTGCCAGCGCTAAACTAAGCGCAGAGCACCTGTCATGGCCATCTTTGATGAGCTGAAGCGGTTGGGTGTGCCTATGACGGCGGCTGCCGTCGTATCAGCTCTCGTTGTCGCCATTCCATTTTTCTTTCAGCTGGACAGCCGCTACGCCAAGGAAACGGCGCTGAAGGAGCACGTCGCTCGGCTTGAGGCGCGTAATGAGGCGCTCGCTCGCGAGCTTGCGCAGAACGCGGGGTTTCAGCAGGCGATGATCGCTCTGCTTAGCAACAAGGTTGCCGCAGGGCTAGAACCAGGCGCTGCGCCGATTCCAGTCCCAGTTCCGCTGGCAGCTCCATCTCCAAGAGCCATGGCTTCACCGCCCCCACCTCCGCCGCTCGCGCACGGTCGCGGAGCTCCAGCTGCCGAGGTGATCACAGCTCCAGCTCGACCTGCATCTGCTCCACCGATGGAGCAGCCTAAGACGTGGAAGGAGCTGAATGAGGGGCTCACTCGTCAGCAGCAGCGCCTCTATCCGCCTTCGACGTCGTCAGTAAACTGACCCAAGCGGTCTGAGCTTCTCCATTAGCTCATCATATGGGATCATCCAAAGATCACCATAGCTCAGCTGGCGCTTGGCGCGCCAGCTGTCCTCAAGTGGGCTAAGCCAGCTGTGAATGAGCTCAGTGCCACCAAACTTGATGCGTCGCTGCAGGTCTGGAAAGTCTCGATGATACACCTTGAACTTCACGATCTTTAGGTTGCGCAGCACTCGATTCGCCAGCTGATCCTGTCCAGTCGCAGCCCTCGCGATCAGCGGGTCTGAAAGCATGGCAAGCGTCAGCTCAGGGGTATGTTGGAAGAATGACACGAAATCCGAGATGCCAGCGATGTCACAGTACCAGTAACGCGAAAGGAAGCTCTCATACCGCCCGTAGTACCATGCACCCTCCTTTTGGACTATATCGATGTCACCACCACCAAACACCGGCAGACCACCCAGTTCGCTCCACACGTGACCCATGAGCTTCATCAGCGGCAGAGTTCCTGTTTCCCATGAATCGGTACGTAGGAAGAGATCGAGCGCCTCACCATCGTGCATCCATTTTCGAATATCCATATTGAGATGAACGGCATCGAGGTTCTCAGCGGCCTCAAATGGACGTATGTACTGCATCTCATGTTCGTTTAGCCCATCGTTGAACACGTATGTGGCAGTTTTGAAAGGCACCCCTGCGGCCTTGAAGCCCTTCACCATAACGGCGCTATCCAGCCCGCCAGAAAGCAGCAGGTAAATGGGGCGACCCATGGCACGTGCCTGCTCGTACACCACCTGAGCGGTGCGCTTCAGCTCATCGACAAATGAGATGGGTTGTCGCTCAGCGCGATTGAAGTTGTACCACAGATCCAGCCCATGATCCCGACGATTGAACGCCTGCGGGCCGTATCCGAACTGCAGTTGATTCTGGTATGAGTAGGTGGTCAAAGTAAATACCTCATGCGTCCATATCTGTCACTAGGTTTCCCGCTGCTGCCGCAGCCTGCGAAGAAGAGAATAGTGAACTACCTCCTTCGACGCCATGATGTCATTGAGCAGCACATCTCATCTGTTGAGAAGCACTACAACGGTCTGTCACGCATGCGCCCTGAGTTCTTCGGCATCATGGCCCCGGAACTCAGCCGCCTGCGACTTATTGTGACGGTGCCATTCATCCCATTCATTATGTACATCGAACCCAATACCGAGCTCGAGCGTCATGTTGATGGTCCAACCGGTGCAAGACAGACGGCAATCATCGATCATCTATTTCCTGTTGAAGGCTATGCCCCTACTTTGTTCTGGGATACCCGTGCCCAGCTGCAACCTAGCTTTTCTCTGCACCTGGACGAAATGCCTGCGATCATCAACCTTCAGGCGCTGCATGGTGTTACCAACTCAGTTAGCGTTCCTCGATTCAACTTTCAAATGGCGTTCGATCTACCTTATGCAGAGGTTGTTGAGCGACACCTGCAAGGTAAGCTGTTTCGTCAGGTTCCAGCATGGCCCTAAAGCTGACATAATCCAACTGGAATTTATCGATGAACTGATCAGAACGCTGGGCAAGTAGCTCAGCCGCTCGTTCCTCGTATTCTTCCTTCACGAACTCCTGGCCGCTGTACTTTGCGCGCATAGCAAGATCAGGCCAGTGCGTACGATAGATGCTGTACTTGATAAATCTCGATGTCTGGTATATCTTGTTGGCGTATGAATCCACGTTACGGCCAAGGCGCTCGATACGAGGGTCACGAAGCATGGCTAGCGTTATCTCCGGCGTAAACTGAAAGAAGCCAATGGCGCCAAGAATACGAAATCTGATGGCATGGCGAAACCAGCTCAGCATGTATTCCAGCTCGACGTACTTCCAACCCTCATCACCATTCTCGAGGTAGATGTCCCCATTACCAAGAACGGGCAGACCACCCAGCTCGAACCATACGTGACTGAGAATCTTCATGTGCGGCATTAAGCTGAAGGCGGCGGCCTGCGCACCATGAAACATGTCAGCTGCTTCATCGGATTTGATCCAATCAAGGATGGACATGTCGAAGAAGACATGCTTAAGTTGGTGACGAGCAACAAATCGGTTTACGAAACGTAGCTCATGGGAATTGAGGCCGCCGTTGAAACGAAAGGTAATGGTCGTGAATGGAACCTCAGCAGCAAGAAAGGCCTTCACGACGACCTCACTGTCCATACCACCAGATAGACAGACGTACACAGGTCGGTTTAGCTCTGCTGCTCTGGCACCGATCAAACGAGCGGTGTTTACGCACTCCTCTTTGAATGACCCTGGTTCACGAGTGCTCCGGGTATACCCACACCACAGCCGCGCATCGACTGATTTTTCACCTGGGTTGAACAGCCCCGAGCCATAACCGAAGGTGAAGTGGTCATCCAAGGTGTAGGGAAGCATTAGGTATTTACGCGTCATAAATACCTCATTGGCTTCAACTGAACCTGCAAGCATGCTCTACTGGAAGTACGTCCAGCTTGAAAACTGGGACATCATTCAACCAAAGCTGAACGAGGTAGTTGACGGTGCCGGTTTCTTTGGCACGGGTTTCTTCTGGAACACCTATCCCATCGCGACGCTGAAGGCGCAGGTCCCTGAGCTTACCCGTGCCTTGTTGAAGCACGGCTGGACGATCCAGTACTCAGCCTTCATTCTAGCGCGTCCTCATGGTGGGTCCTACCTAGACAACATCCATGTCGACGATATGTTTGGGGTAGCAGCTCGACTTCAACTTCCGGTGCGCAACACCGAAGGCTCATTCACCTACTTCTTCTCAGCGCCGAAGACCAAGATCCAGCGCCGGCTTCTCCAGAACGGGCACGCCTTCTGGTGGCTGGACAAACTGGATGCCAAGGAAGAAACACGGGTGTGCATTGACCGTCCAACCATCATTCGAACCGGTGAGCCTCACTCGGTGCTCTGTAACCCGCTGATCAGGGACTTTCGTATTACGCTCACGCTTCGCCTGACACCGGATCCGGGGAGGCTGCTGGTATGATTCAATTCGAGAACATCACTGAGCTGTTCGCTCCTGACTTTGACGCGCTGCGGGCCCATGTTCGCCAGCTTGAGGCTACGCTTCCTAAAGCTGGTGGCGAGATGTTCAACGGGTGGAGCGTGATGAGCCGGTCAGGTAGCTACAGGGATGGCTGGGTAGATGGTAGCGTGTTCATGAAGACACTATCTAATGGGAAGGTCTACTTTGATAGCCTTGGTGCAGCGAGAGCTGGCTACCACCGTAGCTCTGAGCACCTTACCTTCACCGAGGCAGCGAGCGACGAGCTGCGGCGCCTTATCGGCCAGGCGACGGAGCTTGGTTTCCAGCCTTGTCGCGCTCGCCTCATTCAGCTTGTTCCAGGCGCGGCAAGCAACTGGCACACCGACGGGTCACCAGCCAAGACCATTCTGCGTCTGCACATCGTCATTGAGACAAATGAGCAGGCCCACTTTCACTCTGAAGAAAAGGCAACCCACCTGCCGGCGAACAACGTCTTTCTGATCAACGTCAACTACCGCCATATGGTGGACAACCTCGGTGATACGGCTCGTACGCACCTAGTGGTTGACGTCAAGGATACCAAGGGTGTGTCAAAGGTGCATCGATGAAGGTGTACCAACAGAACCGCGAGGTACCATTTAGGCAGCTAGACGGTGTACCTGGTGTCGAGGAGCTGGCTTCCACGGTACGTGGTGCCTTTGATCTGCTTTCACCCCAGGCGCTCGTGAGCGAGAAGGTATTCATAGGAACGCATCGGCTGATTGCCATGAACCCGAGCATCAAGATGTACAGCGTGGATACCCACAATGCCACCTATGGCAATCGAGCCCAGGAGCTGCTGGATATCGTAGAGCCACAGGTGGAGTGGCTGCGTGGCTTCTATCCAACCGCCTGCCCGCTACTCGTCCAGGTGGCCACCCTACCACCACAGGCCACCCTGCTCTGGCACATCGACAGCTACATCTACCAGAGCCTCTCGCATAAGGTCCACATCCCAATCATCACCAATCCAGGCGCTACCTACAACTACATGCTTGGGCGGAGGGCCTGCTCTAAGCACTTCGCGATAGGAACGGCATACGAGATCAACAACATGTTTATGCACCGCGCCACCAACAACGGGCCTACACCGCGCTCACATATCATCATCGATTTTCTTGAGGAAGAAGGATACGCGCTACTTGATCAGGGAGTGAACGTCATCACGACGTACCACGCAGGCAACAAGCAGACAGAGATCGACTACTGGAAATGAAGCTCAGCCCTCACATTCAGGTGCTGGACACCCTATCACCGCAGCTGTTCGAGGAGCTTTGGACAATCACTCGAGCCGTGGATCTAGAGGCTCCTGAGTCGCTGACCAAGGAGGAGGCCTTCTTTGACGCGTGCAACCGCTACGACGCGGAAACCCGCTACTTCAACGAGCAGCACAACTACTACAGCGGGGTGCTACCGTCCAAGGCCTTGGCCACCGCCATGGCACCGTACCACGCCCTGCTGACCACCAGGTACTTCCCAAACCATGTGGTATTTCGATCCCAGGTGGTGCGTAATGTACCTGACCGGGTGGTGAACCCGCACATCGACCCTCGGCTGTATCACGCGCTCTCGCACCGGGTACACGCCGTGTTGGTCACCAACGACCGCTGCGGTCACGTGTACTTTGACGAGGAGACACACGAGGCCGAGGTCGTAAAGATGGAGGCTGGACAGCTGTATGACTTTGACAACATCACCCCGCACGCGGCCTTCAACCTTGGCACAACTGACCGCCTGCACATCATCTCAGATGTAATCGATAGGCGCTGGACCATTCAGTACGCCCCTACCTTCAAGAAGAACCCTAACTACATCGCACCAGGCACCTTTGATCGCTACTACGAGCACCTGGCAGCCATCGAGACCAGGTACGGTGGAAAAGACGGGCTGCGCCGGCACTATGAGTCGGTCGTAAATACAGCATGATCAAGCACCTCGTCAAGGGAAACAACCCATTCACGCTGCTGGGCTTCAACCTGGTGCTGTTCGGGGCGCTTCTGCTATCGCCGCTCTACGCCACATTTTCACTACCATGGTTGGCTGCGTCGGTGTTTACGTACTTCTGCTTGATCTGTCTGGGCATCAGCACCACCTATCATCGGGCCCTCACGCACAAGGCGGTAACGTTCCACCCCTGGGTGGAGAAGCTGTTCGTCACCTTCGCCTGCCTAGCTGGGACTGGATCTCCGATAATGTGGGTCATGACCCACCGTCAGCACCACCGATTCGCTGACCTACCTGGAGACCCGCACCCACCAGGTTTAGTGTGGAAGACGTTCTTCGGCGTGTACCCACGCGTCTCCACGCAGGGCATCCGTGACATCGCTCGCACCAGGTACTACGCCTGGTGGCACCGCTACTACTTCGCCATTCTGGGAGCCTACGGCCTGGTCTTGGCTCTTCTAAGTCTGAACGCCTTTGTGTACGTGTATGCGCTGCCGATCTTCGTCTCCATCACCGTCAGCAACGCACTGAACTGGTTCGGCCACAAGAAGAGCGTCGTAAGCTACCGAAATTTCGCGCTGCGTGATGACAGCCAGAACAACCCGATCATGGGCTACCTGGTCTTTGGTGAGGGCTGGCACAACAATCACCACCGCTACCCTGGGTCAGCTCGCTTTGGACTGCGGAGCGGCGAGCTTGATGTGAGTTACCTGGTTATCCAGCTGCTCGAGAAGATTGGATTGGCTACGGCCGTCAAGACCACCGCACCTAGTAGGAGCTCAACATGATTACTGTTACAACCACCCAGCAGCGCCAAAGTTCTGATACCCCGTTCTACATCTTCACGGTGCCGCTTGTCCGCTCGACCTTTATTTCTTTGGTTTCCAACACACCAAACTTTGCTGAACCACCTGTGTTCACCCTGTCTGAGGATGGCTTGGTGCACACCTCCGTTGCCAAATACGTCGATGAGGATCAGCTTACGACTCTCTTGGATGAACTGTTTCAGGTGCTTCCGAACTTCTTTGCGGATCGCGCTATCTATGATGTCAGGAATGACATCAACACCGTCCGTACAGTCTCAATCACGTAATGAAGTTCACGATCCAGCGTCTGACCTCTCAGCTGCTGCCGCTGGCCGTTGAGATCTTTACCGCACAGCGTCAGGTAGGTAAGCAGCAGCTCAGCTCCTCTGAACTTGAGCGGGGGCTGGAGGCACTAAGAGGCTCACTGAAAAGCCAGCGCACGGTCACCTGGATGGCGTTCAATGAGGCGCAGCAGCTTGTGGCCTACCTCGTTCAGACGTTTCCAGCCTGTTGTTCCAACCACTGGCTGATGTCATTTCTGGTCACCAATCCCATGGTGCCGGCACCATGGAACTATCAGCGAAACGGAATGGACGCGCTGTGGCTGCGCGCCATCTCCTTCGGTCGCTACTACGACTGTCAGAATATCCTGTGGTCGCTACCCACTGCCTGGGCTCGCACGACGTCCCGCACTCAGAAGACCTCTGCGATCTGGCCTCGCTTCGAGATCTACCCATTTGGGGAGGTGAAGGCAGGTGAGCTGCCCACAAGTGAGTTTGATCGAGCGGTCTTTGGTAACCACCCCAAGCCGTATGACGTCACGCTGCGCTGTGCCTGGCCAGCTGCACACCCAGGTCGCGACCTGCTTCAGCGGGTTCGATCACCTGCTTTCGAGGCCGCTCATAATGTTCTGCCAGGTTAGAGGCATCTAGGAACTTCTGGCTGAAGCGACCGTCTATACGCACCGTGAACGTGGCATACGGTGATGGGTCCCCACCGTGCCACGAGGCGTTGTCAAATGTGTTTGCTATCCCCGTTAGATAGCGCTTATTGAACTCGGTGTCAAGCACGAAGAACCGCTTGGCCCTACGCGGGTTCAGCCAGAGGAACTGATCCTTACGGCTCTTGCCGTCGGCGTAGTCACAGTGGATCTCGGCCTTGGCGTTGCCGTCGGTCAGAAAAATGATGACGCGCCCAACCTCACTGAAGATAGGCAGGTCGCTGATGAACTGCTTCAGCTCGGGAAAGTAGGAGTAGGCGGGCATGTCATGGTTCAGCCTGGCCAGGTGCTTGCGAGCGAAGCCGTTGTGGTAGTCCACATAGGTACGCAGCAGAATCTTGCGCCCCAGCGCCATAGTTGGGTAGCGAAACCTGACATACTGGTACGCCGCCTCGCGATGTTGGTAGGAGAGAAGCCTCTTCAGCGTCTCATCCTCGGGGTGCTCGCTTTTGGCAAACTCCACCTCGCTAAGGGTCATATCATACTGCGACTCCTTAGACCCGATGACGACCGGCTCTGAGAGGTGCCAGGAGCGGGCGATACCTTCGCACATTCTCTCATGCAACCTCTCGAACCGCTCGGTGTCAACGTATTGATCCAGGTCAACGAACCACTGCCCTGCTATCTGGGATCTCTTAGGTTCACGACCGATGTCCATCTGCTGACTCATAAATACCCCTGTCGATGCAGTATTTACGGCCCTCATGCAGTCACCCCCGTTTGCTAAGATCCCATATGATATCTCTTTGGTGAACATGGTGCGGAAGGGCGCGCACTTCATGACCTACGGGGCGATCTCATACTACCGCGTGTTGGGCAAACCACCGCCTCTCGAGCACCTGCGGGTGCTGCTTCCTGATGCCATACGCTACGTCGAGATCATTGGCAACGACCAGGTTTCCCCGCACCGCGACCACACCACCATCACGGCGTTGAACTGCTATTTCCAGTCAGGTGACGCAACCACTAACTTCTGGAACGTGCGTGAAGGCGCCGTTCCGATTCGCTTTCCAGGGGCGGCGACGTCCAACATATACAAGAACGAAAAGGACCTCGACTTCATTGACTCCTTTACTGCGGCGGACGGTGACACGTACCTGCTTGATGTATCTCAGATACACAGCGTAGTTCGCAAGCCACCAATGAAGCCACGTCGATTCATTCAGCTAAGCTGGCGCAGGACCACGTTCGATGAGGTCCTGCAGCGACTCAAGCAGGTTACAACCTAGACCTTGTTACATATTTGGCAGCATCATGGTTAAAACCGTGATACAATGCACTATGGCCAAGCTTCTCACCCGCGACCAGTTTCGGGAAGGCGTTCTTTCCAGGGACGGGCACCGCTGCGTCTTCTGCGGTCAACCTGCTCAAGATGCCCACCATGTCATTGAGCGCCGGCTCTGGCCGGACGGCGGATACTATCTTGACAACGGCGCCTCGGTCTGCGCCGAGCATCACCTACAGTGCGAGACGACCGAGCTCTCAGTGGAGGACGTCCGCCTCGCCGCCGGCATCCACACGGTCCACGTCCCCGACCAGTTCTATCCTGAGCAGCCGATCACCAAGTGGGGCGACTACATTCTCGAGGATGGACGCCGCACCCACGGCGAGCTCTTCCATGACGAGAGCGTCCAGAAGATCCTAGCCAAGGGCGGCAAGCTCAGCCTCTACGTGCCGTATGTCAAATACGGCCGCACCTTCCACCTGCCCTGGTCACCTGGCATCCATGACGACGACAAGGCGCTGAAGAGCTGCGCTCAGTTCGAAGGTGAGGAGGTCGTGATCTCGGTCAAGATGGACGGTGAAAACACCACCGCCTACGCCGACGGCCACGTGCATGCCCGCTCGATCGACAGCCGGGGCGGCGAGGACCGCGCCTGGGTCAAGCGATTCCTGTCGGAGAACGTCTGCTACAACCTCCCCACCGGCTGGCGAGTATGCGGTGAGAACCTGTGGGCGGAACACTCCATTCCGTACGCGGACCTGCCGTCCTACTTCCTCGGCTTCAGCATCTGGACGGAACACAATGAGTGCCTGGCATGGGACGAGACGCTGGAGTACTTCGAGCTGCTCGGCATCACCCCGGTGCCGGTCATCTGGCGCGGCACCTGGGACGAGAAGGCCATCCGCGCGGAGTGTGACCTGACCACCGTCGAATGGGGCGTCCGCGAGGGCTATGTCGTTCGCAAGGCCAGGTCCTTCAGGTATGCCGACTTCAAGAGCAGCGTCGCCAAGTACGTGCGTGCCGGCCACGTCCAGACCACCAAGCACTGGCGCGCCGGGCAGCGCTTCACTCCGAACGGACTTGTCAAGAGATGACACCAGATCTTCCGTCAAACCCGCTCACCATCACCCCGCCAGTACGGATGGCGCGTACAGCGCAGGGAGCCTGGGACTTCTTTGCGGGTCGCATCCACGACGATCGATTCTTCACCGAGGTGCGGATAGAGCTGCAGAACCTGAAGGACTGGGACAACTACGAGCGGCAAACAGCTCCTGAACGGGAGAAGGCAAAGCTGCTGCTTCGCTACTTCCTAGATCGACAGATTTGAAAGGTCTACACATGAGATACCATCTTCGGCGACGCCGGTCACATATCATGGGTAAACCCCGTCTGTATCGCGGTTTCAAGATCACCATCCTGGACAGTCGCCGCTACAGCTTCAGGTACGAGTGGAAGATCGAAGCGGAAACGCCGACCGCGAAGGCCCTGCTGCTTCGCAACTACAAGAAGGAAAAGAGCCTCGTGCTGCGCGATCCTACATCTGGTCGGGTCGCGGCGTGGGCTGAGGAGCGCGCCATGCAGAAGGTCAATGAGATGTGCTCTCCCTTCTGGTACAAGATCTGGCACTACTGAGGTGTAACAGCTAAGCATCCAGCGACAGGTGTGATATAATGGTCCCAAGGAGAGCGACCATGGCTGAACAACTTTCAATGATGTTCGAGGACCTACCCTCGATTGACGGCTACATTCCTCCGTTCACCTTGCATGAAACGCTGCTAGGTCTCCATTCTCGGCAGGTACAGGTCGGTGGTGGTTTTGGCTTCGGCCCAGTCGATGAGGACTACGAGCGCCCAGAGCCGAAGTTCGAGACGCACTACTCCATCATCGTGTGCGGCGTCGTTATTGAAGCTGATCATCGTCGGTACTACGATGCAAACAGCATCAGAGACAGCGATGACAAGTTCACCATCGTCGTCAAGTGTGCCAACACCTTTCTCGCCAACAAGACCAACCAGAAACTTCACCCTGAAGTGTGGAAGTTTCTATCTGAGAACGGCCAGAAGCTCAACCAGTCCAAGCGCTACTGGGCGGCAGTGGAGCACCTGAAGGAGATCGCGGCTGAAAAACAGAAGGTTGACGAGCTGCTGCGCCGCATCGACCGTGCCAAGTTCGTGGCCGCCTTGAACGCCGCCGAGGTCCTGTCCGAGCGCGCTTTCACGGACACCGAGCGCCAGCAGAGGTGGGCCGAGCTCTCAGGAGGCCTCCCCTACCGCGCCGAGTAGAGCTGGCTTCTCATAAATACCGGTGCAGCTACGCACCGATATGAAGCTTTCTCAGCTCCACGAATCCTACGAGACCACCTCCTTCCTGCGCAAGGTAGCGCGGGAGCTGGGCTACTCCGACCCAAAGCTCTTCCAGCTGACCGAGCCGGGCGACCCTGACCACCACGACGTCTGGAACGACGCCGAGCTGGCCATCGGCATTGCCCGGCAGGGGCTCGAGGACATGGCCAGCTCCTACACCGCCATGGACAGCATCCTCAGCCAGCGCGGCCTGTCTGGCGAGGAGACAGCTGAGCACATCAAGCACCTCGAGCGGCTGAAGAGCACGCCATTTGGCACGTTACCCTATCTCCAGCCGATGCTGGATGCGTTTCAGCTCATGGCATCCAATGCTGACAGCCTTCGCTACAGCGCCGAGAACGTGAAGAAGATCCTGATGCTGATCAACGGCATCAAGAGCTGGGCAAACAAGAGCACCGAGAAGGGTAGCCCTGACGGGTTCAAGCGCGCCATTGCCGCCGCCGCCCTCAAGAAGCTAGGGATCCCAACAAATGCAGCTGACTGAGATCTCCCCTTCAGGCCTGCGCCTGCTGAGTGCCTCAGAGCGAGACACCGTTCGCTCCACCACGCACGGCTGGACCTTCATGGTCCGACCGGTTGGGCATGATGGGTCGGCGCGCACGGTCCTGGTCGGAACGGCCCGCTTTCCAAGCTACTACCCTGGCCCGTCTAAGGCCCCCGTCTCTCTTGTCCTGTCGCGGCCGATGCCGACCTCAGGGCAGCGGAAGGTCATCGCGATGCGAACCGCTGAGAGCGACGAGGAAGCGCGGAAAGCAGCTGAGCTGGTCATCATGGACAAGCGATCGGGCTACGGCCCCCACCGCCGTGACCCGCTTCGGAACTGGGTTGGTATGGCTGAACGTGACATATGGATTGACGACGATGAAGACAACTGAACTACTTGAAGGCAGATGGGTTGCCAAGTCCCTGGACGGCGTTGAGCGACGTTTCAAGGACGCGAAGGAC
>Ga0209294_1000001_pt1 | contig 92868 bp, 117 predicted proteins | sample LowerColdCreek_FD_184128 | JGI IMG/M metagenome (GOLD analysis project Ga0209294, IMG submission 184128) | Groundwater microbial communities from Cold Creek, Nevada to study Microbial Dark Matter (Phase II) - Lower Cold Creek (SPAdes) (version 3) | ecosystem: Environmental > Aquatic > Deep... | reverse complement strand
AGTCCCAGCGCGCTGAGACAGAAGATGAACCACCAGCGAAGAAGGGTGAACATACTCAACCTGCGTAAACTTCTTTCCTGTCTCTATTTAGATGCGCTGGCGCCATAACCCCTGCGCGTAACCTGCGGCTTTTGCGATAAATACCGGCGAGTAGGTCGCTGTGACCTATGCTTCAACATACTGGGAGATCAAGCAATGAGAATGAACACTCTTCTGACTGGAGCTCTAACCCTGCTGCTGGCACCTCTTGCTTTCGCCCAGGGTTCGAACCTCCTTCCACCCGACGCGGCACCTGGAAAGTGTTACGTGCAGAAGTTCTACCCGCCGGTCTACCGGCAGGAGTCCCTGCAGGTACCCATCCGCGACGGCCACAAGACATTCAAGGTCACTCCCGCGGTGTTCGAGACGGTCCCTCTCTCTGTCACCGTGCGCGATGCCTTCGACGACATCGTTCTCAATCCACCGCAGTTCGACACCGTCGACATCACGGTCGAGACCGCACCAGGACACAACGTGTGGACCTATGGCTGCTGCGATCAGCCGCCGCCCCGGCACACCCACAGCGGCCCATGGCCATGGTCCAAACCCTGCTGCGATGAGCCGGCTCCAAAGCCACAGGCCTGCGGCAATGCCTGCTTGAAGGCTGTTCCTCCTGAAAGCAAGACATTCAAGAAGACGCGTCTAGTTCGCGATGGTACCACTCAGGTTGCTCCTCAGGCGGCTGAGGTCCAGACCGTCATGGTACGGAAGCTACGCACCCCACCGCGCCGTGAGGAAGTCGTTGTTCCACCAGAATTCCTGACTGTCACGATCAAGCGGCTTGTAAGCGCAGGCGAGCTGAAGTGGGAGGAAGGCTACTGCAAGAAGTACACCTGCGACCCGCGCGAGCTGCAGTCGGCCCTGAAGGACCGCGGCTTCTTTGCCGGTCCGGTCAACGGCCAGCCTGATGAAACCCTCACCAAGGCAATGAACGCCTTCCGTGCCGCCAACGGCCTCGGCATCCATGACGACGTGGATGAAGCAACCACCAAGGCGCTCGGCATCGGCGGAACCTACCAGCAGTAAGAGCTGCTTAACGCATAGCTAGAGATTCAGCGGCGCCTTCGGGCGCCGCTTGTCCATCAGGAGACCCAGAGTGAAGCACCTGTTCACCTTTCTTGCCGCGCTGGCACTAGGCCTGTCAGCTGCCGCGCAACCAACTTCCCGCGTAGCCATCTCAGATCCAGACAGCCTTCCTATCATCTTCGGAGATAGCTCCAAGGCGGCCATTGCCACGCTTACCGACAAAAGCTTCTACGCCTACTGGCGCGCCCTCGACTACTCCCTCAACAACACAGGTCCAGGTAGCATCGCTGAGTGGGAAAGCCCCCAGCATGAAATCAGCGGGTCGGTCACTGTGAAGGAAGAGCCTCGACCTGGTTGCAAGCTCTTTCAACAGAAGCTTAACCTGAGTAGCTGGGCCTTCGACGGAAGCGGGATTGCCTGTCTCGAGGATAAGGTCTGGACGATCGAGCGACCACCTGAGGTGAAGAAGCCGCCTGTGAAGAAGCCGGTGCCGAAGAGAGCAACCTCAGGAAAGACCAGCTAGCCGCTACGCAGCGGTGTATAATGAATCACCCCAATCACTGGAGTCATCATGGAACAGGCTGCGCACATCTTTTACCGCTTGACCGAAGTAGAGAAGATCAGCATTCGGGGTGCCAACCCTTCTCGTCTTGAGTACCTAGCAGACCACGTCCACGCGGTAGACCTGCCGCAGGCCACCTTCGACGAGCGCGTTACTACCTTCAAGGAGGTGCAGGCGCTCTGCCTGCTGGAGTTCGCTGCGAAGAGCGATAACGCGGGCTTCGACGGCACCACCTGGAGGTTCTGATGCAGGCTGTAACCTATCCTGGTAACTTGGTCCTGCATTGGGACGACACCTTGACCCCTGGTGACCTGATCACCGCCTATGAGAAGGGCTACCACGTCCTGTGCTACATCAAGTTCAGAGGTGACGATGAGACCCCGTTGGTGTACTACACGCGGGTGGTCTCAGCCGCCGGTGCAGTGGTGAAGAGCGGCCCTGAGCTGGTCTGCGACGCCAGCTACGTACACCGCCTGACCAAGACGGCTGTCGAGGAGCTGTACCAGGAGGAGGTCAACAAGGCAGCTGTCAAGCGCGACAACCTGCTGAAGTTCGCTGCCTCATAGGATCCACAGAAGGAGGGTGCGTGTCAAAGATCATGATCATCGGAGTTGGTAGAGTCGGTCAGGCTGCTGCTAAGCTGCTGCGCTTCACCACTGGGCACACGGTGGTGCTGGTGGACGCCTCAGTTGTCTCTCTTACCAGCGCGCTGGTGGAACTTGAGGCGACTCCAACCGCTCTTATGCCGGGATCTTTGGTGATTCGCTCCGCCTCCGATGAAACTGTGCTTGAGAGGATCTTCGAGCAGGAGCGACCAGACCTGGTCATCTGCTCGACGCCCTTCAGCGTCAACATCCAGGTGGCGCGTCTAGCTGCCCAGCACCGCTGCCACTACATCGACTTCACCGAGGATGACGTGGTAACCGACGTCATCAGCCAGCTGGATGTCGGGTCGGCCACGTTTGTGCCGCAGACTGGACTGGCCCCTGGTCTCGTTACGTACCTGGGACTGGACCTCTTTACAGGACTTGGAAAACCTAAGGAGCTGAAGCTCCGAGTGGGAGCGCTGCCGCAGTCGAACATCGGTCCTGGTCACTACGCCATCACGTGGTCCCCTGAAGGGCTCATCAACGAGTACCTGAAACCAGCCCGTAGAAAGCTCAACCACAGGGTGGAATCTACTGGCTCTCTCAACAGCGTAGAGGACCTGGTCATCGGTGCTACCCGCTACGAGGCGTTCACTACCGCCGGTGGGGTAGGCAACCTAGCTGCCTATGAGGGCATTCCAAGCGTCAACTACAAGACGCTGCGCTACCCAGGGCACCTCAGCTTCATGCGCAACCTGCTGCTCCAGCTTGACTTTGACTTTCAGGCTGGGGTCAAGACCATTCGCGAGCTCTTCCCAGTTACCCGTGAAGATGTCATCGTGCTGCTGGCGGCGGCAAGTGATGAGGAAGGCGAGATCGCCACCTTTGGGGCGCACTTCTACCCTGATCCTACGCTCAACCTCACCGCCCTGGAGCTGACCACCGCCGGCACCGGCGTCGCGGTCGTTGAGCTGATCCTTAAGGGTAGCCTCCCCAGCGGCGTCGTGCTTCCGTCTGCCATCAAGCTTGCTGATCTAGCAGGCACCGCTGCCCATGCGCTGGTGATGGCGCGCTGTGAGTTCCCTAGGCAAGCCGACGCTATCCTTGGGGCTTCATAAATAGACCTAGCCGGTAATGGTTTGCCGGTATAGGAGGAGCTCATGGAGCACTTTAGCTTTAACTTCGACCTGATCAGCCTGGTAATCGGGCTTGTGGTCGGATTCTTCGTCAAGCCGCTTTGGGCCAAGGCCCGCGGCGCGATGCCAGGGTCCTAATAGCCAGAACCATCCATGAACATCGAAACCGACTTCATCCTGGGGCTCGCTCTCGGAGTTGAGTTCATCCCCGCTGATGAGGACGCCGGAATCGATCATTCATGCTTCATCATCGACCTGTTGGTTGTTCGCATCGTCGTGGAGCTAACAGGGGAATAACCTTCAAGAACGAGAACAGACAACACGGGGATCTGTTCGCTGTAACAGATCCCCGTTGCTGTTACAGGTTGGCAGTGTATTCAACCTAAGGACTGTGATACAATACACCATGCAACGCGAAGAAGACAACTACGAGAAGGACCCGCGCGCCGGGTTGATCCCCTTCCTCCGTGGGGAGGATGGGCAGCTGCGCTACCTGATGATGGTGGCGTCCGACCCGAAGTTTGGCGGCCCGCGTCCGATGATTTCGAAGGGAAAGATTGAAGAAGGTGAGACCCCGCTGAGCTGTGCCCTGCGTGAAGCCGAGGAGGAACTCGGGCTCAAGCAGCGCAACCTGCGAGGGAACATCCTAGAGGTGTTTGACGGTAGAATCGAGCTCTACTCCTGTGCGTACGTGCTGTACGTCTTCGGGGTAGAGATCCAAGATCGATATGACTTTGACAAGTGGTGTGACGAAACTGAGTTCACCACCTGGATGACGCTGGAAAGCTTCAGAACAAAGGGTAGAAAGGACCACGTTCGGTTCGTAGAAGAACTAGAAAGGAAGGTATCATGAGCAGAATTCTCACACTTGACGCCGGCGGCACGCCCCACCGGTGGGTGTCGCACGAGACCGCAATCGTCTACCACGCCAAGGGCCTCGTCGCCTGGCAGCTGGGTGAAGGCGATGGTGACGTGCTGTTCCGCGGCGGTGAGAACCGCATCACGGGTACCCAGTCGCGCATCATCACGGCTCCGATCATCGCTGTCAAGGGCGAATCGGCGGCGGCCAAGCGGATGCACAAGCCGCCGGCCCTGACCAACCGTGAGCTGTTCCGGCGTGACCACTACATGTGCGCGTACTGCGGTGGCATCTTCAAGGAGCTGCACCTCACGCGCGACCACGTCACCCCTCGGTCGAAGGGTGGCATCGACAAGTGGGCGAACTGCGTCACGGCATGCGAGCGGTGCAACCACAAGAAAGACGACCACATGCTCGACGAGGTGGGCATGCAGCTCCTGTACGTGCCGTACGCCCCCAACCGGGCGGAGGCGCTGGTCCTGGAGAACCGCGTGATCCTCGGCTGCCAGATGGACTACCTCAAGTCGTTCATCCCAGAGCACAGCCGGGTCTGGAAGCACCTTCAGACGGCGCAGTGAACAGGCTCGAGCTAAAGTGAAGATCTCTGTTGATCTCAGCCAAAGGATTGACAGAGCTGTTTCTTTGGCGCGAGCTGCCTGGGCAGTTCAAGCCGTTCTTGTGTCACTGCCGCTTTGGGTGGTACTGACAGGTTGGTGGCTGCTGCTTATTCCTGTCTACTGCGTGCTCAGCTACCAGGCGGCGCTTATCATGGTCGCTAGCCACCTAACCGACGTTCTCTCTACCGGCGTGCTTGAGACGCTGATGAAGGTCGACGCTCTCTCGAAGCTGCAGCGTAACATCGAAGAAGAGGGGCTGATGCCCAGCGACGAGGAGCTGGATCACCTGATCACCAACTCAGGACTTGGGGTCTCTGTGGTTCGACGCGTCTCAGAGGAGAAGGTTGGCACCTACGATGGAACTGACCTGCACGAATGGATTGAGATGTGGGACCCCCACTCCAAGAAGGTGGAGCGCTTCGTCTTTGAATCAATCGCTACCAAGGACGCCGACGGCGACTGGGAGATGCCGAGCAACGAAGGAAAGATCTGCGCGCTTCTCAGCGGGGCGATCTACAGCCGAGCTTCAACCTGATAATTTGTTGTACAGTTTTCGCCCCCTGCTATAAAATAGCACATGCATCGAGTAATCGATGCAACGATTGGTTGGAACCGATCGCTCATGGTTATCCTAAGCACTGCCACCCCTCGTGGGTGTAACCAGCTGGCAAGGTCTCGCGATGCCTTCCATTTCCGTGGCACTCTTTGTTCCCCCTCTCAACCCAGTCAAAATTCCGTAACCTCAACGAACGGCCCGCTTGGAGTTGGTTATCTACTTCAAAGTGACCGTAAGGACCCTGACTACCTACGCAAGTTGAAAGACAAGCCGGGCCAGTTAGGAGGGTGCCAGATAACCTCAAGATCTGGATAAGCTCGTCATCGCCGAAAATGATGGACGTTGGAGCGTCGAATAGCTCATAGGGTACCAGTATGGCTGAATCAACTGGTGTAGGTGCTGTCTTGTGGGTCAAGCGTGGAAACACGTCCATCGGGTAGTGCTGAAAATTCCCGACCCCGCCTTTTTGGCCGCTCGTTGAGGCCGACGGACAACTTGCTGTCAATGACAGCCGCTCATAAGGAGAACCAGACATGTCGAACGTATACGCTGATTTCGCCGGTGCAACCACCGCCAAGCCGTCCAAGGCTGTGACCCCGCAGTCCCAGGCAATCCCGGGCCGTGAGGCTGACATGAAGCGCAACAACGCCGGCGGCGTGACCTTCACGCTCGACCAGTGGGGCGTGCTCGACCGCTTCCTGATGATCGGCTCCGAAGGGGGCAACTACTACGTCGGTGAGCGCGACATCACCAAGCAGTCCTTCGACACCGTCAAGTCCTGCCTGAAGGCAGACGGCGCCCGCGTCGTGGCTCGGGCTCTCGAGTACTCGCTGGCCGGCCGCGCGCCGAAGAACGACCCGGCGGTCGTGACCATCGCCCTCGCGGCGGTGTTTGGCGACGAGGCGACTAAGGTCGCCGCCTTCGAGGCCCTGCCGCGCATCGCCCGTACCGGCACGTGGCTCTTCCTGTTCGTTTCCATCCTCGACTCGCTCGGCAAGTGGAACGCGGCGGCGAAGCGCGGTGTGGCCAAGTGGTACACGTCGAAGGACATGGACAAGCTGGCCTTCCAGCTCCTGAAGTACCAGTCGCGCAACGGCTGGGCGCACCGTGACGTGCTGCGGCTGGCTCACGTGAAGCCGTCGAGCGACGTGCAGTCGAACATGTTCCGCTACGCGGTGGGCAAGGAGCTGACGCTCGGTGCGGCCGTGCCGCAGCTGCTCGTCGACTTCGAGCACCTGAAGAGGACTGACAACAAGCTGACTGTGCTGCACCTCATCGAGGGCAACGCGGCGCTGACGTGGGAAATGGTGCCGACCCAGTGGCTGAAGGACAAGGACATCATGATGGCCCTCCTGCAGCACATGGGCCTGACTGCGGTCATCCGCAAGCTGGGCGTCCTGACGCAGCACGGCATCATCGCGCCTCTCTCTGAGGGCACGAAGCTGGTGGTCGCGAAGATCAGCGACGGCGAGGCGCTGCGCAAGCAGCGCGTTCACCCGATCACGATCCTGCAGGCGATGAAGCAGTACTCGGTCGGCCACGGCGAGAAGGGCTCGGCGACCTGGAAGCCGGAGCAGCGCGTCGTGGACGTACTGGACGACGCGTTCTACGCGGCGTTCGAGACGGCTGAGAAGACGCAGGACTCGTACCTGATGGGCGTCGACTGCTCGGGCTCGATGTTCAGCGCGCGGGTCAACGGCTCGCCGAACCTGACCGCAGCTGAGGTCGCGGGCGTCATGGCGCTGGCGGTCGTGAAGAACCAGCCGAACTACTGGATCGGCGGCTTCAACACGACCATGGGCGAGCTGAAGATCAGCCCGAACATGCGCCTCGACAAGGTCCTGGCGGTGATTCAGCGCTTCAGCTGGGGCGGCACCGACTGCGCCCTGCCGATGGTGCACGCGAAGCAGCACAAGATGAACGTCGACAAGTTCGTGACCATCACGGACAACGAGACGTGGGCTGGCCGCATCCAGCCGGTGCAGGCGCTGCGGGACTACCGCGCACAGTTCAACGGTGGTGCGAAGTGCATCGTGATCGGCACCTCGACGTCGGAGTTCACGATCGCTGACCCGAAGGACGGCGGCATGCTTGACATCGCTGGCTTCGACAGCGCAGCGCCGCAGATCATCGCCAACCTGTGATCACCAAGGTGGTCATGGACCAGCCGAACCGCATGGTTCGGCTGGGTTTTGGGCGCAACAACGGTAGGTGGTTTGCTCGCATCGACCTGTGGTGGGTCGGCTTTAGGCTTACAGCGTCCTAAATACCTCAGGTGCCTTCTGCACCTGAGAGGACAGCGCAATGAAGCTTCTAGTGGCCCTCCTGCTGGGGATCGCAGGGTCGGCCTTTGCCGGCGAGGTAGTGGTGACCATCCAAGGACGGGTCGCTCCAGGGATCTACGGCAGCGTGGTTATCGGTGAGGCTCTACCCCAGCCGCGCTTCTATCACCCGCAGCCCATCGTCGTTGTCCCACAACCAACCGCGGTTGTCATCCAGCCGCTCTACCTCTACGTGCACCCCGTCCACCGTCAGCGCTGGGCGGACAACTGCTGGCGCTACGAGGCGTGCAATCGACCCGTCTTCTTCGTCCATGAGGACTGGGTCCGTGAGCGAGACCGCGACTGGCACCACTGGAACAACCCAAAAAGTCGAAACCGCGGGCACCGCGGGCACGATCATATTGGGAGTGATGGTCGCCACGGCAACGGGCACGACAAGAAGCCTCATCGCAGAGACCGCGACTGATCTCTAGCGTCAGCTAGGTCATAAATAGGTGACTTGGAGCACCTATGTACACCGCTGTCGTTGGAATCGTCGCGTCACGCGACAGAATAATCTACGAGTACTTCACAAGTTCTCTGTTCCCGCTTGCGGTCAGCGATGAGCTAGCTGTCGCAGAAGTAGAGCCGAATCGTGGTGATCTGTGGGGCCTGGCTGATGAGGGAATCTCTCTCGGTGTGGCTCCTTTGGCTGCGTCTCTTGTAGCCACAATCGTCTATCAGAACTACAACAACCCGCTGTGGAACGATGGCCTTATGGTGGTGCCGCCTGTCCCACAGGCGGCAGCGCTTGTAACCACCATTGCCTACGTGGACTACAACAACCCACTTCACGTTGATGCAGTGGGTGTTCAGGTGCCGCAACCACTGGCGGGTTCGCTTCAGGTCACCATTTCATACATCTCGTACAACAACCCCAGCGCTGCCGATGGACTTTCAGTTGCGCTCCCTCAGGTAATCTCAGGAACTCTATCATGATGCAGCTCAACACCGGTCTTCAGGGCGAATTTCGCCTGGTAGTTACTCACCCTGACGGTACCGAACAGGATACTGGCTGGTTTCCAAATCTCATTCTCAATCAGGGGCTGGACCGGTTAGGAATTGCAGGAAGCATCCTCATCCAGTATGCTCAAGTGGGAGCTGGAACTGGAACTCCGATAGCAACGCAGACCTCTCTGGAATCCTATGTTGCAGGTGCCAATTCCAACCCAACCAACTACGCCGAGACCTGCATCAACGAAGGGGCTCCTACCTATGCGGCGCTGCACACCTGGAGATACACCTTCACACAAGGTTCGGTGATTGGCAACATCACGGAGATCGGTGTGGGCTGGGGCGCAACAGGAGCGACGCTCTTTAGCCGCGCCTTGATTCTTGATGGGGTTGGTTCACCAACAACTATCACGCTGGTCGCCATCGATCAGCTGACGGTCTACTACCGCCTCCGGGTATTTCCTCCACTTGGGGACGCCACTGGAATTCTCAACATCAGCGGAACTGACTACAGCTACGTTGTTCGCGTCTCTAACGCCAGCAACTTCGCTACTGTTCAGTTTCTGTTCAACAGCGCAGATAACTTCTCAAAATCAGACAACACCACCTCAGGCTTCGCTTCGTATGGAGCGGGGTCTGTGCTGGGCTCGATTAACGGAACTCCTACTCTGCAGTCGGGTAGCGGTGGCCCCTCTACCACGGCCGCCTATACGCTAGGTACCTACTACCGCGATACAACCTTCAGCTTTGGCGTTGGGCAAGGCAATGCCACTGGTGGGATAGGAGCCCTGCGCTTCGTGTGGCCGCAGTCCTACAGCGTCATGCCGTTCCAGATGAGCCTTAGTCCAGTGCTACCGAAGGACAACACCAAGACGTTCAGCATCACGATGCGCTTCTCCTGGAACCGCGTATGATTCCAGGAAACACGTTCACCACTGTACCAGATCCAGCGGCTTTTCTCCCACCGTATGACGAGTCATTCGCACCGCTGCGTCAAACGGTTCCTGGCGGGATAGCCATCGGTAACGCAAGTCGTGGGCGTGACTATCAGAACTGGAGAGTTCTCTACTCGGAGGGCCTGATCACCGTGGCTCCAGTGGCTGGGGCGGTCGCCTTCAGTCTCCCAGTTCCAGATGTGCTAACCGTGTCGCTCGCTTTTGACAACAACATGGGCATCGTGCTTGCATGGCAGAGCCCCGCTGGTGCCAACCTCTACTACTTTGACACCGTCGCTGGAGCCTACGCTACGCGTCTCTTCACTGGAGTCACCAGTTGCCGAGTGGTTGTTGATGACGAGCGTGGCTTCTATACCCCAGCGTCTGACGTCATCTTTGGTTACACCCAGGCTGGAGCCCTCTACTGGCGTCAGCAGCGCGATCGCTATGACGTTGAACGACAGGTGGGGCTAACCGCTAACCTACTCGTGAAGCTTGCCCCGAATATCAACCGCCGCCTGCAGTTTGCGCTGTTTCATCGGCTTCCAGCGGACCTGTAACACATCGCCACTGTTACACAAAGACAGTGTACAGGAATCCTGGTTGATGTAAAATAGACCTATCAACAGCCAAGGACCGAAATGATCTCCAGCGCAATCTTCGTCCGAATCGTTCCCGCCGACCGCGACCGCGGCTTCATCTGCCTGGTCGGTCACGACGCCCAGGTCGTCCAGCGCACCGCAGTCCAGCAGCTCACCATCAGCGTCCCCACTCGCTCTGCCATCGACGCCGTTCTCGAGCGCGTTCGCGCCAACTACAACGCGTCGGAGCTCCGCAACGTCACCGCCGCCGGCGTCCAGAAGCGACTCGAAAAGCTCTTCAACGAAACCGCAATCGCTGCCTAAGGAGCACCCACATGGGCTTCCGTACCGTCGTCGTCCTCTACAACGATCAGTGCTCTGAGTGGGAGAAGGACCCCAACCTGGGGCGCAAGATCTCCACCGGCATGAACTACGCCATGAACCCGGACAACGGGGGCAATTTCAGCGGCGCCGACCTGAACTACGGCATGGTCGTCGAGTGCGCCCACGCCGACACCCAGCGCCTGCTCGCGCTGGATGGCTACCGCGCCCACTGGCTGCCAGGTGCCAGTCATTGGCGGCGGAACGACACGACCGAGGCCATGAAGCTGCGCCTGCTCAAGGAGGCAGCCGACGAGCTCGGCTACAAGCTGGTCAAGAAGCCGACACCTGCGAAACCAGCCTGGCATGCCCAAACCAATCTGCCAGCGTCAATGGATCCTGAGCAGTATCGCGACGGCTGATTACCAAGTCACCAGGAGTCACCCAGATGTGTCAGTGCTTTCAGATAGGTGGGCCCTTCATCGCTGAGGACCCTGAGTGCCCAGTGCACGGTATTGAGGCCCAGCGCCAGGCCCAGCGCCGCGACGAGGTGATCGCTGACCTCGATGCCGCCCTCGACTCCGAGGAACCTGAGCGCATCGAGGACTACGCCCGTCAGGCCCTGCGCTACCTCAAGAGCCTGTAACAGCCTGCTTTTGTTACACACTTGACCTGCGGTTGATGTATAATGCATCATCGCAACGGAGAAGCACACATGAAGATTCACCACGAGCACGTCGGCTCCATCTCTTGGATGGAGCAGCACCGCGCTGACTTCGACGCCATCATCGCCAGTGCGAAGGCTGGTGATGACCGCGCTGAGCTGCTCGTCGTCAACGGCGCCGCGCACTTCTACGGCCTGCTGTTCGACGACTATGGCACCATCGCCGCCCTGATCGACGCGATCGCGGGCATGGACCAGGAACTGGAGTTCAGCTGATGAAACCCCTCGAGTACTACAGCACGCCTGAGATCACCTTTCCGCGCAAGGAGGACTTCACGGTCGTCTACGTCTACAAGACGGGTCGAGTGATCCTGCAGTGCGCTGCACATGAGTGGCCGGACATCAAGGGCAACTACATCGGCTACACCGTCGAGCACGAGCTGGACAAGCTCGCCTTCAATGTTGCCAAGCAGACCTACGCCAACCGCTTCGCGCTGCTGACAGATGAGTTCAAGCGTGACCTGTTCGAAGAGCACGGTGTAACTGGACACCCGAAGGCCGAGCTTGCCTTCAAGCTTGCGTGGGACTACGGTCATTCCAGTGGTCTCAACGAGGTAGTCAGCTACTTCGAGGAACTTGTGGACCTCATCAAGTGATCGCCAACCCAACTGAGCTGCGGGACCGCCTGCGGGCCGTCTTCGAGGCGTCACCGCTGACGGTGGCCGGCCAGACCTTCAGCGCTGCCGACACCGACGAGGCGATCGAGGAGGTCATCGCCGGCATCGTCCGTTCCTACATGGCCGTAGGAGGCCCTACCGCCTGCGAGAGGATCGTGGGTGCCTTCTTCCTGGCGCTGCTGGAGAAGGAAGGCTAGGTTACACTTCTTTAGTGCACGCAGGTCCCTGGTGTGATACAATAGCACCATGGACAAGCTAACCAACTACGACAAGCTTCTCATCGCGGCCAGGTACTGGCTTCTTGGTTCGGCCCTCTACGACGACAGGTACTACAAGGTCCTTGAGGCCATGGAGTACGGTCGAGAGCGCCACGACGGTACCCGCAACGGCGGTGCCCCCGAGTTCATTCACCAGCTCGGCATCTTTCACCACCTGCGGACGATGCACGCGCACATCCGCAACCCCCACGTCGTCTACACGCTGGTGTTCCTGCACGACGTCGTCGAGGACAAGAACGTCCCCCTGCTTGAGATCGAGCGCCGGTTCGGTGCTGAGATCGCGCGTAAGCTGGACCTTCTCTCCAAGGAGGTCCTCGGTGTCAAGAAGGAGAACTACTCGCTTGACCCCGTGTTTGAGGATGAGGACGCGTCGGTCGTCAAGGGCGGTGATCGAGTGAACAACGTGGCATCGATGGTAGGCGTCTTCAAGCGCCCCCGCCTGGAGCGCTACGTCAAGGAGACCACAGATGAGTTCTTCCCCCGGCTCAAGGAAGCCCGCCGCCGGTTCCCGCACCAGGAACCGATCTACGAGGCGATCAAGCTCGAGCTCACCAACCAGCTCACCCTCATCGAGCACATCCTCGAAGGCTACGTCCCCGACGGAACCGCCCCTGAGCCCCGTCGGGCGTGAGCCGTTCGATGATCGGCCTCAGTCACGTGATTCAGGTGGCTGGCCCTTTCCAACCGGCGGCTACGGCGTCCTTGGGTGAGCCTTCTTCTGGAGAAAATTCTTGTCACACCGTATTCCAATCAAGCAGGCAGAGGGCTTCGCTGTAGCGAACGACCTCCAGCAGGTCATCATCTTCGGTCACGACGCCACCGGCGTCACGCACGTCTTGACGTGGGGCGACACCGCCGAGCGGGCAGCAGCGGCCGCCGCTGGAGCCAACCGCATCAAGAAGGACTGGGGTTGGCCTGAGGACACCCTCGCCGAGTCCGCGAAAGTGACTGCTCTAAGGGCTGAGCTGGCAGCGGCGCAGGCACGAATTCAGGAACTGGAAGCCAGCGACGTTGAGCCTGCTGTTCAGCGAGCTGTTCACGTCATCGAAGGCACCGAGTACGAGCGTGGCTGGGGTCAGCGGCCTGATGGCTACGCCGCCTTCCTGACGAAAGCCGATGCTGAGGCCTACATCGCTTCCTACGACAAGCGCTTTAACAGCGAGCCGGTGGTACCTGACGAGTACACCAAGTACTCGTACATCGGAATTCTCGAGTGCAGCGAGGCGTTCTTTCAGGCTGCCAAGTGTGCCTCCAATCAAGCTGGGAAGCACTTCCAGTACCGCACGGAGCTGACGAAGTAACCACTATGCCCGCCTGTATTGATGATCCCATTGAGCGGCGCCTAGCGCTTCAGGACTTTGAGCTCCTGCTGCAGCGCCCGCCGAATTTCTTCTCACTGTGCGCCGAGCGACAGTGGGAGGAGGACAAGCTGCTGGGCGCGCTTGACGCCTGGGTGGAGAGCCGCTACGTCACCGACGAGATGCGCGCCCGTTGGAAGGCCCACTTTGGAAGGGAGCTCAAGTGATCAAGCTGATCGTCGCCCTTGACATGGGCAACGCCATCGGGTGGTCAGACGGCCGCCTGCCCTGGCGAATTCCCGCTGACATGAAGCGCTTCAAGGAGCTGACGACCGGTCACACCGTCGTCATGGGCTTCAAGACCTTCCAGTCGCTTGGCCGCCTCGATGGACTGCCCAATCGCACCAACTACGTTCTGACGCGCAAGCACATTCGAGAGATGTTCGGCGTCTTCGGTAATGACGTCAACGTCATCTCTAGCCTGGACTACGTGCGACAGCTGGCCAAGCGGGACAAGGGGGACATCTGGCTGATCGGCGGCGCCTCGGTGTACGAGGAGGCCCTTGCTACTGGCATCGTTGACGAGATGTACATCACGTTGGTCCACGAGGAAAGCGGTGCCGACGTGCGGCTGGCCATTGACCTGGCGGCGTGGAAGCTGTTCGTGCTGCGCTCGCCGCACAGCTGGGAGGTGGCGGACCTCAGTGCACCTGAACCTGCCCCTGGTGTACCGTCCTGCTCCTACCTGCACCTGATTCGAAATGCCGCGGCGTCGTGATCCCATTGTTCGCCCATGGCGCTTCCTGTTGGTGATACCAGTCATCTGGCTTGCCACACAGTTCGAAAACAGCTGGCTCGGATTTACGTTCGGCGTTCTGCTGGCTGGTGTCACTGGACGCCTGTTTCCAATCAATGAAGAACGGCCTCCGCGAAGGAAGCCACCAAGTGAAGAGGACCCACCACATGAGCAATGAGATCTACCGAAGCACCGTCATGGGTAACGAGATGACCCCGCTCGTAAAGGTGGAGTGCCTGCCACCTGCCGAGCTTGCGGTGTGTCACCGCATCGCCGACCTCGGCGTGGTGATTGCAGAAGCTAGATTGGCTGAGAGCGAGATCACACAGCTGCGTAAAGACTGCAAGCACCACTACTTCAGTGACACCGCGGGCTTTCTATACGACCTTCGCCACTGCGTCGTCTGCGGCGCTCACATGGGACTGGTATGAGCATCTTCAATCCAAAGGGCTTCGATACCATCATTGGTAAGGACGTCGTCATCACCGGCGTCATGGTCCTCAATGGCACCGTCGTAATCGACGGTCACTTCAGCGGCCAGAGCATTCACTCTACTCAGAACATCGAGAACAAGAAGCGGAACGTCCTGCACGTGAACGGCACTGTAGATGTGCAGGACGTCATCCTCAGCCACGACCTCACTGTCACCGGCACCGTCACCGCGAAGGAGGTGCGCGTCGAAGGCACCCTTGCGGTGAAGGCCGGCGCGAAGGTGAAGGCTGACGCGATCTTCTACCGCACCCTGATGGTCGAGCCAGGTGCGGTGCTCCTAGGCCCTATGATGCACCTCGACCATGTATCGCAAGGTGAGCAGGTGTAACCTACTTGCCTATCTGCAACAACGCTCTGTTGGTATAGAATCAACTTCTGAATCGCCTAAATACCACAGACACATCAACTGAAGGACACCCATGTCGTCGCTGTCTTCTCTTACCTCGACCTTCGCCAGCAAGTTCGCTCAGCCTGAGCTCCTCACCCTCGAGGACTACCTGCAGCGCTGCCGAGTTGACTCAATGGCCTATGCCTCTGCCGCTGAGCGGATGGTGGCCGCCATTGGCCTACCTAAGGTCGTCGACACCAGTGAGGATGTGCGCCTGTCGCGCATCCACTCCAACAAGAAGATCCGTATCTACGAGTCGTTTCATGACTTCTTCGGCGCTGAGGAGGCGATTGAGCGCATCGCCGCCTACTTCCGTAACTCCGCAGCGGGCCTCGAGGAGGCCAAGCAGATTCTCTACCTGAAGGGCCCGGTCGGCGGCGGCAAGAGCTCGCTGGCGGAGCGCCTGAAGGTGCTCATGCAGAAGCTGCCCATCTACGTGCTCTACGACGAGACCGAGAAGGACCTTGAGAAGAAGCTGTCGCCGGTGTTTGAGAGCCCGCTGGGGCTGTTCAACGACTACGAGCACGGTGAGATGCTGAAGTCCGAGTACGGCATTCCCCGCCGCTACCTCAACACCGTCATGAGCGGCTGGGCGCAGGAGAAGCTGAAGGAGTTCGGCGGCGACATCACCAGGTTCAAGGTGGTGAAGATCTTCCCGAACAAGGACGCTCAGATCGGCATCATGAAGGTGGAGCCGGGCGACGAGAACAACCAGGACGTGTCGGTTCTGATCGGCAAGGTCGACATCCGCAAGCTCGAGAAGTTCCCGCAGAACCACCCGTACGCCTACTCGTACAGCGGCGGCCTGAACCGCACCAACCAGGGCCTGATGGACTTCGCTGAGATGTTCAAGGCCAACATCAAGACCCTGAACCCCCTGCTGATGGCCACGCAGGAGCACAACTACAACGGCACCGAGGCCATCCCGTCGATGCCCTACACCGGCGTCATCATGGCCCACTCGAATGAGTCTGAGTGGTTCAACTTCCGGAACAACAAGACCAACGAGGCCTTCCTCGACCGCGTCTACATCGTTGACGTGCCGTACTGCCTGCGCTACGAGGAGGAGGTCAGGATCTACGAGAAGATGCTGGCCAGCTCCTCGCTCGCCGACGCGCCTCGCGCTCCTGGCACCCTGCGAATGCTCGCTCAATGGAGCATCCTGACGCGCCTGAAGAAGCCTGAGAACAGCACCATCTACGCCAAGCTGCGCGTCTACAACGGCGACAACGTCAAGGACACGATGCCGAACGCGAAGCCGTACGAGGAGTACCGCGACGCCGCCGGCAACGACGAGGGCATGAAGGGCATGTCGACCCGCTTCGCCTTTAAGACCTTGTCGGCGACCTACGACCTGCGCCCCGAGGAGCAGCAGGCCAACCCGATCGACCTGATGTACATCCTCGAGGAGTCCGTCAAGAAGGAGAACCTCGTCAAGGAAATCACCGACGAGTACCTCGACTTCATCAAGTCGCACCTGCAGCCGCGCTACTTCGAGTTCCTGGAGAAGGAGCTGCGCACGGCCTACCTCGAGAGCTATCGCTCGTTCGGCCAGAACATGTTCGAGCGCTACGTTCTCTTTGCCGAGGCGTGGATCGCTGACGAGCAGTGCCGCGACCCTGAGACCCACACCCTGATGGACCGCGAGAACCTCAACAAGAAGCTCGAGGAGATCGAGAAGGCGGCAGGCATCACCAACGCCAAGGACTTCCGGAACGAGATCGTGAACTACGTGCTGCGCTTCAAGGCAAAGCACGAGGGCAAATCACCGGCCTGGGATGAATACGAGAAGATCAAGACGGTCATCGAGAAGCGGATGTTCTCCGCGACCGAGCAGATCATGCCGGTCATCGCCTTCGGACCGAAGCAGGACAAGGAGACTGAGGAGAAGCACCGTGGCTTCGTTGAGCGAATGGTCGAGAAGGGCTACACCGAGAACCAGGTCAAGATCCTGGTCAGCTGGTTCTCCAACAACCGCAAGAGCTCGTGATGTTCACCGCCATCGACCGCTTCAACAGCTGGTATGACAAACAGCAGGACCCATGGCGGTTTCTGATCTTCATGGGCCTGATGTTCGTCTCGGTCTTTGCGCTGCACCTGGGCCTCGTTGTAAAGAACCTTCCTATGATGGCGGTAGGGCTGATCACCACCTCTGTGGTGGTCGTCATCGCGGTGGTTCGAGCCAGCGGGCACAGAGGCATCCTGCATCGCAAGGTCGGGTACGCGATAATGGGAGTCTGGACCTTTGTTGTTCTTGCAACTATGGTGTTCTTCCTATGACCCTACCTACGACCACGTTCATCTTCATTGACCGCCGCCGAACCGGGCGCGGCAAGTCGTTGAACAACCGCAACAAGCTTCTCGATCGCGTCAAGGAAAGCATCCGCGCCGCCAAGCCGGAGGACATCGACGCCGGTGGAGTCAAGGCAGCCGGTGGCGGGGCTGCCTCCAAGGCCTTCAGTAACCCAGTCAAGATCGCCAAGAACGCGCTGCACGAACCTACCTACCGCTATGCTCCAAACAGCGGTGAACGTGAGATAGTGTTGGTCGGCAATGACCACTGGGAACGCGGTGATGAGTTCCCAATTCACCAAGATGAAGATAAGAACGGTGCCTGCAATGGTGATGCCGACGAAAATGGAGACGGCGAGGACGACTTCATCATCAACATCAGCCGCAACGAGTTCTTCGATGTCTTCTTTGAAGACTGCGCGCTACCTGACCTGCAGGAGACCGTTGAGAAGGACCTACCTGACGCCGTGTGGAAGCCAGCTGGCTTCCAGAAGGAGGGCAACGCCTCGCAGCTCAGCGTCATCCGCTCCTTCCGCAACTCCATCGGTCGGCGGCGTGCGCTGACTGTTGAAGCCCGTGAGGAGCTCGAGGAACTGGAAAAGGAACTTCGTCAGCTGGAGGAAGGGGTGCCTGGCACCGAGTACCTCACCGCTGAAGCTCGCTTTACCCGCATCAAGGAGCTAACTGCACGCATCGAGGAGCTGGCTACTCGCATCACCATCGTGCCCTTCTTCGAGAAGGTAGACCTGCGCTTCCACAAGTCGGAACGCGTTATGGTCAAGCAGGCTGACGCGGTCTTCATCATGGTGATGGACATCAGCGGCTCAATGGACGAGGACAAGAAGCGGATGGCCCGCAAGTTCTTCGCGCTGCAGTACGCCTTCATCAAGCGAATCTACCCAGCCACCGACCTCATCTTCATCGCGCACACCAACGACGCTGAGGAGATGACAGAGGAGGTGTTCTTTACCACACGCAAGAGCGGTGGCACCGTCGTTTCACCGGCCTTCGCGCTGGCACACGCCATCATCAAGAGCCGCTACGACGCCCAGCTGACAAATATCTACCTCTCCTATGCTGGTGACGGTGATAACTGGGAGAGTGACAACCCAGCGGTCATCGCTGAAATTGAAGAGAAGGGCCTACTTGCCAAGCTACGGCATGCAGTCTACGTGCAGGTCGGAATGTCAATCGCAGGGACCTTCACCTACAGCAGCGGGGTCTCGCTCTGGAACGTCATGCAGTCCATCTCGAAGACCAACTCGAAGCTGCACACCATCAAGATTGGTGACGAGGGTGAGGTCTTTAACGCCTTCAGGACGATCTATGCCAAGAAGGAAAAGTCATGAGCGAGCCGCTGCTTATCACGAGCCACACTGACTGGTCACGAGAGCTCATTGAGCGTGTCTACTATGAGATAGAGAAGATCGCTCTTGAAGAGCTGGAGCTTGGGGGTCTTCTCTATCCAAACCAGATAGAGATCATCTCAGCTGAGCAGATGCTCGATGCCTATGCCTCCATTGGCATGCCGGTGCACTACAACCACTGGTCCTTTGGCAAGGAATTCCTGCGCAACGACAAGGCCTACAAGCGCGGCCGCATGGGCCTGGCCTACGAGATCGTCATCAACAGCGACCCCTGCATCTCCTACCTAATGGAGGAGAACAGCATGCTGCAGCAGACGATGGTCATCGCGCATGCTGCCTTTGGGCACAACGCCGTCTTTCGCAACAACGAGACCTTCAAGCAGTGGACCAGCGCCGGGTCGATCATCGACTACATGATCTTTGCTCGTGACTACATTCGACGCTGCGAGCAGCGTTACGGCGTGGATGAGGTTGAAGACCTGTTGGATGCCGCTCACGCCCTGGCCCCACACGGCGTCGACAAGTTCAAGCGCAAGCACCGGCCAAAGCTTACCGACGAGGCGCGGCTGAAGCTGCTCATGGAGCGTGAGGAGAAGCGCCAGCGTGAGCTGGACATCATCATGAAGAAGACCAGCTTCAAGGATGATGAACTTGTTGACGACGACCACGAGAAGATTGAGGATGAGGAGAACCTGCTCTACTTCATCATGAAGAAGTCGCCGTCAATGGAGCAGTGGAAGCGCGAGGTGCTGCGTATCGTCTGCAAGGTCAACCAGTACTTCTATCCACAGGGGCAGACGAAGAACCTCAACGAGGGCTACGCGACCTTCTGTCACTACTACATCATGACGCGCCTGGAGGAGAAGGGCATCCTCTCGCCGGATGCCTTCATGGCCTTCTTGGACCATCACTCAGGGGTCATCTACCAGCCAGGTTACAACTCGAGGTACTACAGCGGTATCAACCCCTACGCGCTTGGCTTCGCTATCCTACAGGACGTGAAGCGTACCTGCGAGAAACCCACCGACGAGGACCGCGAGTGGATGCCGAAGCTCATTGGCAAGCGGTGGCAGGACGCCGTCAAGGAGGCGGTGTTCGAGCACCGTGACGACAGCTTCATTCAGCAGTACCTCTCACCAAAGGTCATCCGCGACCTCAAGCTGTTCAGCGTGCACCTTGACTTCCGAGATGAGGACGCTGAGCATCCAGCGTTCGTGTCGGAGATCCACGACGAGGTGGGGTACAAGGCTATCCGAGTTCACCTAGCTCGCTCCTATGAGCGCATCAACCACGTGCCACAGATCAAGGTGGTCGGTGCTGACCTGGAGGGAGATCGCAAGCTCAAGCTCAAGTACGAACCGTACCTTGATCGTGAAATTGCCCCAGAAGATGCCGCCTCGGTCACCGACTACGCGGATGAGCTGTGGGGCTACTCTGTCGAGCTAGATATACCCGATGCTCCCAAAAACTGATCACCTGTTCTGGCTGCGACACGATGAGGACGCGTTTGAGCGTGAGCGCAACCGCCTGATCAGCGACTACATCAAGTCACTGCCTGAGGAGCGGCGAGCAGCCGCCTACTTGATGCAGCTGCGAATTGACGAGGCGCGCCTTCGCCTGAGTCAGGAGGAGCTGCTGATGTGGATGCAGCGCGAGGCAGTGGAACTGGCCGCTAACCTAGGTGACCAGTTCAGCTACCTCGGTCACCGCGCTCAGGACCTCAAGCAGCAGCTCGACGCGTCTGAATCAGCTGGATGAAGCGATAGCCAAGGTCAGGACCGCCGAAGCGCGGGTCCTTAGGACGCGTATGATGGTGTCCGTGCAGCCACTCACCACCGGTGAAGGCGACGGCCTCAGCCCACGGTAGGTCCAGCGGGCCCTTCGCCCCGTGTGCATAGACCTGGTGCAGCGAGCCAACCAGGTGAAGCCACCCCAGCGGGGCGAGGTAGCCGAAGAGCAGTACCCATGGTGAGATGAGCCAGAGACCAACCACGGTGCCACCGACCACCAGCACGTAGTAGCGGTGGAGGAAGCGGTGCAGCGGGTCGCGGTAGAGCCGCGTAAGCACCCGTCGGTTGAAGGTCGTTGGTCGGTTGCTCTTCCAGAAGAGGTAGCGCCAACCAGTGTAGTGCGGGTCTCGGTCGGTATCTGCGAACTGATGATGGGACGCGTGCATCGCGGGCCACTGCACCGTAGAGCCGTAGATCGCTAGCGTGCCGAGGTAGGCAAGAATACCGTGCCACAGACGGCTGGCTCGAAAGGCACGGTGGCAGAAGAGTCGGTGCAGCCCAACGGTGACGCCCATCAGAATGAGAAAGGTACTAAGCACCTGTAGCACCAGCCACCACGGGCTGACGACGCCAGTCGTCACCACCCAGCCTGCGTAGATCAGCGCCGCCAGCCCCGCGTAGGACGCCACCGGCGTCATGAGCAGGCGGTGGTTGAAGAGGCGGTCAAGACGGAGCATTCGAGTGGGTGAAGTCAAGCAGGATGGTGTATTTACGGGCGACCACCTGGACCTGCTCTGAGCGCACAGCAAAGGTGCTCTCTTCGTCGAAGGTGCGGTCTTCAATCTGTACCTGCCCTAAACAGACCAGCGCCTTGAAGCCAGCATCTACTGATAGGGTCTGCCCTTCCTCCAGCACTATCTTGGTTACCTGTGGCAGCTGACCGCGGTGAATCATGAAGCCGGCTGGAATGCAGACCCGCGTCGTCGGTTCTACGTACCGCAGCGTGAAGGTGCCGTCGAGCCCAACTGGTTCATGCTCTGAGGATAGGATACCGGGAACTCGATCGCCGCGTCGTTCGCCGTCGAGGTAGAACTCAGCGCGGCCCTTCGTGAAGAGCGTCAGCGCGCGGGTCATCATCTCATCACCGCCGACGGTCTGCCAGCTACCAGTTGGAAAGTCCCTGAAGGTGACCACCCAACCAAAGACGCGCTTAAGCCGGGTCTGGTCGCGACCGTGGGCGTCGTGCAGCGTCTCCTTCATACGGAGGCTTCACGCATCTCCTCTAGGACGCTGTAGACGATGGCGCGCAGGTACTCCTCATTCCAGGAGCCAATGACGTTGGCGTTGTCGCTCAGTGGCTCCGCTGGATCTACGTCGTCGATGACGTCATCCCCGTGCATTCCTGGCTGAACGTCGGCAAAGGCCGTTTCCGCTCGATCCCAGTCTGCCACAGGAGCATAGGCTTTGACCCACACGCCGAGGTTCTCGCCAAACGGCGGCATGGGGAGGTTCAGGGTAGTGCGCGCCCCTTCATGGGTGTACTCAACCAGCATGGCCCCCTGGCCCGCGTCGACCTCAACGATCTTCCAGGTAAACTCTTTCATCTGTGTATCTCCTCGCTCTATTTACGATGCTGTACCGAGGCGAGTTCCAGTAGAAATCCAGGTTACGTTGGCCTGACCAACGAGGTAGGCGCCGGCGGCGCCACCACCACCTGGTGTTCCACTCGAGCCCGGACCACTGCCTGAAGAACCAGCGGAGCCAGCGGAGCCCCAGGCGCCGGCGGCGCCGCCGGCGCCTGCATTTACGGTGTTGCCAGATGAACCACCACCACCACTACCAGTGGTGGTGAGGGTCGCAGTGGTCCCGCTGGTCCCGTTGTTATGGTCAATTGTGTGTCCTGACACATTGGGGTTGGAACCCCCTACCCCATTAACACGACCACCGCCTCCACCCCCACCTGAGCTGGCGATAGTGTATCCCTTGCCGTCGCTGTAGAGACGACCTGCGCCACCGCCTCCTCCGCCTCCTCCACCAGCTATGGTACCGTTGTTGTCTATGGTGGTAGGGAGCTGCACGTGAAGGGCGGGTCCGCCTGCGCCGCCCGCTGTTGCCGCGCTGTTTCCAGCACCGTTTCCGCCGGCACCACCACGGCCAGCGATGTTGCCGTTGTTGATGATGTAGATGGTGCTGCCTGAAGCCCAACCGGTCCCTGTATCAACTCCGTATTCTGAAGTGGTCGTGGCGTAGACATAGACTCCAGAGTTGATGGTGAGCACCACTGTAGTCCGCTGGGTCGGGCTACCCGCTGCAACTCGAATGTCGTAGTTGGTGGTATCAGCGGAGAGTGTCAGGCGGATTACATCAACACCTCTAAACTCCCCCATTCCAATGGTGCCGCTGGTCGGGATAGCGCTACCATCGGTCGCTGAGGTGTGCTGATTAGGCGGGACGTATGTCCCACCTCTGTAGTACTCAGAAAGCGAGATAGGGTTAGCCCCACCAAACTCAGTTTGAATGTTTCCCAGTGAGACCGGGCCGGTCGGAGTTGTCATCTTAGCTCCTGTCTTTCTTTAGCTCATCCACCTCGGCCTTCAGCTCCTTGATGGCTTCAATCAGCAGCCCAACCAGGTTGCCGTAGGCGACTGACAGCATTCCAGTGGTGCTCTCATGGACCACCTCTGGAACCACCGCCTGAACGTCCTGTGCAATTAGCCCCATGCCGTGCTTGCTGGTGTCGGCGCGTTGGAAGGTTACCCCCTGCAACCGTCCTACAGTTTCGAGGGCACCGCAGATTGACTGAATGTTGACCTTGAGGCGGCGATCCGAGAAGGCGGTGATGTCACCATCGGCAACCACCGTGCCAGCATGCGTGACGGTGAAGACGTCCGAGCTAGCACCGTTGCCAACGCGAAGGGCCAGCTGCGAACCTGAGCCACCGTTGTCCCAGTTGATGATGACCGCGTTGCCAGCTGCTGCATTGAGGTGCAGGTTGGGGGTCAGGCGAATGGCGCCGTTCGGGGGTGAAAATCCGTTGATCGTGGCGATGTTGTCAAAACGGGTGATCTGATCGCAGAAGTTGGTAAGCGTGTAGTAGCGAATGTACGCGTCATCCGATGCGTACACTCGAGTGATAGGTGTCGTGCCGTTGTTACCTGAGATCGTGTTGATCCAACCAAAGTCAGTGTAGCCGCTGCCGTTGGTGCGCACGATCTGATTAGCAACGTTGTTGACGCCGGTGGACACCGACAGTCCATCAACCGTGCCAGCGTTACCGGTGATGTTGATGGCCCAGGTACCTGATGCTCCACCACCAGTTAGAGTCGGCGAGAAGTTGCTGTAGTTGGCCTCATGTAGCACGGTGCGCCACGGCTGCCAGGTAAGGTTGTCAGTTCGGTTGCGAAACTCGAACAGCTCCCCAGGTCCGGTGTTGTAGGTATGACGGTACTGGACAGTGCCAGCAGATCCGCCCGGGTTGAATACCAGCACTGCCTTGCTGAAGCCTGAGTTGTCCTCGTTGTAGAAGCCATGACTGGTCGCGGTGTTGATGCTAGCTAACGCGACTGTTCCACGACTGACCATCATCTGCGATGTATCGATGCCATTAAGTAGGTTCGCGTTGGAAGCTGTGCCATTAAGTGTCGCGGTTATGGTGCCGGCGCTGAAGTTACCGCTGCCGTCACGGTAGACGATGCTGTCAGCCGTGTTGGCACTGGTGGCGTCTGATGTGACCGTTGGGTTGCCGCTGACACCGGTGCCGTTGACAATGGAAAGCCCGTTACCGGCGACCGCGATGCTGCGGTTGGCAGCGGCACCAGCCGCGGTCTGAACGATGATTCCAGTTCCACCAAGGCCGGCGATACTGGTCAGCAGTGAATCAGCTGGCTGGAAACCAGTGATGGCGGTGTTGGTCGCGGCAGTGACCCGTCCCTTGGCGTCAAGCGTGAGCACAGGAACAGTTGTGGAGTTTCCGTAGGTACCAGCGGTCAGCGTTGGGACCGTCGCTAGAGAGAGCGCCGGCCCAGCGAGGTTGAAGTCGGTATTGATATTGAGCGTCAGCGAGGTACCACTGAAGGTCAAGCCGTTGCCGTTCTTCACTGAGATGACAGCACCGGCGGTCACGATACCGTTGCCAGCTACCGCACCACCCGCCGCTGAGAACTGCGCCCAGCTGATGGGGCTGACGTTGATGGTGGTAACTGGCAGGGTCTGGACCCAGGCGGTGGCTGCCCAGAGAGCACCTTCTCGTACGAAGACAGCTGCCGCGTCAAGCTCGTTCTGAGGTGAGTTGTCGGCGTCAGGTGCCCGTGACCAAGCGGTTGATGAGACCAACCAGATGCCGTTCTGTGAGGTGGTGGTCTGGTCCTTGACCAGAACACGGTCATTGGCGACCAGCGCGACGCCGTCAATGGTCTGCAGCCCATTCAGCGTGATGTTGGCGGTGGTTGCAACCCGCACCGCCGGCTTCCAGAAGATGCCCTGAACCAGGTTATCAACGTAGTCGCGGTTGGCTGCGTCGGTGCCAGCGGACGGGGTCGCCAGCCCGGTAATACCGAAGCCGCCCATTGCCAGGCTACCTTGCATCGCCTGTGAACCGTTACGCGCCAGCTTGGTGGAGGTCAGCGTGTTCAGCTGCGTCTGGATGGAGGAAGTCACCCCTATCAGGTAGTTCGCTTCAGATGACGTGAGAGTAGGCAGACTGAGCCCATCAAGAAAGGTGTTCTGCACCGCTGTTAGGTGCAAGCCATCGTCAGTGGCGTGTGTAGAAAGCGCGGTGCTTCCGCTGGACGCGTTGTTGTTGATCTGCGTTTGAAGGCTGCTTAGAGCCGTATTTTGGGTGTTGTTGACAGCGACAATGGCGTCTAGCTGCGACTGAACTGGTCCAGTTACCCCGTCGACGTAGTTGAGCTCAGCAGCGGTCAGCGTACTAGCAAGCCCGTCTAGCAGGGTGTTCTGCTCTGGCGTGAGGTGCCGCGCGTCGTCAGCCGCGTGGGTGCTGGCGCTGGCTCCAAGTGTGTCTAGCTGTCCTTGAATTGGAGCAGTGACGCCATCGAGGTAGTTGATCTCAGTGGATGAGACAGTGGAGTTGATGCCATCCAGCAGAGTGTTCTGCTCAGAGGTAAGGTGAAGATCGGTTCGATTCTCGTGCGTCGTTAGCCCTGTTGAGCCAACCTCTGCCCAACCAGTGCCGGTGTAGACGCGCAGCTCGTTGAGATCAGTACGATAAAAGAGCTCGCCGGTGTCTGGGTCAGCAGGTTCAGCGGTGCCACGTGGCACCGTCAGGTTAATGACCTGCGATGTTTCAGTTACCTGGGGACGGTCAATCAGCATCTAGTTCTCAATAGTAGGTGGCAGCTGTATTTATCCAGCACCAGGGTTTCAGTTTTCATGCCGAGCAAGCCGTGTCTCGAGATCCCGTACCTTGGCGCTGAGCTCCTTGACTGACTCGATCAGCAGCGCCACCATGTTGCCGTAGGCAACACCCTTGAAGCCGTCCTCACCAGTCGTCACGACTTCAGGTAGCACCTCCTCGACCTCCTGTGCGATAACGCCGGCGTGGCGTTTTCCCTCTTCTTCTGGCAGGTCGCTGCGGGTGTAGGTATAGCCATTGAGTCGCTCCACCTTCGCAAGGGCATCTGGGATGAGCTGTAGGTTGTCCTTGACACGACGATCTGAAAAGGCAGTTACCTCGCCGCCAGCGTAGACAGCACCAGTCAGACCAATACCACCTGTTACTTGAATGGAGCCAGTCGTGGTGCTTGTTGCTGCTGAGCCAGCATCGGCAGACAGCACTCCACCGATAAAAACCGCGCCCGAGATGCCGGCACCACCGGTAACTCGCAGTGCACCTGTTGTAGTACTCGTTGAAGCGGTGCCAGCGGCTGCGTAGAGCTGGCCACCTGCTTGAATGGTAGCCGACGATTGAATTTCACCTGCACCTGGAGGTGCCACACCCACACCAAGACCAAAGGCAGTTGCAGGACCGGCGGCGGTACCACCGATCTGAATGCCACCGGTAAAGTAGTTGTTGCAATCTGAGACGATGTAGACACCGTATCGGTTGGTGATCGTCCCTGTAACTGTGCCAAATGAACCATAGTACAGGTAACCGGTGGCTATATTGGAACCTGCAGCAGAGGAGGAGAAAGTGGAGTTCACGCCATACGCTTGGTCGGTGGCGGCGGTGGCCCCATTCAGCAAGATGTTGAACCTACCACCATACATGTTCTCTACGTTAAAGTAAGTGGCGTCAGCTGACTGATGGGCTGCTTGACCAAACACTCCAGTTAGACTGCCCTCACCATTAACGGAGGTGCCAGCGGTGGCACTAGTCCGAGCTAAGCCATAAAAAGCATAGTCGTGTGATGAGAAAGCCTCGGCAGACTGGTCCTGTTGCTCTACGAGGCTGTAGACACCAAAGTGGCTGCGGTCCCCAGTCAGCGTGCTTGACGTGATATTCAGCGTGCTTTGAATGCCGTACCGCGTTGCGTTTGCCGACACATCAAAAGATGAAACGGCGCTCGCGCTTGTCGAGGGAACGCCGGCACGAATTCCGAGACCACCGGTGACATTGGTGTTGCCAGATGCGTCAAATGAGATCGCCTGTGTTCCAGCTGTGGTGATGGCTAGCTGATCAGCAGCAGGGCTGTAGATGCCCGTGTTGGAGTCACCTGAGAACGAGATAGATGGAACCGTTACCGTACCAAGCGGGACGATGACGTTTCCGGTAAGCGTGCCAGTAACGTTGCCAGTAACGTTGCCAGTAAGAGCCCCCGTAACTCCACCTAGAGCGTCTATGTTGCCGTCAATGCGGCACTCACCGCCATCAATCCACAGCGCGTAGGTGTTGGTGAGGGTAGTATTGGTGCCAGCGACGGGGGCACCAGCGATGTACATCGTGGCGGCGTTGGTTACCGTAATGGCGTTGGTGGAGGCAAACGTTGGAGTGCTAAAGGAGTTCGCCATCCGTGATGACACGGTTGCTGCAGCTGCCGATGAGTTGTCAGTAACTGTACCTGCGGTCCACTGCGAGGTGCAGCCCGAGGTTGTCCATGAAGGCACTGACAGCCCACTGGAGGAGCCAGAGACCTTGCCGCCGAATGCCGCGAGACCGCTTGACAGGCTAAACTCGCTAACGCCTGCTGTCGCAAAATTGATGGTGTCAGCAGCGGAGCTGTAGATGCCAGTGTTGGGATCACCGCTGAAGGTGATAGATGGGGTGGCAGCTGCTCCGAGCGGTACGGTTACGGAGGTGGGGGTAATGGCTTCCAGAGAAAGAGCGATAGTGCCGCTGCTTGTGACAGGTGAGCCGCTGACACCGATGCCGTTGGCACCACTGACACCCACTGACACCACGGAGCCAACGGTCTGCGTGGTCCAGGTTGGGGCGCTACCGCTGCCAGCGGAGGTTAGCACCTGCCCGCTGGTACCGTAGTTCGCACCGCTTAGCCCGATGGCGCCTGACGCGGCGACGCGCAGCCGCTCGAGGCTGCTGGACCCAGTGTGAAAGGTGATGAAGCCAGCTGCGTCGTTGGAGTAGAAGCCAAAGTCGTGAGTGGAGGTCGTGAGCTCGATGTAGGCTTCTGTGGAGGCACCCAGAGTAGGGTTGAACGAGATGAACGGGGTCGTACCTGCCAGAAGAACGTTGCCCGTGGCACCTATGTTACCAGCCACAGTCAGCTTGAAGGAGCTGCTTGGTGCCGTCGCAATACCAACGTCACCGGCGCTGCTGATGCGCAGCCGCTCAGTTCCTCCAGTGGTGATGGCGAAGGTATCCGCTGCAGGGCTGAAGAGACCGGTGTTGGTGTCGCCGCTGAAGTAGAGCCCTGGGGTTCCTACAAGACCAGCGGTGATGCCTAGCGCGCCAGTCATCAGGTCCCCTGCCTTCTGGACATAGGACGCGTTGACAAGAGAGGTGATGTCGCTCACCACCACTGGAGTGGTTCCTGCCACTCGACCGTAGGCGTCACGCGTCAGCTTAAGGAAGGTGCCGGTGCCAAGGTCAGTGACTGTGGCGAGGTCGATGTTGTCTGGGTTGACGACGATTCGAGTGGCGCTGCCTGTGCCGATGTCAAAGGTCGTGCCAGTGAGAGTGAGACCGGCGCCACCAATGTAGGCGCCGGTACCTGAGAACTGGTAGAAGACGATAGGGTCAGTACCGACGGTCGTAACTGTCTGCGTCTGGACGTAGCCTGTGTTGGCACGGGTGGTACCGCCTTGGTTGAAGACGAAGTCACCCGGTTGAATCTCATCTGCCGTATCAAAGTCAGTCGCGCGGGTCAGGACCCACTGCGTCGAGGCTGAGCCAACGTTGGTGACGACGTAGATACCGTTGTGGGCGGTGTTGGATTGACCACCTAGCAGCACTCGGTTGCCTACTACCGGGTTGACCCCGTCCACAACGAGGACACCGTTAGCGGAGGCAGTTAAGGTAGCTCCTTCACCAGCGGTGCCGTTCGCGTAGGTAGCTGGAAGGTTGACAGCAGACCCCACCTGCGAGGCAGCGTGGACATTGAGCCCTTCCTTGATGGCGTCCACGTAGGACTTGGTGGCTGCCTCAAGGCTGGTCGCTGGGTCGCCTGCTAGAACGACTTTTCCAGTGAGGTTGATGGTGGTGTTACTGGTGCTGGAACCGACATTTACCACGGTAGTGGAACCCGCCACGCCAGCCGTGCCGAGGTTGATGGTCTTGGTGTTACCGCTGGTTGTCGCGCCGGTACCAAGGTTGTAGGTGGCGGCAGTGGTCGCCGAACCAACTGTCAGCGCCGCGTTGGAGAAGGTCAGCGCGCCCGAGAAGGTCTGCGCCAAGGCACCCGTGATGGCGATGGTTCCGTCAGCGTTGGGCAGCGTATAGGTACGGGTAGTGGCGGTGGTGATACCTGACGCCTCAAACTTGGCGACCTTGGTGGGGTCCCCGTCGTCGGTCAGCGTGAAGACCGCGTCGGTAACGGTGCCGTAACCAGTGATGTTGGCGGTGGTCAGCGTGACAGCTCCGGTCTGACCGGCGACCGAGGTTACGGGAAAGGCGATAGCGGCGTTGGCAGCGGCGGTGAGGCGCCCCTGACCGCTCACGGTGAAGGTGCCTACCTGGGTGGTAGAGCCGTAGGAACCAGGAGCAACGGCGGTGGTGCCAAGCGTAGAGGCTAGAGCTACGTTGGCGCTACCATCAAAGCTGATGCCGCTGGCAGTGACATCTCCAGTGATGGAGAAGGTACGCCCAGTCGCAAGCGTAGTGGCAGTCGTGGCGTTGCCGGTCAGGGCTGCCGTAATCGTGCCTGCGCTGAAGTTACCGCTGGCATCACGGAAGACCAGCGTTGAGGGCGTTGCGGCTGTAGCAGAAACCAGAGTGATGGTGGGGTTGCCGGCAACCCCACCGCCATCAGCGACAGAGATTCCAGATCCAACGACAGCGATCGACCTGGAAACCCAGGTATCGGCTGCTGTCCGTGTCGCCAGCCCAGTGGTCGTGAGTTCTTCAAGCGCAGCAAGGTCATTAGCCAGCTCGAACGTAAGCGTTCCACTAGAAGTGATTGGTCCACCAGTGATGGTGAGACCTTCTGTGGGTTGCACCGTGGCAACAGAGGTTACCGTACCGCCTAGAGGCGTGGTCCAGGTTGGAACAGCTGCGGAACCGGCTGAAGTCAGCACCTGTCCACTGGTACCGTAGTTGGCGCCCCCTAGACCGAAGGCACCATTGGAGATGCGCAGGCGCTCGATGCTGTTCGTACCAAAGCTGATAGCTGCCGCATCTGTCCAGACATAGGCAGTTGAGGCTTGAGCGACAGGCGTAAAGCCTGAACCGCTAATTGACACAGTAAAGTAATCACCAGCGTCGTTGGTGAGATACAGCGCCGTTTCAGCGTCACCGCCGGTGCTTGTGTTCGTGAACTGAGCACCAGCGATGTTATCAATGGCGCGTGTGAGGAGCAGGTTACCGTCAGCAATGGTCAGCCCGCTGCCAGTTCCGGTGATTGCCAGCGGACCTGTCATCGTGTCACCGGTCTTCAGTACAGCGTTGGTGATACCATAGCCAGCCAGGGTTGTCGGGGTTCCCGTTACAGAGGACCAAGCAGGAGTGACCAACACATCGGCAGCACCTGTGAGGCGCCCTTTTGCGTCAACTGCAAAGGTACCCGCTTGGGTAGCAGAACCGTATGATCCGGGAGTGACAGTCGTTGAAACCAACGTGAGAACATCCGTGCCGCCGTCAATGGTACCAGTGACGTCACCTGTGACGTCAAAGATAGGCGCGGTACCCTCACCTGATGCGGCCACCCAGCTGTCGTTTCGGAAGACGTAGATCCCCTCGCTGGCATCCCCTGAGCTGAGATAGAAGACATCTCCCTCATTGGCCTGCGTTGGCAGCACCGCGCCGTTGGGCAACGTCAGCGAGTCGGTGCTGGCGATGCGGTCCCAGCTACCACCAACGTAGAGGTACAGCCCCTTGAGCCGTAGATCGGTGTCTGAGCGGAAGAATAGCTCACCTTCATCTGGGGAAGTTGGGAAGGCAGTTCCAGAGGACACCGTAAGGTTGGCTACGCTGCTGCCCTGTTCCAACGTGATACCGTGAAACTTCATGAATTTTTCCCGTTAGGTCGTAGTGATATTTATGGGCACCGGTTTCCGGTCCTAAATAACAAGCCATGCTGACATTTAAAGCCTTTCTAGCTGAAACCGACGCCCTTGAGGACCTTCGGATGCAGCTCTTCCTGCAGAAGCAGTTCGACCTCTCCAAGGAGGAGCGACAGCTTGTCGCTGACTGGGTTGACGGCGAGATAGCAGACATTGAGCAGCACCCTGTTTGGACAAAGCTGTACGATCACTACTCTGACACGATGCCCTATGATGTAGCGAAAGCTGATGCACCTGACTACTCCACTGAGGAATGGGTCTATGAGATGGTCCTGCATGACCTGCAGGACGCCGGCATTGACACGCACTTCAAGTCGACCAAGCAGCACCGCCCCCGCGACTCCAGCGACCCGATGCCGCATCGTGATTATGATGACTACTACGGGCCTGACGCCGCCTATGAGTCGATGGAAGAGCTTGACGAGCTGGGCTACGCGCTCAAGGTAGCGAAGGAGCTGGAGATTCCGCGTCGCGACGCCGCCCTGCTGGTGCGCTGGGCTCATGAGGACCCCGATACATCTGACCTCTTCTTTGAGATGAGTAACGAGTCAGGACAGAAGGTGTTTGACACGTTCTTGAAGGACCACGATCAAGGCGCGCCGGTACGGATGCGCCGAGTAGCGCACCGCGTGCGCCAGCACTTCAACATCCCACTTGACATGGGGAGCGGCTTTGCTGACCTTTAAGCGCTTTCTTGAAGAGGTAGAAGCTGCCTCCATCCCGCTAGGATGGCTGCCATGGGTGCTCTTCTTTCGCAAGGAGCTGCACCTGACCAGAGAGGCAGCGGTTGATGCCGTGGACTGGGTAAGGCGCGCTGGTACGACAACGGCTCCCGACCCTCAGTTCATCGCTGAGGATGGCTGGGACCACATCATTGACTGGGCTGAGGCCCAGCTGAGCAAGGAAGGAAAGAGCATCTACTCCATGCCGCTGTCACCTGAGCTGGTTGTCAAGGGACTCATCGCTCGAGTAGCTCGTGAGAAGTACCGGTTGGAGATCGCTGACATCCCTGAGTATACCGAGGAGGGGGTGGAGACGGACCTAGACGATCTCTGGCTGGAGATGTTCTTCCGACGGGAGTTCCAGGCTACCAGGGAGCAGGCCAAGGAGCTGGCTGTCTGGTTCACTGGTGACCGAGACTTTCGCGACATTAAACCCACGTCACGCAACCCGATCATCGCACGCTGGGACCCCGAGGCGGTCAGCAAGGTCAGGCATCCAGGTATGAGCTACGAGGACTACGTTCAGGACGAGGTAGCCGACCTCATCAGGCAGCAAGGTAAGGACCCAAAGGAATACATTCGATGATGACCTTCAAGCAGTTTCTTCTGGAGGGCGGCGCCGCCACGGCCGCCTTCAACACGGTACGCGCCAACAAGCAGGACATGGAGATCGCGCTGCGCTTCGTTGAGGAGCACACCGGCATTCCCTATGCGCAGCTGGCCGACAACCTGCTTGGCTCAACCGGTCACACACTGGCTGGAAAGCGCAAGGACAGCGGTGACCTGGACATCGCCATCGAAGAGGGCCGCTACGATCGGCAGGACCTCGTCGAGAAAATGAAGGCAGCCACCGGCATGGACAAGGTGAAGCAGATCGGTGGTGGCACCTTCTCGTTCGCTGTGCCAACTGGCCCTGATCGTCGAGTTCAGGTTGACCTGATGTTCGTGCCGTCAGCCGAGTGGGCCAAGTTTGGCTTTCACTCAGCGGTTGACAGCGCTCACAAGGGCGCGGTGCGCAACGCTCTCATTGACAGCTTGATGAAGTTCACCTTTGAGCCAGGCAAGGACCTGCAGGTGAAGGACGACGACGGCAACGTCATAGTGCGGGTGCGCCGAGGGTTTGGTCGCGCTGAGGGTCTAGCTCGTAACTTTCGAGCGGCCCCTATGCGCAAGGACGGCAAGGGGCGCGTCGCGCTGCGTAAGGCCACACCAGATGAGGTGGAGGCGGAGCTTAAGAAGCTTGGGCACCACGGTAAGTTCACGAAGGACGCTGACCCAATCTTCAGCCCCGACAAGGCAGCCGAGTTCATGTTTGGCAAGGGGGTCAGAGCCAAGGACGCGCTGTCAGCTGAGCAGGTCATCAAGCTGATCTTCAAGCGGCCTGATCACGCGGCCATCTTCAAGGACGCAGCTGAAGGTATCGAGAAGAAGGACCTTCCTGTCCCCGACGAGATCAAGAAGTTCGCTTAACCACCGAAGCTGGTCTCAGCAATGAATACGTAGATGGACGGGCGCACGCTCATGGATGCGAGACCCTCTGACGAGGTGCCCGACTCGGGGTCAGTAGTGGTGTAGCGATACTCTGCTGGTACCCGAATGTGTACCTGGCGCGATGATGTGGTTGGGTTTACCAGCATGAAGTCCTCTGTTACTCCATCAGCTACCGCCACTCGGCCATAGGCAACCTGGACACCAGCGGGTATTACCGAATACTGCCAGACGTAACCGCCACCATTCAGGGAAAAGACGTCGTAACCCAGATCTGACGCAAAGTTATACAGCAGGAAGCTGGCAGGAGGCATTGTCACCGTCCATTCTCGATACCTTGTTACCTGAGTACCTGGTACAGGTACGGTTGGCCATAGTCCTTGTCCAACTACATCGACGGCCACGGTCTGTTGAAATCCAAACTTCCACTTTCCAGGAAAGAGCGCCGTGTGATACACGTTGGCATCGTCTCTGGAGTCCTTGGACATGGTGATCATGACGTTGTTGACGTCTGTCACATTTGTATTGACGTGAAAGATCCCCCAGCCGTCTCCGTGATCTTTGCCATCTGGCAGATACCACCCAAAATAGGTAGGCACCGCCAGGTTAATGGTGCCGCCGCTAGTTCGTGCCAGCACCATGTTGGAGAACTCCTTTTCATTACCACCGGGAGCGTCAGCGTAGTCGTCGGGACCCATAGCAATGATGAATACGGTTGAGGAGGCGGTGTCAGCGCCGGCGCCAGTTAGTGCCCCTGTTGTGTAGTCAAACAGCTCAGTGCGGTTTATCCAATCACCGTTGTCGTTTGCGTCCTCTACCCAAAAGCGCCCGCGTGGTGCCCAGTCCGGGTTGTCATCGAGATCGTATGACATCAGCCGAAGCGTATTGGTGTAGAAGAAGCTAAGCGCCTGATTTGGTGTAATTGCCGCGCTGGTCCCATAGAACATCGACAGCTGAATAGGCGCCGGTGATGTAGAGATCTGAGCAGGTGCAGCTGGTGGAAGCGGCGCGGTCTGAGAGGATCCAGTTCCAGCGGCGGTGCCGGCTGGGACCAGCCCAGCACCACGGTAGTACTCCGCGATGGAGATTGGGCTTGTTCCGCCAAACTCAGTTTGGAGGTTCAGGAGGCTTATTGCTCCGCTTGTTTGCACCGTCATGTTTAGTCGCCATTCGCCAGCTCAGTTACCTGCTGCTGAAGCGCAGCTATCTGCTCCTGTTGCTCATTGATGGCGGCGACCAGTAGCGCCACGAGCCGCTCATAGCGCACCGTCTTGTAGTCAGAGTTGAACGCTGCAGCTGTCACCGCGTCAGGCATTACCTGCTCAACTTCCTGCGCCAGCAGCCCGTGCTCGTGCCGCTGCGCTGGTTGAAAACCGACCTGCTCGCAGAGGCGCTCCTTCCAATCAAACTCGTAGCCACCTAGCTTCTTTACCTTCTTGATGGCGTCTGGGATGACCGTCACGTTTTCCTTCAGGCGGGCGTCAGAGGAGTAGGCGGTGACGTTGCCGTTGGTAGAGATATCTCCAGCGAAGCTGTGGAGCCCAGCTGAGTAGGTCAACGTACCAGCATCTTGAGTGGAAAACGTTGAGGTTCCGATGTAGCTGGTGCGCGTCTGTGAGGTGCCATTGGAGGCATAGAACTCGATATATCCTGAGTTCGCTGACCCTGACCCCTGCATACGGATGGCTCCTGAGCCTCCGCCACCGCCGTGCGCGGCTGAAACGCCTGCGTGCACCATCCCGCTTGCCCCGTAGGCAACTATACCGCTTGATCCACCGCTGGCGTATACGTTGTCAGTTGTGTTTAGGTTCCCCTGAGCGCTGATGTTGCCGAAAGCAAGAATGTTTGCTCCCACGTTCAAGCTACCAACACCAGGTATTGAAACTCCACCAATTCCCGCACCGCCAGTCACCGCCAAGCTGTTAGCAGTGGCGCGATCACCAACGCTGATGTCGTTATTGAACGTGACGTTGCTGACGACCGACTGCGCCGTTGCCGTCGTCTTGTCAAGGTAGTTTGCCAGAGATGCTCCGGTTATGAACCCTTGGTCGTTGGTCAGCTGTGAGAGGGCGTTCAAGTTACCGTTGTCCCAAAGCGTTCTAAACGCTCCCCACGCCCCAGCGGTTCCTGTGTCGTCGTTGACACGGAAGCGAAGCCCGCTTGGTGCCGCTTCTTCGAAGTTCCAGTTGGCAGCAAGCTGCACCGCCCGGCGCCCGGCGCCGCCCAGTCCAACGACTGTTAGGCCGACCTGGTATTGGCCCATATCTGAGGTGCTGTAGGCATCAAAGCCACTCAGGGTTCCAGGTACAAACTGCGATGGGTTCATTGACAGAGCAGCGATGTTGCCCATGTCATAGAACAGCGCCGCACCGGCTCGGGTGTCGAAACCAGCAGCCGGCAAATCTGTCCAGCTCTGCTGAGCAGAAGGTAGACCTGTGATACCTGTCCACGCGACTGCGTTGGCTGTTAGCGCCGTTGTGGCGGTCGTCGCGGTCGTCGCTGAGCTGGCAAAGGCAGCGTTGGTGGCAAATGCTACGTTTAGCCCTGTGGAGTTCACCCACGCTGGAGCGGCTCCACCCCCTGAGGTCAGCACCTGCCAGTTCTGGTTGGTGCCTGATCCTGAGGTTGCTGCGCCAACGGCAGAGTCCTGAATGGTGGTGGCCGACGCGGCATACATGACCGCACCCTGCGTCAGCGAGGTGTGACTGACCCCAGTGCCACCACGCGCGGTGGCTAGAGTGCCGGCGTTGATGTTGCTGGCGTTGCGGTAGAAGAGCCCGTCCTCGCCGTCGAGCAGGTCAGCGTCAAGTCCTGACCCAGGACCCATGGTGGCGTCGGTGATGATGCGTTCCCAGTTGTTTGGGATACCAGCGCTGCTGTAGGAACGCAGGTAGAAACCGTGTGCAGCACCAGCATAGCTCTTGTGCAGGTCAAGGGCGCGCTGGTAGTTATCAACCGTACCGCCAAGATTCATGCTTGACAGGAAGGTCCAGGTTGCCCCTGTCGTTGATGGGAAATTGCCAGGAAGGCTGGCCGTGTTTACGGTGGACTTGATGGCTGGAGACGTCGTATCGATCCAGAAGCTTGCCGTTGGGTCAGCGGTTGTGGGGCTCAGTCCTGACAGGTTGTTGCGGTAGTAGGCGCTGGCTGGTTGACCACCGAGCGAGGCAGCATCTGAACCGCTGGAAGCGGTTGAAACGAGCTGCTGCCAGGTCTGCGCAGGCTGGTTGCCTAGGTTGGTGCTGTTGGCATCTATGTTGAGGCTGAAGATGTAGATGCCCGGGCTGGTGCCGGTCTTGAAGAACAGCGCGCCGTCAGGAACACCGCCAACGGACGGTAGTACCGAACCGTAGTTGATGATGGCACCGCCGAAGAAGTTCTTGGTTGTCATGGGTATTGTCCTAGCAGGTTCCGCTTCAACCTATTTATGGGCGCAGCTGGTCGGCAGCCAGTGTAGAATGTACTTAGTTGCACGGTGTCTCTCCTAAGACCCGCTTTAGTGGGACCTCTCGGGGTCCCACCTTTTCTTCTACCTCCTTTTGCCCAGAGGTCACCTCCCCGGTGGGCTAAAATAGCCTATCACTACAGGAGCCCACATGGAGCAAGTCCCGACCTTCTACCTGAACAACGACTTCAGGCTCTGTCTATCCAACCTGATGACCAACGGTTCGGTCGCCCACCCGCGCGGCACCACGACCCGGGAGCTCATCAACTACAACATCACGCTGACCGACCCCCGCAACCGGGTCATCACCTTCCCGGCGCGAAAGACCAGCACCAAGTACCTGCTTGGCGAGTTCATCTGGTACATCTCAGGCTCTGCGGACCCCAAGGGCATCCTGCCGTACGCCAAGTTCTGGGACAGCATCCGCAACTCCGACGGCACCGTGAACTCCAACTACGGGCACCGGCTCTTCGGCCATTCCAAGGCCCCTGCTTTCGTAGGCACAGACCGGTACATTGGTCCACAGTCAGAACCGATCAACCAGTGGAACGAGACAGCGGCGCTGCTCGAACGCGACAAGGACACCCGCCAGGCGATCATGAACATCCACGTGCCGCATGATCGCCATGCCGGCAACAAGGACGTGCCCTGCACGCTGACGCTGCAGTGGTTGATCCGCGACAGCCGCCTGCACCTGATCGTCAGCATGCGGTCCAACGACGTCATCCTAGGCTTCACGAACGACGTCTTCCAGTTCACGATGCTGCAGGAAGCGATGCTGCTGCAGCTGAAGGCGACCTACCCCGACCTCAAGCTGGGCTTCTACTTCCACAACGCCGGGTCGATGCACATCTACGACCGCCACTTCGAGATGGCTGAGAAGATCATCGCGACTGAGCGTGCCATCGACGTCAGCATGATCCCGATGGACGCGTTCAATGACCGAATTCTCACTGGGTTGGTGGGCACCGAGGCCGCGTGGCAGGCAGCCGGCGCTCCTGAGGACTTCGACTTCTACGAGTGCATGAGCTTCCAGATGCTGTCCCCGTACTGGCGTACCCTCGTGCGGGCCTTCTTCGGGAACGACGAGAAAGCCTTCCACACCATCTTCGACCAGGCCGAGCACGAATGAGCAACCTGCTGTTCAACATCCGCTTCGGGTCGAAGCACATTCAGCTCTCGCGTGACTGGAAGCTGTACTGGTTCCACAACCGCGTGTATGATACGCGTGGCCCTGGCTTCAAGTGGTTCGCGGTCTACTGCTGGTTCGGGAAGCACCTGTGAGATACGAGCAGCCCATCCACGAGGCCTTCACCCGCCTCGGCTTCACGCCACGCGACCACCAGGCCGAGCGCGTGGACCGCGTGGTGTCCGCCTTCCTGGACGACAAGGCCAAGAACGTGGTGCTCTCCGCTCCCACCGGCACCGGCAAGTCCATCATCGGCACCGTGGTCGGTGAGGTCCTGCACTCCATTCGCTACCCAGATACCAAGGCCAACGCGACCTTCCTCCTGTCGGCCACCAACGTCCTGCTGGACCAGTACTTCCAGACGTTCGGTGACCGCGCCGAGAACGGCTTCCTGCTCCTGAAGGGCGCCGGCAACTACGAGTGCAAGGCCCTCTCGACCCCTGAGGAGCCGCAGACCGCTGAGGCCTGCGCCATTCCCATCTTCCGCAAGACCGGTGCGCAGGACCTCATCGACCTCTACTGCGGTGGGTGCGAGTACCAGGTCTCACGGGCTCGGAAGGCGGGGGCGCGGCACATCATCACCAACTACGCGTTCTACTTCATCGATCGCATGTACTCGACGACACCGATGCCGCGGCGCACCCTGACGGTCTTCGATGAGGCGCACCTGCTGAACGACCTCTTCGTTGAGCACAACGCCATCTACGTCTCTGAGAAGCGGCTCAACCAGTTCGCTGAGGAGGTCAACGAGCACCTGACGTTGGGACACACCGACGTCTTCCGCAACCTGAAGGCGGTGCGTGAGGCTCTCGTTCGAGGGAAGATCAGCGACGAGGACGGGTCGTACCTGAAGTGGCTGCAGGTCCTGCTTGACACCTACACCGCGATCAGCGAGGCGGCTAAGCAGGCGGCGGAGCGGAGCATCCGGCAGCCGGCTAAGTTCATCAAGCTTCAGCGGCTCTCGAAGAAGTTCTACAACCTGGGCTGCAAGATCGACGACCTCTTCCTCTTCGAGTACCCACATGTCTTCGAACACAAGCCGCGTGACGTCAAGAAGGGGCAGGCGGAGGATGAGCTCAGCGTCAAGCCCATCTTCGTGGGTGACATGTTCGAGGCGCTTGACAACGCTGAGCACAACCTCCTGATGTCGGCAACGGTGAGCGAGGCGTACGCCAAGCGCACGATGACGCTGCCGGGCGACACCATCGGCATCCGCTTAGAGCCGTCGTTTCCGCGTGAGAGCAAGCGGATGGTCTTCTTCAAGCCGCAGGCCCTCAACTACAGCAGCATGAAGCAGCCCGAAACGGTGAAGAAGCTGTGCGCCACTGCCTGGCAGATCGTGGACCACCACGTGAAACAGGGGCACCGCGGCATCGTGCTGGCGCCTAGCTTCGCGGTCGTCGAGAGCGTCGCTGCTACTCTGCGCGGAATGAGCCCGTCCTACCGCATCTTCGAGCACCTGCGCGGCGAGAAGCTGGCCGACGTGCTCGCTGACTTCAAGGCCTACACCGCTGGGCCAGCGGTCATGCTGACGCCCTCCGGCTTTGAGGGCATCGACCTGCCTGGCGACCTGAGCCGCTTCCAGGTCATCGTGAAGGCGCCCTTCGCCTCGCTGGGCGACAAGCGCATCAAGGTCATCCTTGACCGGTACCCTGACATCTACTCGCTGACCACCCTCATGAAGATCGTGCAGGGAGCTGGTCGGTCAGTGCGATCCTCGGAAGACCATGCGGTTACCTACGCCTTGGACACCGGCATCCAGCGGCTCTGGACCGGGAAGGACAACGTCTGGGCGAACGAGTTCCAGACCTCCTACACCTCCAACCTCAATTCGACTGACGCCGACTGAGCCCAATAAATTAGAATAGGACATATGCCGTTTGGAGCCAAGCCACTGATTGACTTTGACACCAGGCGCCTCGTAAGGAGCTCGCGCCGCACTCGTCGCACGCGCCGCCATAACCAGAGAAAATGGGAACACCCAATGGATGACTACCCGCTCTTCAAACCGGAAATCACGCCTAAGAATGAAGTAATCCTTGGGGTGTACGGGTCTGAGGACTGGATCAACGCCGACCTGCTTCGTACCCGCCACCTGGCCGGGCGGCAGACCCTGGAGAAGCACAACACCTGGATCACGCCAGCTGAGTTCAAGCTGGCTGACTGGATCGAGCGCATGCGCTTTCCGTCGTATACCTTCTTCGGGCACCTGAAGGTTCTCGTCCCCTGTCGAGAGGGCAACCTGGTGGTTGAGGCCTCTCGCGGCAAGGTGCTGGTGACCTTTACCGGTGACGTCGCCTGGGTCAAGAAGTGGGAGACCTACTTCGACGCCAACTTCAAGCGCGCCGAGAACCTGATCGAATGGGTCTACAACACCCGCGGCGATACCATCTCGGTGCCGCTGAACTACCGCGCGGCGGTTCAGGCGGCCTACCCCTGGCTCGATCGCTCGATGAGCCAGTACATCGACGACTACCTGAACAGCGAGGCCAACGTCCTCATCCTCATCGGCCCACCCGGGACTGGCAAGACGACCTTCATCAAGAACCTGATCCACCAGGCCGGCGGCAACGCGAAGGTGGCCTACGACGAGAAGGTCCTGGGTGCCGACGACTTCTTCGCTGGCTTCATCGAGGACGAGTGCCGCTTCCTCATCATGGAGGACGCCGACAGCTTCCTCGACAGCCGTCAGGACGGCAACACGATGATGCACCGGTTCCTGAACCTGTCGGACGGCCTCATCTCAGCGGCCGACAAGAAGCTGGTCTTCTCCACCAACCTACCCAACATCCACGATATCGATCCCGCGCTGCTGCGCGAGGGTCGCTGCTTCGATGTGCAGCAGTTCCGCCCCCTGACCCGAGTGGAGGCGCAGGCCGTCTACGCGGAGCTGGGATCTGACCGTGAGCTGCCAGATGGCAGTGAGTTTACTTTGGCTGAGCTCTTCAACTCTCAGCCTTCTAGTAACAAGAACCGACGAGGAGTAGGATTCGTATGAAGATCCAATCACGCCCTGATGAGGACAGCGACACAGTGATCATCGGTACTGGTGGAAGCCAGCTCAATCTTACCGATGAGCAGCTTGAGCTGATCGCCGCCCTGGTATCTTCCTGCCGCCTCGGGAAGGGCACATACGCCAACGCCGCCTTCGAGATCATTACGCAGATCGAAGATGTGTACGGCTCTGACTTCTTAGGTGATGCCTACGACACCGTTGATCCGCACGTAACTGTTGAGGATGATCGTGGCATGATTGTCTTCAAGAGCACCCCTGGCGATCACTACATCACGATCGAGGTCTAAGCATGGCCCACGCCGTCTACGCCATCGAGGGAATCGACCGCCTCGGTAAGAGCACCCTCATCGAGGGCATCATCAATCGCCTTGGCTACTACCAGGTCATCCACTTCTCCAAGCCGAAGAAGCTAGATGCCTACGCTGGTACCTCGCCGATCGAAGGGGTGCCGCCTGGTAGTCTAGCTGCCTACCACTACCAGCAGGAGGGCTTCCGCAACTCGATGATCATGGCGCGCTCGGGTGCCCGTCTCATCTTTGATCGCTGGCACCTAGGTGAGATGGTGTACGCGCCCATGTACCGTGCGTACAGCGGTGAGTACGTCTTTGACTTCGAAGAACGGCACCACCTTGACGCAGCCGACATACGGCTCATCCTGCTGACTGAGGACTTCCATGTCTCTAGCCACTTCGTCGACGACGGGCAGAGTCTAGGCGAGCTGCAGCAGCGCGAAGAGGAGCAGAACCGCTTTCTAGCTGCATTCAGGCGCTCCATCATCCGCGACAAACGGATCATCTGCGTCACGGACCCCGCGCTTGGTGGCTTCAAGCCCAGGGACTGGGTCCTCGCTGAAGCGCTCGAGTGAAGGTAGTCATCATCTCCACTCATGATGACACGGCGCTGCGGATGCATGCGGCGAAGGAGCAGGGCTACATCACCTTCATCTACGATCACGCTGACCCCAAGCGGCAGCTGAAGCAGGACAAGTTCATGTACATCTACAGCGATGACGAGATGCGTGAAAAGATCGCCTTCATCCAGGCTGACCAATCGGTCGCCGATGAGGTGGGGCGGCTCTGATGGCCTCGCTGTTTGGTGCTGCCTTTGACAAGCTTGACCGTGAGATCCAGACCGGCATCTCGAAGCGCCTGCAGCACCGGCGTAAGCGCTACATCGAGGCGATGAAGGGCGTAAAGCGGTCAACTGAGGTCATCCTGCTAGGGGACACGCCTGGGCCAGGTCGGCCCAACACCCCTGGCTATCACCACACGCCGTTCTACAGCACGAAGAACAGCAGCCTGTGGCTGAACAAGCTGCTGGTGGAGCACCACATACCTGAGACGGTGCTGCTGTGGTTCAACACAAAGCTGGCGGATGGCACTGCGCTGGATCCCAAGCTGGTGGAGCTTCAGCTGAACGCCAATCCTGGAGTGCTGGTGGTCTGTCTCGGTGGTAATGCGAACAAGTGGTTCAGCAGGAACTTCAGCGAGTACGCTCCTGTTTCCACTGTCTACCACCCACAGGCACACAAGCGCTTTCACGCGAAGGAACCATACCAGCTAATGGGAGTACTGCAGCTGGCGCTCGACCTATAAAATGGTGCCTCAGTCAGATTGGTTTTCGCTTAGAATGCGATAAGTAGGTGCGCGGGCCCGGGTTTGGGCTCTAAGGAGATGACATGAAGGTACTGGTTACAGGTGGACTGGGCTACATCGGCGCGCACGTGGTGGATGAGCTGGTCAACCGTGGGCACAGCGTCGACGTGGTCGACGGTTCAAGCGACCACGTCAACTTTGACTTCGTGCACCAGCGCGTGGGACGGCTGCTTAACCGCGCGGTGCAGAGCGGGCTTGGTGAGCTGTGCAGCGAGTACGACGCCATCGTGCACCTCGCGGCGTTTATCTCAGTGGAGCTGAGCACGCGGGAACCACACACCTACTGGCACAACAACCTGACCTCGCTCATGGAGCTGGAGCAGCTGCGGACACCGCACCTCATCTTCGCCTCGACTGGTACCGCCTTCAACCCCACGTCACCCTACGCGCGCACCAAGGTGGCCTGCGAGAGCTACATCACCGACGTGGCGGCGGCAACGCCCCGCTGGTTTGACGGGCACACCATCTTCCGCTTCTACAACGTGTCAGGGCTGGCGCCTGGCATTCGACCAACAGGGCAGCCGACGCACCTCATTCGCATCTGCGCTGAGGCGGCGCGTGGTAAGCGCGGAGATGTCAAGGTCTTCGGTACCGACTACGCGACCAAGGACGGTACCGCCGTTCGTGACTACGTCCACGTGCAGGACATCGCCGCCTCCATCGCCAACGCCGTTGAGGTCGGGCCAGTCAACACGCCATTTGAATGCCTAGGCACCGGCATGGGCTACAGCGTGCTGGAGGTCATCCACGAGATGAAGCACGTGACCAACACCAGCTTCCCGGTCGTCATCACTGACCGGCGCGCTGGTGATGACGACATCATGATCTGCCATGCGAGGTCCCTGTACCCCCACGCCGCCATCACCCGTACCCTCTCTGACATGTGCCTCTCAGCTTTCCGTAACGTATGAGAACGCTGACCGACGTCCTTGACGCGCTGCCTGAAGGGCGACGCACCGCAATTGAAGAACGAGCCCAGGAGCTGATCATGACCAAGCCAAAGATCCTCATCACCGGCTTCAACGCCAACCAGTGCACCCGCAAGTTCTACCTGCGCCAGCAGCTGAAGGTGGTGCCGTCGCACTACTCGCTCTTCAACTGCCTGACCGACATGGGCTACGAGGTTGAGCAGCGCAAGGTGACCATTGGCGAGGACCTCAGCGGCTACGACGAGGTGATCGTCTTCATCGCCGGACCGCGGCAGCTGGTGGCCACGACCGTCTTCAACGGGCTGTGGGCCATCGCTGATCGACCCAACTGCATCCTGGCCTTCGACGACTGGCAGGTACCTGACCTCTTCAAAGGTGTGGCCAAGTGCGCAGACGCGAAGGAGCTGCTAGCGCAGTTCATTCTGGACGTGAACAAGACGACGTACGAGGAGCAGGTACCGCATATCAACGCCTACATGGCCGCCATCAAGACGATCACGACGATGAAGAACCGCATGCTCATCAGCGCCTTCCGTACTGAGCACCTCGGCGACAACGAGGCCTACGGCCCGCACCTGCTGTTCGACAAGATCAGCTACCCACGCAGCCGCCTCTTTGTCTACAATCCGAACCCGTATCACCGCAACCGCATGTGGAACGACGAAGGTCATGAAGGCGCCGAGGACCCGACGTTCAAGGCAAGTCTTCTCAGCGTCACCCAGTCCCCGCGTCCTGAAAAGGAGCGCCGCTTCAACTTCGCCAGCCTTGTCCAGTCGAAGACCCAAAAGTGGTTGAAGAAGCAGGGCTACACGAGCAACCCGAAGGACGATGAGCAGGGCTTCATCGGCACCTGGCCAGTGGACCTCTACGGCTCAAAGGCCGAGAGCCAGAAGCGCCTGACTGAGGACGACATGGTGATCACCATTACCCGTGACTGGGGTTGCCTGATGCCGGGCTACGAGCATGCCGGTTCAGGCTGGTGGCGGGCCCGACCGCTGCAGTGCGCCGACGCGGGGTCAATCCTCATTGGTGACGACAAGGAGCTGCGGGTCTACTATGGAGTCGACTACCCGTTCTTTGGCCTGAAGGCTACCGACCTGACAGTGGCGACTGACCCGGAGCTGAAGGAGATCGCTGCAACGCAGCGATTCTGCCTATACGAGCTCCACCCACTAGATAGATCTGTACAGCGCGCTGAGCTTCAACTCGTCCTGGAGGCATCAAAATGAGCTACCGGTTCTACAAAGAGGTCTACAACGACGAGGACGGCGTCCGTACGCTCGGCTTCTTCGAGCACGACACCGGCAAGGCCTACATCAACTTCGACCTCAACGTCGTCGATGACTACCTGCTCGAGCACGGGGAGCTGGCCACCGCCCGAATGGTCTGCACGGCGCTGCAGGCGGCGCTGGGGGTGCCGCTGACCGAGGCGGAGATCGAGCACGCGGTCGAGGATATCTGAGTGTTCGGCTACAAGCTGCTCCGGCGTCGCCGGGACGGGTCGCTGGGGCCTCTCTTCATCAACCGATCCCAGCGGCTAGAGGTCGGTGAGACCTACCAGGCGGAGAGCCACCCCACGAAGGGCTACGCCTTTCGACCTGGCTGGCACATCTGCGCCCGAAAGCTAGCACCGCATCTCAGTAAGAAGGGGCGGGTCTGGGCTCGAGTCAGGTTTGACGGCTACACCAGGCACGCTCGACCTGCAAGTCAGGGCGGTCTGTGGTACGTAGCAGATACAATGACCATAGTGAAGCTCTGCGGAGAAGAAGAATGAAGGTACTTGTGGTAGGTGCCGGCTTCGCCGGTGCAACTGTGGCACGCGAGCTTGCTGAGGCGGGTCACACGGTGCTGGTCATCGACAGGCGGGACCACGTGGCTGGTAACGCCTTTGACTACGTCAATGAGCACGGTATCCGGGTACACCGCTACGGACCGCACCTCTGGCACACCTCCAACGACGATGTCCAAGAGTGGGCGTCTCGATTCACCGAGTGGGAACCGTATCACCACTGGGTGCTGGCGCTGCTCAAGGATGGCATCACCGTTCCGCTGCCTATCAACCACGACACCGTAGAGGAGGTGCTGGACATTCAGTTCGAGGAGTGGTTAGAAGATCACCCCCAGTGGTACGCTGAGCGGCACAACGACATCGGTGGCTTTGGCGCTCGGCGGGGCGCCCATTCCGCCTTCCTTGAAACTCTGGTCACTCACCACGACCCGGTCACCAACTCCCGTCAACACGTCGAGAACTCCGTTGGCAAGGAGCTCTGTGACCTCCTCTTCGCGCCCTATACCAAGAAGATGTGGGGCCTTGAGCTCGAGGAGCTACCTGCCTCGGTAGCTGCGCGTATCCCGACGAACGTTGAGAGCGGCAGCTGGCACTACTTTCCGAAGGACAAGCACCAGTACCTGCCTAAGGACGGCTACACGGCGATGGTCAGTCGAATTCTGGATCACCCGAACATCACTGTACGGTTGGAGCTCTCTCGTCAGCTGCTGGTTCAGCCAGGAGCCGACATCGAGGCCTGGCTGTGCGCGCGGTGCGGCATCAAGGACCGGGTGTTTGATCACGTCTTCACCTCTGAGCCGATCGACACCTACTTCAACTGCGAGCTTGGCGAGCTACCCTGGCGGTCCATCAAGATGCACACCTTCTCACTGCCGGTCCCTACCTTTCAGGGAGCCCCAGTCGTTAACTTCACGCATGACGGGCCGCACACGCGCGTCACCGAGTGGAAGAACCTGCCGGTGCACGGCGACAACCCCTACTGGACGACGCTAACGGTCGAGGAGCCGTGCGACTACAAGGACAACGACCTGGAGCGGTACTACCCAGTCAAGACGTCCCTACCTGACTGCCCGCACCGCGCGCTCTACCAGCGCTACAAGGAGAAGGCCGAGGCGCTGCACCATGTCACCTTCATCGGCCGCTGCGGCACCTATCAATATCTCGATATGTGGATTGTTATTGCTCAATCATTGAAAATAGCCCGTGATTGGCTTAACCTGAAGAGTGTGTCAACATAGACATATAAATAGCCCGCAAGAGGTGGGCTATGAAGAAACCAATAAAAGGCTATCATCGTCATCACAAAACTCCAAAACACGCAGGTGGAACAGACGATGATGACAACATCGAATACGTAACTATCGAAGAGCATATTGCTGCACATCGTCGGCTCTATGAAACGTATGGAAAGAAAGCGGATCTTGCTTCTGCAAATTTCCTTCACGCAAGTCTCTACGTGAACTTTGACGAAGTAAAGCAGCAGCTGTTTAGAGATATGTGTGCTAGGGGCGCTGAAGAGGCTCATCGAGTGAAGCAAGAAAACGGTTTCTATCAGAGACTTGGGAAGATAAACAGCGCCAAATTGAAAGGACGTATTAGGCCGGATATTTCAGAAGGACAACGTCGTAAATGGAAAGAGCGCAGGTTAATTTGGTGCAACAACGGCACAGTGAGCAAGCGATTTATCTCATGTCCAGAAGGATGGATTGACGGACGACTTTCATATCATACAGCAGAAACTAAGATGAAAGCAGGTCTTGCCACAGCAGGAACAAAGTGGTGGACCAATGGAACAAACAACCAAAGAACCGTCACCAGTCCTGGAGAGGATTGGTATCAAGGTAGAAGCAAAAGGAAACATCCATGAGTCAGTTCACCAACCCCACTCTCGTCACCATCACAGCCCCCACCTGCAGCGGCAAGTCCTACCTGCTCAATGAGCTGGTAAAGCAGAACATCTTCAGCCGCATCGTGAGCACGACGACGCGGGTTCCTCGCCCAGGCGAACAGGAAGGCGTCGACTACTACTTCATCAACGAGTCGCAGTCGCACAACCTTGAGCAGCTCGGTCAGTTCTTTGAGCTCATCGAGTTCAACGGCACCCGCTACGGCGTCACGCATGAGGAGATGGCTGACAAGATGGCTGGAGCAGTAGCGCCGATAGTGGTGCTTGAGCCGCAGGGCCTGGCCATCTACGAGCAGAAGTGCCACGAACATGGATGGGACATCTTCAAGATCTACGTTCACGCAGTGGAGAGCCTTCGGTTGGAGCGCCTACTTAACCGCACTCTCAATGACTCATGGCATGCAATTGACAAGGTGTCAAGCTCCTCAGGCAGCCGCTATTCGGGGGCCTTCGCCGGTGTGTCAACTGACTCGGCACAGAAGAAGGTGGCCACGGCTATCACCGAGCACCACCGTCGGTTGCTGTCTATCGTTGGAGACGAGCGCCGCTGGCAGAACACCTCTTCATGGGACGCCATCGTTACAGGTGAAAACACTGAAAAGGCCATCGCTGACATTCAGATCGCCATTAGGTGGCGCAACACCAGGGTCGCACCACCAACCACCTACACTCACACGTTGCTCGCCGCCTAAGACAGGCCTGTAACAGCTGTTACAGGGCAGCTCAGGTTGCCCTGTGTACTTTGTGGGGCACTCAAGCTACAATACACCATGAAGCAGCGCGCGCTATCTGTGCGCTAATGCTATAATTCGCGCGCGTTGGTGAGGGAGCTGTGATGATCAAGATTCTGGTCTGGATACTCGTGTTGAACTCCAGTGCCGGTGGAATGGTAGTTGTCGACAACCTCGATAACTGGGAGGACTGTGAGCGGCTGCGCTTGCGCTCACAGGTATCCAATCGAAGCGATGGGCACGTCTACGTCGCCGGTGCATGCACCCAGGTCGCAAAATGGGTGCCTAAGGAAGGCACCGTAACGGTCAACGTGCCAGCTCCCGTTGTCAACGTGGCACCGCCGCAGGTCACCGTCAAACCTCGTATCACCGTGAAAGCCCCATGAACTACCGCCTCTACTCCTTTGTTGCCAACCACTACATCTCGCCGCTGCAGTGCGGGCTCCAGACGGCCCACGTCGTCAGCGAGATGGCGACTGCCGCTTCCTGCAGCCCAGCTTCACCTGCCACAACGGATTTTCACACATGGGCACGTGAGGACAAGACGATCATCATCTGTGGTGCGGGTAACCACAAAGGGGTGCGTGACTGCTACGATCAGCTGTACATGCTGGGGTTCACGGAGCTCGCGTTGCAGGTGGCTATCTTTCATGAGGACCTCGAGTCGATGAACTGCATGGCCACGGCGTGCGGCGTCATCGTGCCAGAGAAGTACTGGAACGTCGAGTTCTTTGAGGGCGGCGCCACGCAGGATCAGGACGGCAAGACGGTGAAGTTCGTCGACCCGTACTGGGAGCACGGCTACGAAGTGGGTGGGCAGCTGCAGCAGGTGCGATACCCGCTCACGAGTCCCGCCGGCCAGTTCATCTCGCACATCAAGCAGTATCGCCTGGCGTAACATACCACCAGGTGGTATACCAGGTTACACGCACGCGATGTACATCCCAGCCTGCTGTGATAGAATGACTACATGAAGAACCCTCGCACCCCGGTCTTTCGCACCTCGCTAGATCACTTCTGGAACGAGCGTGAGAACTTCAAGCTCGCTAACCACGAGCGAGCCGAGACCATCATGGACGCCCTCATCAAGGGCGGCCTGACCCCGGCTGCGGCCAAGACCGAGGTTGAATTTCTCTGGGCAGGTGGCCGCGCGCAAGGCTACATGGACGCCCAGTACGACAGCAACGATCACGACTGAAAGGACATCACCATGAACATTCTCGGAATCCCCGTTCGCGTCTTCTCGCTGAAGACCATCGACACCTACATGGACGGCTACTACATGGACGCCGACGGCGGCGTCTGGTCCACCAGGGGCCGGGTCCCTGCCCGCCTGACGGGCTCGAGTACCCCGTCTGGACGCTACTACACGCTGAACAAGCGCTCGCACCGGGCGGATCAGCTGGTCTACCTGGCCCGTGCACACAAGACCTTTGCGTCCGAGACCGCCAAGACCATCGAGTTGGCCGTCGCCAAGGCGACGCCCCCAGCGCCGCTGCAAGGTCGGACCCAGTCCGCCAGGACGGCCGCCGGGGCTCGTGGCTTCCTGCTGGCGACGCTGACCCCCACCGACAAGCTGGCCTTCGGCACGAACCCGGTGTTTCACCTAACTGAGGCCACGGTAAGGGCTGAGGCGGAGCGTATCGCTGCAGAGAGCGGAATCGAGGTCGTGCTGCTGCGCATCGTCGGCAAGGTCAAGGTGCAGAAGGCGGTCTGGGAGTGAACACCATCTGGGTGCTGATAGCCGTGTTCGTCTATCCGTCGAACACGGCTACCTCCTTCTCACAGGAGTTCCTCACCCAAGGTACCTGTGAGACCGCCAAAGAGAGCATTCGCGAGAAGGCGACAGGTGGCAAGTTCATCTTGCTCACGTGCGAGAGAAAGTAACAGGCCACCCTCTGTTACAACCTGCGGTGGCCAGTGGTGTATAATAGCACCAGCAACTCACCAAGAGACCTATGGCCCCCAAGTCAATCGAACAGAAGTTCCGCAAGCTGAACGAAGTAGAACATGTTCTGCTTCGCCCCGGTCGCTACATCGGTGCTATCGCCCCGCACACCAGCACCGAGTTCATTCCCAACGTCAGGTCCGCGACCGACGTCGAGATGAAGCGCGTGCAGGTCACGTTCAACCCTGGCTTCCTGAAGCTCTTCGACGAGGTCATCTCCAACTCGGCGGACCACTCGAAGCGGCCTGAAGGAAAGCACCTCGACACCATCCGCGTCGAGGTCGACCAGGCCAAGGGCGAGATCTCCATCTACGACAACGGCGGCATCCCCGTCGTCAAGCACGCCGAGTACGACCAGTGGGTCCCGGAGATGATCTTCGAGCTCCGCGCCGGTACCAACTTCGACGACAGCGACCAGTCCGTTCTGACCGGTCAGAACGGCGAGGGCGCGGCGCTCACGTGCATCTTCTCCACCAAGTTTCGCGTCGAGACCTGCGACGGCAAGAACCGCTTCCTGATGACCTTTACCGACAACTCGCAGGGCGGTCGGAACCCGAAGGTCGAGCCGGCAAAGGGCGACAAGGGCTACACCCGCATCACGTACGTCCCCGACTTCGAGAAGCTCGGTATGACCGGCATCGACGGCGATACCATGAACATGCTGCTCGCTCGGGTCTACGAGGTGGCGGCGACCAACACGCACCTCAAGGTCTACTTCAACGGCACCCGTGTGATGACGCGGTCGTTCAAGGACTACATCGAGATGTTCGTCGGCAAGGACGGCGAGTACGTCTTCGACGAAGGTGAGAGCTTCAAGGTCGGCGTGGCGAAGTCCGATGACGGCTTCACCCACACCTCGTTCGTCAACACGAGCCGCACCAAGATCGGCGGCACCCACATCACCTACGTGGTGAACCAGATCGTCGACGAGGTCCGCGCCTTCATCAAGAAGAAGCACAAGGTCGAGGTCAAGCCGGCGGATGTGCGCAACCACCTGCACCTCTTTGTGGACGCCACGATCGTCAACCCGCGCTACTCCTCGCAGACGAAGGACGAGCTCATCACCGAGCCGAGCGCCTACGGCCGCACCTGGGCGGTGCCCGAGAAGTTCATCAAGAAGCTCCTGCAGACCGAGGTGGTCAAGTCCATCCTCGACTGGGTGCAGGCCAAGGAGCAGGCACAGGTCCTCGCTGACCTCCGTCGGCTGAACAAGGACACCGCGAAGGTCAACTACCGGCGCGTCGACAAGTTCGCGGACGCGCTCGAGAAGCACAAGCGGCACCAGTGCATCCTCTTCCTCGCCGAAGGAGACTCGGCGGCCAAGTCTCTCTTCGCGGCGCGCGGTGCCAACCCGTTCATCGGTACCTTCCCTCTCAAGGGCAAGCCGCTCAACGTGCGTGAGAAGGACATCGCCCGCGTCCTCGGCCTCGACAAGAAGAAGGAAGGCAAGACCGAGCCCAATGAGATCCAGAAGATCCTCACGATCATCGGCCTCCAGATCGGTGTGCCGGTGAAGTCCGTCCACGAGCTCAACTTCGGCAAGGTCGCCTTCGCCACCGACGCCGACGTCGACGGCTCGCACATCGCCGGCCTGCTGATGAACGTGATCGACACCTTCTGGCCGGAGCTCTTCACCATGGGCTTCGTCAATCTCCTGCGTACGCCGACCGTGAAGGTCTATCTCAAGGACAAGACCGTTATCGAGTTCTTCACCGAGCGCGAGTTCAAGGAGTGGGTCCACAGGACTGGCGAGAAGACGAAGGGCTGGACGCACCGCTACTTCAAGGGCCTCGGCACCACCAAGACCCCCGACTTCATCCCGTACATGGAGGACCTCGACAGGTACCTGTTCGAGATCACCATGGATGGCGACGAGGACAAGTCCGCCATCGACCTCGCCTTCAACGGCGAACGAGCTGATGACCGCAAGCGCTGGCTCGAGACGCCGGCTGACAACTTCGAAGATCACATCATGGAGGCAGCATGAGGCAGCCAGGGCAGTTCAATCAAGACGGCATCATCTACGTGCACTCGGCAGAGGATGTTCCCTCGGTTCCGCACTTCGCTGCCCTTGTCTCTGACACGGTGATGGTGCCTGGTTACGACCAGGGAGATCCGTCCGAGTCCGCGAATGTGATCAGCTACATCGCGTTCGAGGCCGAGGATGTCCTACAGAAGTGGCTGCTGGAGACCGACGCCAGCTACTCGCGAAAGAGCTACCGCATCATCAAGGTGATCCCGGCGAAGGTCGAGCGCCGGGTTACCATCAATGTCGACTGACCAGAAGGAACCAAAGATGAGCGCTGAAACCCAATCGACCAAGCTGAGCCAGGCCACCGCGACGGTTGAGGCGGCAAAGCAGCACGTGTGGCAGTGTGAGGAGGCCTTGAGTGACGCCAAACGGGCGCTTCTTCGGGCAGAGGCAGAGAGGAAGCTGATCCTCGACCCACCTACCTGGAAGTTGGTCTTCGTGCCAAAGCTCCTTACAACGCCGCAGGACCTGTACACCACCTGCATGCAGACCGGCTATCAGTACGCGCTGTGGAACGGGCGCATCTTTGCGGCGGGTGCGCCGGGCGAGGGCATGGTCGATACCGGAATGTTGGAAGGGGACATCACGTGAGCTACGTTTCCCTTTCCAAGGAAGAGAAGAAGGGCGTTAAGCGCTTCCTAGAAGGCAAGGCCCGTGAGCTGATGGAGGCGGGTGCCGACTACGCTCTCGTCTTCAGGGCAAGCTCAGGCATTGGCCGCTCGGTCACCGTCACTGTGAAGGGGCCGAAGGGCGAGGTCCTCGAGATGGACGTCACGGACTACTCCACCTGGTGACCCATGAGACACTTCATTGACAGCCTGAAGGGGGCGCTCATTCTGATCTGGATGACCGGTGCCCACCGCACCTTGGCCCCGCTACTGCTCGTTCTCATGGTCATCAGCTTCGCCTTCGGCTATCTCGTGAGGTCCCTGCTGTAACACGCGTTACACATTTTCATCAACACGCGGGTCGCCAGCGTGATACAATAGCAGTATGAAACAAACCAAACCTGCTCCAACCGGTAGCGTTCATGCTCGGCGTATTCCCGCTCGGCACTTCTTCAACACGGCCTTCAAGGACTTCTCGCTCTACGACAACGTCCGCTCCATCCCGAAGCTGACCGACGGCCTCAAGCCGGCGCAGCGCAAGGCTATCTACGGCACGCAGCTCCGCGGCGAGAACGCGGGACTGATCCAGGTCGAGCGCCTCGCCTCAGCGGTCGCAGCTTCCACTGACTACCACCACGGCACCGGCTCTCTCGCCTCGACGATCGTCGGTATGGCGAACGCCTACCCAGGCTCCAACAACTGCAACCTCTTCGTGCCTGAAGGTCAGTTCGGATCGCGCCTGACGGCCGAGTCCGCCGCTCACCGCTACATCGAGACGAAGCTCTCACCCTGGTTTCGCGCTCTCTTCCCGAAGGCCGACGACGCGATCCTCGAGCACCATGAGACCGACGGCGAGAAGATCGAGCCCAAGACCTACGCGCCCCTGCTCCCGCTGGTTCTCGTCAACGGGGCTCAGGGCACCGGCACTGGCCACGCGTGTCTCATCCTCTCCTACCACCCGGGCCAGGTCCGCGACGCCTGTCTGGCGGTCCTCGCCGGCAAGCGCCTCAAGCCAGGCACCCTGACTCCATGGTTCAACGGCTTCAACGGCACCGTCGAGCGCAACCCCGAGACCGGCCAGGTCGTGGTCACCGGCAAGCTGGAGGTGGTGAACAGCACCACCATCAAGGTCACTGAGCTGCCGATCGGCACCTACCTCGACCAGTACAAGGACCGCCTCAACAAGCTCGAGGACGCCGAGTTCATCAAGGACTACGAGGACCGCTCCACCGAGCAGGGCTTCGACTTCACGATCACGGTACCACGCAGCACGACGGCGCTCTCGACCGAGGAGCTCTACAAGAAGTTCGGCCTCATCAGCCGCGACACCGAGAACTTCACGGTGTGGAACATCGGCGGCACCCTCCAGCGGTTCGAGTCCGCTGAGGCGCTCATAGATGCCTTCGTGCCATGGCGGCTGGCGGTGATGGAGACCCGTCGGCAGTTCCTCATCGCCGACCTCAAGGAGCAGGTTCGCTTCGCGAGCGAGGTCATTCGCTTCATCAAGTTCTACCTCAAGAACGTGGCGCTCTTCCGCGACACGAGCAAGAAGGAGCTGATCGCCACGCTTCTCGAGCATCACTTCGTCGACTACGAGCGGCTGCTCGCGATGCAGATCTGGTCGCTGACGAAGGACCGCATCGCCGAGCTGGAGGAAAAGCTCGCCGCGCTCAAGGCCGCCCTGGCGAAGATCGAGGCCGACACCGCCATGGACATGTACCGCCGCGAGCTGAAGGCGCTGGAGGTCTGATGCTCTCGAGTCCGCTCCACTACGACAAGCTGCTGGGTCGGACGATCGACCTCAGCCAGCTGGTGGAGGTGGGCGACGCCTACATTGACGAGAGCCACCACAAGGTCGGTTTCTACTATCGCTACGCTGCTGCTCCAGCCAAGGAGTACCTGCACTTTGAGCGGCCGCTGCGCGACGGTCCGTGGCGCAACCCAGATATGTCGCTGCGCAACCCATCGCAGGAGCTGGATACCCTAGGTGAGGAGCTCTACATCATCTACAATCAAGAGAAAACCGGACCGAACGCTGCGTTTAGCTACATCGTCATTCACGACGAGGAGTCCGGTCGCCCGCTTGGGCTTATCAACATGGAGCGCCAGGTTGAGAAGCTCATCGAGACCTGGCAGAAGTGGAAGGCGGTTGAGCCTGAGATCTACGCCGTCATCCGCAAGCACCTTGCGTAGGAACCCGCACCATGAGCCAAGACGACATCATCAGCGCGATCTCCATCGAGCTTGACCGGCTGTACGCCACCTTTGACACTCGGGTCCTGGCAGCGGCGATGCTGGTGAAGTCCACTGTCGTGCTACGCGCGTGTCACTCAGCTGGCGCCATGAAGGTGGAGGACGTGCAGGCGATGATCAAGGAGGTGACCTCTGACATCTACCTTCCGCTGCCAAGGAGCCAGGTGCCCCCAGTCATCACCACGGACGGCGGTCCGCCGAACCTGCAGTGATCGTGCTCTGGGTCCTTGGCGCCCTGGGTCTGGGGACCTTGATCTACTCGTTAGTTGGGCTGCTGCTTGACACGCTGAGCGGCAACATTGACTGGCAGAACGGGTCCGATCTCGTCAACCCTCTGCGCACCACCTTCACCCACACCGTAGGAGATTAAATACAGCTCCTCTGCTGCATTCAGTCCTGTGTTTGGTGCGATGTCCACACGGGGTTGGTGTAAAATAGACCATGCACTGGACTCAACTTCCACGCTTCATTGCCGACTGGATCGCCTACGACGCGCTGATGGTGCCAGACAGCTGGCGCCGGCCCATCGCCAACGGCATGACCGTGGTCTTCTGGATTGACCTCTTTCTACTCCTAGTCTTCATGGCGATCTATGCCGCGTGAGCTTCTCTTCTCTGTCACCGCCGCTGACTGCGACTGGAAGTTCAGTCACGGCCAAGGGGCAGGTGGGCAGGCGCGCAACAAGAGCCTGACAGCGGTGCACTGCACCCATCGGGACAGCGGTGCCCATGCCTACTCCCAGGACGGGCGCAGCCAGCAGAGCAACAAGTCCGATGCCTTCGTCAAGATGTGCGGTACGAAGGAGTTCAAGGCCTGGCACCAGCGCGAGGTCTGGAAGAAGATGGGCGTCCTTGAGCAGATTGATCGCGCGGTCGCTGAGGGCATGACCATGCGCAACCTTCGCCTCGAGGTTCGCGTTGACGGCAAATGGGTAGAGGTTGACTTCAATGACCCGCTGGATCTGACTATTGATGCGGAGAACCTGACCGCTGCGTGATGAACCCGTTTAGAGTGCTTGGCCTCGCCGATAACTCGTCCATTGAGGACGCTAGAAAGGTGTGGCGTGCGCTGCGGGGGAAGTACCACCCTGACATAGGTGGAAATGAGGCGAAGTTCAAGGAGTTCAAGGAAGCATGGGAATTCATTCAGGCTGGATACCAGGTACCCCCACCGGAAGCGACGAGACCGGTCTATGCTTCCTCGTTCGATCCGGTTCCGCCCTCGCGCTCCAGCGCTGGCGCGAGAAGCAGACCGTACGGGAAGGCAGCCGGTCCTCGGCTGCCAGCAACGACGCCCAACTGGCAGCGTGGGAAGATGGCCTACCAGGTGCAGCTGCAGATCACAGCGCAGCAGGCAGCGAAGGGCTGCACCGTGCCGTATCTTCATGGCGGTGAGGTCATGACCTACGACGTCCGTTCAGGAACGCGAGCTCACACACGGGAGATTACCGTGCCCGAGAGCCAGGTTATCGGGGCGACATGGGGCCGCCATGTAACTATTCTCGTTCAACTGGATGTCACATGAAAAAGGACTACTACTCAATTCTAGGCGTTCCGAAGGACGCCACCGACGACGACCTCAAGAAGGCCTATCGCGTTCTTGCCAGCAAGTGGCACCCTGACAAGCAGCCTGACGAGGCCGAGAAGAAGAAGGTCGAGGAGAAGTTCAAGGAGGTCAAGGAGGCGTACGAGATCCTCACTGACCCGCAGAAGCGGGCCATCTACGACCAGGGTGGTGACCCACACGGCCCTGCGGGTGGATTTCAGGGTTGGCACACCGCCTCAAGTGGGTCGGAAACAGATCAGATCCTGGAGGCTCTGCGTCGCTCACGCGGCTTTGGCCCTAGCTTTAAGGGAAGCAGCAACTTCCGCCAAACCGTTCAGTTCCAGGCGGGGATCACGCTGAAGGAGGCCTTCGCGGGCTTCACCATTGACATGCAGCTGCCTGGCGGCGGGGTCGAGGTTCTCAAGGTGCCTCCTGGCACCCCCGACGGCTACCAGAGCCGCCACGATCTGACGCCCAATCTGACCGCCATTGTCATCACCCGCATCCATGACCCTAACTTCACGGTGCGCACCGCCTCCGAGTGCTCGTGGCACCCTGAACAGCTGGACGGCAAGCAGGTGGTGGTCGTCGAAACAGGCCACATCGAGACCACCGCCACCGTGGATGCGCTGGACCTCTTGATCGGCGGTTGGACAGTCGTTACTGGCTTCGATGGTGAGAAGCTGGAGGTGCGCGTGCCAGCGGGTTTCGACGCCGTGACCTCACGGCTGCGCGTCAAGGGCAAGGGCTACTACCACTGGATCCACGACCTCAACAAGCCTGGTGAGCGAGGAGACATCTTCGTGCGGCTCAGCCCCGTCTTCGCCGCCCCAAAGAACCTGGACCCAGCGAAGGTGAAGGCGCTCTACGACGCGGTGAAGATCTACCATCCAACTATTGATGTCAAGGTATGACGACGTCCTACCGCGGACTTTCGAAGGTCATCTCAGGCGGTCAGACTGGCGTTGACCAAGGCGGGCTGATGGCGGCGTGGGCAGCAGGCGTAGCCACTGGTGGCTTCTGCCCAGCGGGCTGGCGCACGACCGCTGGTCCTAACCCGCTGCTGGCGGTGCTGGGGCTCACTGAGCACCCCAGCTCCAGCTATCCACCACGAACGGTCCTCAACATAGAGACAGCAGACGCCACCTTGCTTCTCGGCTTCAACCTGAACTCAGCTGGCAGCCGCCTGACCGCCGCTGAGTGTGCCCGCGTGGGCAAGCCCTGCCTGCAGGTGCAGTTTCCACAGGGAAGCCGGAGCACCGTAGCAGTTGAGATCACCTTGATCGAGACCATAGTCAGCTTCATCATTCAGCACCAGGTTGAGGTCCTCAACGTCGCCGGTAACCGCGATAGCGACGACGCCCTGCCGAACTACCACCAGACCCTGCGCTACGTAGCTCAGGCGCTGGAGCTGCTTGCTGAGCGGGAGCTGCTGGTCCGGGTAACCTGAGCCTTACCCTACGGAGCCGCGTAAGTAGAGTAGAATGACAGCTAGAGCTGAAAGGACCCAACATGGACTACACCTTCGAGCACGAGTACCTCGACCTGCTGCACTACATCCTCGACAAGGGTGAGGACCGCGCCGACCGCACGGGTACCGGTACCCGTGCCATCTTCGCCACCTCGCTGAACATCGACCTCGCTGATGGCTTCCCGCTTCTGACCACCAAGAAGCTACCTTGGCGCTCCATCGTCGCTGAGCTGCTGTGGTTCATCGAGGGCTCGGAGGACGAGCGCCGGCTCGCTGAGCTGACCCACGGTACCCGCGACCCCGCCAAGGAGACCATCTGGACTGCCAACGCAAAGGCGACGAGCGGTTCCAGCTTCAAGCCTTCCTTTGAGGGTGACCTGGGACGCATCTACGGGGTGCAGTGGCGCGCCTGGCGCAGCGCCAAGGTCGAGAGCTATGAGGACTACCTGAACCACCACGACGGGTCTGGCGGCACGACATACTTCGGTGCGAAGGTCCAGCAGACACAGATCGATCAGCTCGCTCAGGTGGTCCACAAGCTGCGCACCAACCCAACCGACCGCCGCATCATCCTCACCGCCTGGAACCCAGGTGAGCTGAACCAGATGGCGCTTCCGCCGTGCCACATGTTCGCGCAGTTCTACCTCAGCAACGACAGCAAGCTGAGCTGCCAGATGTACCAGCGCAGCGTTGACAGCTTTCTCGGGCTGCCGTTCAACATCGCGTCCTATGCGCTGCTGACGCACCTGCTTGCGTACACCGTTGGCGCTGAGGCGGGCACCCTGTCGATGGTGCTTGGTGATACGCACATCTACAAGGACCACGTCGTCGCCGTTGAGAAGCAGCTGCTGCGCGAGCCGACTGAGCTGCCTCGGCTGCGCATCACATCGGAGCGCAAGGAGGTGGATGAGTACACCGTCGATGACTTCCAGCTGGTCGGCTACAACCCGCAGGCCGCCATCCCAGCCAAGATGAGCGCCTGACATGGGTCACTACGCCTGCGACATGCACCCTGAGTGGTTTGGTGAGGGGCCGCTTCATGAGCCAGCCTCCACCGACTACCACTGGGTGGTCGGTGATGACTTTGTGGTGCAGACGGCAATCGACTTCGAGCGCTCCTGCGGGTCTGGCCGCCTGGCCTACATGGAGCGCATGCAGAAGAAGCACCACGAGAAGCGCGAGGACGCTGAAAGTGAAGCAGAGCACCTCTGCCTGGAGGCAATCGCAGCCGCTGGAACCAGCCTCAAGGAGCTGGTTGAAACTCTGAAGGACCAACCATGGAAGAGGTAAGCCACTTCTACCGCTACATCCGCCCGCAGCGCTTTGACGAGAAGCGAGTGGAGCTGGTGACCCTTCCCACCGGCGGCATCTGCCTCCGCTTCGGTGAGCTACCTGAAGGCGACCTCTTCTTCACCTACGCGCGCTGCCACCCTGATGACCACTTCAGCAGAGATGTGGCACGGGTCATCGCTGATGACCGCGCCAAGCTGGCGCTGGAGGAGCCCCGCGTGCTGGAGCGGCTGCGCTACCTCCCAAACATGCAGAGCACTGGGGTGCTGGTGCCCACCGTCGTCATACGGGCTCGCGAGAGCCCGACGGGTACCGACCACCTGCTCATCGAGCGGTACATGGAGATCGAGTACGCAGGCTTCGCTGACGTGCTGGAGGACCTCTATCTCACCAATCTTCGCGAGGCACGTCGGTGCGAGTCGTGGAAGCGCGTGAACGCCGACCTGCTTGAAGGCACCTACGCGGAGCTGTCCAGGTGAATCACCAGAAGGGCAACCTGGTAAGCTACGTCCGACGCGGCGTCATCCTGCAGCAGGTCAACGCGCAGGGCGTGATGGGGTCCGGCATCGCCAAGGACATCCGTGAGCGCTGGCCAGCGGTATGGGAGGCCTACTCCGCTGAGGTGCAGCCACCTAGATCCGTTTCACCAGGGCGTGGAGCTGAGCACCTGGGTAAGGTGATTCCAGTGCAGGTAGAACCGGACCTCTGGGTCTACAACCTGGTCGGTCAGCAGTTCTACGGGCGCGACGAGCGGCGCTACACCTCGTACGACGCGCTGGACACCGCGCTGGCCCGTGCCGGTCAGATCGCCCGGCTGACGGGCCTCTTCCACTACGACTTTCACCACCCGTACATGGGCTGCGGCCTCGGGGGCGGGTACTGGCCAGTCGTGGCCGCTCTTATCGAGCATCACATTGGGCCTGACACCACGCTCTGGTCACTCGACTAACCCGTAAATAGGGGGTACCACAGGTGCCCACCTATGCAGTTTCTCCAGCAGCTCGACGAGGCCGCGAACATCCCCGTTGACGTCCTCAAGGACAAGATGAAGAAGGACCCGCGCGTCAAGCAGGTCTTCCAGCGCGCCCTGAACGTCGATGAGCTCAAGGACCCCGCGGAGTTTATCCGGACCCTCCGCTACTACATCTTCAGCAATCCCCAGGTCCGCGCCCACGTTGACCAGCGCGCCGACGCGCGCGACGTCAGTAAGCACTGGTGGAAGCGGATAGCCGCCACCAAGCCGACCGACGAGCTCAAGCAGATTGACCTTGACTGGCTGCAGAACCTGGTCAAGGACATCTTCAAGGACGTCGGGCAGGTGCAGAAGGGCGACCTCAGCAAGCGCGCCCACGACGTGCTGCACGTCGCGTTCAGCCGCCACTTTCACATCGATGCCTACACCGCCCGCGAGCTGGGCAGCCTGAACCTCAAGCCGTCCCGCCCCATCACCGTCTATCACGGCTTCCACTTCGATGAGCGGTCCCTGAAGGCAGGTGACAACTTCCTGTCCTACGGCACCGGTCTGAAGTTCCTGAAGTCCATCCGTGAAGGCACGCGGGTCGTCGACCTCGATCTCGATGACTACACCGCGTGGACGAAGGACCGCGACTCAGCGCTTAGATCAGCGCTCTACGGGCGAGATGACTCATGGCGAGGGATGGACAGCAACCCAGAGAAGAAGCTGAGCAGGCACGGCGCTGAGCTGGGCTTCGTCGTGTCGACGCTGGCGGAGCCTGAGGACGTAGTCGTTGACATGCAGAAGTTTGGTGAGAAGAACTACTGGCCGCAGGAGGCGCACCACTCCTACAACACCGTCATTCTCAAGCCAGGCAAGCGCCTAGCTCGCGTCGTCAGCAAGCACACCAAGGCCGGCGAGGTGGACCCCACCGCTACCGAGCAGGGCGCCGCCAACCTCGACGCGCTGCAGGACCAGCTCTCGCTCTTCGCGAAGGTGCTGAAGCTGCCCTTCGCCGAGATCGACTACCGTGACCTGAGCTGGGGCACCGGAGCCCAGGGGCGCCTGGAGCAGATCAAGCTGCTGCTGGACCCGGCCATCAAGGAGAAGATCGGGAAGCTGCTGAACTCAGCGCTCAGCTACTTCAAGAAGTACCTGGCAGATCTCGACCTGGCACAGCTGACCGCCGCCGCAGGTGCCAACTCAGAGGCCTACAACGTTATCAAGCAGCTGCACGCGATCTTTGATGAGGGCATCGCCCACCCAGCCTACGCCGACCCCAACTCTCCACAGCGGCGCGGCCGTGAGGCAGGCTACGTCAAGATCAAGGACCTCGCCTCTGGGGACCAGCTGCTGACCTCTCGTGCCTACGACATGCGAGCCAATGAGCTGGCGGACATCGTGGCCCGCCAGAAGCGCTGGACTCAATGGAACATCAACGGCGTCGTTGGCGACCTGGCTAGGGTGGTGCGCCCAGGGCTGAAGCTACCTGAGAAGCTGCACCTCACCGGCTGGAAGGTGCAGGGCCCGCTGCTGGCGGACGCCGTCACTGGCTTCTTTCAGCTCATTGACGAGCCGGTGCCAGCTACCCATGCCGAGCAGGCCAAGCGCATTCGAGAGGTGGCCAACGAGGCCTCCCGTACCGCTGCAGCTGCTACCTTCCTGCAGAAGATAAAGGCAGCTGCCTCAGGCCTGGCGGAGTAAATAGCTCGATGTCTGTTCTTCCATATGATCACCTTTAAGCAGTTCCTCGTTGAGGCTGACCTTAGCTCGGTGTCCTCAGATAGCAGCCCCGCCGCTAAGGAAAAGGGGCGTGCCGCCATCGCTGCCGCCGCGGGTATCGACGCCGCCACGCTGCAGAAGATGCAGCCGTACTTCAAGAAGGCGGCGGACTCCAATCTCATGGCGGCATACAACAGCTTCGTCGACGCCTTCCCTAAGGAGTCCAAGGCGATCAATCGAGCAAAGTCAGATGGGGTCGGACCAGGTGAGCTGGTGCTCTACTTCGTCTTTGACAACCTCGGCATCGGTGGAAAGAACTCGCCCATCGACGTCTTCATGAACGGCAAGCCATACGCCGAGGTGAAGGCAGGTAGAAAGAACGGCCCAGACGCCATCAACAACTTCAAGGTCACCAAGGACGGGGACAAGGCCGTTACGCAGCTCCTGAAGGACCTGTCTGACTTCAACGACACCTACGTGGACATCACGGGAGACAAGCTTGAAGGCTGGCTTGGATCAGGCAAGGCCAACACCAACCCAATCAAGGACTGGCGCAAGCTGGACCTCAAGAAGCTGGCAGGCGAGAGCTCAGGCGGCTCCAAGAAGTCAATCGACCTCATTCTCAAGAAGGACGGCGACCTGCTGAAGAAGGGAGAGGACGACCTGATCCTCAACGTCAAGAAGGCCAAGTCGGTCGCACCCATCAAGAACCTGCTGGATACCGGCGGGTCGGTGACCGTGGACGCCGCGATCAGCACGGTTGACAAGATCATCCAGCGCTGGGTGGACCAGGCCTTCACCGACTACATCACCGGAAAGAAGTTCATCTTCATCGAAACTGGAAGCATGAAGATCCGCTTCGTTGGAGAGATGACGAAGGACATGCTGGACCTGGACTACACCAACCGCAACCAGCCCTACGCAAAGGTCTACTTGGCGCCGAAGAAGTCCAAGGAAAAAGAGGATACGCCCAAGTGAAGCACTCTGAGATCTACGACAAGCACGACGACCGCCGCAAGGCCGCGCGCAAACCCAAGAAGAAGGGGTCGGACAAGAGCGACCGGATTGACCGGTTAGCTCGTGTCTCCTTCAAGAAGTACGTGCAGAACGTGCGCCAAGCGGAGCTAGAGGAGGAGCTGGAGGCTCCACTTGACGACGACCAGCGCTAGTAGCTTTAACCAGCTCAGCCTGGGATAAATACCAGTGCAACCAGAAAGCTACAAATGATCGTCGTGCCGCTAAAGGGTGACAAGATTGAAACGAAGGACGGCGTCACGTTTACCGTCCTTTCGTACACCAATTACCGTGACAAGGGTCCCGCTGTCTACGTCGAGCACACCACCGGCGTGCCGTCTGACCCTGTCTACTTCTTCGACATCAACAAGATCAACGGCAAGGTCATGGAGTACGTGACAGGTGCCAAGGTCTTCAAGGCCGCCGGCGAGGTGAGGCGGAAGTTTCACCTGCCACAGATCAATGACACCGTGACCTACAAGGGTAAGGCTGGCAACGAGATCATTCGAGTTACGGGAGTGAAGCTGCACAAGCGCAACGAGCTGGCCAAGGGGCTCCTGGTCGTTGGCAAGGTAGAGGATGACGAGGATGACAAGAACGAGGTCCGCCTCAATCAGATCATCGACATCGAGCGCGACATCGGCAACGACCTCTTCTCCCGGGACAAGTTTCTACGGTACTATGACGACTACACGGGGTCCTGATGGAGCTGCTGAACGCGCTTAGCAAGCCGCAGAAGAGGCCCTTTCAGGTCTTCAAGGTCACGCACGGGATTGAGGTCATTGATCTCAAGGTGCCGCTGGCGCAGGCGGACGCCTTTCAACAGGCCTTTGAGGCGCTCTCTCAGAAGGACAAGCCAGCAATTCTGCAGGTGCTAGCTGAGCACGGTGGCTCGGTGCTGCCTGCTACGCGAGGAGCGGCCTGATGGCAGATCGCCAGCTCTTTACGAACAACGCCGTCACGCTGCTGGCGGCCCCAATCACCGCCACCGCTACCACCCTGACGGTGATGGCAGGCAACGGGCAGATGTTCCCGTCCCCCGCGGCAGGTGAGTACTTTCTTGTCACGCTCGAAGACCAGGCCTCCACGGTTCGCGAGATCATTCGCGTCAACGGCCGGACTGGCGACACCTTCACCGGTCTGGTACGCGGACAGGAACAGGACCTGGAGGGCATGCCTCCTCGCGCCTGGTCCGCCTCGGCAGGCAGCGACACGCTGGTCGATCACCGCATCACCGCGCGGACGATGTTCAACGCGCTGGAGCAAGGAACGGACGAGGTCGGTGTCATCGACATCTTGGACGAGGGCACATCACTTGGCTCTGCAACCAGCCTGGACTTTGTAGGCGGCGGGGTCACCGTCTCCGGCGCCGGTCCTGCCAAGACGGTCACCATTCCGGCTCCACCTGCACCCACCCTGTCAATCGACGACCTAACCGACGTTGACACGGTCACCGCGCCACCCTCGATCGGGCAGACGCTGAAGTGGGACGGCACCAACTGGGTTCCAGGTAACGACAACATCGGAGGACCTGGTGGCACCGCTCCGGTGTTCAACGCAGCGTACACCTTGATCCCAGCCGACCCTGACACGGTCCTTCAAACAACGCAGAGCTTCATCGCTGGCAGCACGTCCCTGTACGTCGGCGGCCTTCGCCAGAAGCTCGGTTCATCATATACAGAATCAGCGCCTAATCAGCTGACGCTGCCATACGTTCTAACGCAGGCAATGATCGACGAGGGCCAGGATATCACGATTGACTTCATCGCTTCGTGACCCGTACCTAAATATAGCGACACCCTTAGGAGGACTTCATGGCTCTCACCAAAATCCGCGGTAACACGCAAATCATCGATCTCACCATCGGCAACGCGCAGATCGCTACCGCCGCAGGTATCGAGCTCTCCAAGATCGAGGATGGCGACCTACTCGTAAAGAGCGACGGGTCAGTTCCGTTTACCGCCCCGCAGGGCGGCGTTGCGCCAATTACCCCCAATGACCTAGCCACAAAGGGCTACGTTGATGCCGTTTCAACCGGTCTCGATGTCAAGGACGCCGTTCGGGTCATCTCGCTCACTGATATCCCGCTAACTGGTATCCAGACCGTTGACGGTGTCTCGCTGGTAGCGGGCGACCGTGTGCTGGTCGCCGGACAGACCCTGGGGGAAACGAACGGCATCTACGTTGTTGGCGCCGGCGCCTGGGTACGCTCTGCGGATGCAGATGCAGATGGCGAGGTCAACTCAGGCATGTTCGTCTTCGTCGAGGAAGGCCTGGCAAACGGAGATTCGGGCTGGGTCCTGTCAACTCCTAACCCAATCGATCTTGACGTCACGCCGCTAAGCTTCTCACAGTTCTCGTCAGCTGGCGAAATCGAAGCTGGTGGGGGTCTTGTTAAGGTCGGCAGCACGCTTGACGTTGTTTCAGCCAACGGCGGCATCGTTGTCAATCCCGACAACATCGCGCTGACCCTTGCAAATGCCACGCTGGCCATTGGCGCAGGTGGTCTCAGCCTTGCCGCTCTACCACAGGCTCAGTTCCTGATCGGTAGCGCCACAAACGTTGCTACTCCGCAGACCATCTCGGGTGACATCACCATCGATGAGCTGGGCGTAGCGTCAATCACCCCAGGAGCTATCTCAGCCGCTGACATTCCTGACGGCTCGGTGCCTCTTGTGAAGCTGGCGGCAGGTCTGCCAGCCGGGCAGATCATCGTCACGGCGGCCACCACCGGTGTTCCGACCTACGTGACCGCCTCAGGCGACGCCACGATTGCACCAAGCGGGGCCATCACCCTTGCACCGATCGCGCTCACCAAGCTCGTTCCAGGGACTGCCGCTCAGATCATCGTCAACGACGCTCTTGGCGTTCCGACCTATGTGACCGCCAGTGGTGACGCCACGATCGCGTCAGACGGTACGATCACTCTGGCGGAGATTGACTTTGACGCACTTGCTCCGCTGGCCTCTACCGAGATCATCATCGGTACCGCCGCCGGCAATGCAGCAGTTGTGGTCTCGGGCGACATCACGCTGGCTGAGACCGGGGCAGCCACGATAGGCGTCGGCGCCGTCACGCTACCTAAGATCGTAGCCCTTGCTCCGGCGCAGATCATCGTCGGCTCCGGCGCAGGCAACGTCTCAGTGGCGCTCTCAGGCGACGTCACGATGACCGAGGGCGGGGTTGTCACGATCAACCCAGCAACGGTCGTCAGCGTGGCGGATGTGATCACGCGTGAAACGCCAGTCGGTTTGATTGATGGCCTCAACGCAATATTCACGCTGGCAAACACCCCGAAGGTTGGGACCGAACACGTGTACTTGAACGGCCTGCTACAGGACGTAGGGACTGGCAATGACTACACGATTGCTGGTGCCGTGATCACGTTCGAGTTCGTTCCAGCCGTAGGCGACAAGATCCGTGTTTCCTACTTCAAGTGATTGGAATTGGTGAGGGTCCCGGTCCTCACCAATCAGGTAAAGGTGCAGAGTGAGGACACAACTACCCGGTAAGCAGATCCTAGATAGCAGCGTTGAGACCAGCGATCTACTGGATGGTGCGGTTACCGAACCAAAGTTAAGTGATACTGGCGTAACAGGCGGCACATACAACAAGGTCGTCGTTTCAGCCAAAGGACGGGTGACCTCCGCCACTCTTGAGACGACGCTCGCGGGCGTCGGCATCACCGACGCCCAGCCGCTCGACGCCGATCTAACCGCGTTTGCTGCGCTTGGGACGAACGGACTCGTCATTCGCTCAGGTGAGGGAGCGGTCGTGACCCGTACGCTGGTAGCTCCCGCCGCCGGCCTCACCATCACCAACCCAGATGGCGTCGCCAATGCTCCAACGTTCGCACTGGCCAATGACCTAGCCGCTCTTGAAGGGCTCGCTTCAACGGGTATTGCGACGCGCGTTGCCGTGGACACCTGGGTCACCCGCACCATCCTTGGAACCGCTGGAACCATCGTCGTCACAAGCGGCACCGGCGTCGCAGGCAACCCGACGATCGACCTCGCTGACGCTGGCACCGCTGGCACCTACGGGTCGGCGACCTCGGTGCCAGTCATCACCACTGACGCCAAGGGCAGGGTCACCTCGGTAGTCTCGACCCCCATCACCTTCCCACCGGCGTCGGTCACCAGTGTCTTCACCCGTACCGGCGACGTAGTCGCCGTCGAAGGCGACTACACCCTCGACCTGCTTGGCGACGTTTCAACGACCGGTGCAGCTAATGGAATGGTGCTCACGTTCAGCGCGGGCACCTGGGCCCCCGCCGCCGTCGCACCTGCTCCTGTTACCAGCGTCTTCAGCAGGGTAGGGGTCGTCTCAGCGGTGAAGGGCGACTACGTCCTTGACCTGCTCGGCGATGTTCTCTTGACTGCTCCTGCCGCCGGAGAGGTCCTGCAGTTCAACGGCACCCTTTGGGCCAACACCGTGCCAACGCTCGGTACCGTCACCTCGGTGGACATCACACCTCCAGTGGCAGGCATCTCCGTCAGCGGTGGGCCAATTACATCCAGTGGCACGTTCGTGCTAACGCTCGCCAACGACCTCGCTGGTATCGAGGGGCTTACCGGAACTGGGTTCTCTGCGCGCACCGGCGCCGACCTCTGGGCGGTGCGTACGATCACCGGCACCGTCGCCAACATCAGCGTTACCAACGGCAGCGGCAGCACCGGCAACCCAACCATTGACCTCGCTGACGCAGGAACGCCTGGTACGTATGGTGACACGCTCACCGTTCCAGTCCTCACCACCGATGCCAAGGGCCGGGTGGTCACGGTCGTCGAGACCGCCATCACCTTCCCTGTCACCACCGTCTTCGGCCGCTCAGGCGCCGTTGTCGCCGCTGAAGGCGACTACTCGCTGGACCTCCTTAGCGACGTCACGCTCACCGCCCCTGCTACCGGCGATCTGCTGCGCTTCAACGGAGCGGAGTGGGTCAACTCCACCCCACCGGCGGTCGTCGCCGACCCAGGCGCCAACGGCTTCGTCGTGCGCACCGCGCTCAACGTCTCGGCGGCTAGGACCCTCATCGCTGGAACCGGCGTCAGCATCTCCAACGGCGACGGCGTCATCACCAACCCGGTCATCACCAACACCGGCGTTGTCAGTCTAGCAGGAACATCCAACCAGGTCCTCGTCTCAGCGGCCACTGGTGCTGTGACCCTCTCGACCCCGCAGGACATCCACACCGGCGCCACACCGTCCTTCGCGCAGGTGACGGTCGGCGCCGACCCGGTTTCAGCCCAGCAGGTCGCGACCAAGCAGTACGTCGACAACTTCATCACGGGCCTGGACTTCAAGCCATCGGCCATCGCCGCCACCACAGCGGCCATCACGCTCGCTACCCCGCCTGCTGTCATCGATGGCGTCACGCTGACGGAAGGCGACCGCATCCTGGTCAAGAACCAGGCGGCAGGCGCTGAGAACGGCATCTACACCTACAGCGCCACCGGGCTGGTGCGAGTTCCTGATGCCGATGAGGACGTCGAGGTCACCGCTGGGCTCTACGTCTTTGTCACCGACGGTACCCTCAACGCCGACAGCGGCTGGGTCCTGTCTACCCCTGACCCCATCGTCGTCGACACCACGCCGCTGGCGTTCGTGCAGTTCACGGGCCTGGGTCAGGTGGCCGCCGGTGCCGGCCTCACGAAGACCGGCAACCAGCTCGACGTCGTCACTGCCGACGTAGGTCGCATCGTCGTCAACCCGGACAGCATCGATCTCGCCCTTGCGGGCTCGGCAGGTACGCACGGCAGCGCCATCTCCGTCCCGACCTTCACGACTGACGCGTATGGTCGGGTTACAGCGGTGACACCGACGTCGATCGCCTTCCCAGTCACCACCGTCTTCGGCCGCACCGGCAACATCGTTGCCACTGAAGGTGACTACTCCCTTGACCAGCTCAGCAACGTCGCGGTGACCACCGCCGTCCCTGACCAGGTCCTTACCTACAATGGGTCCACGTGGGTCCCGACGGACATCCCGTCCCCAGCGCTTGATGACCTCACCGATGTCACCCTCACCACGCCAGCCATTGGTCACGTGCTCACCTTCAACGGCTCCGAATGGGTTGACGCGCAGCCCACGGGTACCTGGGGTCTCATCACAGGGGACATGACCAACCAGAGCGACCTTGACACCGTGCTTACCCTGCTGGGGAACGTCGCCGTCAGCACAGGTGTGACGACCACCACCGACTCGGCGGGCCTAACTCCCATTGACGACTTCACGGTGCAGGTGAACGAGGTTGGACAGGCTATCTTCCACGATCAGCTGGGTCAAGGCATCGAGAACGCCATTCGAACCTTCCCTCAGCAGGTCTACCCGCTCGCCAACCTCGGCATCACGGTAGACGGGCTCTACATCCGCTACTTCGGCTACGGCGAGAACGGCGTCCTCACTGTCACCGCTGACAGCCAGACGAACAACCCGGGCCTGCTGCAGGTCGGCTACGTCATGGTCAAGGTCAACGGCGGGGTCACCTCCTTCATTGACGGAGCGGCAGGCCCCCGCAACGCCGTCTCACAGCCTGAGTTCGCGGGCAACACCGAGCTGCTGGAGGCGTACGCCGAGATCACCTCGGACGTCTTCATTCAGCCAAACACCAACCTGACGCTGCGCTCAACTGAGGGCGTCGTCAAGGGCGAGTCAGCCAACTGGGGCGGCGCTGACGTCAACGTGCGCCCGATCCCCGCTGAGGACCCGCTCGTCTTCGGCATCTTCAACCCCGGCACCCTTGCCTCAGGGGTGTTCCCAAGCGCGTCCACCAACGTCCAGGTAAACCAGTACTGGAACGGCACCGCGATGGTAAACCTCGGCAACAACCGCGCGACGGTGCAGCGCATCCTGATCTCGCTGCGCGGCAACGCGCTCGTGCAGGTGGGTGAGGTACAGTACAACGACCTAGACACAGCGGTTGACAACATCAACTTCGCCCCCTTCACGACCATCTTCCCAGCGGGTACCACCGTTGAGGTCTGCCGCTTCGCCGTTGAACAGGGCACCACCAACCTTTCAACGCAGGCGGTCTTCGCGTACGCCGGTGGGGGTGGGGGTGGTGCGAGCGCCGGTGCCGGCACCGTCGTCATGGTCGAGGCGACCTCCACCTCGCCTGGGCTGACCATCGTTGGCAGCCCAATCACCACCTCGGGCACCCTCGAGTTTGACCTGGTGCCTTTCACCTCTTCAACTGAAGGCATCGTCCCAGCCTCAGGCGGCGGCACCACCAACTTCCTTCGGGCTGACGGCACGTGGGCCTCGACGAGCGCCAGCACAGGGACTGTCACGTCGGTCAACGTCGCTGGTGGCACCACTGGGCTCACCTTTGTGGGTGGGCCAGTCACCACAGCGGGCACCATCACCGCTGGCGGCACCCTCGCAATCACCAGCGGCGGCACCGGTCAGACGACCGCCAGCGCCGCCCTTAACGCCCTGCTGCCGGCGCAGACGGGTCTCGATGGGGCGGCGCTGCTGACCGACGGCACTGCCGCCTACTGGGGCCAGCCAACGATGCGGGCGGCTCAGCTGTTCAACTACAACTTTGGGACGGTAACAACACCGCCGCCAGCGAATGGCACCATTCGCTACAACACCGCGGGACAGACCACGGCGACCCAGGTCTTTGTGGATGCGTCCACCGGTGCCCCCGCGACGGACCTCACGAACTACTACCGCAAGATCACGCCCAACACAGTGCTCTGGGTCCAGGCGCGCAACGACGCGGACCAGTTCCAGCAGTGGTTCATCACCGCGGTGGCTGAGGATGTCGCCAACAGCTACTTCACCTGGACTATCCAGCTGCTGAGCAGCGGTGGCGCGGCGTTCACCAACAACCAGCAGCTGACGCTTGGCTATGTCTTTGCCGGTGGGCAGCCTGAGAGCATCGCGCTTACTGACCTCAGCGACGTCACCGTTTCGGCGCCAGCCACCAACCAGGTCCTGCAGTTCAATGGCACGCAGTGGGTCAACGCGGCAGCCGCGGGTACCGCCCCTGGCGGTGCCACTACCAACGTTCAGTACAACAACGCGGGTGCCTTCGGTGGCGACCCAGCCTTCAACTTCGTTGCAGGTGCCAACCCGCACGTCGCTATCACCGGCACTGTAGCGACCAACCAGCTGCGCGTCGGTGGGTCAGCGCAGGTCGGCACGGCCACTCTGTACATCGAGTCTAACAACGCGAGCCAGGACGGCCTCCTGGCATACTTCAACAGCGGCACGCCGGCGTCGAGCGCGCTTATCTCGTACGCGTACAACGGCTCTCAACCAATCATCCGCGTCGTTGACGGTGACGATGACCCAACGTACATTGAGTTCAGCACCGTAGCGGCTATTGGTCAGACGGCTGGGACCTTCGCCGCCCCATCGATCATAAATCGCTTTGGCAGCCGTGGGCCTAATGCAAATGGAACAACCGGTTTCGCGTGGAGCGTAAGCGCCAGTGGCTCTGCCTTCACCACCATCGCTGAGCTGGACAGCCAGTTCCTGCGCATTCCAAGCGGTACGACCGCTCAGCGGCCGGGAACACCAACGGCAGGGATGACGCGGTTCAACACGACCACTAGCAGAACTGAAACGTATACCGGAACCGCATGGGTGCCAAGCGGTTCAGTAATTCAGACGGTCGTCGGAACTGTAGCAAAAGCGAGCTCAAACCTTCAGATACCGTATGACACCAGCATCCCTACAAGCGGAGAGGGCTTTCAGCTGTGGACGCAGTCCTTCACGCCTATCCTTGCCACAAGTCGAATTCTCATCACAACAAACTCCTTCTTCATCATAAACTCGGCAGCCGACGTTATTGTTTCCTGTGCAACGTTCAACGGAACCACGAATATCAATGCTCAGGTACTGGGATTTGGAACCACTTCTGGTGCAGGCAATCAGTACAGCGTTACAGCGACTGAGATATCCGGTTCAACTGCAGCAAGAACGTACTCCTTTAGAGCAGGACCAAATTCGGGTGTCACTGTTTTCTATGGTCAGGGAGTAACAGCAACATTCGGAGCAGCAGTTACCGGAACCTTCATAATTCAGGAAATCGCGGTGTGATCTATGGCGATCAACTACTGCACGCTGAGCGGCTACACGCTTGATACCTTCTGCGGCAACATCCGGCAGAAGGTGCTCGACCGTCTCATTGATGAGAAGTACCCCGACATCCCGGTCCCGCCACATGGCGGTGGCGGTGGTGCAGGCACCCGCCCAGGCTGGTCGTTCCCGTACCACACTCCCTTCCAGCCACCGACCGAGCGCGAAGAGGACGACCTGCAGCTGCCTCTCGAGCAGCCGTTCGTCACCGTCTCGGCGCAGCTGCTTGGCGCCTCGGGAGCACAGACGCTCGAGATGAAGCAGCAGCTGGACTTCGTGGTGGTGGTTGGACTCAAGGTCGACGATGCCGACCTCCCACCCGTCGTTGCTGTAAATATCACTGACTTCAACATCTCGTAAGCACATGTTTACCATCAACCACCCGCATGACGTGACCTTCAAGGTCAACGTGATGGGCTCCAACGCCGAGCCTGCGGTGCGCCTGGTCCTGGGGACGTCACCTGAGCTAAGCTTCCAGGCGGACCGCAAAGGCGATGCCTGGTCGGCACCTTTACGCGTTCCTACTGGCATTGAGCCTGGCGTCTACCCGCTGCGAGTAGAGGTCCTCCTCAACAACCGGTACTTCGTGCCGGTCAAGAAGCAGGTCGAGGTGGTCAGCTACGCTGGTCCCCAGCCAGAAGCAGAGGTCGTGACCGTGGCGACCAATGCGCCGCCTGAGGTGGTTGAGCTGCCAGCAGAAATTCCACCACCAGTCGCCACGCAGGCCAGCGTTGAGCCAACTGTCAGCGCGCCGCTTACACCTCCGCCACCAGCCACTCTCAGCTTCACGGTGCCGAAGCAGTCCTCGGGCGTCTTCCAGCTGGCCGCTGAGCGAGAGCCACCGCCGCAGGTCATTCGCCGCCCTGAGGTAGCCCCATTTGTGACAATGGCGCCACCTGTGGTAGCCAAACCGGCTACCAAGCCTGCAGTCGTCGATTTTAACCCGCCGCGCCCTGAGCTCAAGGCAATCTCGAAGGCGGTCGAGAACCGACCAAAGATCTACCCGCGCGTCGAGACCCCGCTTCCGAAGCCAGGTGCAGTTCAAGTGAAGCCAGTCCAGGTCACGCTGAGCGACGTCAACCGTCAGGCGGAGTGCATGGAACCAACCGCAAAGAAGCCACGCCGTGCCAAGAAAGAGGCGCGTGTCATGGAGATCAAGCAGGAGCTTCCCGTTACCCTGGTCAAGGGTCCCATCATCTATGAGTGAGATACGCATATGAAGGTCTACAGCAGCGACGCCGTTACAAAGCAGCACCTTATCGATCTTGGTGCTCAACAGGTTGAAGAGCACAGAAAGCTGCGCTCCCTGATCTACATCTCCTTTGCAGTCAACCTGGCCATCACGGCCGCGGTTACAGCGATCTTTCACCTCGTGTAACGGTTACACTTTAGTCGTCCAACCTGGCGGTTGTGGTGTATAATGCACCATGAACTTCCACATCATCAAGACCCTCGACGATGTCCTGCCGTTCGTGCAGGGCAACTCCACCATTCGCGTCAAGCCGGATGAGAGCACCGGCCTGACGGTCGTCTGCTACATGATCCAGGACGAGGACACGTTCGCTGGCCCTCACGAGCACGTCGAGCGCGAGTGCCGCGGCATCACGTTCCACGCGAACGGCACCATTGCCGCTCGGTGTCTTCACAAGTTCTTCAACGTCGGCGAGCGCGAGGACACGCAGCCGCACGCTCTCCAGTGGCAGCGCGTGACGCGCATCATGGAGAAGCGCGACGGTTCAATGGTCACGCCTGTGGCGATCGACCAGTACGGCAGCTTCAAGTTCAAGACGAAGAAGTCCTTCAGCACGAAGGAGGCCGCGCTGGCCGACGAGCTCTGCTCGGATTCGGTTCGCTACAGCTGGGTCAAGAAGCTCCTGCTGGACGGCTTCACGCCGACCTTCGAGGTGACCTCGCCGCGGTTCCCGATCGTGCTGAAGTACGACACCGACGAGCTGACGCTCCTGCACGTGCGCGAGAACATCACGGGTCGCTACCTCACGGAGCGTGAGCTGCAGAGCTTCACGCCGCCCTTCCCGCTTGTCGAGAACCTGATGGAGCAGTTCTTCGGTGACGGCCTGCCAGCCAACCTGGTCTCGTGGGAGAAGCTGAAGGCGGCCGCTGAGGCCACCCACGGCATCGAGGGCTGGGTGATCCAGTTCGAGAGCGGCGAGATGGTCAAGCTGAAGACGGCCTGGTATATCGAGCTGCACCACGCGGTGACCTTCACGCGCTGGCGTGACATCGCGCGGACGGTCTGCGACGACAAGGCCGACGACCTGAAGGGCGCGTTCGCGTTGACGGGCCGCGCCATCAAGCCGATCGAGGACGTGCAGCACGCGATCAAGGTGAAGATCGACGCTGCTCGTGGTGCCGCCGAGCTGCACGCTGAAGCAGGCCTGAAGCAAAACAAGACGGCCAAGGAGATGGCGCTGCTGAACAAGGAGCACCCGCTGTTTGGCCAGATCATGCGGTTGTTCCGTGGCCAGGAAGTCAACTGGATGGAATGGTATGTCAAGCACCACCTCGAGCAGGACTGGGGCTTGGAAGTCGTGGAGGTGAACGCCTAATGGATCGCTACCGTACCTGGAATGGACCTCCCGAGCTGCAGCCGACTGACTGGCTGCAGCCTATTTCCCGAGATTTCCCTGCTCCACCTAACCCGTGGCGCGGGTTGCCTGAACTCAAGCCAGCTGACTGGAACGAGGAACAGATCCCGCTACACCTCCTACGCCCGCCGAGGTGACCTGCATACCACCTGGTGAAAAGCCAGGTGGTCTGGCGGGGCAGTAAATACCTGGTAAGCGGTTGCCCCGCCGGAGCAGGTAGATGCAGAAGAAGCCCGAAGACCAGACATCAGAAGCAGGTTCCTCCTACGATGACCTTACCCTAGAATCTCTAGGCGTCCATCAGTTCTTTGGTGAGGTGGATGAGGAGAAGTCCAAGGCGGCGTGTGAGTTCATTCTCAAGTCCAACATCCTGAAGAAGGACCTCTCGGCGCTGACCATCATCCTTAACACGGTCGGTGGTGAGTGCGGCGAGGCCTTCGCCATCATCGACGTGATGGACGCGTCGCGCCTCCCGATCTCAACCGTTGGCATCGGCAACATCATGTCGATGGGGGTGCTGCTTCTTTCAGGAGGCACCAAGGGCCGGCGCGTGATCACCAAGAACACCGAAATCATGGCGCACCAGTTCGCCGGCTACTTCGAGGGCAAGCAGCACGAGCTGATCGCGACGCAGACGTCCTTTCGCCTGCTTGAGGCGCGCTTCATTCGCCACTTCATTCGCCACTCAAGTATGTCTGAGAAGCAGGTACGCGACGTGCTGTTTGGCCCGTCGGACCGCTACCTCACTCCAGCTGAGCTCAAGAAGTACGGGCTGGTCGACCGCGTTGTAGAGTACGCTGAGGCGCCTATCCCTGTAAAACGCGGTGGTCGATCAGCCGCTGCAGCTCCTCCAGCGCGCTCTGCAGCGCCTTCGAAATGACCGGGTGAGCGCGGTTGTTAAACTGCTGCTGCTGTAGGTCGTTCTTGGTCTCGATGAGCTGGTTGACTGAGAGCGAGCCCCAGGTGTTTCTATGCGGAATCGGCTTCACCGCGGTGTCGATAAAGTACTCGCCGTCTGGTCTGGTGTCATTCATGTAGCTTGACCTCCTGCTTTATCTATTCTGCATCCAGGCATAAATAGGATCATGCTCAAACCTGAGATTCTATCTATGAACCTTCACCGCGCAATCGTCAATGAGGAAGCTGGCGAGCAGAACGTCGTCCTCACCCTCGATGAGATCATTCGAGACGGTAAGGTCACCAATCCCTACCAGAACTTCATTCTAGGCTGGCTGTCGGAGCACTTCCGCCTCGCCGCCGGTGCGCAGCACCGTAGCGGCATTCCACCTGCCTCACCCGGTCTTCGCAACCCAGGTGAGCTTGGAGCCACCTCCACCGAGATCGTTGAGTCCATCAAGGCGCTGACCCCTGAAGAGGCGGTCCAGCTCGCGCAGTTCCTTAGGGAGTGCGTGCTGTTCTCAGAGAAGCTCCCATGGGGAGTGAACCTCTGCGCCGTCGACTGGATCCACTACGTCCTGAAGCATCAGGACTGACCAAGCACGCATCCTAGGCACCACGCCCTAGAATGAGTCCAACCAAGGGCCTATCCTACACAACGCTCGATGACGGGCCTGTGCCCGCTCGTTACCCCTTCCTCTGCCCCGCTGGTTGTCCTCGCCCCGTGAGCGCTCTGCCCACGGACCCCGCCACGTCCTTTCCGGTAGGAGGAAACCCATGGGACGTCGACTCGCACTCGCAAAACAGAAGTACCCACAACCAATCAACGATGAAGGAGCCCGCATCATTCGCTTGAAATTTGACCCCCGTCCAAAGAGCGAGGCGCAGCGCCTGTACAAGGAGTCGCTTGAGGACACCATCCTTACCATCGGCACCGGCCCTGCCGGCTCAGGTAAGTCCTTCCTCGCGATGGCGGTCGCCATCTCCAAGCTGCTTAACGGTGAGGTCTCAAGAGTCATCATCACCCGCCCGGTCTGTGAGGCTGGTGAGAACCTCGGCTTCCTACCTGGTACCTTCGAAGAGAAGATTCACCCGTACCTGCTTCCCCTGTTGGACGCCATCAATGACCTGGTCGGTCCGACGATGGCCAAGAAGCTGCTCGAGTCAGACAAGATCGAGTTTGCTCCTCTCGCCTACATGCGAGGTCGAACGTTCAACAACGCGTATGTGGTTCTTGACGAGGCGCAGAACACCACCATCGAGCAGATGAAGCTGTTCATCACGCGCATCGGCGAGGGCAGCCAGTTTGCTATCAACGGCGACGAGAGCCAGTCCGACCTCCGTGGCCTTCCTGAGAACGGGCTGGAGTGGATCGTGCGGCGCCTCAGCGGCGTCAGCTCCAACATCAACGTCATTCGCTTCTCAGCAACCGACTGCGTGCGCTCAGCTATCGTTAGAGAGCTGCTGCTGCACCTAGAAGTTCCTGATGCTCGTGTAGCCCGCCGCTCGAACGGGTACCACGCGGCCTCATCCCTGCTGTCAGCCTAAGAGGAGGGCAACGCCAGACCTCAAGGGACCTCGCTGAGGTCCCTTTTCCATTTTGTCCGTAAATAGGGCTACAGGACTACTGCATCAAGAAACCGGCCGTGGTAGCTCTTCTTTCAAGCCGGTGAAAGGGATATCTAAGTGGCATACGTTCTCAAGTGGTACCGTCCTGGTACCAGCAACCCAAAGGTCGACATCACGGTCCCAGTCGGGTCCACCGTTGCTGGGCAGGCCTCACTGAAATTTACTGGCAAGGGCGCTGCCAACTACGGTGAGATTCAGCAGGAGAACCTGCTGTGGCTACTTGAAAACTTCTCAGGCGAGACCTCACCTGAGTACCCTACTCTGGGCCAGATCTGGTACGACTCCCTCGCGCAGACGCTGAAGGTCTGCATCTCTGACATCATTGGGAACATCATCTGGGAGCCCGTGTCTGGTATTCCTACCACTGAACCTGGTGAGCCGCCACCCGCGATCGCTGCGCTCGGGTCAGTTTGGTTCCAGCGAACAGGTACCAGCAGCGGAATCATGTACGTCTTTGACGGCATCGGTCGCTTTCCAGCGGCCCCTGGTGTCAATGGTGGGTGGAACCAGGTGTGGCCAGAGGTCGACAACTCCGCGCTTCGCGCAGAGTACGATGAGGCCAAGCTGCTTGCTGATTTGCTGCTTGGTCCCACAACGGACCCGAGCTATGGCAATGACACCTTTGGCCGGCTGTTTCCCGACATCACTGACTTCGCGACGCTTGATGCCGACCTGAGCACCAAGATCGTTGACCTTGGATCTGACCCGAATGTTGTGGTAGGCGCTGATGCGCTTGCTCAGGTGGAGGTGCAGCCTTTTTCACACGACTGGGACTACTTCCTTTCTGCCGCTCGCTGGGGTGTTCACCGACTGGACCTGCCTGCTGATACCTGGCAGGACATCAGCGACATTCCGTTTGTACAGGACGGTCGTCAGGCCCCAACGCCGCTGCTGACCTCCTATCCAACCGCTGACCCACGCTACCCAACTGCCGATCGCCGAGCTGTGCGTCGCTACGGGTCAGTTACCACCACGCGTCTCTTCGCTGAGACGATGAACGTGCTGTCGACAGCGGGCTCTATGCGCTATACCCTGCGCGGGACCATGGGTGGGAGCGGGGCAAACCCGTCCTTCAGCTCTGATGTTGTGGGGCAGCAGCACTGCATTCGCCGGGCGGGTCCGCCATCGGGTCCAGTTTGGCCCGGTGGCAGCACACCTGTAGACGTCACAGCTACCCTCCGCTGGACTGACAACCTCGAGCGCAACCGCTTCTGGTTCAGCGGCAGCATCGTCGAGATAGTGCTGGACTACACCATCCCAGGAGCACCTACCGCCTCCGACACGGCGTGGCTGGCGTTCGTGAACACCTACAAGCGGGTACGCATCAACGGTGATGGCATCTTTGCGTTCGGTAACACCACGCCAATCACGCTCGCGGTCGCGCCATCTTCAAATGGCTTCAAGTACCTGCTAGATACAAGCGGCACGGTGACTCTCGCCACCTACTCGACCGTTACCGGCACAGTAGTGGTCACCGCCAGCAACACCTCTGGGCTGATGAACCTCAACCTCGCGCTGTCAGAAACAGCCGCAGGCGTTCTTACAGGCACCACCACTGTGACCTACAACCTTATTCGTGACCGCACCGTCTTCAACGACGGGGTGGCTGACAACGTCGACCTTTTCCCGGCTCCCTTTGCCTGGGTCAACAGCACCGATGGCGTTGGCACATCTCCCCTGTTTATCGACGTTCCGGTGACACCTGCTCCAGTCGTTGACTTTACGGTGGCACCTCGGGTCGGTGTCACCGATCCAGCCACCGAGTTTAGCTTCCAATGGAGCGGCACCCCAGCGGCACCCACGCTCATTGAATGGGACTTTGACGGCGATGGCGTCTATACGACTGTTGGCCCTGCGCCCACCAACAAGTACTACAGCCCAGGCCTGAAGACGATACGCGTTAGAGCAACGACTGACGGAGGACAAGACGTTCTTACGCGCGTTGGCTATCTCTCCATCACCGGTGATGAAGTTGCACCACCGCCTATTCCAGTTCCGAGCTTCACCGTTTCGCCTAACCCAGCCACGGTCGGGGCCATCATCACGCTCACTGATACATCAAGCAACTCACCTACCCTCATCAACTGGGATACCGATGGTGATGGCAACTACGACGCCACTGGCGCCACCACTACCGTCACGTACGGTACAACTGGCACCAAGGTGATCACCATGGAGGCCTCCAATATACACGGTGCGGCCACCACGACGCGCACGGTTACCGTTGCGGCCGCAGTCATTCCTGATGGTGAGGCGCTCTTCACCACCGCAGGTTCCTTCTCATGGACCGCTCCCGCTGGCGTTACCTCTGTCAGCGCGGTGGTTATCGGTGGCGGTGGTGCCTGGACAGGAACTTCCTTGGTTAAGGCAGGCGGTGGCGGTGGCGGCCTCGCGTGGCGCAACAACATCCCTGTCATTCCGGGCAATGTATATCCAATTGTCGTTGGCGGTACCGCCGGTACCTCGTCCTTCAACACGACGCTTATCGCTCTAGGGGGCTCCAACGCCGTTGACAACACACGTGGTGTTGGTGGCGCGCCAAGCGGTACCTACGACGGTGGTGGGATCGGTGGTAATGGTGGAACCGGCTTCTGGACTGAACAGATCTCGTACGGCTGCGGTGGTGGCACGGCAGGTTACGCTGGCTATGGTGGTGCAGGAGCAGCTGGTCCAGGCTCAATCGGTTATCACCCCGAGGCTAACAGCGGCGGCGCTGCTGGCGGCGGCGGTAGCTCGCTAGCCAATTCGCAGGGCGGTGGCGGCGTTGGACTCTATGGTATTGGTCCCAATGGCACCGCCAGCGGGCAAGGTGGCTCTGGCGGTACCAATGGCGTGTATGGGACCATAAACGCGGCCGTCGGCGGGGCTCAAGGTGGTGGTGCTGGCGGTGGAACTACCACCGGTGCAACCGGTGGTGTGCGCATTATCTGGGGCACAGGTAGGTCCTACCCAAGCAATGCCGCCGCGCCGCTATCTATCACAACGCACCCAGCTACTCAGTCGGTATCTGAAGGAGCCTCGGTCACCTTTACGGTCACAGTTATGGGTACAGCACCTATCACCTATCAGTGGCAGCGGTCAAGCGATGGCACGACCTTTACCAACATCGGCGGCGCCACAGGAGCCACCTACACCTTTGCCACGACGCTGGCTGACAACGGCTTCTACTACCGCGCGGTGGTGACCAACCCGACTGGTTTCTTGAACTCCAACAGCGCTCGTCTCACGGTGGTTCAGGCCGTCTTCTTGACTCCTATCACCGTTCTTGGTGGTGAACCCTATAGCACCATCTCCTACAACGTTGTAGCTGAAATAGACGTGAGCTCTTCGATTCCAGTCGTTGAAACCTATGCGTATCCAACTCCATCATCGCTGACGGTGACGGTAAACAGCGTTCCGGTACCAAGCATGGTATGGAATACCGTTGCCACAAGCCGGTTTAATCTATCTCCGATCCCAGCTAATCTTACCTATCTGTCCAACAACGGACAGGCGATGGTAATCACAACAGCCAATGCCGCAGGTACGGTAAACAGGACGCTCACGATAAACGTTCTTGCTCGTACCAAGCCATCGCAGTTCGTGTGGGCGTCATCAGGATCGGCAACCGCTACGATTGCTAGAAACTCGGTCGTCACGCTGAGATCAGTGATAACTGGCAACCTAAGCAACCCACGCGCGACCTCCATTGCCATAACAGCAGGTACGGTGCCACCTGGCTTCAGCCTTGTTTCAGTGACTGACTGGAACGCAGGCGCCGCCAACACCAACGCAGTAGGGTCAGGACGCGTGCGTATCGGCGGTGGTACGGTGACAGTCGCCGGAACCTACAACTTCACGCTGTCAGTTGTCTGGAGCGCCAACAGCTGCGTCGCGCCGCTGACATCAACCTACAACATGACATTGACCGTAACGTAAGGAAGGTCCGCAGTATACAAGTGGTTGACGGCGTGTTACAGTAGCAGCATACCGTCAACAACTGGAGAGCTACATGCAGAACCATCGCGCGCCCTTGATTCTCGAAGGTCAGGTCTACTACGACACCGAAAAGAACGCCTACCTCGTGGTGATCAAGAAGAACGGCGATGTTGTCACGTATCGTGGGCAGGCCTTCAACCAGGTTCTTGGTTTTCGTGGAATGCTGGAGGACGAGGAGTTTGCTGTCACCTTTCAACCTGTTGACCCCGTAGATCTAACGCAGAGCGAAAAAGACGAGCTCACCTCGTACTGCGCTCCTGGAACCAAGCTCAAGCTGGGCTTCATCAAAGAGGAGGACTGACATGGCCAAGATCGTTAGCCGTACTACTGCTTCACCCGTCGAGGAACGCTTCCAGGAGGTTCTGGTGAACAACAGCACCGGCGCCATCGCGTACGACCAAAGCGGCATCATACAGGTGGCGCCCGATCTGCCTGGTCTGGTTGAACAGACCGAGGCTCTGCTGATCAGCTTGATCACCACGCTGCAGCGGGCCGCCATCGACCTGGCAGTCACCCGGCTAGATGCAGCGCAGCTGGAGATAAAGGTCGACGAGCTCGAGAGCATCGTCGAGAACCTGCTCGGCGATGTCTCCTACGACGACGCCCTCGACCACGCCACGACCGACCTGATGGAGTGCTTCGCCGCCAGCGGCTCAGCTGAGGTCACCGCTGACGGTGAGCTGTCCTTCGATGAGCGCATCACCTTCACCAAGGCGGACATCAAGCCATTTCTACGGGAGGCCATTACCCGCTGGATTGAACAGAGGTTAGGTGCATGAGCAAGGAAGTCCTGATCGAGGACCTGCTGCGGGACATCGAGGCCCTTGCTGACGGTGCTGCTAACCACGGGCTAAAGCACCACCTGATGGCCCGTATTCGGTGTGCCGCCGAGGCCCTCATCGGCATCGGGAAGACGGTGGATACCGGTCCCTGGGAAGTGGCGCCTGACGGGCGGGTTCTTTCGTCCGACGACTTCGACCACGACGTCCAGCTTAGGGTGAGCGGTGACTTCTACAGCGACGAGCAGCGACGAGCATACTCTCAGGCGCTGGCGCTTCGGCTGAACCAGCTTCCCAAGGAGCCGCCACCTGGCCTGCTGTGGTCCATGGCGATGCGGCTGCACCACAACTTCGGCATCGACGCCGATGACAGCTCTCCGATGTCGGGTGGTTGGACAGAGCGTGACCGGGAGCGGGTTCTGGTGGACATGCGGCGGCTCTACGACGAGGTCGCTGGTCACGGCTTCTACCAGTGGCCTTAGAGGTTACAAGCTGTTGAGTGGTTACAGTTTAGTTGTGTACATGGTGGGTGGTTGATGTAAAATAGCATCATCGGTTAAACAAACAGCCGAATTCTCCCGAAACCCAACCCTTTGGAGCACATCATGTCGGAAGCCACTCAAGTTCAAGCCACCCCGAAGTCAGTCGCCCAGCGTGCCGCACGCAAGCGCTTCTCGTTCGGCCCCACCTGGAACGCCGCAGTCCTTGCCGGCACCGCCACTGACCAGGCCAAGTTGCTCGAGCAGGCCATCAAGCTGAAGGCCGGCGCCAAGAGCGACCTGAAGAAGCTGAAGCTGGCCACCCTGCGCGCCAAGGTCGCCGCGAAGCTGGAAGCCGGCGCCGCCGTTGCACCGACGGCCGAAGTCTCCGCCGCCTGAGCATCCACCCCAGACAAAAGCAAGAACAAGGGCCTTCGGGCCCTTGGCTCATTCACAGGATTAGCTCCTCGACCTGAGAGTGGTAGTTTACACCGGCGGTGCGGTAGACTACAATCAACTACCTACTAAAGGACCACCCATGGCACAAATTCACGTCATCGTTGTTAACGCCCTCGGCAGCTTCGCCGGCACCATGCAGTCCACTGGAGAGCTGACAGCCGAGGAAGCAAAGGACGCCGTTGCGGCCTTGGTCAGCAACGTCGAGAGCGTCGATCGCCTCGTTCTCGTGGACATCGAGGGTCGCTACGTCGCCCTGCAGGAAACCATCCTGCGCCAGTCCGTCATGACCTTCTGGACAACCGAATGAGCATCGACCTCGAGCTAGGTGCCGAGAGCGTCGTCCTCCCGCCTGGCCGCTACGTCATCGGCGACCCGTGCTACCACATCCACGAGGAGGAGTGGGACCGCGTGTTGGACGAGAGCGACTACTTCATCGGCCAGTGCTGGGCCCACTTCACAACGAAGCAGGGAACAGTCGGCACCGTGGTCGCCTTCTCACCGGCGCTCGGTGACGGGGTCTACCTGGACGGCGCGAAGCGCGAGTACCCCGTCGACGCTGGGCTCATTGGCATCATCCCGCTGGAGGACGTCGCCGGCGTCCTCGACCTCTCGCTGGCGCACGTCCACGAGTTCACGGCGCCCTTCACCTGCCGTTGGCACGATGACGTCATCACCTTCGGGTACATCGACATCGACACCGACCCAGACGTTGAGGACGACCGGGTCGGTCCTGAAATCGATGAAGACGGAGAGGACTGGTGATGGCTGAGCAGCAGGACTTCATCAGCTGGACGTACGATCCAGCGATCAACACCGAGCGGACAACCGTCATTCTAGACCTTGTCCGCTTCATTCGCGAGGGGGCGCGTGACCAGGGTGGGCTTCCGAAGTTTCACTCGGCGGTGGCGGGATATGAGATCAGCATCAAGGCCGCCCTCTTTGAACGCAACCAGAACCGCATGCTGAAGCCGCTACCAAAGCGGTCATGGCAGCCTGCCAGCGACACCGTTGAGCTGCTGGCTACGACTATTCTCAGGGAAGCAAGCTGGGGTGGCAGGCTGCCACCTCTAGCTCAGATCCACCTTAGCGACGAGAAGCTGAGCGAGAAGCTGCATCAACGGCTGGGCACCATCGCTACACCGGACATCGGTGATTCGGGGTCGCTGCTCTCAGCCTTCGAGCTAACCTACGTCAACGCCTGTCGTGCTGACACGCGTCTCGTGGTCCTTGACGCTGTCACCGTGCTGCTCAAGCTGCGTGAAGCTCCTGAAGGTGCAGGTGCTCTTCGTGAGGACCTGTGGAAGAAGAAGATTGCCTTCCACCGCAACCTGTTGATCTTCGGCGGCCTACTTGGGCCGGAGTATACCAAGGTCGCCCTTCGCTTGGTCGCCCCGCAGACGGTTCACTCCGGTGAGGGCATCAACTTCAGCCTCATCGAGCACCTCGAGCGAGACGGCTACTCGCCAGGCAGGTACCTCGCGTCTCGCGTGGACCAGCTCAAGGACGAGATCAAGACGGCCTATGAAGCTCTCTAGGCTCCTCTGCCGCTTCGCCTGGTACCGCCGCCTACGCGGTGGCAGCTGGCGGTGGCACGAGGGACGCTGGTATCGGGTGACCGTTGAGGTGATCGTGCCGATTGACTTCAGTGATGACTTCACGCTTCGAGAGGACCTAGAGGAGTTCTTCTCACTAGGTGAAAAGGAGAAACGCAGTGGCCACCTATGAACCTCGGATCTTCGCTGAGATGAGCGACGACGATCCTGATCTTCTCGAGGTCTGGTTGGACGGCGAGGTCATCGAGACCTACAGCTACGACCAGGTCGGCTGGACAGGAATGGACCACATCAAGAGCCTCATTGAGAAGATCGACGCGCGGTTGTAACGGTTACCCTTCTACCTGCTCGCGTCGTTGGTCCTGGTGTATAATGCATCATGACAACTCAATGGAAAGTCCTTCATGGATCAGACCTACGAGGGACCGCTGGAACCGGGTGCTCTCTTTCGCTACCTGAGCGGTGACATTCACTGTCGGGTGCTCGGTGTGGAAGGTGGCTGGGTGAAGATCCAGACGCTGGACTGTGAGGGATACTCCTTGACACCGCAGGCGTACCGCATCCAGGCCTTCCGTGAGCGCTGGGCCCCCGAGCGGCGCTGGCGTGGTCGCTGGTGATCATGTAACGACTGCCCAACCGTTACACTTTAGGTGTGTACAAGATGTGCACATGATGTACAATACACCTATCGACAAACACCCTGACGGAAGCCAAATGTCCAAAACAGCTCTCCTCTCCTACAACGACAAGACCAGCAAGTGGGAAGCCTCCTTCGGCGGCCACGTCTTCTTGAAGTCGAGCTCGAAGGACTACGTCGTCGACAAGATCGTCAACCAGATCAGCGCCAAGGCCAAGGCCCTCGGCGTGACGGCGGTTGAGGAACTCGGTTCTGCTGCCAAGCCGCTGACCGCGGTCAAGACGGTGGACCCGGAGCTGGTCTTCAGCATCAACGAGCGCTTCCTGATTCTGGAGGACTTCGTCGACATGGTCGCCTCGCGCACCATCCCGTCGGCGATCATCACCGGCCAAGGCGGTCTCGGCAAGTCGCACACCGTCTTCGCAGCTCTCAAGCGCGCCGGCCTGCTCAACCTCGACGACGCCGAGATCGGCGCTCGCTTCGACGAAGGTCTCTCCTCGAAAGGCTACGTCGTTGTCAAGGGCTTCTCCACCGCCAAGGGTCTCTTCCGCACCCTCTACGAGAACAAGGACCGGCTCGTGGTGTTCGATGACTGCGACAGCGTCCTGAAGGACCCGGTCGCGAGCAACCTCCTGAAGGCGGCGCTGGACAGCTACGACAAGCGCATCATCACCTGGAACGCGGAAGGCGGCTTCGGCGGCGACGACGAGCTGCCCAAGTCCTTCCTCTTCACCGGCGGCGTGATCTTCATCAGCAACATGCCGATGTACAAGATCCCGCAGGCGATCATCTCGCGCTCGATGCCGGCAGATGTCTCGATGACCCGCTCGGAGATCATCGAGCGCATGACCGCTATCGTCAAGGCCGGCGACTTCCTGGTCGGCTACGAGCTGGCCCACAAGCTCGAAGCTCTCGAGTTCATCGCCGCCAACAGCGCCCGCCCCGAGATCAAGGAGATCAACCTCCGCACGCTGATCAACGTGACCAAGGCCCGCTCCACCAAGCCCGACCACTGGAAGCGGCTGGCCCTGTACGCGATGATCAACGCCTGACCGAGTCCGAAAAGGAGACCACTATGACCTCACCCTACCCCCGTCCCTTCACCTACGAGGACTGCATCGTGCACTGCGCCGAGTCCGTCGCTGGTGACTTCAGCAGCGTCAAGGGCGTGGCGCTCACCTCGATGGCCTTCGCCCTCTCGCTGGCCTTCAATCGGTCCGTGGCTGAGATCCACGCGGACCTCAAGGACCAACTGGAGAAGTGATGAAGACAATCGAAACTCTGCTGGTGCGTGGCTTGATGCTGGCGATAACTGGTCCCTCGCTGACGGTCATCGCGCTGGAGGCGCTCAAGGAGCGCAGCCTGTGTCGCTACATCACCGATGTCAACGCCTTTCGAAAGCACTTCGTCCGAGTATGGACCAACAAGGAGCCCACCACATGATTCTCACCTACGCCATTCTCAGCACGGTTCTGCTGCTCTTCATCTCGGTCATCTGGTCGAAGAACGGCTGGCCCAACATCCTCATCAAGCTGATCTTCATCGCCTCGTTCGTCTATGGCGTCGTCGTCAGCCTACACCTGGCTGGTTGGCTGATCGCCATCCCGGGAGCCTGACATGTCCGACACCGGCATCTTCCTCATCTCCAACGGCGTGGGGCCGGAGCCGTGGTACCTTGAGACCATGAACCCGCCGAGGTGGGCACGGCTGAACGCGCGGAACCTGGTGGTACACAAGATCCTGTGCTACGGCAACGAGGCATCGGCGCTGCTGGACATGGACGACCTGCTGCGGTCGGGGCTGACCGGTCCGCTCAGCGTCGTGGAGCTGGGCTGCGTTCGGGTCGTCGAGACCCGGTCAAAGGTGGCTGAAGTTAGCTGACGCCTGCTTCATCGTCTGCGCCATCGCCTGGAAGGTGTCGGCGCTGTCGAGGATGAGGTACACCTTGTCGCGGTGCTTGGAGTAGAGGTCCAGGAAGGCCTCCTTGTTTCCGCTGCCCGCGATGTCCGAGTCCGTCAGAACGAGGATGTTGTAGCCCATGGCGGCGAAGGTAGCTAGGTCCCTTGCCAGCTCGTCGCTGAAGTTGGTTGCGCCGCCCTGGTGACGGTTGAGGATGGCCGCCAGCGAGTCCGACTTTCCGCCGCCACCGTGCTTGACCTCCTGTGGGGTCTTGATGACCTTGGCCGTACCAGACTGGCCGACCATGGTCACCGAGTACATGTGGTAGTCGTTCGAGAACTCGATGAAGACGAGGTTGCGAGCGACGCCGCGGCCTGTCTCGTTGAGCAGCTTCTGCACGTTGGCCAGCACGGTGGCGATGGCTGACGCCATTGAGCCGGAGCTGTCGACAACGATGACCAGCTTGACGAGGTTGGCTGGCACCTCCTTCTCACCAGGACGAACCACGCCCGCACCGGTCTGGGCGGCGAGATGGACGCCCGTGATGTTGCGCTTGTGCACCTTCTGGTAGGTGACCTCGGTCGTGTCAGCTGACTTGACCAGCTTGTCCAGCAGCGTCTTCCAGTTGTAGCGCGGCCTGACGCCCTTGTAGTCCACTGGGGTTGGAGACGATGATCCGTGGCCACGGCCACCCTTCGCGCCCTTGCCCGCCGCGGCTGCCGCTGCCTCTGCCGCCGCAGGGTCGGCGTCGTCGGCCTTCTTGCCTGGCTTCTTGCTGGTGTTCTTCGAGTGCTCCTCGAGGTCCTTTTCAGTGGGCTCGCCCTGTCCTGGCATCGGCTTCTGCTTCTCGCCTTCATGCGGCTCGTGGTCATCGCCGAGCTCACCGAGCTGGTTCTCGACCTTCTGCTGCTGTTCCTTGTTGAGCTTCTTGAACTCGTTCAGTACCGCCTCGTACATCTCCTTGTACGACCCGTACTGGTCGTAGTTGACGTAGTCGCTGTAGAGCCCCTCGGCGTAGGGGTGGTGGCCTGCCTTGATGAGGTCGTGGTTGGAGCGGAAGTCGCCGGCCCAGTTGTGGATGGTCGGGTTGCCGCCCATCGTCTTCATGTAGTGGAAGTCGCCGTGGGTGTAGTGCATGAACTCATGCAGGATGGTGAACTCGACCGGGGCCCACTCATCTGGGAAGGGTCCGCCGTTGCTCTTGTACTTCTTGCTCTTTGGCTTGACGCCCTGGGTGTACGCGAAGTTCATGTCGCGCTGGGCGGTGTTCTTGTCGAAGATGAACTCACCCTGAGGGGTGGCGGCGGCGGTCTCGACTCGGTTCCAGTGCGCGTCCTTGGGGTCCTTCGTCGGAACAAGGATGACCCGCGGCGAGGCGATCGGCTTCTTGTCAGCGAAGTTCCGCAGCGGGAACATGGACGGGTTCTCAGCCTTGACGCGACGCACCAGCTGCATGAAGGTGACTGGGTCAAACTCAGCGACGCCCTTTGGGTTGGGCATCTTCAGCTCACGAAAGAGCTTGTAGAGCTCCTGCTCGTGGATGTTGGCGGCGATCGCGGAGTAGAGGATCGGGGACTTCGCCTCCAGGTCCTTGAACTCCTTCTCCTTCTCCTGGAGGTGAGTGAGGATCTCGGCCTTCGTCTTCCCGCCGTTCTTTACCAGGTAGTCGATTGCCTTCTGGATGCGGGGCTCATTGAGGTCTGATCGCGGAGCGACCGTCCCGAGCTTGGCCTTGACGTTGCTTTCGATAAGCGGCATGGCTGATTATAGCTTCTTGATGAAGTCCTGCATCTCATGTGCCAGGTCCATGATAGGTTCGATGAGGTCGGTGTCCTCATCGGCGATCTTCTCCAGCACCTCGCGCAGGCCGCCCTTGACCATGTCCGTCATCTTGTTGGAGATGTCGTGCAGCTTGATGGAGTGCAGGATCTCGCGGGTGATGTACTCAATCTTCGAGATCTCCTTACCAGCGAAGGCGGTTGCCTTCTTCTTGGCGTCCAGCTTCTTCAGCTTGTGGGTCTGCGCGAAGGCGGTCTTGGCGTCCTTGACCGCGTAGTTGGTCAGAAACTCAACGAGCTCCTCCTTGAAGACGACTGGGTCGACCGACGTGATGTAGTTGACGAACTCGGGGTCGTTGAAGAGGTCCTCGTTCTGGTTCTCGAACGGCTTGGCGAGGATGTCCTCCAGCTTCTTGACTGACGAGACCTTCTTCTTGAACATGCTGCCGAGGCTGAACTTGTCGGTGTACTTGAACCAGTCCTCCAGGTCCTTCGAGAACTCAGGCGCGTCGACGGAGTGCTTCACTCCAACCGTGTAGCCGACCGAGTGAGCGAAGGCGCGGGCGAGAGCCTCGCGGATCCGCAGCTCGCTCTCTCCGGCGTCGTGGTCTGGATCAGACAGCTTGTCAATCTCCTTCCTGAAGGCGCGCTGCAGCGTCTTGGCGGAGTTGATGTAGGCGTCGGTGTACTCACGAGCGGACATGTAGAGCGGCGTCGGGCCGATCTGCAGGTAGAAGTGCGGGTCGGCTCCCTGTTCACGCCCTGGCGCCTTGCTGCGGAAGTTGTCGACGAAGGCGCTGAGCGCCTGGCGGGACACCTCAGCGATCTCAGGGTCTACCTTCAGCTGCTTGACGACGTCGATCTTGTCGAGGTGGTCGTTGAACTTCTTCCAGCTGATGCCGACGGGGATGACGTCAAACACGTCTCGCACGTGCTTTGTCAGCTCCTGCGTGCCCTTGCCGGTGGGGTTGACGGCGGCCACCACGACGGACTCGGGTGGCAGCTTGTACTCCTCGTTGAACTCCTTCTCGAGCAGCACCTTGCGGATGGCGTTGAAGACCTTCGTGTTGGTGCGGTTCAGCTCGTCGAAGAAGACAAGGTACTTGGAGTCGGACTTGTTGTGCTGCGCCAGCTTCTTGGCTGCCTCGTCCTTGCCAAAGGCCTTCTCGAGGGCGGCCGGCAGGTTCTTTTCACCGCGCTTGATCTGCTCCTGGATGTTGTCGTAGAGCGGGGGCCGAGAGAACGACACCTCGATGTCGCCGTCCTTGTTGGTCTTGGACAGCGGCACGCCGATGACCTCCTCAGGCGAGAGGTTCTGGACGTCAACGAAGACTGGGATCATGCCGAGCTCGAGGGCCAGCTGGGAGATGTGCTTGGTCTTGCCAGAGCCAGGCAGGCCGCCGATGACGGGGATGTACTTGCGGTCCGGTCCGATCTTCATGCGGGTCTCGACCTGGTGCTTCAGCGTCTCACGCCAGTCGGAGTCGTCAACGTTGCCCTCGTTGCCGGCGATCTTGCCCTTCGACTGCTTGTCGATGAGGCCCTTCACCAGGTCCAGCACGTCCTTCGCCAGCTCGGCCTTCTCGCCGGTCTGGTAGTTCTTGAAGCTGACCTCGAGGTTCTTCATCAGCAGGTCGGCCGCCTTCTGGTCCGCCACTGGTAGGTTGGCGCTGATGTAGAGCATCAGCTGTTCCCAGCGGCGCGGCGAGATGCGCACGTCGGCGTCTGCGTCGTCGTGCGACAGCGCGTCCTTCTTCTTGAGGAGGTCGTACATGCCGTCCACCAGGTCGGGGTCCAGCTTGACCTTCTTGTGGCTCTTGTACTTCGAGAGCAGGTAGGCGAACCAGTCGTCCACGCTCGGCTTGTCGAAGTTGAGCAGGCGGAAGTCCTCGTTCTCGAGGATGTCGCCGACGCCCTGGTCCACCAGGTTCGACGCGAAGATGACGTAGACGTTGTCGGGCAGCTCATTGGAGCCGATGCGGCCGTTGAGGATCGAGCGCAGCATGTTGCGGATGGCGCTGGAGGTCTGACGGAAGTACTCGTCCAGGAAGAGGATGACGTCGTACTTCTGGCGCAGCTCATCGATCTCGGGTGGGATGGTGGTCTTGGAGCCGCCCATCTTTTCCCAGATGAGGGCCAGGTCACCGCGCGAGTAGACGATCTTCAGCAGCTCGGCGTCAGGGACCTTCTTGGCAGAGGCAAGGGTCGAGTGCAGGTTCGACTTCGCAAACTTGATGTCGAACTGCACATCAGAGCTCTTCGTGTCCACCTGCGTGTGCACCGTCTTCGAGGTCCCGTTCGGCTTGACGACGATGAACGGGATGTCGATGATGTGCTCTTCGATGATGTGCGGGGTCTCCACCATCACGAGCTGCATGCCCAGCAGGGCCGACAGGTCGCGGATGAAGGATGTCTTGCCAACACCGGTGTCGCCACCTAGCATGTAGCCCGCCTGTCCTAGACCGGCTCCCTTGACGTGCATGTTGTCAAAGATGTGCTCGAGCGTCTGGACCTTGGCATCCAGACTGAGGTTCTCAACGTTTACTTTCGGCATGACCGTCCTCAGTCGTGGTGCTTGATCTTCTTGTGAATGTGCTTCTGACCTGAGGTCAGCGCCATAATTGCGGCGTCCATGCCCTCATCTGAGTCATCAGCGGTGGGCTCCTCCACCTTCTTGCGTGGTCGGCGCGCCTCAGCAACTGGAGCTGGAGCCAGCTCGGCTAGAGCCTTGCCGAGATCACGCAGTCGCTTCGCGGTGTCTGGTGGTTCCTGGTTGACAAAATGGTGCAGCTTCATGAGTGCCTTCTGCAGAGTGTACCTGCTATTTACGCCACGGGGTAAGAAGACAGGCGCCATCCTTAAATATGCCATGACGCCTGAGCTGCTTCGCAGAAGCCTGATCTATAGGGCCGAAGAGGCCTTCATCTCACTGATGACTCAGTTGGACTGCCTCTTTGACCACACGAGCTTCTACCTTGATCGCTACCCGATGGACACCATCTCAGCTACCTTCAAGAGCCGAGAGCTGAACAAAACAATCAAGAACCTGGCCACACTCTCATCCCAGTTGGCCGAGGTCATCAAGCGCTGGAAGCACGGAGAGGACCGCCTGCTGACCAAGCTCGGAACAGAGATCGCGGTGCTCAACGAGATCTACGCAAATATGATGGCGCTGATCTACTTTCTAACCAGTCACGAGATTGACCTGGAGCCCTTCAACCATGATCGGTTCAGGTACGCCTTCACGGTGCTGGTCGCGGCCAACCGCAAGCTGTAACCTGCGCAAAGGCAACACGTCGACCTGATAGTGTGGTAGAATGCTCCTATGTCGCTGTAACAGGTGGCTACCCTCAACTTCTCGGAGCACGAGACCATGTCAGAAACCGACAAGACGTCCCTTGGGGACAGAATGAAGCTGTACGAGCAGCCATCCACCGGCCGCCGCGCCTTCAAGGGCCAGCCGCTCATCGTCCGCCTGGACGGCAAGAGCTTCCACACCTACACGAAGGGCCTGCAACGTCCCTACGACGAGCGCCTCTCCTGGTGTATGGAGCACACGACGCTCGCGCTGGTCGAGCGCTTTCAGGCCAAGGTCGGTTACACGCAGTCCGACGAGATCACCCTCTGCTGGTACGTCCAGCCGCATGACACGGCCGAATACCCGTTCGACGGGCGCTTCCAGAAGCTGGAAAGCCTGACTGCCGCCTACTGCACCCTGAAGTTCAACCACTTCGCCGGGCTCCGCCTTGGCGGTCACGGTGGCGAGCCGATCTTCGACAGCCGGGCCTTCGTGGTGCCGACCATCAAGGAGGCCTACCACGCCTTCCTGTGGCGCCAGCAGGACGCGACCAAGAACGCCATCTCGATGGCGGCGCAGTCCCACTTCTCGCACAAGTCTCTGCAGGGCATGCATGGTCCTGAGATGCAGGAGCGGCTCTTCACCGAGAAAGGGATCAACTTCAACGACTACCCGCCCTTCTTCAAGCGCGGTGTCTTCGTGAAGCGCCAGAAGGTCCTGAAGGAGCTGGAGCCCGAGGCGCTGGCGCGGATCCCGGAAGCTCACCGGCCCACCGGCCCAATCGAGCGGACGGTAGTCCAGTCGATGGACGTCTGGCTGTCGAAGCAGGTGGATCCAGTGGGGGTGCTGTTCGGTGACGTTCCGCCAGTCACCGGTTGGACGCCGGAGGACCTGCAGGGGTCTTGATGTAGGGTCCATCACCCAGGGACCGGGTGTCCCTGGGTGTCTCTAAAGAGGTTACAGGTTA